>Ga0335076_10002015_pt1 | contig 20023 bp, 21 predicted proteins | sample Lox_Sample_25_FD_206717 | JGI IMG/M metagenome (GOLD analysis project Ga0335076, IMG submission 206717) | Soil microbial communities from Loxahatchee National Wildlife Refuge, Florida, United States - Lox_Sample_2.5 | ecosystem: Environmental > Terrestrial > Soil > Wetlands | place: USA...
CAAAAGGCTGATCGTGCGGCGATCGCGGGACAGACTGGACCGAATGCTCATCCCGCCCAGTCGAAGGAGGCAGTGTGAAGCCATCCTCTGGCTGTTCATGAGCAGGACGTAGGGGCGGACGGGGTCGCCGCCGACCTCGATGTGCTCGGGGAGCTGGGCGAGGACCCAGACGCGGCGGCCGCCGTGGAGGCTGCCGGCGGTTTCGAAGTCCATCGCGGAGCCGATGAGCTGGTCGACGAATTGGAAGGCTTCGATGTTCTGGACGATGCGGTAGCGCTCGCCGACGATGCCGAGGACTTGGCGGGTGTCTTGGCGCACGTTGGCCCACCAGCCGGGGATCTCTTCGCAGCGGGGCAGCCACCAGTCGTCGACGGTGGCGACGTCGCCGCGGTCGATCGCGATCGGCTCGCGTTCGACGCGCCAGCCGAGGCCGGAGCGCTCGATCGCGTCAGCGATGGTCGTGGGGGGCTGGTCGAGGACAGCGCCGAGTCCGTGCCAGGGGGTTTGACGGACGGAGAACATCGCGTCGCTGCTGGTGATTCCTGCGGGCATGACCCACTCCTTCTGATGGTGGCTCCGCTCGGTGCGGGGCCGGTCGGAGCGAGGGCCGCACGCCTGGATGGCGTGCGAAACTGGCCCCGCCCGCCGGCTCCCGCACCGAGGCGGCACTTCGCTACTGCTCGGCCGAGACCGGCTCGGCGTCGTCGACCGGCTTGTCGGACGCTGCGAGCTCCGCGCGACGAGCGGCGAGGGCATCACCCAGCCTGGTGTGCTCGGGCGTCCAGCGCGCCCAAATCGCATCGAGATCTCGTTCTGCCTGGTCGAGCTCCTCGGCGCACAGCTCGCCGATCCGCTCCTCGATTCCCTCGAGCCGCGACGTGGCCTCCTCGCGCGCCTTGCGCGCCGCGGATCGTTCCGCTTGCTCAGCCTTGCGCTTCTCGAGCACCGGCGCGAGCAGTGCCAGCGCGCCGTCTGGGAGGTTGTCGGCGACGAGCTTGTCGAGCTGCTCGTCGGCAACGATGGCCCAGGCGCCGCTGGCCTTGACTTGGTGCCAGCTGCGGCTCGAGACCGCGACGGCGTTCTGGTCGGCGTAGGTTGCCATCGCGAGCAGCGCGATCTGCCTGCCGGCGATCTCCCCCGGCTTGGTCGCACCCCGGAGGTACTCGCTGGCGCGTTGCCCTGCGTCCGGCTTCTCGAGGTAGCCGTACTTCGTCGTGCCGTTCTTCAGCGTGGTCTCGGTCACCCACCCGGGAAACCCGTAGCGCGCGCCACGCATCGCGACATCCGCGAGTTCACCGACGATCTCAACGGAGGCGAGCAGCTTCAGCACCGTCTCGTCGACCCGAACCCGCGACAGAGACGCGAAGACCGCTCGGCCGAGCTCCAGGTTGAACTGGGTCGCGTCCTCGCGCTCCTGACGCTCGGCCTCCCGTTCGGCGCGACGAGCCTCTTCCGGATCGGTTGCGCCGGCGTTGCCGTTGCCCACGGTTCCGGTCGGCCTGTCGGCTGCGCGATCATCGGATGACGCGTTCGCCGATGCCTGGGTGTCGCGAGCGAGTACCCGTTCCTCGCGGGCGCGCTTGCGGAGCTCTTTCACGCTACGCGCCAGGTGATCGGCAACGAGTTGGGCGGCGACGTCGCTGCCGACGATGACGCCGTCCCAGTTCTCGCCGTGGGCTGCGCGGAGTGCGCGTGCCTGCGTGACGTCGTTCCCGTCGAACTGGACGTGCCCGACTGGCCTCCCGAGCATCCGCTCGATCGCCGCGAGGTCTTTGCTGGCGCCCTCGCCGAGCACGAACGCCTCGATCGGGTATGCCGTGTGCGGGCGATAGACGCCTTCGGGCAGCTCTCCGCCGGCGAGCGCCACCTCGAGGGGCGCGCGCTCAACGTCGGCCCACGTGTACGGCTCATACGCGTCGCCTGGGTCAAGCACTTGCTGGGCGGCCGCGATGGCCAGCCCAGGGTGAACGCCCGCGAGCTGCCCGAGCGGTTTAACGGCCCGCACCGGGATCTCGCCGGAGGCGAACTTGTGCTGAAGCTCCTCGGGAAGTTTCAGGATTCGTAGGTGCTCACGGACGCGGGCCTGGGTTGTCTGTAGGCGGTCGGCGACGCCCTTGACGGTCAGGCCGGTGTCGATCAGCCGCTGATAGCCGCGGGCTCGGGCGAGGGGGTCGAGATCTCGCCTGAGGTCGTTCTCGAGCAGGGCCTCGACGAGGAGGTCGGACTCCTCTTCGTCGTCGCCGGTGCCGGCTGGCCGGATGATTGCTGGCAGCTCCATGACGCACGCCTTCACGGCCGCGCGGTATCTGCGCTCACCAGCGATCAGGACGTAGTCGCCGTGGTCGGTGGCGCGCACGCGGATCGGTTGCAGGCAGCCGTCGGTGCGGATCGAGTCCGCGAGCTGCTCGAGCTCACGGTCGTCGGCGACCTCCCCCCGTGGGTTGAACGACTCCGGAACGACCACGCGCGACAGCGGGATGTGGCGGAGCTGCACGCCGCCGTTGGTCCCAGGGTCGACTGAGGACTGGTAGTGCGGGTCGGCTGTGGTGGTGGTGGCCATGTGGCCCTCCTTGCGTCTGTGGCCTCGCCGGGTGCGGGGCCGATCCCCGACCGCAGGCACGCCTGGATGGCGTGCCAGACTGGGAGGGGTCGGTGCCCGCGACCGGCGCGTCCTCGGCCCGGCAAACGCCCCACCCGCTGCCACCGGGGCAGCGGATCGGGGTCAGTCGAGTTCGTGGAGGTCGATACCGGCTACGGATTGGTCGAGCGTCGCGCGAAGCTCGGGCCGGTTCACGTAGCGAACCGCAGGATGGAGGCTGGGCTACTCGACGCGCTCAAACTGGCTGAAGCTCTGATCGTCGAGCTCCACGCTCACGTGGCTTCCCCGCGCGCTGAGGACCTCGATCAGACGGTTGGCGTGGTCGTACGCGCATTCCCGAGCGCTCTCGACCGGATCGAGGTCTTCGTGCGCGTGCTCCGCGGTCGCGATCGGGGCCGGCTGCCCCACCGGGCCGAGCATGAGATGGGTGGCGATCGTCGGCGTGTCGGTGTGCCCGACGTAGATCGAGATCAGCTCGGCGGCGAGCCCTCGCTCGGGGAGGACGGTCGACAGGGTGAGCACGCAGCCGCCGCCGGACCAGCTGTAGGTGCTGTGTGCCTCACGGGGCTGGTCATCGATCGTGACCGTCATAGGGATGTCGCCGCGCATGTTCGCCACCGATCCGGTGACCGTAGCGCGACAGGCGGCAGCTACGTGTGGGCGTTGACTCCGAGTTCGTCGGCAAGCCGTGCGCGCAGTTTGAGGAACGCGGCGCCTTTGGTGCCGGTTAACCACAGACGCGAGGCGAAGTCGAAGATGGAGCCTCCGGCTTTGCAGGCCCCGTAGCAGTACCAGGTGCCGTCCTCGTAGAGCTGGAGGGAGGCGGTGTGGTCCTGGTGAAACGGACAGTGGATTTTGCCAGTACGGTCGGGGGAGATGCCGGTGAGCGCGTACACATACTCGGCGGCCGGGACGGCCAGAAGCAGCGTGTCGAGCTTCGTGCGGCCGCTTCGGCGGGGCGTCGTCGCGCTGACGGATGGGCGGCCGGGTGGGTCGTCGAGTCCGTCGACGAGCTGGTCCAGGTCGTACCGTCGCGCCGGGTCGAGCTCGATCAGCTCGACGGGCGTGGGTGGCGAGTGCTTGTGATTCCACGAGGAAGGCGGCCTGAGAATGCGCGCGGCATCCACCGACACGAGGTCACCGCCAAGGGCGTGTGCGAGGCGGCGGTTGGCTCGCTCGAGCTCGGGCACGGTGACCGGCGCGGACAGGGTGTAGTACGCGTGCGCGTGCCCGGCGGTGCCCGAGGAGACGATCATGCTCGGGGGATGCTGGAAGTTCCGGAGCCGGGCGAGGGCGTCCTTGGTGTCGATTTCGACGAACGCGAGGTGGGACCGGTCGATCGCGTCGCGTCCGCCGGCGCGGCGGGTGCGCAGGCAGACGCCGACGTACACGTCGGTCCGCGCGGCGAGCCGGCGGATGAGTCGGGAGGCGCCGGGCGCGCTGTGGGCGGCGATGAACAGGCGCCCCATGTCGCGGTAGCGCAGCGCGAAGCGGATCTCGAGTAGCCGCGCCCCGGGCGCCGGACCGGCGAGCATTCGCAGGTAGCTGTCGAGCGCTTGAGCGTCGCTGGCTGTCTTGGGCTGTGCGGTGGTGGTCATGGAACGGGCTCGATTCGGACGGTGCGCGTGCCGCCGGGGCGGGGCTGACGCCAGGGTCCGTGCTCGTCCGGGAGTTGTGTGAGCCCGGTGAGCGCGCGGGCGAGCGCGAGCGCGTGCTCCCGAGGCTGGGGAAGGCTTTGGTAGCTGTCGCCATCGTGCCCGGCGAGATCAGGCTGCACCTCATCGGTCGCGATCACGCGGTACTCGGTCATCTCGACCGTCCTTGGCTGGCGCGGCAGATCGGGCATCGGCGTGAGGCGCCGCCCTGGCGCTTGAGCTGGCGTTCGCGCTCGCGCGTGCCTTGCCAGGTTCGGGCGAGCGTCCATCCGATCCCGGCCTGGGTGATCACCTGCAGCAGTCGCGCGCCACGTCCGGCCTGGTGCTCGGCGAGCCGGCTGCCCAGACCGGCGGTCCAGCCGGTGTAGTGGCGCGCGTGCCGGTAGGGCTGGGTGAAGTGAACGAGGTACACGACCCCGATCGGCGCGGTCGGGCTCGCCGGAGCGTTCATCCGCAAACCTCGGCGAGCTTGGCGACGATCCATTCGAATTCGCCGTGGACGGTCGGGACCTCGTCGGGGTGCCGGGCGCTCCAGGCCGCGAGCTGCTCATAGGTCAGATCCCCGCGGCGCATCGCGGCGACGCGCTGCTCGGGGGTCATCTGCCACAGCGAGCGGAGCCTGCCGGCGCGCGCCCGCTCGGCCCGCGCAAGTGACGCCCACCAGGTCTCGGGTTCGGTATCGCGATCGGGGTCGGGTGGAGGCATGTGCGCTGGCTGCGGGTCGGGGACTCGGCGAGTCCCGCCCGCCGCCGTCCCGGGCGCGGAGCTCGGACCGCCGTTGGTTAGCGGCGTCCGCTGTGGCTTTGGGCGGGTCGCGCGCGGGCGGCGGCGAGAATCGGGCGAGGCGAGTTCCCGGCCCGGCTTGGTGGCGCTCATCGCCCGAGCCTCCGCCGGATGGCGTCGAGCGTCGGACAGACCCACCGGCCGGCGGTGCACCCGGCGCCGAGCGCGAGCAGATCCTCGAGCGTGCTGTCCGGCGTGATCGGGCAGCGGCACTCCTTCGCGCGCGGCCGGCCGAGCTCCTCGCGGATCACCGCGGCGCGCCGGCCGGCGTCTGCCTTGGCCTTGGCAGCGCGGGCGCGGCGGATCGCGCGGATCCGCTGTCGGGCAGCGCGCTCCTCGCCCTGTGGTGTCGCCTCGACGGTCATGGCCGCACCAGCTCGTAGCTGCTGCCGAGGGCCGCGGCTACCTCGAGGTAGCTGCCGGGTTGTTGGTGTGAGTCGCGGACGGGCCGGAGGCGGACGTGGTCCTGGTCGGGGATGTGGATGACCTCGACGAGGCGGTGGTGGTGCGCGCGGTCGATCCATAGGCTCCAGACCCGGACGCGCGTGTCCGCGGTGGTACAAGTGTCTTTTCGCATGTCGCTCCTTTGTGGGGCGGCGCGGTGGCGGGACGCCCCTGGCCGGGCGTCCCGCCGTGCCGCCGTCTGCCTACGCGGCGGCCGCCGCGGGCTCGGGCTCTGGCTGCTCGCTGCGAGGGGCGTCGAGGAACTCGACGCTGCGGGCGATCACCTCGAGCTTCTGACGGCGGCTGCCGTCCTCGGCCTCCCACTCGGAGTGGTGGAGGTGTCCCTCGACGGCGACCCGGCGGCCCTTGGCGAGGTACTTCGCGCAGGTCTCGGCCTGGCGGCCGAAGACGGTCACGTCGATGAAGTCCGCGCCGCGGTCCTCACCGTCCTTGCCGCGCTGGCGCTGAACCGCGAGGCGCAGCCGCCCGACCTGGGTACCGCCCCGCTCCTCGACGGTGGGTGCGGTGGTGAGTCGGGCGACGATCTGTACGGCGTTCATGTGTTCCCTCCTTGTGGGGATCGGTTGGTTGAACGAGGGCCGGCAGCGCCGGCTGGGCGGCCGAGCGGAACCGACGCCCGCAGGGCGAGGGGAAGGGAGCGCAGCGACCTTGAAGCGAGCCGGGCCGCCGCCGGCGCACAATCGGCTCTCAGAGCAACCAACCGGTCCACACCGGAGGCGCCGACACCTGAACGAGACGGGATCGCCGACGAGCTCATCGCTTCCCGAGCAGCCCGGCGGCAAGGACGACCAGCGCGACCGTGATCAGTGCCAGCAGAGCGAGCTGGTGGGATGTGCCCGGGCGGACCCGCGTCGAGTCGTGTTGCCATGGCCGGGCTCGCGTCTTGATCCGAGCGGGGAAGCCGCGGCGCCGGCCGGACGTTGGGTGCGGGCCGTGTTGGCGGCGATGGCAGTCCCAGCAGAGCACGGTGACGTCGGCGCGGCGCTCGTGTCCGAGCCGGCGGTAGGTGCGGTGATGGATGGTGAGCCGGCGGCGCGAGTGACAGCGTTGGCAGCGGCCGCCGACTCGGACGATCCACATCCACCGGCGAAGCCGCCACAGCGGGGAGCGCAGGTAGATCACGTAGAGGAGTGAGTGGCGTCGGCGTCGTCTCATCGGGCGTGCGGGGTGAGGAGGACCTCGATCGCCGCAGCGGCGGCCGCCAACCCGATCGTCGCCACAGCGTTCGCTGCCGCAAGCTGCGGGCCTCGCGCGGGGGCGTGCCGGCGGGCGTCGAGCCATGCAGCGGCTGCCGTGGCGGCCGCGAGGTATTCGACCGGGAGCTGGGGGACGAACGGGATCAGCGCGCCGCGCCAGCGACCGACGGCGAGCCCCACCACGACGGCGTTGCCCACGAGAATCGTGGCCACGATGGCGTCACCCCCCAGTCGACTGGCGCGAGTGGCGCCGAAGCGCGCAGCGGTGAGGATGAAGGGGGCCGCCAGCACGCGCAGGTTGTTGAGCAGGATCGAGGCGATCGCGCCGAGGGAGGGGTGGACCGTCGCGTGCGGGCGGCTGGCGGGCCCGAGCGTGGGCCAGGCGATGGCCGCGCCAGCACCGAGTGCCGTTGCCGCCGCGAGCGTGACCCAGCAGAGAAACGCGACCCGGAGATGAGGCCGCGGACCCTCGGCGCGGGAGGGGGCTCGAGGGTAGCCGATGCCCGGCGAGGTTGGAGAGCGAGTCAGTTCTGGGGCTGCCATCGGGTCACGACCCATCCGTTTGCGGTGCGGGTCAGCTGGGCGTAGATGACGTGCAGGGTCGGCGGCAGGCCGGCGTAGTCGCCCTTCCCGATGGTCTGCTCGCGCGTGACGACCACCCAGAGCCCTGCTGCCGCGCCTTGCCCCGGGGCGATGGCGACGACGCTGCCCGCGTTCGAGACAGCGCTCTTGGTCAGCTCGGGGTCGCGGGCGAGGCTCGCGGCGGCTTGGAGCGCCTGTGCTCGGGCCCGTCCGAGTGAGATCGCGGCCAGCTTCCGCTGGTTCGCGGCGACGCCGGCGGCCATCCAGTTGACGTACAGCTCGGCGTAGCGGGTGAGCGCCGCCTGCGGGCTTGCACGTCCCGCCGTCGCGTCGAGACGGTTGATCGCACCCTGCTCACGGGCGGCGACGTTTCCGTTGCGCTCGGGGGCGGGATCGCCTCTATCGGCTGACGTGACCGGTGTCGGCATGGACGCGGTCGGCATGGCGGTGCTTCCGGTCTGGTACGGGTTGGCGATCCCGGCGCAGCCGGCGAGCTCGCCGGCGAGGAGTAGGACGGCGAGCGTTACGGCCGCGTGTTTCGCGCGCGCACGCGCGCGCGAGACGCTCTCAGTCCCGGCGTGGCTCGATTGGGCGCGAGTCACAGGCCGGGGGGATGTCGAGGGACGTAGGTAAGGCCGTCGGCGAGATTCCCGAGGGGGTCTTGTCGCCACCGGGGGCCGCTGCCGGCGGGGATGTTCGGGCCGCCGTAGTCGGCGGTGTCGAACGCGAGCCCCGCGATCACGATCCACGTGTGACGCGAGTTGGCGTAGACGGTTATCCACGTGCCGGGCCCGGGGAGTCCCCAGGATTCGAGCGTTCCGGACACGTCGGGCGATGGGCCGTGGAGGCCGGCTTGGTAGAGGACGAACGACACCGCGCCCGAGCAGTCGTACGCGGGCCACGGCGAGGCGAGCGAGCCGAAGTGAGCGGCGGGCTCGGGGTAGGGCTTGGTGTGGATCTCGTTGGCGGCGGCGATCGCGAGCTTGACCGCGGCCGGCGCATCGTTGGGCGCAGCGGCGGTTCCGTCGGCGAGGATGCGCGCCGTCTGGCCCGGGACGGTCGCGAGCGTCCCAGTCGCCGCGAGCTGATCGCACGCGGCCGTGGACCCGATGGTTGCGTCCGGCTGGCTGGAGCTTGCGAGCGTGGTCGGCCCGGGGGTGATCTCCTGGAGCAGGTTGCCGGCGCCGGGGTTGGGCGCGGGGGTGACGTTGACGTGCCGGACGCCCCAGGCGTTCTGATCGGCGCGGCCTTTCCAGTCGTAGATGTCGACGTGTCGGCCGATGATCGCGCCGCCGGTGTCGCCGGCGTAGAACGCGCGGCTGGTGCCGAACGGGTTGGGCTGGACGTGCGCGAAGGTCTGTAGCGGGATCACGGTGGGGTCGACGGCGATCTCATACGCGGGCGGTCCGGCGGCGAGGTTCAACCCGGTGGCGGTAACGCCGCTGCCGTTCATGGCGTCCCACGGCGGCCCGTAGGCGGTGGCGATCCAAGCGCCGGTGCCGGCTGCTTCTCCACCGGGTGCGGGCGGCGGCGCGCATCGCTGGGTGGCGACGCCGCCGAGGAGCACGACGGGGAGCGCGATCAGCATGAACCCGCCGGCCGCCGGGAGTAACAGAAGCCACCGGCGCTTGTGCGAGCGCCCGGAGCTCATGCGGCTCGCCCTCGCTCGCGATATTGCTCGTGCCACTCGGGCGTGCACAGCAGCCTGAGCGCGGCCCAGTGGTCCCCGCCGGTTTGCGCCAGCGCGGCGGCGCGGCGCGGCTGGTCGTTCTCGGGATCCGAGCAGCAGATCCAGTACTCGAGGTCTCCGAGGAGCTGGCGGACGGTGCCTCGCCCTCGGTTGGAGATCATGTACGCGCTCGAGTAGAGCCCCGGCCGCGTGGTGAGGGTCGTGATGTGCTCGACGTCGGCGTCGGTGAGCGCCAGCGGCGCGCGGGCGTGCTCGAGATCGTCGGCGTCGTTCTGAAAGCACAGGGCGATCGCCTTGTTCTCGAGCAGCGCGTAGCCCTGGGCGGTCGCGAGGTCGCGGAAGAACTGCGAGACGAAGATCAGCCACAGCGCGTAGTGGCGTGAGCGCCGCGCGTACTCGTTCAGCCACGCTCCCGCGGCGGCCGAGGCGGTCAGCTTCCAGCCCTCCTCGACGACGAGGAACATTCGCCCAGCCCACGCGCCGGCGTCGTTCAATTCGCCCTGCAACCTGAGGCTCCGCGTGCGCTGGATCGCCCCCTCGATGTGGTCGACGATCTGGAGGATCATCGGCGGCACAAGCCGGTCGGGGAGCCCGGCGATATCGAACAGCGTCAGCGTCGTCTCGTCGGTCACGGTCGTGCCCGCGTCGGTGAGATGCGCGAACGCGCCGCCCTCGCAGTAGGGCTCGAGCCGGACGATCAGCGACTGGAGCGTGTCGGCGAGCAGCGTGCCCGGCTCGACCTGCTCCGCGCGGCGTTGGAGCTCGTCTAGGAGCAGCGTCTCGCGGGGCCGCTCGCCCGTGTCAGCGCACCGCTCGTACACGGCCCGGGTTCCCGAGAGCAGGAACGACTCCTCGAGCGCGCTGAGGGTTCGGTCCTCGCTGCCGCGCTGGTCGCCGATCAAGAGCGCGTGCAGCGCGAGCAGGAACTGCTCCTTCTCCGGCGGCACCTGACCCGGGTCGGGTACGTCCCACGGGCAGATGACCTCGCCGGTGTTCGAGCCGACCTGCACGCGCCGCGACCCGGGGATGAGGCCGAGCAGCATGTCGTAGTGACCCGAGCCACGCGCTCCGTGCTCGGCGGCGGTCGAGGAGCGGTCGATGATCCAGCCGCGCATGCCCTGCGAGATCGCCCGCTCGAGCAGCGCGTTGATGGTGACGGTCTTGCCGCCGCCCGAGGGGCCGATCGCGAGCGTGACATGGCGCGTGTAGAGACGGTCGAACGGGTTGACGCGCTCGAGCGTCCCTCCCGGGTCGGCGAACCCGAGGATGAGTCCCTCGGGTGAGCCGCATGACCCGGACGTGAGTGGCAGGCAGTGGGGGATGTTGCGGTGCGCGTAGCTGCGGGTCGCACGCAGCGGGTCGAGTCCGACCGGGATCGTCGATGTCAGTCCCGGCAGGCAGCGCCAGCGGCCTCGGATGACCCGCGCGCCGGTGTGCGCCTGGAATTCCCGAGCCGTCGCTTTCACGAGCTCGTCGAACGCTTCGGGCCGGCCCTCCGGGTCCCGGATCGCGATGCTGACGGAGACCTTGTAGACGGTCGCGCCGATCTCGGCCGCGAGCTCGGCGTCGAGCACCTCGGCTTCGGCGAGTGCTTCGTGCTCGTCGGCGCCGATCAGCTGCGCGCGGCGGTGCTTGTAGTCGACCGCGGCAGACAGCCGCTTCCAGCGACGGCGCTGGCGGACGCGTACCTGGGCGCGGCTGCCGACGCGGATGTGCACCGCGACGGTGACCGGAAGCGGCGCCGAGAGCAGGTGCATCAGCCACCACAGAGTCGTGTGGATCGGCGGCGTTCCGAGGTGCACAATCTCCTCGAGCGTCCCGTCGGAGTGACGCAGCCAGCGAGGATCGCTCGCATCGATTCCCGCGGGCTCGGGGCCCGAGCTGAGGGCGTCGAGAATCCGGTGGCGCCGGACACCGGCCTCCTCGGCGGTGGTTGCGGAGGCGAGTCCGGTCGCTTCGGCGAAGGCGTCGAGGTCGGGGAGCGTGCGGGCGGCGGGGTGAAAGCGCTCCCACAGGCACGCCAGCGCTTGCACGCCGTCGAGCGGCCATGGCTCGATCCCGACCGCGGTGAGTTGGGCTTGAACCTGCTCGGTCTGGCGCAGACTTTCGGCGGCCGCGCGTTGGTGAGAGCGCCACGGCGTGCGCGCTCGACCCGGCGCCACCGCATGACGCAGGCGGATTCTCAGGTCTCCTCCTTCGGGCCTGTGTGGGACGGCTAGCCACCAGCGGGCGGCGACCGCGGGTTGTTCGGAGCCGGCGGCGTGGACCACTGACTGGGTCTGCGCTGAGAGCAGCCGGCGCCTGGTCTGCGCGAGGTCGTCACGTCTGTGCCGTCGGTCGTTCTCGCACGCGATCTGCACCCGGCGACGGTCCTCGGCGAGCGCCTCCCCGACGGGAATCGGATCGGTCTGCGCGTAGATCGCGAGTGCCTGCCGGTCTGGGATGCCACGGCAGATCTCCGCGAACGCACGCTCGATCCTCGTCTGGGTCCCGTGGTCGGCGGTGATCGCGTTGGGCATCCGTTCGCACTCGATCAGCCGTACGTAGCGCCCGTCCGAGGTGACCATCAGCCCGTCGGGCTCGACGACGTCGACGGGGAGGAGACGTCCGAGTGAGCCTGTTCGCGCCTTTCTCATCACGCGATCGGGTCGAGAGCCAGGTCGCGCGGGGGGGCCTCGTGCTCGTCGGTCGGGGGAGCGGCGTCGAGGATCAGACGACTGCGGTCTGGCTTGGCGGGGAGCGTGAGTTGTTTGGGCGTGAGTCCGTAGCGGATGAGCGCCAGCAAGTGGCGCCCGGGGCCGAGCGCCTGCCCGGAGAGGGCGTGCAGCACGACGCCACAGAACGTCAGCCCGAGGACGACGATCGTGATCGTCGGGCGCAGCCCGAGGGGTGAGACTCTGACCGCGCCGTACAGCAGCCCGCCGCCGACCGCGACGCCTAGCCAGCCGCGCCACGACAGACCGTAGTATCGCTCTGGATCGTTGAGCCTGCGAAGCGTCTGCATCAGGTTCCCTTCCGCGGCGGCTGCCGCCGCAGTGCCGGCCGGCCGGACCGCTTCGGGGTCGGCGGCTGACTGTTCGCCCGATCTGGCTCCGGCCTGGCGGCGGGCTTGTTCGTGTCGGCGGGTTGTGGCGTCCTGCCGGTTCGGCTGGTGTCCTGCGCACGGCCGCTGGCGGTTCGCGGTGCGGGAGGGGCGGTCGGCGACGGAGCATGAACGGGACGTCCCCTCGAGTTGGTGTTCGACCGGGCGGCTCGGTCGGCATCCGGACGCCGGCGTGTCGGTGCCTGTCCATTTCGCTCTCTCGCTGGGGCGCGAGCAGAGCGCGTTGAGGATGAGCGCGGCCCCGCCGATCGCGACGCAGATTCGGTCCGGCTCCTCGAGCTCTGCCAGCTCGCGGTGCCGGCGCGCGCCATTCGTACCGCGGCTGCTCCTGCGCGGGTGCGGCCGACGAGGGCTGCGGTACCGGGCGCGGCGGCGAGTGCGCCGGTACGGATCACGGCGCCGCCGGCGCCGAGCAGGCCATGTCGGCTGTGGGTCGCGAAAGCGCGGGCTCCGGATGCCACGCCCTGTCCCGGTGGCCCCGCCGCGCCGAGTGCTGCGCCGGTCGCGCCAGCGATCCGGCCGGCGAAACTTCGCAGCGATTCCGCGGCTCGTCGCGTGGACGCCGGAGCCGTGGAGGCGGTGGCGCCGCCGCGAGCCCGTCCTAGGACGAGCAGTCCGCTGAGCTGGCCGCGCAGTACGGTGCCGGCTTCCCGTGCGGCGCGGATACATAGCCATAGCGATGCGAGTCCCGCGAACGCCAGCAGCAGACCGCCGAGGGGGCTCGCGATCGAGCCCTGGCCCGCGATCAGTGGTCCCGCGGTCGAGCTGTCGTTGATCAGCAGCGCGCCGACCGCGAGGATCGTGCTCCACGCGAGCGGCAGCATCAGGAGTGCGAGCGCGGCGCTCGCCCAGGCCCGGGCAATCACGATCCCGCCGTCAGTGGGGACCAAAGCGATCATCAGCGGCCCGATCGCGTACAGCAGGGCGCCGAGCAAGATGATCACCACCTTGAGAAAGATCAGGGCAAGGAGCGCAGACCCGATTGCCCCCATCAGGAACAGGTCGATCAGCTGCCAGCCGCCGAGGGCGACGCCGCCGACCGCGTACTCCATGAGCTTGTAGATGCCGTGGCTGACCGGCGGCAGGGCGAGCACGAACTGCGTGATCTGGTTGACGGCGGCGGCCGCCTGCGACCACCACCACGGATAGGACACGAGCACCGCGGCCAGCGCGAGCACGCGCAGGACCGGAGCGGCGACGTGCTGCCCGGCGCCGACCGCGGCGCGCGAGGTCGCGTACACGAGCGTCAGCGGCAGCAGCGCGCCGCCGACCCACATGAACAGGTCACGGAGCGCGTTGATTCCCGCGAACCCGTACGTGACGTGGCCGCTCGGGGTCGTGATCGTGCCGGCGTAGTCCGGGACCGCGACGATCCAGTGCATGACCTCAAGCCCGTCCTTGGCCCACGAAGCGGGGATCAGTAGCCGGATGAGACCGCCGAGCGTGTTCAGGATGAACTTGCCCGCCACGCCGACCGTCCAGCTCAGCCCGCCGAGGACGAGTCCGCCGAACAGGTGGAACACGCCTCCCAGCGCGCCTCCGATCGGCCCGAGGACCGCCGGGGCGATAAGCAAGTGGGCTCCGGGGACGAACGCCGCCGTTGGCACCGTCAGCACGAGGCCCACGACGACCCCTTGACAGGCGTGACGATCATGAGCGGTCGCATCGCCTCGCTCAGGCGAGCACCGCCGGGATCACAACCAGGATCAGCATGATCCCGCCGATGACCCGGAACAGCCAGTCGGGCGCGTTCCGGCTACCGGACACCATCAGCCCGGCGATCAGCACCAGCACGAGACCGAGCCCAGTCGACACGAGCCAGATCCAGTTCTGCTCGAGCGTGTGGACCAGCCCTATGAATGCGTTACCGCCCTGCGGCGCCACGCCAGAGAGCCCAGCAGCCTTCAACGCCCAGAGTCGCGCCGGGTCGACGATCCTCACGATCTCGCCGCCGCTGGCGAGGAAGGAAAGCGTCTCTATGCCAAGCATCGGTCTCCTCGATCGTTGTAGACGACTACCGATGCATCAATACTATCGAAGATTTTTATATAGTGTCAAGTATCGTTATCAGCTCCAATCTTTGCATTCATCAGGATCCGGTGCGGGTCGGGCATCAGGATCCGGTGCGGGTCGGGTTCCAGGCCAGCGTCGACCGTCGCTCAGACGCACATATGTCGAGCGCGGGCTTCGCTCTCAGAAGGACTAGCGAACGAAGCGGCTTTCGCTACGACCGACCGCCGAGTCGGATCTCGCCGACGCTACTGACCCTCGGGTGCTACCGGCGCGATGGCCCTCGCGCAGACCCCGTGAGCGAAACGCGTGCCCCCGGCGGGTGCCGGATCGCGCGGAGTCGATCCAAGTACGGCGGCCCGAGCCCGATTGCGCCTTAGCGTCGCCGGTTCCTACCAGCCCTCGCTAGCCGTGGACGATGGCTACGAGGATCGCGTCCTGCGGCAGTCCGGGCCCGGGCTCGATGCTTGTGCTTATGGTGATGGTGCGACCGCACAGCCAGTGGTGATGGCGCGGGGACTCCGACAGTCACGATCACACGCCGCGAATGGGCCGGCGCCCACGGGAAATCCGCCTCAGCCAGGCTGGACACCTGCAGCCAGAAACGCACCACGCCCTGGTAGCGAGCGAACCTGTACGTAGTGGTGAACGTCCCATCCGGAGCGACGTTCGGGATTCCCTGGATCTTGCTCAGGCCCGGGATCCCGACGATCCCGAGGTCGAGCCGCAGCAGCTTGCTGCTCGTCGGGATGTACCCCCCGAGTACTCGGCCGGTGATCGTGACCGTACGGCCCCATGGCGTTCGGTCCGGCGTGACTCTCGTCAGCACGATCTTGGCCGGCGTGATCACCGTCGCGGACCCGGTGGCTGGAAGGATCGTCGGCGAACCCGCGTAGAAGGCTTCAATGATCCGAGAGGGACCAGGAGCAAGAGTCGCGGTCCAGCTGCCGTCCGGGCCGGTGGTCACCGCTGCAGCTTCGGTGAATGCATTCGATCCGTTATCCGGAGCGGTCAAGATCGCGACCGGCTGGCCAGCGATCGGCAGGCCGGCGCTGCTCATCAGTAGCCCATGAAGGCTCACCGGCCGGCCAAACGGGACGTTTGCCAACGTCGCAAGCCTTCCCGCGGACGACCCGCACCTCTTCTGCGGCTTCGCTTGCCGTCGCGTCGTCGTCTTCGCGACGGATGGCCGCTGCGCAGGGTGAGACAGCGACAGCGCGCCGCCCCCAGAGAAGCCCACGGTGAGGGCGCCTCCCGCAGCGGGTGGCGCGGAGACAAGCGAGGCGCGAGGTCGTAGAAGACGGTCATCCGATGCGAGGCCGAGACCGGATGCCCCAACCAACCGAGCCTCGCTCACCCGCCGGTGTGGCCTTGGCTTTGGTTGTGCAGCAGCGTGCTTACGGCCTGGACTGGCGCACCGCGTGGGCGGGAGTTGCTCGAGGCTCACCTCCGAGACGGCCTGAGTCCGCACCGGCAGCATGACCGTCCGAGCCGTCGACGCGCAGTTGCCGACGTTGTCACACGATCGAACGCTGAAGGTATACGCGCCGCGCAGCCCGGCATCGTCGAAATGCGCAACAAGTTGGCTCCCGGTGAAGGTCGTGGGCAGAGCAGTCCAGCTTCCCGTTCCCGCCGAGGCCATCTCAATCGACCCTCCTGCCACACCCGACTCGCTGTCAGTGGTATCGACCACGACCGCGGTCGGGTCGTTCGGGTTCACAGGCTCCAGGCTTATCGCCGGCGGGGCCTCGTCGATGTGAACCGTCATCGAGCTCGTTCCTGTGTTGTGATTGCCCTGCGGGTCGACCGCGTTATTCCACGCCGTGCAGGAGACAGTCTTCACTCCATCGCCGTTGACGGTCAGGCCCCCGGCCGGATAGGTCTGCGCTGTGGTGCCATTCACGTCGCAGCTCATGCCGCCGAGTCCGGACGGGCCCGTACTGGGGTTGGCGTCGACCCTTATCGCATGGTTGACCCATACGGTTGGATTGGGATCATTCGGTGTGCTGAGCGACACGCTGACGGGGTCGTTGTCGACGTTCAGCGTTTCGGAAACCGATGTTTGCGTCGGCAGTGCGGAGGCATTCGTCGCCTGGAGGGCCACCGGCATTTGACCTGCGCCACCGACGTAATCTCGTGTGTCGAGCGTCCCCGTCCAGCCCACCGCCTGCTGGCACTCCTGCCAGCTGGAATTATTGGGCGCCGGGAGCGACGAGTCAGCGATCGGCGCGTTCGCGCCAACCTGAACACTCAGGCTGCATATGCCTGACGAATCGCCTCCAGTGACGGAAATGGGCCAGGGGTCACCTGGTGCGTTCCAGATCCAGTGTCCCATCTGGTTCCATAGGCTCCCCGGGTCCGTCGTCGGCGTGATGCTCGGCCCCTGCGTCTCCGCCGCATACACGTCGAGACGGTCGAACTGAATCTCTGCCGGCGAGGTGCACACCGACTGCACGCACCGCAGCTCGATCCCCCAGTAGGGAGTGTTCAACGGACCGGACGCCGCCGCGTCGACGGCGGTTCCAGGCGGCAACACCTGCGCCGTGCCGCCATCCCAATAGGTCAGCCCAATCCAGCCATGCCCGTCGGCAATGCTCTGCAAATGTGCGATGTCGTACGCCACATTGGTGATCGTGATTCCTGGCGGAGCGGAAATCCGGTATCCCATCCTTGTTCCGCCGGGCACAGTGGTGAATTCCGCCAGGAGAGCGCTACCCGCCATCCCAACGCCCCCCGCCCCCGTCGCTAGCCGCCCTGTGCTGCCTTGGTTGAACGCCAGCGTGAACAGGCCTGCCCCGCAAGGCGGTGTCGGGCTGGACCAAGCCGCCAGGCCAGTCCCAGCCTCGTAGGCCCCGAGCAAGCCGCAGCCGCTAGCCGGCGTGATCACGATCGGATTGCGGAATTGGCTTGGAGTGGGACTAGCCTCCACAGGCTCGCATACCGCAGCCGCGGATGCGCCGACCAGTACGAGTGACATCAACAGGCTGGCGAGCCGCCTGCGCATAATCAAATGGGATCCCATGGCTGACATCCTCAGGTGCCCGGTGGGAAACCACACGAGTCCGTGATGTTGAACGGTTCGTCCTTTGACTGAAACTCCCCGTTCACCACCACGCCAGTGTGGATTATCAGATCCTTGCCGGTGAAGCCGATCCCCTGCGTCCACGCCACGGGGAACGTGCCTTGGCCGAAGCCCGCAGCCGGCTCAGAGTCATCGACGCTTACTACGGGCGCGTTCTGCTGCGCATTCCGGCAGCTCGCGGCGGTAACGGCGACGTCATATGTTCCAACGCCCGCATGTATGATCGACAGACCCGCACCGACGCTTATGTCTCCGCTTGGTCCTACTGCCGCCCACGCATCGAGAGACGGCTCAAGCCCGATGCGAGTTTGACCACGCCCGCAGCGCGAGTGCTTCGCGAGGTGCATGACCCCGCTGCCCTTGTCGACGCAGACGGCAATCGTCCCGTTGCTCGCGGATACCGCCGCGAGCGCGTAGCTACCGCTGCCGCCGATGGCGACTACGAGGGCGAGATAGGCCACGACGTTCGACCGAATATGCCGCAGCGGCCCGTGGAGATAGCGAATCGCCGTCACCCGGTTCGTTGCCTTTTCGTCGGGAGCTTTCACGTGTTCCTACCTTCCTTTGGACGGTCGAGGCATGGCCTACTGGCAGCCACAGGTGCCCGCTCCGGTGACCAGCGAGCGAAGCGTCGCTTGCGATGGGCTGGCCGAGCCGGAACCGGAACTCGAGCCGGAGTTCGAGGAGTTCGTGTAGTGGGTCGGCGAAGCAGGTGGCGTCGACCCCGTTGCTGAGTTGCTTTGGGTGTTGGGTGTGGCTGCGGGGCTCGTCAACGTATCCCGGGCCGCGGTATACCTGGCTGTCACCACGCGATGATCGACGGGGGTGTGCGCTGGACTGGAGATCGTTGCGCCGGGGCGATGGTTCCTCGGCCGGCCGGAATTCGACGGCCGCGCACGCCGACCGTGGGTCACGGATCGATGTAGGAGTGCGGTGACGGCGAATGGGTTGGCTGAGGCGGTGAGCAGGTCCGGCCGCAGCGGCTCGAGGGAGTTCGCGCTCGCCTCGCGCTGGCTCTGCTGCTGCTCGGTACCCGGCGACCCGGAGTCGCCGATCGCCGCGATCCCAGCGACGAGCGCGGCAAGCACGGCGATTGTGGCCGCGGACAAGAGCCAGGCGAACCGCGGGCGCCGCAGTGCGGCCGGCGGTCGGATAGCCAGAGCGGGCGGGTCAAGTCGCCGGCGTAAGCGACCGTTGTGCCCGCCCGGTCTGGCGATCTCTGCCGGAAGCTGTGCGCTTCCCGGCATCGGCGTAACCGTTGAGGCTGCCCCGCCGTTTGGGCTCATCTCGGCCGGGGTTTGCGTGACGAGGCGATCGAAGTAAGCGTCGGTGCTTTCGCCACCGTCGGCCGGATCGGCCGGTCGCGTGCCGTCGCTCCCTGGTGTTTCCTGGACGCGGTCGAAGAACGGGTCTGGGGAGGGCGCTGGCTGCGCGGCATCGTCGCGGGTGTCTGGACGAGGCGGTACGAGATTGCCGCGCGAGAAGGTGGCGATGTCGTCGGGCTCGGCGAATATTGTGCTCGCCACGCGCTCGCGCTCGGCCTCGCTCGGATCCCCCTTGCGGCGAAGCAGAACTACATTGGTGTCGGGCCGGTTGCGATCGTCCATTTGTCCCCAACAACTAGACGTGTACGCTAGGATAGCACTGTAGAGTGCTAAGTATGCTTATGTTCCTACCTGGTGCTTCTAGATGGTCTCCTGAGGAGCTGAAAGGTGGCTGAGGAGCAGTATCTCACCCCAGCTCAGGTAGCCGAAGAGCTTCAGGTGACGGTCGTGACCGTCCGTCGGTGGATCAACGGCGATGAGCTTCGGGCTACGAAGGCGGGACCTCGGAAGTGGATGATTCGTCGTTCGGATCTCAACGCGTTCATGGCCGGTGGGGGTCAGGACCGTAGGAGCGTCGAGGTGTCTGAAGATCCGTCCTTCGTCAAACATCTGGTGGCACCCGATGAGCGCTGAGACCGCGCGCGAGCAGCTCGAGCTCGCCGAAGGTCGCTGGCAGACCGCGATCAAGGAGCACGCCCAGCCGCCGCCCGATACTGGCTACGCGCGCCGGCTCCGGGCGCTTGCCGATGCCGCAGCGCAGGAGCAGGCGGCCTACCGGTATGCCGAGGAGGAGGGCTTCGGATGGCGTCCGGGCCCGGCATGGCTGCCGCCTCAGGAGCTTCGTCCCGCGCCGTGGCGCGAGTCGCTTGCGCCATCTGAGGCGTGGGAGCGGTTCGATGAGGCGATCGAAGGCCTGAGCCGCGCCCGCACCGGGGTGAGCGTGCTCGCCATCTCGCAGGCATTTGGGCAGCTCTCGTCCGCCGCTTGGGAGCTCGCGGAGTCCGTTGAGAAGGGTCTGCGACAGCGCGCCACTCGAGCTGGTTAAAGACGTCGGCGACTACGCAGCCCTGAAAGAAAGGAGTGCGCCGGCGCCACGGTGTCGCGAACCGGATGCGACTGCTTGACGCCCTGAAGGGGTCACGGCTGGGCCCTGGCTGCTTTGGTCCGCGACGGGTAGCGCGGCGCCGCTCAAGGTCGGATCGGCTGCACCGAGTTGGCTAACTTCCGCATTCTGAGGATCCGATAGTCGGGGCCGGCGCTACCCCTGATCGTCCATTCCACAAGCCCGGCGCCGGCTGCGCCGCGTGCTCGCGTTGCTGGCGGAGCAGAAGAACCGCTATTAGCTCGTCGCATCGGATCGAGCAAACGCCGACGTCACGATGCATGTGCAGTTCCGCGCCGACGACTGGCGCGCGCGATCCGGGCGGCTGTCCCTTCGCCTGCGGGAGCGGCTGTGCTCGACCGCGCGAACGCCGCGCTGCCGGAGCTCGTCCGCCGCGAGAGTCTCGGGCGGCCGAATCAGACGCTCCCCAG
>Ga0335076_10002016_pt1 | contig 20023 bp, 17 predicted proteins | sample Lox_Sample_25_FD_206717 | JGI IMG/M metagenome (GOLD analysis project Ga0335076, IMG submission 206717) | Soil microbial communities from Loxahatchee National Wildlife Refuge, Florida, United States - Lox_Sample_2.5 | ecosystem: Environmental > Terrestrial > Soil > Wetlands | place: USA...
AGAGGCCGACCAACATGCTCAAGGGTTGGTCGGACTCCGATCCGGTCTTCTTCAGCCAGGTCGCCCGCATGGGCATGCATCCGATCGTCGCCACCGAAGGCGGGGTGACCATCAAGCGAGATGGCGAATTGCTGGGCGGGATCGGCGTGTCGGGCGGCCGGCCGGAGGAGGACCAGGCGATCTGCGAAGCCGCGCTCACCGCCGCGGGTTATGAGCTGACGTTCGAGGCCTGGGGCGCCAAGCGGTAGCGGAGGGTGTGCGGCGGGTTCAGGGGGTTTCGCGGTTTCACTGCGGTTCGACCCTCCGACGAAAACCTGCACAACACGACAATCGACGCGATTTTGGGCGACCTTGACGCGTCACGCGCGATTATCGTGCACCACACGGCAAGGTCCGCCGGAAGCGTCTCGATTGTCGTGTCATGCATGTGCCGCTAATACGGTTCGGCGAGTTTCTCGATTGCCGCGCCGCGGACCGCCGCCTCCTGCATCGGCTCGCGGGGCACGCGGCGCTGCAGGTTCATGACCTCGACGCTTGCGTCCACGACGAGCTTGGTGCGTTCGAGCCGGCGGCCCTCGTACGCACGCAGGCCGGCCTCGAGGTCGCCGGCGCGCTCGAGCTCCTCCGCTAGCACGACACCGTCCTCGATCGCCATCCCGCCCGCTGCGCCGATGTTCGGCGTGGTGGCGTGGACCGCGTCGCCGACAAGGACGACACGCCCGCGATGCCACGGCTGCGGTACCCATATCCACTCGAACGGGGCCACGATCGGCTGCACCGTGTCGTCGATCCGCTCGCCGACCTCGGCGAACATGGCCGAGCCCTCGTATTTCGCGAGCGCCGCGCGCACCAGCGCCCGGGCCTCGTCCGGCTCGATCCGCCGGCGGTCCATGCGCGCGCCAACCGCGAGATAGAAGAGTCCACCGGGGAGGAGCGTCGTCACGCTTCCCGGCTCCCCCGGCACGAAATGGAGCCCGCTAAGCCAATGCGACGGCGCGTCCCAGATCATCGAGCGCAGGCTCATCGTCCCGATGTAGTGAGGCCCGCCCACCTCCGGAAAGAAGCGCTCGCGAACGCTCGAGTTGATCCCGTCCGCGCCCACCACCAGGTCGAACGTGCCGCCCTCGCCCGTGGTCAGCTCGGCGGTGACGCCGTCTTCGCTCTGCTCGAGCGAGGTGAACGTGTGGTTGAAGTGCACTTCGGCGCCGTGGCGGCGCGCCGCGGCGACGAGGATGTCGGAGAGCAGCGGTCGGTAGAGGAACACCATCGACGGGAGACCGGTGGTCGGCAGTCTTGGCGCGGGCACCGGCATCCTCTCGCCAGTTGCGTTGTGGACGAGCGTCCACCACGAAGGCTCGTCGGCCTTGATCTGCTTGGCCACCTCGAGCACCTGGTCGAGCACGCCGAGTGCTTCGAGGGCGTAGACGGCGCCGTGGCCGACGATGATCGAAGCGCCAATCGCCCCTTCCGCGCGGTCGACGACGGTGACTCGGTGACCCCGAGCGGATAGAGAGATCGCGGTGCTCAGACCCGCCACTCCAGCACCGACGACGAGCACTTGCACCGCACGAGCTCCTGGTCAGGCAGGCTCGAGTTGGGGTGCGTCAACACCGAGCCGCTCGGCCTCGGCGAGGAGCGACCCCCACAGCTTCTTCTGGACCGGGATGCCGTTCGCGCGGCGCTCAGCCTCGCTACGCGCGCCGCGCTCGCCGGGGAACCGGATCTCTTCGGCCTTGTCCATCCGCGGCAGCGCCTTCAGCGTTTCCAGCGTCTCGTCGACGGCACGCCGGAACTCCTCGAGCGGCATGAAAGCTGTCACGTCGAGGGCCAGGACAACGGCGTTCTGCCGGTGGCGTTTGCCGTCGGGGCCGCCGCCGTGGAACGAGCTGACGATCGCATTGCCGGCGAGCACGCTTGCCAGCAGCTCGAACACGAGTGACATGCCCGAGCCCTTGGCGCCCCCGAGCGGCAACGGCACCGCGGCAAGCTCGGGGTCGGTGGTCGGCTCTCCGTCCTTGGTTACGGCGACCCCGGGCGGCAGCTCCTTACCCTGGTTGCGGTACTGGGTGATCTTTCCCAGCGCGATTACGGCGGTTGCCATGTCGAGCAAGACGGTCGGCTCACGCTCGGCCGGGACGGCGATCGACAGCGGGCTGGTGGCGACGGCTGCGCCGCGCACACCCTCGTAAGCCATGTTGGGCATGCCCGCGACGATGCCGATGCCGATCATTCCGGCCTCGGCAGCCAGGCTCGTGTAGTAACCGAGCGCGCCGGTCAGCGTCGTCGCCCGGACCGTGGCCCAGGCGATGCCGGTCTCGCGCGCGGTTTTGATCGCCTCGGCCATCGCGGCGTTGAGCGCCACCGGGCCGGGCGCGCGGTCGGCTTCGACGACGAGCACGGACGGTCGCGATCGCTGTACCGAGATCTCGGGCCGGACGTTGGCCTCGCCCTTTTCACACAGCTCGAGGTAACGAAGCGCGCGCGACACACCGTGCGAGTCGATCCCCCGCAAGTTCGCCCAGACCAGGACGCGAGCGAGCACGGCGGCGTCGGTCTCGCGCATTCCGTAGGCGAGATAGATGTCGCTGACGAGCTGCTCGAGGATTGGGGCAGGGACGTGAACGCGTTCGGCCGGCATATCTATGGCTACCTACTTAGTAAGGAGGACGTTGACGATCGATGTGGTCCCGCCCGCAACGGCGCCGAACGCGCGCTCGAGCGCGGATGCGAGCTCGCTCGGGTCCTCGACGCGCTCGGCGTGCATTCCATAGGGCGCTGCGAACTCGGACAGGTCCGGTTGGCTGGCCAGGTCGACGCCGCGGAAGTCGCCGGTCGCGGCGGCGGCGCCGTCCGGGTAGAAGCGCAGGTGATTCATCTTCATCGAGAGGTACTGCCGGTTGTTGAAGATCACGACGAGGACGGGAAGGCCGAGGTCGCGTGCTGCGGCCAGCGACGCGATCACCGGGTTGTAGATGAACGCTCCGTCGCCGATGGCAAGCACGACCGGCCGCGCGCGCGCGGCGTACTTCGCGCCGAGCGCGACCGGTAGCCCCTGGCCCAGTCCGCCCTGGACGTAGATGTAGCTGTCCCGCTCGCCAGCCAGATGCGCGCGCAACAGCCGGCTGTGGGTGATGGTCTCGTCAACGATGAGCGTGTCGGCCGGCGCCAGCTCTCGCAGTCGCCGCACGAGCAGAGCTGGCTCGATCGCGTCGAGTCTCGAAGCCGACCGCTGTTCGACCGCGGCGAGTTTGTCGCCTGCCTCGGCGTGAGCGTCGGCGAGCCGCTCACGACGGGCCGCGACCGCCGCGGGCTCGATGGCGTGCTCGCGCACCGAAGCGGTTAGCGCCGCCAGCGTCGGACCCACGTCCCCCTCGAGATAGTGGTCGGCTCCCAACACCTGGTAGACGACGTGCGGTCGCTGCGGGACTGCGTCGAGCACGACGATTGTCGCGTCCGGTGGACGGTTGCTCGGGGGATAAAACGGAGCGCGGCAGTTGACCAGCAGCATCACATCCGCGTCGCGGAACGGACCGACCTCGGCGCCTTGATGGAGCGGGTGCCCGCGTGGGAAGTTGGCACACACCGCAGACTGCGGCTCGATGACTGCGGCACCCAGCAGCTCGGCGAGCCCGAGCAGGGCTTCGTAGCCCCCCGGCTCCTGGCCGGCGCTCTCGGTGACGATGACCGGCCGCTCCGCCTGGGCCAGCATCCTTGCAATCTCATCGATCTCCTCGGGCGGGCTCACCCGCCGGCCGGGGGGCGCGGCCGCACGGAGCTCGCGGCGCGGGGTCGGCTCGAGCAGCACCTCGAGTGGCACGTTCAGATAGGTCGGCCCCTGAGGTGCACGCTCCGCAAGTTCGACGGCGCGGACGACCATCCCCGGGAGCACCTCCACGCTGCCGACCTGGTTTGCCCACTTGACAAAGCCCGAAACGAGCCCATGGGGCCCGCCTACGACCGACAGGTTCCGGTACCACTGCGACCCCGGATCAGCTCCCTCACGTTCCCCATAGGTGATCGACTCCGAGGAGCAGACGAGCATCGGCACGCCGGCGAGTTGGGCGCCATGGATCGCCGACGCCCCCTGAAGCAAGCCGGCGCCCGCATGCAGGAGCACTCCGGCGGGCCGGCGGGAGACGAGCGAATAACCCGTACCCATGCCGACCGCCACCGTCTCATGCCACAAGTCGTGATAGACGGGAGCTGCCTCGCCCGCGGCGGAACGGCGGGCGATCGCTTCCCATACTGGCGCCCACTCAGACCCGGGCGAAGAGAAAACCACCTCGATGCCCGCCGCGAGGAGCGCATCGAGCAGCGTCTCACCGCCGTCGTAGCCGGCGGCCGTGCTAGGGGTCACGCCGTCCATCGGACGTGTTGCTGCCAATCCAGACACTCTGTCCTGTATTTCACTCGATGCACGGCAGCTCAGGACGTAACTATTGCGTGCAGGTCATTCACGCCTGCGTCAATCGGGCTGTATCGGCGACGCGTGATCCCACTGCGGGTGGTACATGATCTCGACGATGTTCTGATCGGGGTCGTAGATGTAGGCCGACTTCGCACCGTTCTGGGGACGCTCGTTGTAGTTGGAGAACTCGATCCCGAGACCGTCGAGATGTGCTACGAACCCGTCCCAGTCCTCGACCTCCATAGCGAAGTGGTGCGGCTTGATGTCCGGCGGGTTCTCGTGAATCGTGAAGTGCACGCCGAAATTACCGCGAGTCGTCAGCAGGATGTGACCCTCCTCGATGCCGGGAGCGCCACCTTGAAAGCGCGGACTGAAGGCTCTTAGTCCGAATACGCTGGCGTACCACTCTTTGGTGCGCTCGGGATCCTTGATCGGAATGTTGACGTGGTGGATCGAGTGCGGTCGCGCGCTCATCGGGTCCTTTCCCTTCGCCAGGAGCGCCCAATCTACTCCGGGACGGGCGAGGCCAAGCGGAACGCTTATGTTGCGCGCGGCGCAGCGCCGGCGGAGAGCCTTTCAAAAGGCGCCCCTGAGAATTCTTGGCGCTCTCTTATGGAGTTCGGCCAACCTCGGTCCGTCCTTGCGGTAGTCGCAAGCTATGGTGACGAGTCGCGGATCTTGACGCACGCTGCAGCAGGCAGCAAGCTTCGGGCCGTGTCGGAAGGTCGCCTTGGGTCTGTAACCGGCGGCCCTTTTTTTGTTGGGGCTAAATGACGAAGGAGAGGTCAAATCGATGTACTCGAGCTTGAGGCGCCTCGTCGCCGGTGGCCGTGTCGCTGCGGTCGCAGTCGTCGCGGCCACGGCGGTGGCGGCATGCGGGAGCAGCTCGTCGAGCAGCTCCGCGGGCGGTGCGAGCAGCTCCACGGGCAGTGCGAGCCAGGCGGCCGCGACCACGACCCAGTCGTCCGGCCCAGTGACCCTGCGGATCGCTTACAACCCAAACCCTTCGAATACCCCGATCGTCGTCGCGGAGAAGGAGGGATTCTTCAAGCAGAACGGCATCAACGCGCAGCTGACAACATCGCAGGACACCGCGGCGCTGGCGCTCGACGCCGGTAAGCAGTTCGACCTCGTCAACACGACGCCTCCGACACTGCTCCAAGCCGTAGCACAGGGCTACAAGGAAGAGCTCGTCGCCTCAGAAGACGTCGAGAGCTCCAGCAACCGCGACACCTTCCTGATCGGCGCCAAGGGCATCACTTCGCTCGCGGCCCTCAAGGGGAAGGTGATCGGCGTCCCCGGTCTCTCGGGGAATCTTTACGAGAGCGCGGTTGTGGCGCTGCACAAGGCCGGGCTCAGCAAGTCGGACGTGAAGTTCCTGATCGTGCCGTTCCCGGACATGGGCAACGACCTCAAGAGCGGCACGATCCAGGCGGCCGTGACGATCGTGCCGTTCAACGGCCAGCTGCTCGGCGAGGGCGGTGTCGACCTCGGGAACCCGATCGAGAGCACAGTGAACAACCAGCAGGCGCTCGACCTTGGGTGGGCGGCCTCTGACTCGTGGGTCGCTGCCAATCAGGCGACGCTTCAGAAGTTCGACAAGTCCCAGGAAGAGGCGCTGGCGTGGATGAAGTCCCACCAGGCCGCGACCGTGAAGCTGCTTGAGACTGACTTCCAGTTGCCGGCGATCGCGGCCCAGCATTATCCGGTCGTCGGTTACATCTCGTACCCGACGAGTGCTGCATATTTGACCAACTGGGTGGCACCGATGAAGGCCGTCGGAGATCTGCCGTCCAGCTTCAATCCTTCGGCGAGTCAGCTCGTGTATACACCCTGATCAGTCAGGTGACTGACCCAGGTCCCACGGAGGGGCCGATTGGGAGAGCCATGACCGCAGACACAGCTTCTGAGCCGTATGCCACCGCCCGCCGCACGGACGCGGGGGCGGTGATCTTCGAACTCGAAGATGTGGCGGTCACGCTTCAGTCGGAGCGCGCGGAGCGGCAGATCCTGGAGGGGGTGACCTTCCGCGTTCGCGAGGGCGAGGTGGTCGGCGTCGTGGGGCCTTCTGGAACCGGTAAGACGACGTTGCTGCGCGTGCTCAGCGGTCTGATACGCCAAAGCGCAGGCACCGTCCTGCTCGACCGCAAGCCGGTACTTGCGCCGACACAGGAAGCGGTCACGGTATTCCAGGATTACTCGTCGGCGCTGCTGCCGTGGCGCACGGTCGAACGCAACGTGGCCTTGCCGCTCGAGGGTCGGACGACTAAGAGCGAGCGCCGACAGCGCGTCCTGCGGGCACTCGAGATCGTCGGCCTCGCCGACCGCGTGGATGAGTATCCCTGGCGCCTGTCGGGAGGAATGCAGCAACGAGTACAGATCGCCCGGGCGTTGGTGCTGGAGCCACGGGTGCTGCTGATGGACGAGCCGTTCGGCGCGCTCGACGCGATCACCAAGGGTTCGCTGCACGATCAGCTGCTCGACGTCCAGGCCAAGACGGGGGCGACGATCGTATTCATCACGCATGACGTCGAGGAGGCGGTGTACCTGTCCGACCGGGTGATGGTGATTCATGGCGCGCCCGGCCAGATCGTTCATGAGGTGCACACCGAGCTACCACGGCCACGGGATCAGATCGCCACGCGTGATCTCCCGCGCTACAACGCGGTCAGGCACGAGCTGGCTCAGGTGCTGCGAGATGGTGGCATCGCTTAGGCGCGCCGTCGACCGGTTCAACTGGCTCGGGCTCGCCTGCATCATTGCGGTGCTCGTCGTCTGGCAGCTGCTCGTCAGCGCCCACATCATCAACTACTCATCACTCCCCGGCCCGATCCAGATCTGGTCGGGCTTTCGCCAGCTGGCCGGCAGCGGGGGACAGCTGTGGTCGGCGCTTTGGCACACGGTCCGGTGCGTACTCGAAGCGTGGCTGATCGGTGTGGCGATAGGCGGGATCGCCGGGCTGCTGATCGCGCTGAACCCGACCGTTGCCGGGTGGGGGGGCGCGACCGTCGACCTCCTCCGTTCGCTGCCGGTGGTCGCACTCATCCCGGTCGCAATCCTCATCTGGGGCACCGGCAGTAAAGCCGAGGTGATCCTGGGCGCGTATGCCGCTCTCTGGCCGATGCTGATCAACACCGCCGGCGGTGTCCGGGGAGTCCCGCCACGGCTGCGCGACGTCGCCAGGACGCTTGGATTGTCGCGCTGGGGAACGCTCCGGAAGATCGTCCTTCCGGCCACCGGAGGGGCGATGCTCGTGGGGGCGCGGCTGGCGCTGGCCACGGCCCTGGTGATCTGTGTCGTGGCCGAGATGCTCGGACTCCAGAGCGGAGTCGGTAACCAGCTGGTGCTCGAGCAGGGCGCCGGCCAGGCGGCTCGGACCTGGGCATACATCGTCCTCGTAGGGGTGCTCGGGCTGATCGCCAACGTGGGATTGAACAAGGCCGTACATGTGATGTTCCCCGGCGTGTCGGCCATCTCAGACCGGAGCGCCCAGTGAGGCTGAAGTCGCTCAGGGGGCTAGTCCCGCTGGCAGTGGTCCTCCTAATCTGGCAGCTGGTCGGCTCGACCAACACCGCCGGGAGCACGACGCCGGCACCGTCGACGTGGTGGACCGCGTTCAAGCAGATCGAGCGGAGCGGAACGCTGTGGACCGGGCTGCGCACCACGATGGTGCTTTATGTCGAAGGTCTGGTTGTCGCGATCGTGCTCGGTGTGGCGCTGGGCGTCGCACTCGGCGCGTCCCGTCGTCTCAACCAGGCGTTCGGTGGCCTCCTCGAGTTCCTGCGCGCCACTCCCGCGGCAGCCCTCGTTCCCGGCGCACTGCTCCTGTTCCACGCGACCAGCGGCACGAAGATCGGGATCGTCGTCTACGGGTCGATCTGGCCGATCTTGCTGAACACCGCTGCCGCGCGTAAGGCGCTCGCTCCACTCAGACTGGACGTCGCGCGGTGTATGCAGATGTCCTGGTGGGACCGGATGCGGAAGTTCGTACTGCCCTCCCTGCTGCCCGAGATCATGGTCGGGATACGCATCGCCGCGTCAATCTGCCTGATCGTGACCCTGCTGGTCGACGTCCTGGTCGCCACCGGTGGCCTCGGCTACCTGCTCGTTCAGTACCAGTCGACGTTCCAGGCCTCGAGCGCCTTCGCGATGCTCGCCGTGATCGGGGTGATCGGGATCCTGATCAATCTCGCGATCGGCGCCGGCGAGCGCTTCGTTCTGCGCCGCTGGCCGTCCGGCGGGTAGGGTTCCGGCGCTTCACAGCAGATTCGCTCCGGGCGGCTCGGTGACGTACGAGCTCTCGAGCCGCCACTGCATTTCGTGCGTGGCCGGCGACAACACTCGGGTGTAGAGGTCGGCGCGGTCGACGTCAGCTGGCACGGGCGCGAGCGGGCGGCCATGCGAGAGCGCGACCAGCAGCTGCCGGGCGTGCGTCTCGGCCATGATCGTCCGGATCAGCGCCTCCTTCAGGGTCGTGCCGACGATCACGGCGCCGTGCCAGCGGAGTAGCAGCAGCGCCTCGTCGCCCAGCAGCTCGATCATCCGCTCGGCCCGCGGCCGGTCGCGGACGAGCTCGGCCTCGTCCCACATGGGGATCGTCGCCGGCCAGAACGCCGCGTGGATCAGCAACAGCTCGGTCGGGATCTCGGCGAGCGCGCTCAGGCTCGTCAGGGCCGGCGAATGGACGTGGACCAACGATCGGATCGTCTCCGGCATGCGGCGGTGAGCCTCGGCGTGCATGTAAAGCTCGAGGGGCAGGCCCGGCTCGAACTCGTGGTCGAGGTCAAGCTCGATGATGTCGCTCGGATGGCACCGGTCCTTCCTCGTCCCGGCACCCGGGCAAATGAGGTACCGCTGCGGGTCGTCGGTCATCACGCTCACGTGGCCGAACATCCCGATCATCTCGTGTCGCGCGAGCACGCGCGTCGCGGTCGCAAGGTCCTCTCGAAGGGCCTCGTTGCCTTGGCGCATCCATGAACCTCCTCGTCGAGCTTCGATCCGGAAGAGCGTCGCACCTCGGCTCGGCCAGCGTTTGCAACGTAAGGTTGCCGCCGTTGCGTTACAGTCTTTTGCAGTCCGGGGCGCGTCGCTGAGCGGGACGTGGAACCGGGCGCGTCGGAGGAGCCATGGATCGTCTCACCATCATGAAGAGCTTTGTCGCCGTGGTGAAGGCGGAGAGTTTCAGCGCGGCGGCCCGCTCCCTCGGAGTGTCGGCGTCGCTGGTGTCGCGACACATCTCGCATCTCGAACAGCAGCTCGGTGTCCGCCTGGTCAACCGCACCGCGCGAGCGGTCAGCCTGACCGAGCAGGGAGAGCGCTACTTCCTGTTCTCCGAACGCCTTCTCGCCGAGCTGGACACGGAGGACGCGGCGATTCGCGGACTCCAGGAGAGTGCCGAGGGGTCGCTCGCCGTGGTCTCTCCGAAGTGGATCGGCAGCCTCGATCTGTCAGATGCGGTCGCCGCCTTCGCCCGCGAGTATCCGCAGATCACGGTCAGGTTCGATGTCGGAGGTATGGGCGAGCGGATCTACGACTTCATCGAGAAGGGATATGACCTCGCCTTCCATACAAAGTACCTGCGTGACTCCTCGGTCAGGGTCCGGAAGGTCGCCACGCTTCCGTTCGTCCTGTGTGCGTCGCCGTTGTACCTGCGGCGAAAGCCGAAACTGACCGAGCCCGCCGACCTCGCGCAACATGCCTGCCTCGTGCATCGCAACGACCCGGTCTGGCACTTCGAGCGAGATGGTGGCCAACAGCACCACAAGGTGCAGACACCGGTGTTCACCTCCAATACCTACCTGGTGTTGAATAAAGCCGCACTTGAGGGAATGGGTGTGGCACTCCTGCCGTTGCGTCCGATCTTCGATGACGTGCGTGGCGGGCGACTCGAGGTCGTGCTCCCGGAGTTTTCGGTGCCGGCGCGTCCGCTCTACCTCATCTATCCGCCCGGCCTTCAATCGGTGAAGAAGTTCCGCGTGTTCCTCGATTTCATGGGTGACTGGTTCAAGCGATTCCCGATCGATGACGTGATTGAGCGGTGGCCCCCTAATGGCGATGGCGCGGTTGGTGTCAACGGAAAGCACACTGACGCATCTGTATCGGCGCCGCTTGGAAAAGCCGCGACGGCCAGGGCTGCCGAGCCGTCGTAGCTCCCGCGTTTTCCCGCTGGGCGCATCGTCGCCGAGGACATCTCACGATGTTCAACGTATGCGTGCACCGCACGTTGAAATAAGTCGAATACCGTCATAGCGATGCCTGTCAGAGACCGCCGCGGCCACGCGGTGCCGGCGCTGCTCGACCCTGCTTTCTGCCGGGCCGCGAGCCTCGGCGGCAGATCGTCTCCGATCTTGACAACAAGATTGACAACAATCTTGTAACCAAGTAGCGTCTGCGACGAGGTCACAGGAAAAGGAGGATTGGGTATGCAGTCGTCTCGACCGCGAAAGCGGTCACTTCATGCCGGGCGGGCCCGCGCCATCGGGCTCGTGGCGGCGCTCGCGATGCTCGGCGCCGGCGCCGAGCTCGCAGTTCCGGCGCTCGGCCATCAGGGCGGGGCGGCGCGCAGTGCGTCGCGCGCGGCGCCAACCGCCGCCTCGGGTACCAACAGCTCAGGTCTGGCGAACCTGCCCGTCAAGAAGTCCAAGATGTCGTGCGCGAGATTGGCAAAAACCACGCACCTGGTGAACGGTCTTCAGGTTCAGGTCGCCGAGCACAACCTCGGTCATGCAGCTACCGGTGGTCCCGAGTACTGCGCCCTCTCTGGGCACATCGCCAAGTACATAGGGTTCGAGGTTCTACTGCCCACCAAGACGTGGCACCAGCGCTATCTCCAGATCGGATGCGGCGGGCTGTGCGGATCGATCGGTCTCAACGCGCCGCAGTCGACCGACTTCACGGCGCTCGCCGACGGCTGGTTCGTCGTTGCCTCGGACGACGAGGGGCACAGCGGCCAGAGCAACAGCTGGTACAGCAACCCGGTCCAGCGCGTCGACTTCGCCTACCTATCCGACCACGACCTGGCGCTCGTGGCCCAAGGGCTAGCGGCGAGGTTCTACGGGTCCAAGCCGACGTACTCGTACTTCGACGGCTGCTCGCAGGGTGGTCACGAGGCAGTGACCGAGGCCGAGCGATTCCCGAAGGACTTCAACGGGATCCTCGCGGGTGCGCCCGCGAACATCATGACCGAGCTGAACTCGGTGCTTCACGAGTACGAGACGGACACCAATATCGACTCGTCCGGGCACGGCATCGCGACCGAGCCGGCGGCGCTGATCGTGGAGAACGCTGCATTGAAGGCCTGCGACGCCAAGGTCGGGCTGATGCTCGACTACAGGGCGTGCGAGCAGAAGTTCAAGCTCAGCTCGGTCGAGTGCAACGCGACACGGACGACGAATTGCCTGACCGCAGACCAGGTCGCCGCCATGAGCCGGATATACGCCGGACCGGTGGATCCGCAGGGTGACCACCTCTACCCGGGCGGCTATCCACTCGGGAGCGAGTGGGGGATGAACACGGGTACGAGTGTCCTTCTCCCGGAGACCGCTGGTCAGTCCGTGACGCCGGCCGGCTTCATCGACGCGTGGCTTCAGTACTTCGCGTTCGAGAAGGACATCGGGACGCAGGGCGTCGCGGCCGAGCCGTTTACCAAGGCGTACTTCGAGAAGATCGAGAAGCTCGCGCCCTACTGGGATGACGTCAACCCCGACCTGGGCCCGTTCGAGAAGGCCGGTGGCAAACTCATCCTGTGGCAGGGTGAAGCGGACTGGTCGATCCCGTCCATCTCGTCGATCGCCTACTACCAGGCTGTCGTCAAGGCAATGGGTGGTGTCTCCGCGGCCCAGAAGTTCACCCGTTACTACCTACTACCGAGCGTCGGACACTGTGGCACCGGCGCGCCGGATACCTATCCCGGTCTTGCGGACGTGGTCCGTTGGACGGAGAAGGGCAAGGCGCCGAACGCGGTCCGGGCCAACGAGTACAAGTCGAGCCTGCCGAGCTCCGGGCCCTCGGGTCCGCCTCCGGGCGGCGGGAGCGCGCCGACGACCGATCTCACCGACGCGATCCCGACGCTGGGCGCGCCCGCGGTGGGCCCGGTGCTGAGGTCGATCGAGCTGTTCCCCTATCCGGAGCTGCCGGCCTACAAGGGCCACGGGAGCGTCAATGCCGCGTCCAGCTTCGTGGGCAAGGTGAGCAAAGCGCTCGAAGCCCCCACGCCGTGGCTGGGCAAGATGAACAACGTCATGATCTGGTGCAACGCCAAGGGAGTGGCTTGCAGGAAACGTGTGATGCCCACGTCATGACGGGATGATCGGGGTGCGGACCCCGCTCGAACCTTCGGGCGGGGTCCGTTCCGGTGAGGCTCAGCCGACGAGCTGGTCGGACTGGGTCAAGACCGGTCACTCGGCGCCACGCCGGCGCCGAGTTCGTCTCGACGAACATCGCGTAGGACAGGTTGCGCACGTCAAGCGCGCGCGAGCCCACTAATCGCCCAGGTTACGGGTGATCCGGGGGTCGCCCCGACGCCCCACCACGAACCAGATCGCCGTCACCGGTTCATTGCCGACGGTGAACAGGCGGTGGGGCATGGTCGAATCGAACGAAATCGAGTCACCGGGGCCGAGCTCGTAGGTGTCAAAGCCAACCGTCACCCCGAGGCGGCCGATGAGGACGTGGCCGTACTCATGCCCTGAGTGACGCATCAGTGAGTCCTCTGGGCAGGACTCGCTGCCCACTTCGTAGACGACATTCAGGAAGTCGACGTCCTGCGGCGTCTGTGGCGTAAGGCGCTCCCAGTGGACGCCCGACGCGAGCTGAATTGTCTTCCCTTCGCCTCTGCGCACCACGGGGTCGAACGGGCCCGAGGAGGGCACATCGGTTCGCTCGTGTTCGACGGCCGGAGTGAGCCGGCGGCCGTCGCCTCGGGCCGCCGGCCCGCGCCGGCGCTTGCCCGAGGACCCGAGCAGGAGCTCGTCGAGGGACAGCCCGAGTTCGTTGACGATCGCATATAGCGTCCCGACGGACGGCGACGCCTTACCGAGCTCTACCTGGGAGATCAGGCTGGCTGAGACGCCGACGCGGCGGGCGAGTTCACGTACTCCGATCTGCTGGCGTAGGCGCTCCTCGCGGACACGCCTGCCGACCGTCTCGGGCTCGACGCCGTCTCGTACCGACGGATCCTCAAAGCCGACTCGCTGAGCCTCATCCACCGCTTCGATCTCCGCCCGCGCCTTCACTGAATGGACTGTACATACGCCCCACCTTGGTTCGGTCCGGGGACCCGACGGGCCGGCGGGCTCAACTCGCCGGCACGGACTCGCGCTCTTCCCTGACGAGATCGGCGCCGCGTACGTACTGGCGCCCGGCCACGAGCAGCTCGTCGCCGGGAAAGCGCGTGAGGATCTCCGGACCGTCGGCGGTAACCAGCACCTCCTCCTCGATTCTGGCTGCGGAGCGCCTGTCGCTCGCCGGGCAGTAGGTCTCGAGCGCGAACACCATGCCCTCTTCGATCTCGGCCGGCGCGTCGAAGGAGTGCAGACGGGAGATCATCGGAGCCTCGTACAGGCCGACGCCCAGCCCGTGTCCGAACTGAAGCCCGAAGCACGCCTCCTCGCTCGCGAACCCGAGCTCCTCGGCCGCCGGCCATACGGCGGCGATCGTGTCGGTGGTGACGCCGGGTCGGACCAGATCGATGGCGGCGTCGAGCCACTCGCGGCACTGCTTGTAGGCGTCGAGTTGGGACTGAGTCGCCCCGCCGACGCAGAACGTGCGGTAGTAGCACGTCCGGTAGCCCATGAATGAATGGATGATGTCGAAGAAGGCCTGATCGCCAGGACGCAGGAGCCGGTCCGAGAAGACATGGGGATGGGGGTTGCAGCGGTCTCCCGACACTGCGTTGATCGCCTCGACCTGCTCGCTGCCGAGCTCGAACAGAAGTCGCTGGGCTTCGCCGACGATCTCGTGTTCGCGGATGCCGGGCCGCAGGAGCTCGTAGATGCGCTCGTACACGGCGTCGACGATCGCCGCGGCGTGTTCGAGCAGCGCGATCTCGTCCTGCGTCTTGATCTTCCGCGCACTCAGCATCACGGGCGCCGCGTCTGCGGTGGCGATGCCGATGCGGTGAAGCGACGCGAGCGTCTCCATGTCGGTCAGGTCGATGCCGAGCGGCTCCTGCTCGAGACCATGCTCGCGCAGCTCCTGGTGGATGTGACCGGCGAGCAGGTCGGGTACGCCGGTCACCCGCGGCATTGCGCCCCGCATGCTCGAGACGCCGGGGCGCCAGCTCGTGGCCGGGAGCCACGGCGCGTAGAGCTGATGATGCCTCGCCGCCGAGCCGAAGTCCCAGAGCACCGGGTCGCCCTGACGGGGGAGCAGCACGCAGCGCGCGCTCTTATCGCGGGCCCACTCCCCGATGTGCGTACTCGTCACGTACCGGATGTTGTTCTGGTCGAACAGCAGCACCGCGCCGAGATCGGATTCCGTTAGCGCCCGGCGCGCGCGCTCAAGGCGCTCCGCCCGCAGACGCGGGAAGTCCACGCGCTGCTCCCAGTCCACCGCCATGGTGGCGCCGCGCGAAGCAATCATCGCGACTCTCCGCGGCCCGATCCGGTCATCTCGACCCCCTGATCTGTGATGTCTCGAGTTGCTGCGCGAGGTATTCCCAGTCCCGGTTGAACCGGTATGAATAGTTCGCCGGCGGCTGGGGCGACTGCGTCTCGAGCCAGCGGACGCGGCCCTCGCTTCGGTTGTGGAAGGCATGGACGCAACCGACGCCCGTCCAAAAAACATCTCCCGGCCCGAGTACGAGCGTTGCTTCATCGGCAATCGCTTCGACCTCGCCCTCAAGGATGTAATAGGTCTCCTCGAGCGGATGGTCGTGCGGTTGGGCCACGCCGCCTGGCTGGTACTCGACCATGAACATCGTGTGTAGTACCGCTCCCAGCCGAGTGTCGACGAGCATCTTGACCGCGATGCCGCTGTAGGCGAGCAACGCGGTGGCCATGCTCGCCGAGACCGTGGGCGCGTCGACTGGCGCACCGATCTTGAGGTTGTCGACGTCCATCTGGTCAGGACCGAGGCGAAAGAAGGTGCGGCTACGCGGATCGCGGATGTCGACAGGGCCGTCGGCTTCGACCGGGATCGGCTCGCCGGTCCAGAACGTGTCCGGCGGACCCGAGATGCGCGGGGCAGGGGCGTTGACCTCGAGCCATCGCGCCAGCCGGTCTGTGGCGTTCCACCACGCGTGCGGAACGCCAACCGGAAGCAGCCCGCATTCGTGAGGCGCGAGACGGTAGGCGTGGCCGTCGACGAACACCGATGGGTTGCCCTCGAGCACGTAGAAGCTCTGCTCGGTGGAGTGGAGATGAGTGTCCACGCGCCCGTCCGGATCGAGCTCCACCAATGCGAAACCTGTGTGGACTGAACCGACGTGCCGGCCGACCAGGGTCGCCCGGCGAAGGCCGTCTACCCGACCACCGAGGGCCTCCGGGACTGCCGGGCTGATGTCGGGCGCTCGTTGGACGTGGTAGGTCGGAGCCTGATCCATTGTTAACCCGACAGTAATGTGCCGGGTCGCCCGTTGTCAATCACCGCTGTACGTGCAGTGCAATTGGACGGGATCCGAGCCGGCCCGCGTCGACCCGTCAGGCCAGCACCCAGCCTCCGTCGACGTGAAGGTTGACCCCGTTGACCGCCGTGTTCTCGAGCAGAAATACCGCGGCGTTCGTGACCTCGTCCATCGTCACCAGTCGGCCCGTCGGTGTCCGATCCTTGACGGCGCTGAGGAATTCGGTGGCGTTGATCCAGGCGGGACTGTCCCCGACGACGCCCGGGTGCAACGCGTTGACGCGCACCGGGGCGAGCTCGGTGGCGAGGGTGCGCACCATCGTGCTGACGGCGCCGTTCACACTGGTCACGGTGGTGGACCCCGGGTAAGGCCGGTCCTTGGCGAGTCCGCCGAACAACAGAATCGCGGTGTTGTCGTGCATACGTGTGCACAGGCAGTGGAGCACCTCGGTGTAACCGACGAGCTTCAAGGTCGCCAACCGGATCGCTCGTTCCACCTCGTACTCGCGGACGCTGTTGGAGTCGCGCTCAATCGCCGCGAGGACCACATGGTCCACCGTTCCGACCGGCTCCAGCGCAGAATTGAGCCGGGTGGGCTCGGTGAGATCGAGGGCGACACCGATGGTGGCGGCGCCGATCTCGCGGGCCACGGCCTCGGTCTGATCCTGGTCGCGACCGGTGATCACGACGCGACGGCCTCGCGCCGCGTACTGCTCGGCGAGGCGTCTCCCGATCCCACGGGTTCCCCCCACGATCAAGGTCGCGCCGGTAGCGCCGTTCTCTCCAGTAGCCATCCGCGCCCTCCTCTTCTGTAGAGCGGCAGTTTACGGCCATGAAGCTGTTCGCCACCGGATTCGATCGCCGAGGGCGGAGAGGTCTCTTCAGCCGGACTGTTTGGGCGGCAGTTCGAAGTGTGCGCTGATGGTGAACAAAGCTACTTGACTGGCTGGAAACGCTCTGTTTATGATCGCGCGACACAGCCGTTTATAGCCACGGTACGTCTCGTTTGACGCGCGGCAGCTCGCCGGCACGGTGGATGGGCAGGCCGTGGACGAGGCCGAGGAGGGAGAACCACTTATGAGAAGGACCGCCAGATTCCCTTCGCGCGGGTGGGTCGCCACCGTCGCTGCCCTCGCTGCGACCGCGCTCACGCTCGGCGCCTGCGGGTCTTCGAGCAGCAGCTCGAGTGCCGCCTCGAGCGCAGCTTCGAGCACGAGCTCGACGGCGGCGGCGACGAGCTCGAGTACGTCCGGCTCCGGCAAGCACGTCGCGATCGCGTATCTGTCGTTTGCGGTCGCCAACACGTACGACGCGCCGATGCTGTCGGCGGCCAAGTCGGTCGCGAACGCCGAAAACGCCACGGTGAAGGTGTTTGACGCCAACAACAGCCCGACCGCCCAGTACTCACAGCTTCAGGACGCGATCACGAGTGGGAACTACCAGGGGATCATCACCCAGCCGATTACGAGCACGAACCTGATTCCGCTGGTCCAGCAAGCGATCAGCAAGGGGATCAAGGTCGTCAACATCGATCAGATCCTGGGTCCCAAGCTCGATACCTTCCAGAAGCAGGTGCAGGGGCTATCGGGCAACGTCACATTCGTCCCGACCGAGCTCGGGAACAAGTTCGGCGCGCTCGTGGTCCAGGCGTGCAAGGCCAACAACCTGAACCCGTGCAACGTCGGATACCTCTACGACATCAAGGCGTCCGCGCTAGACGTCGCGTTGCGCAGCGGCTTCAACCAGGCGATCGCATCTGACCCGTCGGTCAAGATCGTTGCCGAGGGTCAGGACTTCTTCACCCCGGCGATGGGGCTGAAGGCCACCCAGGACATGCTGCAGGCGAACCCCAACATCAACCTGATCGCAGGATCGGACCAGGGCATAGAAGGCGCGCAGCAGGCGAACACGAGCAAGAAGGTCGTGCTCGTCGGCTACGGCGGCTCGGCCGCCGGCATCTCCGGCGTGAAGTCCGGCAAGTGGTTCGGGACCGTCCAGCAGACGCCCGCCACCGAGGGGAAGCTCGGCATGCAGCAGGTGATCGCCGCGGCCCAGAACGGCACCAACTCGGCGGCGGTCGATCCGCTCGCGTCGCTGCCGAATGGAGGCACCATCCTCAAATCGAACGTCAGCCAGTTCCATCCTGAATGGCCCGGGTAGGGTCCGCCGCACCCAGCCGCCGGGTGTTCGTCGAGCTCCGCGAGATCGGCAAGCACTTCGGCGGCGTGCAGGCGCTTGACGCCGTCTCGATCAGCGTCGAGGAGGGCACTGTCCACGCGGTTATCGGCGAGAACGGCGCCGGCAAGTCGACCCTCGGGAAGATCATCGCCGGTGCCGTTCCACCGGACGCGGGCGACATCGTCCTCGACGGCGAGATGGTGTCATTTCGATCGCCGCGCGAGGCTCTGTCCTCCGGGATCGCCGCGATTGCCCAGGAGCTGTTGGTGGTGCCCCGTCTGTCGGTCGCCGAGAACGTGTTTCTCGGCGCCGAGCCACGCCGCGGGGGATGGGTGCAGCGTGGTGCGCTGCGCCGGCGCTTCGAGGCCTTGGCCGGGGAGGCCGGCTTCGCGCTCCCACCGGACCGCCCCGCGGGCCAACTTCGGACCGCCGAGCAGCAGCAGATCGAGATCCTCCGGGCGCTGGCGCGCGAAGCGCGGCTGATCGTGATGGACGAGCCGTCGGCGGCCCTCAGCGAGCCCGACACGGTGCGCCTGCACGAGATCATCCGCTCGCTGACCGCGGCGGGCAAGAGCGTGCTGCTCGTGTCTCATTTTCTCCGCGAGGTGCTCGAGCTCGCCGACACGGTGACCGTCCTGCGCGACGGCAAGCTCGTCCATACCAAGCCCACCTCCGAGGAAACCGAGGACACGTTGATCCGGGCGATGCTGGGAAGGCCGCTCGACGCCGCGTTCCCGCCTAAAGCCGCGCCCCGGGGCGGTGCTGCGGTCGTCCTCTCGGTTCGGGAGCTGCACGCGCCCGGTGTCAGCGGGGCGTCACTCGACATACGCGAAGGGGAGATCGTCGGTCTCGCCGGTTTGGTCGGTGCCGGGCGGAGCGAGTTGGCGCGTGCCATCTTCGGGGCGGACCGGCGGCAGAGCGGTGAGGTCGAACTCGGCGGCGGGCACCTCGGGGCGTCGGCGCCGCCGGTCAGCCTGCGTCATGGCTTGGCCATGATTCCGGAATCGCGGAAGGATCAGGGCCTGTTGCCGGGCCGCTCAGTACTCGAAAACGTGACCCTCTCGCGACTCGGTCAGTTCAGCCGCCTCGGCATCGTCAACCGACGGGCGGAGCGTGCCGCGGCGAGTCGGGTCCTCGATCGGGTGGCCGTCAAGGGCGGCGACTACGGCGCGCCGGTGGCCGCCCTCTCGGGCGGAAACCAGCAGAAGGTTCTGTTCGCGCGGATGCTCCTGTGCGGCCCGCGCGTACTGATCGCCGACGAGCCCACCCGCGGAGTCGATGTCGGCGCGAAGCGCGCGATCTACGATCTGCTCGTGAGTCTCGCCGCCGATGGGATGGGCGTGCTGCTGATCTCCTCCGAGGTCGAGGAGATCCTGGGGCTGGCGCATCGGGTGCTCGTGATGAGCAGGGGACGGATCGTGACCGAGCTCAGCGGCGGGCAGATGACGGAGTCGGCGATTCTCGCGGCCGCTTTCTCCGACACGACGGCAGCGTCCCGCGTGGCATGACCACGAGCGCCGACACCACCCCGGCCCCACCTGACGTCGAACCCGCGCCGACACTGAGCGGGCGCGTCCAGACACTGGTCAAGGGGCGTTGGCGCGCGGCGGGCATCGTGATCCCGTTCGTGATCCTGTTCGTGGTGCTGACGATCGCGAGCTCGTCGTTCGCGACCAAGGCGAACCTGCTCAACATCCTCGACCAGCAATCGGCCACGCTGATCATCGCGGCGGCGGGGACGCTGGTATTGGTCAGCGGCGGCATCGACTTGTCCGTCGGCTCCATCTACGGACTCTCCGGCGTGGTCGCCGCGGAGCTCGCCATCCACAACATGGCTGCCGGTCCGGCGATCCTCGTCGGGGTGCTCGTCGGATT
>Ga0335076_10002017_pt1 | contig 20022 bp, 20 predicted proteins | sample Lox_Sample_25_FD_206717 | JGI IMG/M metagenome (GOLD analysis project Ga0335076, IMG submission 206717) | Soil microbial communities from Loxahatchee National Wildlife Refuge, Florida, United States - Lox_Sample_2.5 | ecosystem: Environmental > Terrestrial > Soil > Wetlands | place: USA...
CCGCCTGAGCTGTTACGTGCCGGGCGCGCCGTAGATGTCGTAGGCGAAGTACTTCTGCTCGATCTTCTGGTAGGTGCCGTCGCTGCGGATCGCCGCGATGGCGTCGTTGAGGCCCTTCAGCAGGTCGGTTTCGCCCTTGCGGACGGCGATGCCGGCACCCTCGCCGAACCACTTCTTGTCGGTAAAATCGGGACCGACGAACTCGAAGTCCTTGCCCTGGTCGGTCTTGAGGAAGCCCTCGTCGAGGGCGACCTTGTCGGCGACCACGGCGTCGAGGCGGCCGGCGGCGAGATCGAGGTTGGCGTTCTCCTGGGTGTCGTAGGCCTTGATGGTGGCGACGTCGCCGAAATTGTCGCGGACGAAGTTCTCGTGGATGGTCGAGCCCTGCACGCCGATGGTCTTGCCCTTGAGCCCGTCCTTGGTGATCTCCAGGTTCGCGCCCTTCTTGGCCACCATCTTGGCCGGCGTGTTGTAGTACTTGTTGGTGAAGTCGACCTTCTGCTTACGCTCCTCGGTGATCGACATCGAGGCGACGATGGCATCGTACTTGTTGGCGAGCAGGCCCGGGATCATCCCGTCCCAGTCCTGCTTCACGACCTCGCACTTGGCCTGCATCTGCGCGCAGAGCGCGTTGGCGATATCGACGTCGAAGCCCTGCAGCGAGCCGTCCGGCGCCACGAAGTTGAAGGGCTTGTAGGCGCCCTCGGTGGCGATCTTCAGCGACTTGCCGGCCATCGGGCCGGCGGCCGGGGCGGCAGCCTGCATCGTCGTCGAGGCGGCGGGCGCGGTCGTCGTGGTGGTGGCGGCGGGCGCCGTCGTGGTTGTCGTCGTTGCCGGCGCCATCGTGGTCGAGGCCGCAGGCGCGGCGGCCTGCTGCTCCATCGGCTTCTGGCTCTTAACGTACCAGACGCCGCCGATGATGATGATCGCGACGACAATCAGAATGGCGAGAATGCGGTTGTTCAAGTTTGCTCTCCAATCGCTTCGGGATAGGGGCCGCGCCTGCAGCGCGGATCAGTTGGGTCGCGCCGGCGCCCCGTGACCGCCGGCCGACACGTTGCTGGCGAGGAATTTCTTCAGCCGCTCGGATTTCGGATTGCCGAAGACCTCCTTCGGCGGCCCCTGCTCCTCGATGCGGCCCTGATGGAGGAAGATCACTTCCGAGGCCACCTCGCGGGCGAAGCCCATCTCGTGGGTCACGACCAGCATGGTGCGGCCTTCCTCCGCCAGCTGCCGCATGACTCGCAGTACCTCTCCCACCAGCTCGGGGTCAAGCGCCGAGGTCGGCTCGTCGAACAGCATCACCTTGGGCTCCATGGCGAGCGCCCGGGCGATGGCGGCGCGCTGCTGCTGGCCGCCGGAGAGGTGGCTCGGATAGTGGTTGCGCTTGTCGGCGATGCCGACCTTGGCGAGCAGCGCCTCGGCGCGGCTGACGGCCTCGTTTTTCGGCACCTTCAGGACATGCACCGGCGCCTCGATGACGTTCTGCAGCACCGTCATGTGCGACCAGAGATTGAAGCTCTGGAAGACCATGCCGAGTTCGGAGCGGATGCGGTCGACCTGCTTGTGGTCCTCGGGCACGGCGTGGCCGCCGCGCGTCGGCTTCATGCGGATGAGCTCGCCGGCGACGTAGACCTTGCCCGAATCCGGGGTCTCCAGGAGGTTGATGCAGCGCAGGAAGGTGCTCTTCCCCGAGCCGCTCGAGCCCAGGATGGCCTTCACGTCGCCCTCGTGGGCCTGCATGGAAATGCCCTTGAGCACTTCCAGGTCGCCGAAGCACTTGTGCATGTCTTCGACGACCAGGGCCGGTGTCGCGTCCGCCATCGTTTCAGCGTCCCGTCTGTTGACCCCGGCTATGGCTGCCGTCTTGCCGTTTACCATAGGCCCTGGCCGCGGGTGATGCCAAGGGCGAAGGGGTCCGGCGAGCCCTCCGCCGGAGGCAACGGAAAAAGAGCGGATGGACCCCATGTCCAGCGGGAGCCGCGGATCCGGCCTGGCTGGACGCCCCGGCTCGCCAAGCGGCGGCCCTCGCTTGGCATGGGGTGGCTCGCTCGATTTCGAGGCGTGCCCAAGCGACGGGGGTGGATGCGCGACGCGCGCGCCGGCAGACGATCTTGACGGATGGACCCCATGTCCAGCGGAGATGACCGCTGGATGGTGGCGAGAGAAACGCGATTTTCCGGAAATCGCGAAAACAACCTGACGCATGGCAGGGCCTTGCGACCGGCGACGGGCAAGGGTTTTCGGGCCGGCGCTGTCGGGCCGATGGATGGCAGCTTGTTCACGATGTCCAACAGCCGGCTGCCGCCTTCCCGGGCACGTCGAAGCGACGGCAGCCCCTCGTGCTGGAAGCGCGCGAGGGTTGAGAACATAATAGGAACATCTCGCGGAAAGATCAAGTCCGAATCGCGGTCGGGCCCCAGGCCAAAACCCGCCGGGGAGCCGCGGCGCGACCCCCACCCGACCTCCCCCGCAAGCGAGGGAGGAGGTGCCTGCGCATCCGGGTGAGTCGCGGCGCATCCCCCGCAAGCAGGAGGCGACGCGCGTCACGCCGCGCTCTGTTTCCACCCGGCTTCCGCGGCGACGCGCGCCACGGTCTGGCGCAGCCAGAGGTGCGCCGGGTCGCGGTCGTAGGAGGCGTGCCAGACCAGCGCGGCCGATATCTCCGGCAGCTCGACCGGTGCCGGGCTGAGGCTGAGGCCGAGCGCGCCGGCGAAGTAGCGGGCGAGCTTCGCATGCATGGTCGTGATGACCGGCGCGCCCGCGACGAGGAACGGCACCGCCACGAAGCGCGGCGTCGTGACGGCGACCGTGCGGCTGAGCCCGAGCTTCGCGAGCGCGTCGTCGACGATCCCGCGCTCGCCCCGGCGCAGGGTCGTGAGCACATGGGGCAGCCGCACATAGTCCTCGAGCGAGATCGGCGGGGAGACGCCGACCCGCTCGGCGTTGAACATGCAGAGGAAGGAGTCGGTGCTGAGCACGCGCCGCTTGTGGTGCGCCTGTCCCTCCGGCAGCGGTCCGTAGCCGACCCCGAGGTCCAGCTGATCGGCGTCGAGTTCCTCGAACAGCCGGTCGGTGGATGAGAGGCGCAGGCGGATGCCGGGCGCAGCCTCACAGAGGTGGGCGAGCAGCGCCGGGCCGATCAGCACCTCGGCGCTGTCGGTCAGCCCGATCCGGAACGACCGCTCGGCCGTCCGGGCGTCGAAGGTCTCGTCCCGGGAAACCAGGGCCGCGATCTGTCCGAGCGCGATGCGTACCGGGTCAATCAGCGCGAGGGCGCGCGGCGTGGGCTGCATGCCATCGGGCCCGCGGATCAGGAGCTCGTCGCCGAAAAGCGCCCGAAGGCGGGCGAGGTTGTGGCTCATGGCGGACTGGCGAAGGCCGACGCGGACTGCGGCGCGCGTAACGCTGCGCTCCGTGAGCAGGGCGTCGAAGGCAACGAGCAGGTTCAGGTCGACCCGGCTTAAATTGACATGATCGATGGCCATTATCGATCCAATCTATTTGATCGATGATCATACCCGCCTCATCTCCTGCGGCAAGGGCAGTCAAAGGGGCTGTCCCGGCTTCCAACCCAGGAGACTGAAATGACCATCCATCGCACCATCCTCGCCGCCGCGTTCGCCCTGACCTTCACCGGTGCGGCCCATGCGGGCGATTTCCAGCCGCTCGAGGCCAAGAGCATCGACCTCGGCGGCGTGTCCGGCGTCGCCTACTATGTCGTCGAGCCGAAGGGCTACCGGGTCGTCGCCATCCTCGCCCAGGGCGAGACCGGCACGCCCGTCCGCTTCGAAGCGCTGCTGGCGCCGGGCCAGAGCGTGGTGCTCTCCACCCCGCGCGACGAGGGTCTCGTCGGCAAGTCGGTCGAGATCAGCCGTCGGAACGACCAGGTGCTGGTCCAGGACGCAGCCGTGACGAACTGAGCGATGCAATGGCCGGAGTCCGTCAACCTCCTCACACAGGGGTGCTGGCCCGGCTTGCAATCCAGGAGACTGAAAATGACCATCCGTCGCACCATTCTCGCCGCCACGTTTGCTCTGGCGTTCACCGGCGCCGCCCGGGCGGGCGATCTGCCGCCGTTTGAGGCCGAGAGCATCGACCTCGGCGCCGTGTCGGGCGTCGCCTACTACACCGTCGAGCATGACGGCTTCCGGGTCGTCGTCGTCCTGGCTGAGGGCGGGACCGGAGCGCCCGTATGGTTCCAGACGCTGCTCGCCCCGGGCCAGAGCGTGGTTCTCTCCACGCCGCGGGACGAGGGCGCCGCCGCCAAGTCGATCGAGATCAGCCGGCGCGACGACCAGGTGTTCGTCCAGGACGCGGCGACAGCGACGAATTAGGCCGAAGCTGTGTCTGAGGTCGCAGAGATTTCTGCGGGCGGCGAGGCGCGGCGCGACCCCCACCCAACCTCCCCCGCAAAGCGGGGGAGGGGTTTCAGGCGGCGCTGTCGAGCGCTTCGCGCAGGAGGGCGTGGTAGTAGCGGACGCCGTCCTCGTGGCGGGGGCTGAGGGGACCGCGGTCGAAGATGCCGGCCTGCATGTTGGCCTGCGTGCCCTCGCAGATCGCGAAGTCCTCGCGGATGACGTTGCAGGTCCAGGCCATGGTGCGGCGGTGGCGCTCCATCGCCTCGGGCGAGGTGTCGGCGAAGAGGAAGTTGTAGTATTGCCGCACGCGCCGCGGACCCAACGGCACGATGCGCGAGATGTTCATGCCGCCGGGGAAGGTCGAGAGCGTCATGTTCGGATAGCGCCACAGCCAGGTGCCGCTGTAGACGGCGCCGTCCTTCTGCGGCGCCTGCATGATGACGGTGCGGTTGCGCCCTTCCGTCTTGAACCCATCGAAATCGATCACGGCATTGAAGGCAGGATGGATGCCGGGGATGTGGTAGCCCTCGACGTAGTTGTCCGTATAGACCTTCCAGTTGCAGTCCATCTCGAACACCTCCTCGCCGACGAAGCGGTAGTCTTCGAGCGGATAGGGTGCCGCCTCGCGCACGAGGTCGCCGAGGCCCTCGATGAGCGGCACAGGATCGTCGGCGAGGTTGACGAACACGAAGCCGCGCCAAGTCGCGACGCTGATCGGCAGGAGGCCGAAATCCTTCTTGTCGAAATCGGCGGCGCTGCCGAAATGCGGCGTGGCGCGCAGCCGGCCGGCGGTGTCGTAGGTCCAGCCGTGATAGGCGCAGCGGATGACGTCGCAGCGGCTCGCCCCGTCCTTCAGGATAGGCGCGCCGCGATGGCGGCAGACGTTGTGGAAGGCGCGCAATTGCCCCTCGCGGTCGCGGATCGCGAACAGGCGCCAGCCGGCGAACTCGATGGCGATGTAGTCGCCGGGGTTGCGCAGCTGGTCCTCGCGGCCGAGCCAGATCCACTCGCGCCGGAATACCTGCTGGCGCTCGCGCTCATAGACCTGCGGGTCGTGGTACCACGATGCCGGCAAGCCAAAGGCGAGGCTGACGGTGTTCTGGACGTTCATGGCAGGCCGGCCCTTTCCTTCCTTATGTCGGCTGGCATGACCAGCGTGCGTTCTTCGACAGGCTCAGAATGAGGGATAATCCTAATGGCAGAAAGAAAGAACCTCATCCTGAGCCTGTCGAAGGACGCACGATCTTAGTCCAACGCCCCGCGAGTGACGGACTCAACCGCCATTCCCCAGTTCATTGAGATTGCGCTGCACCTGGGCGCGGATGGGGAGATCGGCGGGCAGCGTCGCCAGCAGCTCCTGCCAGTAGGCGCGGGCGCCGGCGACGTTGCCGTTGGCGCGCTCGACCAGGCCGCCATAGTAGAGCGTGACGTAGCTCTTGGGCTGCAGCCCCTGCATGCGCTTGACGACGTCGGCGAACCCGGGCGGCAGAGTCTTGTCGCCCTGCTGCTGCGTGCCGAGCATGGCCTCGGCATAGTTGGCCTGGATGTCGAAATCGCCGGGCGCCAGCGCCGCCGCCTTGGCCCAGGCGTCGCGGGCGCCGGCGCGATCGTCGAGCACGCCATAGGATTGGGCCAGCTGCTGCCAGCCCTGGAGATCGTCGGGCTGCTGCTTCAGCCGCTCGGCGAGGCGGCCGACCATGCCGCGGATGAAGGCAGTGCGCTCTTCCGGCGTCATGGTGGCGGCCGCCTGCATGTCCTGCGCGGTCGGACCGGGCGCCGGCGCAGCCGCAACCGCAGCCGGTGGCTTGCGGCCGGGCAGCGTCGCCGGATCGAGGCCGAGGGCCGCGGCGGTTTCCTTGATGCGCGCATCGACCGATCCGAGCCATTCCGCATTGGGCGGCGACTCTGCCTCAAGCTTGACCCAGAGGTCGAGGGCTTCCTGCTTCTTGCCTGCCTGCGAGCGGGCCAGGGCCTGATAGTAGCGGGCGCGCGGCTGCTTCGGATCGATGGCAAGCGCGGCGTCGAACGCCTGCGCGGCGGCGACGGTGACCTGTCCGTTGGCCGCCAGGGTCAGCGCCTCGCCGTAGCTCGCCTGCACCTCGGCCTCCTTGGCGCCGTGCGCGATCGCCTGCGCATAGGCGTCGGCACTCTCGGGGAAGCGGCCGAGCAGGGCATAGGTGCGGGCCAGCAGCTGCCAGCCGCGGGGATCGGCGGGCTTGGCGGCCATGCGCCCGGCCAGCTCCTTCACCAGCGCCTCGATCTGGGCCTGGTTCCCGACCGTGGCGCCGGGCGGCGGACCCGACAGCTCCGGATGCCCGAGCGCCAGGTAGAGCACCAGCGCGCCGAGCGGCAGGCCGATGGCGACGGCCAGCGCCAGGCCGCGACGGGGCAGGTTCGGTTTCGGCAAGGGCATCTCCGTTCCTCTCTCCGGCGCGGCGGCCAGGATGCGCCGTTCGATCTCGAGCCGCGCTGCCGCCGCCTGATCGGCCGTCAGCACGCCGCGCGTGAGGTCGCGGTCGACCTCGGCAAGCTGGTCGCGATAGACGGCGAGATCGTAGTCGGCACGCGCCGGGCCCGGCCCGCGGGCGCGCAGCAGCGGCCGCGCGAGAAGCGCCGCGGCCGCCGCCAGCATGACCGCGGCGATGACCCAGAACAGCAGCATCAGGGCGAGCCGCGCCCCTCGCCGGCATCGGCGAGCAGGGACTCGAGCCGCTGCGCTTCGTCCGCGCTCAACGGCGGCGGCGCCAGGGCGGCGCCGCGCCGGCGCCGGAAATAGACGGCCACCGCCGCCAGGGCCAGAAGGAAGATCGCCGCGGGCCCATACCAGAGCAGCCAGGTCTTCGGCTTCACCGGTGGGTCGAGCAGCACGAAATCGCCGTAGCGGGCGACGAGGAAATCGCGCACCTGCTGGTCGCTGTCGCCGGCCAAGAGACGCTCGCGCACGAGGCGGCGCAGGTCGGCGGCGAGATCGGCCGCGGAATCGTCGATCGACTGGTTCTGGCAGACGACGCAGCGGATCTCCTCGCTGATGGCGCGGGCGCGCGCCTCGAGCGCCGGATCCTTGAGCATCTCGCCGGGCTCGACGGCGAGGGCAGGCGGTGCCAGGACGAGGGCGAGGAGCAGGAGGAGCATCGCTTTCGTCGTAGCTTTTCCTTGATTCCCCCGCGAAAGCGGGGGTCCAGGGTCGGCGTCGTGACGGTTACCCTGGGCCCCCGCTTTCGCGGGGGAATCAAGAAAGAAACCGGGCAGCGCGCATCTCATCTCCGGCACTCCTTGATCTTCGCCAGCAGGGCCTGCTCGGTGTCGTCGTCGGTGACCGGGCCCCATTGGCGGTAGCAGATGCGGCCGTCGGGGGCGAGGACGAAGGTCTCGGGCACGCCGGTGATGCCGAAATCGATGCCGGTGCGGCCGGAATCGTCCATGCCGATGCGGGCATAGGGGTTGCCGAGTTCCGCCAGATAGGCGCGCGCCGCGTCGGGCTTGTCCTTGTATACGATGCCGAAGATCGGCAGGCCGCCGTCCTTGGCGATGCGGCCGAGATAGGGATGCTCGGCGCGGCAGGGCACGCACCAGGAAGCGAAAAAGTTGACGAGCACGACGCTGCCGCCGAGATCGGCGCGCGCGACGCCCGGCAGGTCCGGCAATAACGGGGCCAGAGTGAACCCCGGCGCCGGCTTGCCGACGAGGGCCGAGGGCACCTCCTGCGGATCGCGGCTCGAGTAGAGGGCAACGAGAAAATATACCGCCACCACGACGAACAGCACCACCGGCAGCAGATAGAGCAGATGGCGTGGCCGCGTTCCTGCCGGCCGGTCGGGCGCCGTGGTCATGCGCGCGCCATCGCCACGGCCGTGCGGCGGGACGGCGCGCCGACGCGCAGGCGGCGATCGGAGAGCGACACCAGGCCGCCGAGCGCCATCAGGACGGCGCCGGCCCAGATCCAGGGCACGAGCGGCTGATGGTAGAGGTGGACGCTGACGGCGCCGGCGTCATCCGGGCTGTCGATGACGGCGTAGAGGTCGGCGAGGCCGTTCGTGTGGATGGCCGCCTCGGTGGTCGGCACGCCCTGCACCGGATATTTGCGCTTTTCCGGATGGAGGATCGTTACCGGCGTGCCGTCCTTCGTCACGGTGAAGGTACCGCGCGTCGCTGTGTAGTTCGGGCCGGCCACGTCGGCCACGCCGTCGAAGCGATAGTCGTAGCCGGCGAGCGAGACCGTGTCGCCCGGACGCATCATGAGAACCTGCTCCTGCTTCCAGGCGGCGGAGCCGGTCATGCCGAGGATGGCGACGGCGAGGCCGGCATGGGCCAGCGTCATCCCGTAGGCGGCGCGCGGCAGCTGGCGGGCGCGGCGCCAGGCGTCGCCCGGCGCCCGCAGGATGCCGATGCGCTCGCCATATTCGACCAGCGTGCCCATGAGGAGCCATACGCCGAGGGCGACGCCGAGCACGCCGAAGAGCGGGCCGCCGGTCTTCAGCCACCAGACGAGGCCGGCGGCAACGACGGTTGCGGCGGAGGCGGCCGTGAGCCGTTGCAGCGCGCCGGCGAGATCGGCGCGCTTCCAGGGCAGCAGCGGCCCGACCGCCATGACGACGATGAGCAAGGCGGCGAAGGGGTTGAAGATCAGGAAGTAGTAGGGCGCCCCGACGGAGATCGCGCCGGCGTGCAGCACATCGGCGAAAAGCGGCATGAAGGTGCCGAGGAAGACGATGACCCCGCCCACCGCGAGCAGCAGGTTATTGAGGATGAGCGAGCCCTCGCGGCTGATCGGCTGGAAGAGGCCGCCATCCCGCAGGCTCGGTGCGCGAATGGCAAACAGGGTCAGAGAGCCACCGACGGCGATGACAAGCAGGAACAGGATGAAGACGCCGCGCCTCGGATCGCTGGCGAAGGCGTGCACGGAGGTCAGCACGCCCGAGCGCACGAGGAAGGTGCCGACGAGACTCATGGCGAAAGTCAGGATGGCGAGCAGCATGGTCCATGACTTCAGCGCGTCGCGCTTCTCGACGACGATGGCGGAATGCAGCAGTGCGGTGCCGAGCAGCCAGGGCATGAACGACGCGTTCTCCACCGGATCCCAGGCCCACCAGCCGCCCCAGCCGAGCTCGTAGTAGGACCACCAGCTGCCGCCGGCGATCCCCGCCGTGAGCGCGATCCAGGCGGCGAGCGTCCAGGGCCGCACCCAGCGCGCCCACGCCGCGTCGACGCGGCCCTCGATCAGCGCGGCGACCGCGAAGGAGAAGGCCATCGAGAATCCGACATAGCCGAAATAGAGCATCGGCGGATGGAAGGCGAGGCCGGGGTCCTGCAGCAAGGGGTTGAGGTCGGCGCCGTCGGCCGGCGGCGGATCGAGGCGCGCGAACGGATTCGAGGTCAGCAGCATGAAGGCGAGGAAACCGACGGCGATGAGCCCCTGCACGGCGAGCACCCGCGCCTTCAGCTTCGGCGGCAGGTTGTTGCCGAAGGTGCCGACGGCGGCGCCGAAGACGGCGAGGATCAGCACCCAGAGCAGGAGCGAACCCTCGTGATTGCCCCAGGTGGCGGCCGCCTTGTAGATCAGCGGCATGGCCGAATTGGAGTTGTCGGCGACGACGGCGACCGAGAAGTCACTGCTCACATAGGCCTGCATCAGGGCGAAGAAGGCGATGGCGATGAAGAGCAGCTGCCCCTGGGAGGCCGGCGCCGCCACCGCCATCCAGGCCTGGTTGTCGCGCGCGGCGCCGGCGAGCGGCAGGACCGCCTGCGCCAGCGCCAGGGCCAACGCGAGGACAAGGGCGAAATGGCCAAGCTCGGCGATCATTGCGTCGTTCCCTCCTGCCAGCGGCCGGACTTCTTCAGGGCGTCCACGACTTCCTTCGGCATGTATTTCTCGTCGTGCTTGGCCAGGACCTCGGCGGCGACGAAGGTCTTGTCGGCGCCGAGCGTGCCCTGCGCCACCACACCCTGGCCCTCGCGGAAGAGGTCGGGAAGGATGCCCTTGTAGACGACGGGCACGGCCGTCTTCATATCGGTGACGCGGAAATGCACGGTGGCGCCGTCGCCGTCATGGACCACGCTGCCGACCTCGACGAGGCCGCCGACGCGCAGCATGCGGCCGGCCGGGATCTGCTTCGTCGCCAGGTCGGTCGGGCTGTAGAAGAAGACGAGCGAATCGTTCATCGCATAGAGCACGAGCGCGGCCGCCGCGCCGAGCAGCGCCATGCCGGCGACGACGAAGACGAGGCGCCGGCGCTTCGGCCTCATGGCCGCGCCTCCGGCCGGCCGCCGCGCTGTGCCGCCAAGTCGGCCTCGCTGCGGCGCAGCTGGCGCAGGCTGACGAGCAGCAGGCCGACGAGCACCGCCCCCGCCAGCGCGTAGGCCGGCCAGACGAAGGCGGCATAGCCGCCCATGGCGAAGAAGCTGCTGACGGTATCGCTCACCGGATCGGGCTACCTTGCCAAGCAGGTCCGGCGCACCGTCTAGGCGGTCGCGCCCGAAAGATCAACGCCGCCCGCGTCAGCGTCCGACCGCCGCGGCCGGTTGCAGGCGGGCCAGCTGGGCGGCCCGCAGCTTCGCCGCCACCAGTTCCGCCTTCATGCGCAGGAGCAGCACGACGATGAAGAACGTTGTGAAGCCGACCGCCATGAGCAGCAGCGGCAGCAGCATGGACGGATCGATCGACGGCCCGCCCATCCTGAGGATGCTAGCCGGCTGATGCAGCGTGTTCCACCAGTCGACCGAGAACTTGATGATGGGCACATTGACGAAGCCGGCGAGCGCCAGGATGGCAGCGGCGCGGGCGCCGCGAACGGGATCGTCGAAGGCGCGCGCCAGCGCCCAATGGCCGGCGTAGAGGAAGAGGAGGATCAGCATCGAGGTGAGGCGGGCGTCCCACACCCACCAGGTGCCCCACATCGGCTTGCCCCAGAGCGAGCCGCTGGCAAGCGCCAGAAAGGTGAACCAGAAGCCGATCGGCGACGCCGCGCGCGCCGCCACGTCGGCGAGCGGATGCCGCCAGACGAGCGCCGCTGCACTGGCCGCCGCGATGCAGCTGTAGACGAAGAGCGCCATCCAGGCGGCGGGCACGTGGATGTACATGATGCGCACGGTCTCGCCCTGCTGGTAGTCGGCCGGCGAATCGAAGAGCGCGAAGAAGAGCCCGAGGCCGAGCAGGACCGCGGTCGCGACCGCGACCCACGGCAACACGGCGTTGGCGATCCGCTGGAAGCGCGCCGGATTGGCGAAACGATGCATGATCCCCGAATTATGGTGGCGCGGACACCTTGTGCCAAGGCGGAGAGCGGGCGGCATTGTCACAGATCAAGGGAATGCCCGAATCAATCCTTCAACCCGTAGACGTCCGCGGCGCGGTCGCGCGAGATCCAGCCCTCGGCCAGGTCGCGGCGAACGGCGGCGGGATCCCGCTCCCGCGCCGGGCCGTAGCCGCCACCTCCACAGCAGACCGAGACGAGGCTCTCGCCCGGCTCCAGCCGGACGCCGCCGCAAGGCGGGACCTCGCTCAACCGGCCGTCGCGGCCGCGCTTGAACTGGCTGGAGCGGCCGCCGGCCTCGCCGCCGCGGATGCCCTGGGGGGCGTTGACAGTGCCGTCACTGGAGAACCAGGCCTCGATGGCCGTGCCGACCGGGCCGTATTCGCAGACCCCGGCGGGCGCGCCCGTATGGCGGCCGGGCCCTTCCGTGTCCGCCAGGATGCCGCGGCGGTGCACGCGGATCGGGTAGCGCAGTTCGTCGACTTCGACGCTGTCGAGATAGCAGAGACCGAGGTCGCCGATATGGACGGTTGTCAGCCAGGCATCGGCCTGCGGCGCGCCGGGCCCGCCGGTGTGCATGAGGAACAGCGAATTCATGAAGGGCCGGTTGCCGGCGCGGGGATCGCGGCCGGAGATGACGGCCATGGAGGCCGGCACAATGGTGCCGGATTCGGCGAGGCCGTAGCCATCGGCCAGATCGGCGATCGCGGTCTGGGTGGCGTTGCCGACCTTGGAGGCGAGGTTGGTGGTCGAGAGCGAGCAGGAGGCGGGATGGCGGGGAATGCCGACGCAGCAATTCTCGCGCAGCAGAATCCGGATGCGGCGATAGCTGCCGGCGTTGCGCGGCACGACCTCGCCCAGGGACGAGAAGATGCCGATCATGGCGGCCGAGGACGCATTGGCCTGTGTAACGTTGAGGCCGTTGGGCAGGCAGTCCGGGTTGTCGCGCAGGTCGACCTCGATCAGGCCGGCCTCGCCATCGACGGCGACGGTGATCTTGATGGGGACGCCGTCGGCCGGCGTGCCCGGGAAGGGATCGTGGACGCTGACGCGGGTGCGGCGGCCCGAGGGCAGGCGGCGGATCGCGGCGATCATGCGGCGCTCCGAATAGTCCATCCACGTCCGGACATGCCGGTCGAGGGCATCCCAGCCGATCTCGCGACCGAGCGCGAGCAGCTCGCGCTCGCCGATGCGGGCGGCGCCGACCAGCGCAAGATAGTCGCCCCACCATTGCTCCGGCACGCGGATGCGCAGCCGGCACATGCGGATGATGTCCTCGATGTCGCGATAGTCCTCCTGGACCTTCACGGCCGGGAAGATGAGGGCGCCCTCGTTGTAAACATCGACGGCGTTGCCCGTGTAGGTCGTCGGCATGGAGTTGCCGATGTCGGCCTGATGCGCTTTGGCGAAGACGGTGAAGCGGTGCAGGCCGTCATCGTCGATCACGGGGACCATGATCGTGTGGTCGGCGGCGTGCGAGTTGCCGTGATAGGGCGAGTTGTGCAGGAAGGCGTCGCCGCGGCGCAGGCGCGGATGAAACTCCGCCATGGTGCGCGACATGATGTCGGGGCCGACCAGCACATGCGACGGCAGACTCTCCGCCTCCGTCACCAGCTCGTGCTGCGCGCTTACAATGCAGCAGGAGAGATCACGCGCGGTGTTGATGAGGCCGGAGCGGCCGGTGCGGTGGAGCGTGTGCGCCATCTTCCGGGCGATGCTTTCCAGCCGCTTCGACAGGACGGCGAGCGCAACGGCATCGCCGGAACTGCCGGCGGCCTGCCGGGCGGTCTGCGTGCGCATCATCGCAAAGTCTCCCGAGCGTGCATCATGGTTCGATCAGCAGGCTGCCCGAGGCCAGGCGAGTGGCCGTGGCATCGGGGTCGATCATGACAGTGGTGAAATCGGACTCGACGATCGCCGGGCCGCTGACCGCCTGGCCCGCCGGCAGATCCGCAAGGCGATGGACAGCGGCGCGGAGACGGCCGCGGCCGCGGACATAGACGTCGCGGTGGACTGACGGCGCAGCGTCCGACGCGGGGAGCGAGAGATGGATGTCGTCGCCGTTGCGCAGGCGGCAGCGGACGCGCACGCGCCACGTCACCATTTCGATTCCGGAGGCGGGGTCGTCGACCGCGTACAACTCGCGATGCAGGGCGTGGAAATGCTCGACCAGCTGTTGCAGGTCGGCAGGGCCATCGAAGCGCGACCGGCCGAGGGGCACTTCGATTTCCCAGGTCTGCTGCGGATAGCGGGCCTCGACGAGGAACTCGACCGCATGCTGGCGCGTACCGGCGCCGGGACCGGCGATGAACGCATCCGCCTCGGCCTGCAACGCGGCCAGGACGGCGTTGACAGCGGCCGCGTCGAAAGCGTCCGAGCGCATGAAGAGGACGCGGGCGCGGTCGGTCGAAAGATCGGAGACCAGGGCGCCGGTGGCGCTGAGCGCAGCGCCGACGGCCGGGATGAGCAGCCGCGCACAGCCGAGGCGGCGCGCGATGGCGACGGCGTTGAAGCCCGCCGCGCCGCCGCCGCCGACCAATACCGCGCCGCGCGGATCGATACCCTGGTTGATGGTGATCTCCTCGATCGCCGCGACCATGTTCTCGGTGGCGACGGCCAGCACCGAGGCGGCGGCCTCCTCGGTCGTGACGCCCAGCGGCTTGGCGATGGAGCGGTTGATAACAGCGCGCGCCGCGCCCGCATCGAGCCGCATGCTGCCGCCGAGGAAGAAATCGGGATCGAGATAGCCGAGCGCCAGCGCGCAGTCTGTCACCGTCGGCTGGCGCCCGCCGCGACCGTAGCAGACCGGGCCGGGATCGGCGCCGGCGCTCTCCGGCCCGACCTGCAGCAGGCCGGCTTCGTCGACGCGGGCGACGGAGCCGCCGCCGGCGCCGATGCTCTTCACGTCGACCGATGGGAATCCGGTCATATGGCCGCGGAAGCGCTGGCCGAGCCAGGTCTCGCGCGTCCAGGGTATGCGGTCGCGGCGCACGAGGCTGACGTCGAAGCTGGTGCCTCCGGTATCGGCAATGATGGCCATGTCGGCGGCGGCATCGGCGCGGGCGAAGTGGCGGCCGGCCACCGGCGCCATGCTGGGGCCGGAGTTGATGGCATGGATCGGCGCCGCCGCCATGTCGGCCGCATCCATCATGCCGCCCTGGCTGGTGACGACGAGAAGCCGTCCGGCGAAGCCCTCGCCGCGCAGGCGCCCGGCAAGGCCGCCGAGATAGGAGCCCATCAGCGGCTTCAGGGAGGCGTCGATGCAGGCGGAGGAGGCGCGGCGGTATTCGCGGATCGTCGGGTTGAGGCGATGCGACAGGGTGACGGGCACGCCCGGCAATTCCTGCGCGAGGATGCGCTCGACCGCCAGCTCGTGCGCCGGGTTGGCGATCGACCACAGCAGGCAGACGCCGATCGCTTCGATGCCGCGATCGGCGAGCTGGCGCGCGATGGCGCGCGCGGTCGCCTCGTCGAGCGGCCGCACGATCTCGCCGTCGGCGCCGACGCGCTCCGGAATCTCGAAGGTGAGGGCACGCGGGACATACGGGCGCGGAAAGGGCTGGCTGTTGTCGTAAGGATCGAGCCGACCGCCCTCGCGCAGCAGCAGGATGTCGCGATGGCCTTCGGTCGTGAGGAACGCGGTGCGCGCGGTGTTGCCGGTCAGGATGGCATTGATGGCCCGCGTGGTACCGTGCACGAAGCTCCCGGCCGTGCCGAGAAATTCGTGCCGCGCCATCTCGCGGTCTTCGGCGGCGCGATCGATTGCTGCGAGCACACCAAGGACCGGATCAGCCGGTGTCGTCGGGGCCTTGTAGAGGCGCAGACGCCCGTCCTCATCCTCCGCGACCAGATCGGTGAAGGTGCCGCCGACATCGCACGCCAGGCGCATTGTTTTCTTTTCACCCTCCCCGGCTATTGAAGACCGCGGCGGGAATTCCGGTCAACCGGAGGGCATGCAACTACTCCAGGGCCTGGCGCAAGGCGGCCGCCGTGGCCCAGGGACAGAGGGGGATGGCGGCGAGGAGCAGCGCACCGAGGATCGCGAGATGCGGCCCCGGGGCGAGGCCGGCGGTCGCGGCGTCGACGGCGGCGACGCCGAAGATCAGCACGGGGATGTAGAGCGGCAGGACGAGGAGCGCGAGCAGCGCGCCGGCGCGGCGCGCGCCGAGCGTGAGCGCGGCGCCGAGGCCGCCGATCAGGCTCAGCGTCGGCGTGCCCAGGACGAGCGCCAGGACGAGCGCGGGATACCCCGCGGCGTCCATCCCGAGGATGACCGCGAAGGCGGGCGCGATCAGCGTCAGGGGCAGGCCGGTGAGAAGCCAGTGCGCGGCAGTCTTGGCGAGCACGACGACGGCGAGCGGCATCGGCAGCAGCGCCAGCTGGTCGAGGCTGCCGTCCTCGTATTCGGCGACGAAGAGCCGCTCGAGCGACAGCAGCGCCGCCAGCAGCGCCGTCACCCACAGCACGCCCGTGCTGATGCGCGCGAGGATGTTCGGCTCCGGCCCGACGCCGAAGGGAAACAGCAGCACCGCTAGCAGGTAGAAGACGAGAACCAGCGCCGCGTCGCCGCCCTGGCGCACGGCGAGCTGCAGGTCGCGGCGGACGAGCGCGAGGAAGCCGCTCATGGCGCGACCTCGGAGTGCGGCGCGTAGTCGGCGAGCGACAGGATGCTGCCGGCGACACCGGGATCGCCATGGGCCGCGAGCACGACCACGCCGCCGCCAGCCCGATGCTCGCCGACGACGGCGGCGAAGCGCTCGACGCCGTCGTCGTCGAGCGCGTTGGTGGGCTCGTCGAGCAGCCAGAGCGGCGCCGGTGCGGCCAACAGTCGCGCCAGCGCGACGCGGCGGCGCTGCCCGGCCGAGAGCAGCCGCGCCGGCAGGTCGGCGAGGTGCGCGATGCCGAAGCGGTTGAGCGCTGTGCCGATGGCGACCGGATCGCGCGCGCCATGAAGCCGCTGCCAGAACGTCAGATCCTCGGCGACGGTCAGGGCCGACTTCACGGCGTCCTGATGGCCGAGATAGCGCAGCCGGCTGCGATGCGCCTCGGCATCGGCGCCGACAGGCATATCGTCCCAGGTGAGCAGGCCCGCCACCGGCGACAGCAAGCCGGCCATGCAGCGCAGGAGGCTCGACTTGCCGCTGCCGTTGGCGCCGCGCAACAGGAGCACGCCGCCCGCCGCCACGCCGAACCCGAGGCCGGCGAACACCGCGCGCTCGCCGCGCAGACAGGCGAGCCCTGCTCCGGCGAAGACCGTCACCGCGCGATCTTCCGGCAGCAGCGACCGCCGCGCATCAACGCTGTCCGCAACATCTGCCCCATGAGCCCCCGCCCGGCGCCGCCGACGGCGCGGCCTTACCCTAGCGCAGGGCGGGCGCGGGAGTGAACAGTGACGGCGGCCGGCGCGATGCCCCGAAAAACTTGCGCCGCGTTCCGCCGGATGGGGGCGGAACGCGGCGCTTCAGTTTCGGACCCTCACCGGGGGTCGGGGCCGGTGGTGGTCCATTTCCCAGCCTCATGGGGGCTAGCAGGGAGGCCGGCTGGGGAGCCTCGAGACAGAGAGGGAAGGTCTCCGTACGCATTCGAAGTTGGTGAATGCGCATGGCCTCAATGCACTTTGATAATGGCGAAATTGTGATTTGTCCGCCTGCGTTCAGTTGTCGCACGGGGCGGCCGGCGCGAAGCCGCGGCGATGTCAGCTTCGGGCAAGGTTGCGGCGGCACAACCACGGGCAGTGCGCGCAACCGAGGGCCGAACCGAAGCGATGACACCGCGATCGCCGCGTCTGCGTCGGACCGAGTGACCGGAACGCTCGTCGTGCGACCGCGCTCCGAGATCAAGGACGCCGTCCGGCGCGTGCGCGTCTGGGACCTGCCGACGCGTCTGTTCCATTGGCTGCTGCTCGGCGCCGTGCTCGCGGCGCTCGGCACCGAATTGATCGCGCCGCCCGGGTGGCTGGAGTGGCATGTGGCCGCGGGCTACGCCGTCGCGGCCCTTCTCTTGTTCCGCGGCGTGTGGGCGTTCTTCGGCTCCGACTACAGCCGAGTCGCCAGCTTCCTCTATCGGCCGCGACAGACGCTCGGCTATCTGCGCGACCTCGCGAAGCTGCGGCCGGCGCAGTATGTCGGCCACAATCCGGCCGGCGCCGCGATGATCTTCGCGCTCGTCGCCGTGCTGGCGGCGCTGGTCGGGACCGGGCTCGTCGCGCTCGGCGGCCAGGAGAAGCAGGGACCGGTGGCCGCCATCGCCGACTTCGCGCTCGGCAGCGGCGCGCGCAGCCTGCACAGCTATCTTGCCTATGCGCTGATGGCGATGGTCGCCGCGCACATCGCCGGCGTGATCGTCGACGGCCGGCTGCACAAGTCCGCGCTCGTCCGCGCCATGATCACGGGCTGGAAGCGCGTGCCGGCGCGGCTGCCGCTCGCCGCCGGCCGGCCGTCGAACATGCGCGCGGCGGCGGTGACGCTGGCCGCGCTTTCCGCGCCGGCCGTGATCGCGCTTGTGCTGCTGTCGCGCCTGCCGCCGCTCGGCGTTCCCGCCATGACTCCGGATCCGACCTGGGCGAGCGAATGCGGGAGCTGCCATGTCCTCTTCCATCCGAGCCTGCTGCCGCGGGCATCCTGGGCGGCGCTCATGGATGGCCTGCATGACCACTTCGGCGAGGACGCCGGCCTGGCACCGGCGACGGCAGCCGAGATCGGCCGCTTCCTCCAGACCTATGCGGCGGAGGCGTGGGACACGAAGGCCGCCCACCGGCTATCCGAGGTATCGGCTGCGGACCCGCTGCGCATCACGGCGGCGCCGTTCTGGGTGCGCCGGCATCGCCGGATCGACCCGGCGATCTTCACTTCACCAGCGGTAAAGACGAAGAGCAACTGCATCGCCTGCCATCGCGACGCCGCGAGCGGCCGCTTCGACAATCAGGCGATCGCGATTCCCGACAGCCCAACAGGAGCCAATCCATGAAAGCAGTTCTCGCGCTCGCGCTGAGTGCGATCACCGTGGCCGCGACCGCGATGGCGGCTTCGAATCCCGGCCGCGACGCCATCCTGGCCGCCTTCGCCGCCGAAGCGAAGAAGGCCGACGCCGGCTTCGCCGGGTTCTCGCCCCAGCGCGGCCAGGCCTTCTTCGCGACGAACCACACGGGCGGCAAGGCGGACACGCCGTCCTGCACGACCTGCCACACGAAGGACCCGACCCGGGAAGGGCAGACGCGGGCCGGCAAGCAGATCGCGCCCATGGCCGTATCGATGACGCCCGACCGCTTCACCGACCCCGAGAAGGTGGCGAAGTGGTTTTCGCGCAACTGCAACGGCGTGCTCGGCCGCGACTGCACCGCCGTCGAGAAGGGCGATTTCATCACCTACCTTTCAAGCATGTGAGGCGCCGCGATGAAGCGCATTGCCATCCTCTCCTGCATCGCAACCCTGCTCGGCGGCGCCGTGGCCTTTGCCGAAGGCGGCGCCCTCGTGCCGCCGATCACGGACGCGGCAACGCTGAAGGAATGCGGCGCCTGCCACATGGCCTTCCCGCCGCAGTTCCTGCCGGCGCGCTCCTGGGAAAAGCTCATGGGCGGCCTCGCCAACCACTTCGGCGAGAACGCCAGCCTGCCGGAGGCGACGCGGGCGGCGATCGCGGCCTATCTGACGGCCCATGCGGCCGACGCGCCGACGACGAAGCACGGCAGGCGGTTCATGCGCGGCATCGCCACCGCGGCGACGCCTCTGCGCGTGACGCAGACGCCGTTCTGGCAAGACGGCCACAGCGAGATATCGCCCGGCCGCTTCGCGAGCCCGGCGGTCAAGACGGCGGCGAATTGCACGGCCTGCCATCGCGATGCCGCCCAGGGAGCCTTCGGCGAGGACGAATAGCTGCCGATGGACGGGCGCCGGCGGCGACGGGCCGCGCCATCGTCGGCCCCCCGGGGCGGTCGCTGGGGCCGCCCCTTTTCGTTCCTGACCCGCATCAATGTGCGCGGCGCCGCTCCGGCGGATGATAGGCTCTTGATTGTGGGGACCCGCCGTCGTATTCGCCGGGTCCGGGGGCATTGTCACAGGAGATTGGACGTGAGCGCCGCATTGGACAGCCTGAAGACGCGCCGCAGCCTGAAGGTGGGGACGCGCAGCTACGACTATTACAGCATCGCCGCCGCCGAGAAGGCGGGCCTGGGCGACCTGTCGCGCCTGCCGGTCTCGCTGAAGGTGCTGCTCGAGAACCTGCTGCGCCACGAGGACGGGCGCACCGTGACGGTCGACGACATCAAGGCGATGGCCGGCTGGCTCAAGGATCGCCGCTCCGACCGCGAGATCGCCTACCGCCCGGCGCGCGTGCTGATGCAGGATTTCACGGGCGTGCCGGCCGTGGTCGACCTCGCCGCCATGCGCGCCGCCATGCAGGCGCTCGGCGGCGAC
>Ga0335076_10002018_pt1 | contig 20015 bp, 25 predicted proteins | sample Lox_Sample_25_FD_206717 | JGI IMG/M metagenome (GOLD analysis project Ga0335076, IMG submission 206717) | Soil microbial communities from Loxahatchee National Wildlife Refuge, Florida, United States - Lox_Sample_2.5 | ecosystem: Environmental > Terrestrial > Soil > Wetlands | place: USA...
GGCATGATTCAACTGGCGCGACGGCCTGAAAAAAACGTCCGCATCAAGGACATGGAATATCGCATCGGCAGCCGCGGCGGTTTGCCCGGCGGCAAGACGCCCGACGACCTCGTCACCGCCAACGCCGTGCGTCTCGGTATCGAAAAGCGCGGCGACGTCTTCGCGCTCTTCGTGAGCGTGGAAGGCGAGCCGATGCACCAGTTCGGCGCACCCGTCAAACTGCATCTGGACGGACCGTTTTATGTCGGAATTGGGTTCTGCTCGCACCTCCCGGACAAATCCGACACGGCCATTTTCTCAAAAGTCGTCCTCAAAAATTCCGCCGGAAAAGTCCGCTGAAAGTTATTAGCCGTCACGCCGTCGCCAGATTGTCTTCAAGCACCTTTGAGCGCGCGGCATTTTCTGCCGCTTCGGCGGCGGGTGCTGTTTCTAAAACCTTGATCGGTTCGTAGAATGTGTTGCGTTGCACCGGCGTGCGGCCAGCTTCGCGGATGGCCTTGAGCATGTCCGCCTCGGTTTGCAATTGCGGCGAGGTCGCACCCGCCATGTGGAAGATGTGTTCCTCGATAATCGTCCCGTGCAAATCGTCCGCGCCGTAGCTCAACGCCACCTGCGCGAGTTTCAATCCAAGCCCGACCCAATACGCCGTGATATGGTCGAAATTATCGAGGTAAATGCGGCTCACGGCGATAGTGCGCAGCGAATCGAATCCGGTCGGCGGATTTTCCACCGGGATGTCGTTGTCCACCGGCTGATACGCCAGCGGGACGAAGCCGACGAAGCCGTGCGTTTCATCCTGCAACGCGCGCAACTGCCGCAGATGGTCCACCCGGTCGGCCAGCGATTCAACGTGGCCGTAAAGCATCGTGCACGTACTCCGACCACCTAGTTTATGCCATGTTCGATGTACCTCCAGGTACTCCTCGGCGGATTCCTTGCCCTTGGCGATAGCGGAACGGACTTCTTTGCGGAAGATTTCCGCGCCGCCGCCGGTGAGCGAATCCAGCCCGGCGGCCTTTAATTCGCGCAATGTTTCCTCCACGGATTTTTTCGCGAGCCATGCGAGATGTAGAATTTCAATCGCGGTGAAACATTTGAGATGGAGTTTTTGTCTGGGTGGAGCGGGCGACCCGCCCGCACCAGTTGGCAACTTGCCGACCGGATGGTCCGGCAGGTTGCCGGACAAAACGGGCTGGTAGCCCGTTCCACCAGAACCGGAAGTTGTGGTTTCCTGATACAGCGCCTTGAGCATGTCGGTGTAATAACTGAACGGCAGCGACGGATGCAGTCCGCCGACGATGTGCAGCTCGGTGATGCCGAGCTTCAACGCCTCGCGCGCTTTCTGGACGATTTCCTCGACGGAAAACTGGAAGCCGTCGGCGTCGCGTTTCTTGCGCGCGAACGAGCAGAACTGACACGACAGGATACAGTAGTTCGAGTAGTTGATGTAACGATTGATAATGTAACTGGCGCGGTCGCCGACTTTTTTCTGGCGCGCGAAATCGGCGATGGCACCGACGGCGTTGAGGTCTTTGGATTCAAACAGCCGCAGCGCGTCGGCATCGGAAATGCGTTCGCCGGCAGCGACCTTGTCGTAAATGTCGCGCAACTCGCTACGCTGAATGAAAAAACTCATTCCGTATATTAAAGCAGCATTTGCAGGATAAAGCAAACGCCCGAGCTGCATGGTATTGACCTGATCTGGTTGTTGTAGAGTCGAGCCTCTGGCTCGATTATTGAGCCGGAGGCTCAACGCTACACCAAATCCCGTTAGCTCGCCTTGCTTATACGAAGCCGTCTGCGCGCAACAAAGAGTGTGAGCAGCGCCAGGATGGCGAATTGGGGCAGGGGCATGACGGACAACATCATCAGGCTGGGGCGGGAAGCGTGACTTAGGTCTTGATGATACAGGATCGGATAAACCCAGTGGAAAAGCGTCCAGATGGAACCGGCCGCGAAGAGCACACCGCATGAGAACAAAGCGAGCGTCAGTGCCCATGGCCGCAACAGCAACCTGCGAAAAATTGCGCGCAGCTTTTCCCGTGGACGGGTGCAAAACCGCCAACCAATTGCGAGCACAACAGCGGTGGTCAATGGAGACGCGAGCAGAGCAACAGTAACTTGAATGAAGGAATCTGAAAATTGCCGGAGCCCCAGACCGGGGAGCAATCCATTGATGCTCATGGCCAAAGCGGCAGCGGCCACCGTCGTGAACACCGAAGCGCTTGAAATAATTCTCCAAACCTGAAAGGCAATCAGAATCCACAGGAACCGGTCAAGCCACACTGCCGATTGGTTCACCTTGCCGAACTCGGCAGCCAACGCGCCATCCGCGCCAATGCGCCGGGTGGCAATCAGGAATGATTCGTCCGCCGACAAGCCGCGGTTCTGCAGGGTCGCGATGGAATCGCGCAGGTGCGACTCCAATTCGTCGAGGTTCTCGCCGCGAAAAGACGGCGAAGTCGCCAGATTTTCGCGCCACGATTGAACTGCGTGGTTCAGGTCAAATGCGGTTGGATTTTCCATAATTTAGTCAGGGTTTCGTGGACGGTCATCCACTTTTGTTTTTCCTCGCGCAGCGCCTTGCGGCCTTCCTTGCATAGCCGGTAATACTTCCGTTTCCGGCCCGTCTCGGCTTCGCGCCATTCGGATTCGATCAGGCCCTCGTCCTCCATCCAGTGCAGCACGGGATAAAGCATTCCTTCCGTCCATTCAATTTTGCCGCCGGATAATTCCCGAATCCGCTGGATCAGCGCATAGCCGTAAGTTTCGCCATCGGTCAGCACGGACAGCACCAGCGGCACGGTCGAAGCGGCGACGAGTTCTTTAGTAAGCATGGCACCACTATGCCTAGCAACGCAATGCTTGTCAAGCGTATATTTTGCAGGTTCCCGGCTGGTTGATGGGCTGATGCGGTTTTACCGGGTCTGTGCCGGCTTCAAAAGCATATCCCGGCGGAGGTTACACCCAAATGGCGCGTTTTTTGGCGGGCGTCAGTTCAACTTGAAGCCGCCTTGAAAAATCACTTCGGCGGCGGTGACAATCAAAAACACCGCGCTGACAAGCGCATTGAGACGGAAGAACGCGAGATTGATCCAATTCAGGCTGCGGCGGCGCGCAATCCAGTGCTCCAGCACAAGGCAGCCGACGATGAGCAGCCAGCCGAGGAAATAGGCGATGCGAAAACCGCAAAGCAATCCAAACGCGAGCAGTAGTCCGCACATCATTATGTGCGCGAGAAACGCGGCCGCCAGCGCATTCTTTGGTCCCCACGCCACCACGAGCGAGCGCAGGCCGTGCGCACGGTCAAACTCGTAATCCTGCAATGCGTAAATGATGTCGAAGCCAACCAGCCACAAAACCACGGCCAGCGCGAGCGCCACCATTTGCAAAATTTCCAGAATTGAAACGTTGCTTCCTTTCACCGCCAGCCACGCCCCGACCGGCGCCAGCGCCAGTGAAAGACCAAGAAAAACGTGTGTGTAATCCGTAAAGCGTTTCGTGAGCGAATAGAAGCAAATCACCACCAGCGCCACCGGCGAGAGGCAAAAGCAGAGTGGGTTCAGAAAAAAACCGGCCAGGACCAGTCCCGCGCCGCTCAGCAGGCAGAGGGTGATAGCGCTGGCCAGTGAAATCTGGCCGGTGGGCAGGTGGCGGCTGGCCGTGCGCGGATTCAGCGCATCGAATTTGCGGTCCACGATGCGATTGAACGCCATCGCGCAGGTCCGGGCGCAAACCATCGCGGCGAGAATCAGTCCGAAAATCCTCCAGCCCGGCCAGCCGCGGTTCTCCCGTGCGGCCACCATCATTGCCGCCAGCGCGAACGGCAGCGCGAAAACCGTGTGGGAGAAGCGGACAAAGCCCCCCCATTTTGTTATAAAAGAAAACATTCAACGCTCAACATTCAACTCCGAACATCGAATGTCAGCCAGCCCTGCCCACGGGATATTTTTCGGGTTCGGAAATTTTCCGCTGTTCATTCGAAGCATTGCGCTGAGCGGTCTGGATGCTGGAACGGAAGATCCGTATCAACTCGTCAGATTCGTTCAATACAAACAGCAACGTCGGTCCCTCTTTTGCCCGGCCTTTCCGCTTGATCAGTCTTGCCCAGCGCCTGGTTTCACGCAGTTCCTTCAGGCAGATCCTGAGTTTGTGGATAAAATCGTCGCGGGATTCAGCAGCTTCGGCCTCGCCGTGATTGGGATATGGTGATGTGCCGGAACGAAGAATCTGTCCGGCAACGTGATTGCCCGCGCGGGTATTGGGCAGCGCTTCTGACAGGTCAATAACCGCCGACGCATATTCGAGCAACCGGTCTTCAAGGTCAAATTTCCGCATTCCGGCCCCGCCTTCATTCAATTCCCAGACAATCTCTTCTGAATCATTGAGCGTTGAACGTTGAATGTCGAATGTTGAATGTTTCTCCTTTTTCATCTTCATTCCTTTTCTTCGCTCCATCTTGGCGCCAGTTTGTTTTCAATCCCCAAATGGTCGAGCACGCGGGCTACCACGGTATCAGCGAGTTGCTCAATTGTTCTCGCTCCGGAATAGAAACTCGGGTTCGCCGGCAGAATCGTCGCGCCGGCTTGCAGCAACAGTTCCATGTTTTTGACGTGGACCAGGCTCAACGGCGTCTCGCGGGGAACCAGAATCAATTTCTTGCGCTCCTTCAGGACCACGTCGGCAGCGCGGAGCAACACGTCTTCGCTGTAACCGTGCGCGATGCGGCCCATCGTGCCCATGGTGCAGGGAATGACCACCATGGCGTCGGGCGGATTCGAACCGCTGGCAAACGGCGCGTTCATGCTTTTGAGATTGTACGTCTTTACCCCGGCAGGCAGGCGCAGGCCCCCGGGCAATTCCTCCGCAATGACCTGCTGCGCATAGTTGCTCATCACCACGTGCAGTTCGTGCTGGCGCGGGTCGAGATTATCGAGCAGGCGCCGCGTGTAAAGCACGCCGCTGGCTCCGGTGATGGCAACCAGAATTTTCAAGCAATGACTGTCGGTCCGGGAAAAAGTTTAGCCGAAAAAAACACGCGAGGCAATGGGGCTGCCCATTTGCATCAACGGATGCCGGTGTTATCTTTGTCCCAGCGCCGCCAGCGCTTGCGCAATCAACGCGGCGGACCTGGTTTGGGCGGGCAGCCGGCGTTTATCAATCTTCCCGGGTATGGGCACGACAGTCGGATTGGTATTGATTTCCCAGACCTGCACGCGCCCGTTGTTCAAACCGTAATCCATCCGGCCGTATTCCACGCCGGCGAGCCGGAAAATTTCCGTCACCGGTTCGCGGTGCGGAAAATTTTCCAGGAACCCCAGTTCCTCCTCCACGGTGGCAGCGCTGACAAAATCGGCTCGCTTGGTGACCCAATTCGGGCTAAATAAAATATGCCGTGGTATCAACGTGCCGCCGACATTCATCACCGAATATTTTCGGAACAGGCCGTCGGCACCCGCACAACCAACATATTCGACGACCATCAGCCGACGCCACAAAAACCAGCGACTGCGAAACGAAAGTTTTGCGACCGCGTGTTCCAGTTCGCCCGGCGAATAAAGCAGTTGACTCATGGAACCACGGTGGTCGGTCTCCCGCCGCAAAAAAACCGGGAACTTCAAATCGCGCGGCAATCGGCCCGGCCGGCGCGCGCTGAAACGATTGATGCCGCGGTCATGCAAGGCCTGCAACAGCGCAAACCGGTTCAGGCAACGATCCGGGTGGTTGAAAATTTCATGGTCGCCCTGCAACCGGCGGCTGAAGAGCCGGGCGAAAAACAATTGTCCGGCAGACAGAAGCTCCACATCGGAAAAAATACATACGCCGGGCGGCCTGGATCTTTGGAACCAAGCTTTCCGGTAGGCGACCGGCCGGATCTGTCCTCCCAGTTCCGGCGCCCACGCATCAATGAAATGTTTGATCGTGTCGGGATAAGCTGCAAAAAAGTGAATCATGCCTCGGCGCTGGCTTCAGTGAAAAATGGGTGTGGACGGCTTTCCAACCACCCGCAGATTTTCGCAGCACGATCGTCGCGCGGCCCCGGCGTCCGAAGGTAGCTTTAGAGCGGTCGAAACCGGTTGAGCGCCAGTTGGCCATGACGGCCGCGAGATCGGACGCCACGATCGCCCGCGCGGATTCGTATTCAAACTCAAATTGTTTTGTTCTGGGCCAGACTTTTCGCCACTGGCGGGTCGAGAGTTCGTCCAGATTCTCCGCCCGGAAACAGACTGTGCCGAACGAAATCACCGCATCGGCAAAAAGAACTTCCCCGGACGCAAAGTCCCGGCCGCGCACAGCCCCGGAAAATTTGCGCAGCCAGCTTTTCAGCGGTTTAGGTAGTGCCTTCATGCTGGTCTATTTTGGCGTAAACGTCTGGCAATGCAAGAACGCGCTACGGCAAATCATTCGCGCCAAAACAGCTTGAGTCCGCTTTCGCCTTCCGCACAATTGCCGCGTGTCAAAATCCGCTGGTATCATTTTTATCGTGACATTTCTTCTGGCAGGCTGCACAACCGCGCCCTACCGCGAGACCAACCAGCCTGTGCCGTCCAACTGGACGACGACCAACGAGGTCCAAAAACCGAAAACCCCGCCGCCGCCCCGTCCCGTTCCTTCATCGGCCAAAACAAATTTGCCCCCGGTGACTCACCCGACAAATGTCACCCATCCCGCACCGGTAATCACCTGGGCCCCGCTCAGTCGCTGGGCCGCCGACCACAAAATCGGCGCGCCACATTTGCTCTCCAATCTGCCGGTGGCGACGTATGCGATTGGCTCGATCAACGGCGTGATGGTCCTGGAAATCGGCAGCCGTGAGGCCACCTGGAATGGCGTTGAAATCAATCTCGGCTTCGAACCACAGCTCATTGACGACCAGATTTACCTGCACGAACTCGATCTGCACAGAAACCTTGAACCGCTCTTGTGCGACCCGCCACTCAGGTTCCGCACCAACCGCGTCATCGTGATTGACCCGGGGCACGGCGGGTCGAATACCGGCGCGCGCAGCGTCCTCGACGGCCGGTTTGAAAAGGAATTCACGCTCGACTGGGGCAAACGGCTGGCGCCGTTGCTGGAGTCCAACGGCTGGCAGGTTTTTCTCACCCGCACGGATGACGTGTATGTGGCCAATCCCGACCGGGCCGTGTTCGCGGTCGCGCACCACGCGGATTTGTTTATCAGCCTGCATTTCAATTCCGGCGGCCCGGACGAAAGGGCCCACGGCCTCGAAACCTATTGCCTCACGCCAACGGGCATGTCCTCGACCCTGGTCCGCGGATACGATGATTTCCGGTTGGAGAATTTTTCCAACAACGCGTTCGACGAAGAAAATTTGCAGCTCGCCGTCCGCCTGCACACGGCCTTGCTGCGCGCGACGGCCATGGAAGACCGCGGCGTGGCACGGGCACGATTCATGGAAGTGTTGCGCGGCGAGAAATGTCCAGCGATCCTGATTGAAGGCGGTTACCTGTCCAACCCGTCCGAGGCGAAATTGATTGAGTCCCCGGAGTTCCGGCAGAAACTGGCGGAAGCCGTCGCCGGCGCGTTGCGCTGAAAGCGAGGATGGAAGATCGAGGATGGAGAAGAGAAACAAAAATCGGGAGAATGGAATATGGCGATCATCAGAAGCTTTCGGGAATTGAATGTCTATCAAAGGGGAAGGGTGGAGGCCAAACGCGTGTTTGAAATAACCAAAGCATTCCCCCGGGAAGAGAAATTTTCATTGACCGACCAGATCCGACGTTCATCACGGTCGGTAAAATCCATGATCGCTGAAGCCCGGGGGCATCGTCGCTATCCGGCAGCGTTCATCAACAAACTCACTGATGCATTAGGTGAAACTACCGAAACGCAATCGTGGCTCGACGATGCGCTGGATTGCGGATACATCCTGCCTTCGCAACACCGGGAATTGGATGCCGCATGGCAATCGATCGGCGCCAGCATAAACAAGACGATCGAACGTTCGAACGACTTCTGTAAGAACGTTGCGTGACCTTCCATCTTCCATCGTCTATCCTCCATCCTCGCCGATAAGATATGCCAGCTTCCATCCTCCATCGTCCATCCTCGTTCGTCCTGGTCACAGGTGGCGCCGGGTTCATCGGCTCGCACCTGGTAGAGCGCCTGCTCAACGACGGCAAACGCGTTGTCGTCATTGACGACCTCTCGACCGGCCGACTGGAGAACCTGCGTGCGGTAAAAAATCATCCCCACCTGCGCGTGATTGAATCCAAAATTTCCGAGTGCAAAGAATTGCCAAAACTGGCGGCGAACGCAGAATTCATTTTTCACCTTGCGGCTACGGTCGGGGTTGAACTCGTCGTCAAATCAGCGTTGCACGTTTTGGAAGCAAGCTTTCATGAAACGCAGATTTTGTTGCGCGCTGCCGCCGTAAACCGCACGCCGCTTTTGCTGACCTCGACCTCGGAAGTTTATGGCAAGAGCGCGAAGCCAGAGTTTAGCGAGGATGACGATTTGCTCATCGGCCCGCCCGGCCAGTCGCGCTGGAGTTACGCCTGTTCAAAGCTCACTGACGAATTTCTCGCGCTGGCTTACGCGCGGGAGAAAAATCTGCCGGTCATCATCGCGCGGTTGTTCAACACCGTCGGCCCGCGCCAGACCGGACGCTACGGCATGGTCCTGCCTCGCTTCATCTCCGCGGCGAAGAATAGCGAGCCGCTGAAAGTCTTTGGCAACGGCAAACAGACGCGGTGTTTCTGTCATGTCGGCGATGTCGTTGAAGCATTGGTGCGTCTGCAAATGCGTGGTTGGGACGCCCTCCTCGCAAAACGGAAAGGCGACGGGGCGTCGCCGCTACCTTTCGGCGAAATTTTCAACATCGGCGGCACAGAGGAAATCAGCATTCTTGACCTCGCGCGGCTGGTGGTGAAGACCCTCGGCTCGAAATCGAAGATTCAAATCGTGCCGTACGAGAAAGCGTATCCGATTTCGGCCACGGGCTATGGCGTGACTGGCGTGCCGACGTTTGACGACATGCGCCGGCGCAAGCCACTGGTGAAAAAACTTGAACACTTCGTGAAGTTCCGTCCGCGCACGCCGCTCCGGGAAATCATCCGGCTGACGGCTATTTAGATGGCGGTGGCCCCGCGCGCTTGAGTTTCGTTATCCTTGTGGATGCCTCGCCATTAACATACAGCACGGCCTCGTCAATGTTCATGTACGCTAAAGACCCGGTTGCACCCATGAAAGCCTCCCCTTCATCTGATTCAAACCCAAATAAAGCGACCAAAACTTTTTGGTTGAAACAGTCGTACCCAAAGTCCCGTATAAAATTGTGCGAAAATGGACCAATATGCCTGAATCTCACTTCCTCTGGAGATTTGTTAAAGGCGATTATCGCCAAAATGAATTTGGGTCTGTCAGGCATTCGCCGGACTTGTGAATCAATTTCCCGTGAAATCGGGTCTCTGCCCCAAAGATTATTTTCCCCGCTTGGTGTGTTCATTTTTCTATTTTCCTCGGCGTCAATTGTTGACTTCACCGCTACTTGGTTGCTTTGAGCCGGTCTTTTTCGTATCTCGCGCTCAACTCGAAAAAGGCTTTGTGGCCCATGCGCCATTGGAGCAAACCCGAAATCTCGTAAAACACGTCAGGCGGTACCCAACGTGGAATCTCCCGTAGAGCAATCGGGTGATCAACAATGTGTTCGTAAAAACCGACGCCTGCCGCATTCCAAAGGTCTTTCTCCTCTCGGCGAGCACACCAAGCGGCGAAATCGTAAATCTTGGAAAGCACCACTTGATCTCCTCGGTCATGCGCTTTTTCGCATTTGGCAGTGAGTTCCATGAAAATAGTATAAATTGTCTCGCTCTCAATTTCCTCTTTGCGAAGGAGATCCGGAAGGCTTTCAATCAGTTTTTTACGCCAAACTTCCATCGCTGCTCGTTCGAATACGACGATTCCGCTAAATTTCAATCCCTTCCCTCGCCAACAATTTTCTTTTCCAATCCAATCCGCCGCCAAATCCGCCGATTTCCCCGTGCGCGGCCAGCACGCGGTGGCATGGCACCAGAACTGGAATCGGGTTTGCGCCGCACGCGCCGCCGACGGCGCGAACGGCTTTGGGTTTGCCAATCCCCTGCGCGACTTCGCCGTAGCTTCTCGTTTCACCGAAAGGAATCTTCCGCATCTCGCGCCAGACGGATTTCTGAAATTCCGTCCCCACCGCGTGGAGCGGTGGGAAATCTTTGGGTTCGGTTCCGGCCAGGATGTTTTTCAAAGCGGATTCCGTTGTGCGATGCCAGTCGCGGATCTGGGTAGGCACGCCGCGCTGCGGCGTCCGGTCGACGCAGCGCGCCGACCCTACCTTGGGGAAATTGAGTTCGGCGAGCCCCTTTTCGGAATAGCGGGCGATGAATTGGCCATCGGGCGTGGCAATGGTCAGTTGAAACAACTGATTTCCCGCAGGCATGTGAATTCAGTGATCGAGATAGACCAGAAGGGTGCCGAGCAACATCGCAAACAGGATGCCGGCAAAAAGGAGAACCCGTCTTCGCGCCACACGCTTTTCGTACCGTAATGGTCGCAGACCGCGCACCCCACCGGCGGCCAGATAGGTGACCAGCCGCGGATTGGACGCCACGGGCCGGCTGAACCGCTGGCGCAGGCGCTGGATCAGCGCGGGCAAATCGTATTTGCGCACACCGAGTTCGTTGAACTGGTCGGGGACGTCAGCCTCGTCGTTGGCCGGCAGCGGTTTGATTTCCTCGAAGACCGGTTCCGGTGCGGACGCCGGGGGCGCCTCGTGGGTGCGATCAATGGTCGCGCCGTGCGGAATGGCGGTGGAACGCAGGCGTGGCGCGGGCGCGTTCTGAAGCTGGGTGTCGAGCCGCTTGATTTCCGCCTCGAGCGCAGCAATCTGGGTGCTCAGGACACGCGCGCGGTCGGAAATCGGGTCAACGGCTTTCGCCTTTTTCTTCGCAAACGCCATACGACAAATTTCAGCGCCCGGTTGGCATGGACAGCCAGATGGACGCCAGCACGCCAATCGCGCCAAGGGCCACCAATACCAGCGGCCAGTTCAACGCCAATCCGACTTTGCACAACTCCACGAAGTTCAGGTTGGCGAAGGGCGACATCACCGGCGCCGGCACAACTTCGGTTTCCGGCTTGACCGGGGTTTCGCCGGACAGGAGGGGGAACTTGAGCCGCGCGGCGTTCCACTCCATGCGCGCATTTTCGATGGTCGTCAGCGCGCGGGTGAGTTCGACGCTGAAATTCTCCTTGTTCCAGGTTTCGTCATGGATGGTCTGGAGTTTTTCGAGGGCGTCGCGGAAATCGGCGACGGTTTTGACCATCTGCTCGGCATCGCGGCGAGCGTTAAACTCGGCTTCTTCGAGCAAGCCGAGGCCACGCGTGAGGCTGTGGACCATTTCCTGCCGGCCGGTTTGAAACTCATTCTGGCGGCGGCGCAATTCCTCGAGCGCGGCGCGCTCGCGCTCCAATCCCTCCTGCGCCCGCTTGAGTTCGGCCAGCTTTTGCTGCGCCTCGACGACCTTGCGGTCCACCTCTTCGCGCGTGGGCGCGCGGAGCGGGTCGCCAGCGGACGCGGTTGATCCGAAAGACGCCTTCTGGGTTTGAAAATCGGTGTCCACAAATTCAGTAGTATCGTATTCAGCAGCCATGAGACGACTTTAGTCCCGGCGCGCGAGCGTGTAAAGCGGAGTGTTTCATTTTTCTGCGGGACGCAGCGACGCAAAAATTTTTCATTCTGCCGGTTGAATTCTCCGACCGGCGTTCTATAGTGCCGACGTTTCACATGAATAAAATCAAGACGCTGGCTCATGTTTGCCTGTTTGCCAAGGACCTGAACCGCAGCCTGGATTTTTATTGCGGCGCACTCGGCTTGCCCCGCCATTTCGATTTCTTCAAGGACGGCGAGTTGTTCGGGTTTTATCTCCAGCTTGACCCGAATCATTTTATCGAGATTTTCAAGGCCGGCCCCGACGAGGAATGCCGCCGCCAGCGCATCCATCATCTCTGCCTGGAAGTGGAGGACCTGGATGCGGTGCGGGACGCCTTGATTCAACGCGGCGTGGCGGTGACGCCGAAAAAACTCGGTTGCGACCAGACCTGGCAGTGCTGGTGCAAGGACCCCGATGGGACCGATTTGGAGTTCCAGCAATACACGCCGCAAAGTTCGCAGTTTACCCGCCAGCGGTGCATCGTGGACTGGTAGCCGGCGGAGGATTTTTGTTCCAAAAATTTTTCATTCTGCCTGTTGATTTCCGCGGGCGGCGTTTTATAGTTCGCTCGATGGGACACATGAGATGAGCAATTCAACCGGTGCGCCGCGGTCATGGGACATTGAAGCCGCGCGCAATCTTTACAACATTCATCGCTGGGGCGCGAAGTACTACGACATCAACGACGAGGGGCACGTCGTAGCGCGCCCGTTACAGGACGCCGGCGTGGCGGTGGATTTGACCGATGTGATCGAAGAGGCCAAGGCACGCGGACTGAAATTTCCATTGCTCATCCGGTTCCAGGACATTTTACGCCACCGGGTTGAGTCGTTGAACCAATCCTTCCGCAATTCCATCACAGAATACGGTTACCGGGGCCACTACCGCGGGGTGTTCCCGATCAAGGTCAACCAGCTCCGGGAGGTCGTGGAGGAAATTCTCGACGCGGGCAAGCCTTTCGACTTCGGTCTCGAAGTCGGCAGCAAACCGGAACTGCTGGCCGGCCTGGCGCTGCAAAATCAAATCGGCAGCCTGATTGTGTGCAACGGCTACAAGGACGCCGAGTTCATCAAGATGGCCATGCTCGGCATCAAACTGGGCAAAACGGTCATTCTGGTCGTTGAAAAACTCGAGGAGCTGCGGCAAATCATCGCCATTTCCCGGCAGCTCAATGTCGAACCGCTCCTCGGCATTCGCGCGCGGTTGTTGAGCCGCGGGGCGGGCCGCTGGGCGAGCAGCGGTGGCGAAAACGCGAAATTCGGCCTGAGCACGGCCGAATTGCTGGAGGCAACGGAGTTGTTGAAGGCGGAGAACCTTGGCCACTGTTTCAAACTGCTGCATTTCCACGTCGGCTCGCAGGTGCCGGACATTCTCACGGTCAAGAAGGCGGTGCAGGAGGCTGGGCGTCTTTACGCGAAATTGAATAAAATGGGTTTCCCTATTTCCTACCTCGACGTCGGCGGCGGCTTGGGCGTGGATTACGACGGCAGCCGCTCCGCGTTTGACAGTTCCACGAACTATACGCTGCAGGAATACACCAACGACGTGGTCTATTACATCGCCGACGTGTGCAACGCCGAAAACGTGCCGCACCCGGACATCATCAGCGAGAGCGGGCGCGCCATTGTCGCGCATCACAGCGTGCTGATTGTCGAGGTGTTCGGCGCGATCGAAAAAATCCGGCCCGGTGAATTTTTGAAATTTGGCGAAAAGGAACATCCGCTCGTCAACGAGTTGCTCGACATCCGGAAACACCTCGGCAAGCTGAATAAGATCGAGGCTTATCACGACGCACTCGAACGCCGCGAAGACGCGCAGCACATGTTCACTCTCGGCGTGCTGGATTTGCCCGACAAGGCGAAGATTGAGGACCTTTATTGGCAAATCAGCCGCGAGGTGGTCGAACATTACAAGGGCCACGCCTACGTGCCGGAGGAAATCCGCAAGCTGGAGGACAGCCTCAGCGACCAGTACCTCTGCAACTTCTCCGTTTTCCAGTCGTTGCTCGATCATTGGGCGCTCGACCAGTTGTTTCCCATCATGCCGATTGCCCGCCTGAACGAGCGGCCCACCCGGGAAGGCACGCTCGTGGACATCACCTGTGATTCCGACGGCCAGGTGAGCAAGTTCATTGACCTACGCGACGTCCGCGACACGCTGCCGCTGCACAAACTCAACACCAACGGCAACGGCCTGCCCGAGCCGTATTACCTCGGTTTCTTCCTGATGGGTGCCTACCAGGACATCATGGGCGATTTGCACAACCTGTTCGGGCGCGTCAACGAGGTGCACGTCTTTCTCGAACCCGACGAACCGACCGGTTATTACATCGAGGAAATCATCGAAGGCAACACCATCGTCCAATCTTTGGCGGCCGTGCAATACGACGAAAACGAGCTGAAACGGCAGATGAAGGCGCAAATGGACGAAGCGATCAAATCCGACCGCATGAAGCCGTCCGAGGCCATGCGTCTGCTGGACGATTACGAACGCGGTTTGAAGGCTTACACCTATCTTTCGTTCTGAGTGAAGAAGGCAGAAGGGGAATGAAGAATTAATTGGGGGCGGGTTGTACTTGTTTCTGCATTCTGCCTTTTGCATTCTGCATTCTGTTCATGGACAACCCTGCGCCCAACGCCGAACTGCTCCGCTCCCTCGGACGCCTGGCCCGTGGTTTGTCCGCGTTGTTCTGGGGATTGCCGGCGACGCTGGTCATTTGTGCGGAAACCGCGAAGGCCGACTGGCTCAAGCCGCTGGGACTCCTCCCGGCGCTGGCTGGCACGGGTTTGTTGCTTTACGGCCTCTGGCAGATGAGCCATTTCCAAAAACAAGAACGGCCCTGGCGCAATGCCCTCGACCGCTCGAAACTCCTGGGCCTCGTCAATTTTGGCTTGTCCCCGTTTCTTTATTGGCAGAATAAAATGCCGGAACAGCCGTTCTTCAGCGCGGCGGTGTTTGTGCTGGTTCTGTCGGCGCTGCTTTTTTTGTTCAACGTGAACGCCGTCCTCAGACAACTCGGCGCGATGCTGCCGGACGAAACGCTCCGGCACGAAACGCACCTGTTTACGGTGATCAACCGCTGGCTGCTCGCCGGACTTCTGCTTCTGGGCACGGCTTATATCGTTTTCCTGCACTCTGCGCAGTGGCAACTGGCACTCGGGGATTTTTCCGATTGGGTGAGTCGCATCTGGTTCTGGGCCCTGACGTTCTTCACGCTGCTGCCTCTGGCCATGACCATGGCCCTGCTCTGGAAAACCAAGGAGGTCATCCTCGACAGCGTTTTTGGCGCCAAGTGAGGGAAAATTTATGATTAATGATTTACGATTTATGATTTGTTGCTGCGGTTACAAATCAGTAGCTCAATCATCAATCATCAATCGCAAATCATAAATGCACTCTGCCCTGTCCGAACTGGGCCGGCGCACTACTGAACCGCCCATCTCGTGGCTCATGCACGCCGCACTGGCGCGGTCCCGGCTCATTTCGCTCGCCGCCGGTTTCACGGATAATCCCTCGTTGCCGGTTGCCGCGACCCGCCGGCTGTGCAATCAAATCCTGCGTTCGCCCAAAACCGGCCAGCCGGCACTGCAATATGGTTCAACCGCGGGCGACCCCGAGCTGCGCAGGTTGACAGCGGAGCATCTGCGAAAACTGGATTGGGGAAAAATACCGCGCCTGCGTCCTCAAAATCAGGGGCGGCGGCCCGCCGTCCCTCCCAAAATTTATGATTGGCAACGCCTGCTCATCACCAGCGGTTCGCAGCAACTGCTCTACATGACGGCCGAGGCCCTGTGCGACGAGGGTGACATCGTGCTCGTTGAAGACCCGACTTATTTCGTTTATCTCGGCATCCTCCAAAGCCGCGGCATCCGCGCGCGTGGCATCCGGTTGCAGCGGGACGGGCTGGATCTCGTGCATCTCGAAGCCGTTCTGGCATCGCTCAAACACAGCGGGGACTTGCGCCGGGTGAAACTCCTTTACCTCGTCAGTTATTTCCAAAATCCGACCGGGGCTACGGCGAGTTTCGAAAAAAAATGCAGGATTCTAAAATCGCTCAAGCGTTTTGAGCCTGCGGCCGGACACCCGATTTATCTGCTCGAAGACGCGGCCTATCGCGAATTGCGCTTCCATGGCGGAGGCGTGCGGTCGGCGCTGGCGGTTTCCGGCGCGGCCGAACGCGTGATTTACGCCGGCACGTTCAGCAAACCGTTTGCGACCGGGGCGCGCGTTGGTTACGGCATCCTGCCGGAACCGGTGTTCACGGCGGTAAAACACATCAAAGGTAATCACGACTTCGGCACGGCGAACCTGTTACAACAATTTTATGCTCGTGCCCTGGTGGCGGGGGCCTGTGCGCAACAGGTCGCGCGGCTGCAAAAGCGTTATGCGCACAAAGCCCGGGTGATGAAGCAAGCGATTGAAAAACATTTTCCGCCCGTCGTCGAATGGTGGGAACCGGCGGGCGGTCTCTATTTCTGGGCAAGGCTGCCGAAGAACGTCCCCACGGGCGTGAACTCAAAAGTCTTCCAGGCGTCGTTGAAAAACGATGTGCTCTACGTGCCGGGCGAGATTTGTTACGCCGACGACCCGGCGCGGAAAAAGCCCAATCATGAAATGCGCCTCAGCTTCGGCAGCGCCAGCGAAGAGGACATCCGCGAAGGCATCAAACGGCTGGGCGCGGTGTTGCATCAGTTGGTAAAATAAGCGAAGGATTTTTCCTTGGCTGTCGTGTTTCTGGAGAAAAGACACTGTTAAAACCGCAGATCTATGAAAAAACTCATTTGCCTCACAGCCAGTCTGCTCGCGCTTGCCCTTGCCCCGGCCTTTGGCCAGCCAGTCACACCGCCGCGCCCGTTGCCGCCGCCACAACTGCCACGGCCCTCCGACAGCTTTCAGGAACGCCTGCAGAAAATAGTCAATAACACGAGTCAGACCGGAGACCAGCCGCCGGGCTTGACCAAGTTCGATCTCGATTTTCGCGGTGGCTCGCCCGTGGACCTGGTCAACGCGATCGAGAAGGCCACCGGCAAGCCGTTGAATGTCATCATACGCCCGGAAGACGCCCGGGAAAATTTGCCGCCACTCAAAATGAACGACGTTTCGGTGCTGCAATTGTTCGCCGCCCTGGAAGCCACCAGCCGGAACATTGTGACGATCAGAAGGACGAGTTTCCCGCCTTCATATTCGGATTGGTCAACCGGCTACGGATTCAAAACCGCCGACAATCCAATCACCGACAGTTCGATTTGGTATTTCCACGTGGAGAGAGCCAGTTTGCCTCCGATCATTCCAACCGAAAGCGTCACGCGCTTTTATTCCCTCGATCCTTATCTGAACCGAGGTTTCACCGTGGACGACATCACGACGGCGATTCAAACCGGCTGGAAAATGTCCGGCGTGTCTCCCACGCCGCAGTTGCGTTACCACAAGGAAACCAAGATGCTGATTGCCTTTGGCGAGCCGGACAAGCTGGCAATGATTGATGATGTTCTGCGCACTTTGCCGGCGGGAAATTGGAGTTACACGGATGAGCACGCGGTTTACAACAAGTTGGACGACGCGCAGGCCGATATCAAAGAATTGCAGCAAAAAGTTGACCAATTGACAAAAACCAATTCGTTGCCGGCCAATTTGCCCGAGGAAAAGTCTGGAAAATAAATTCCCATCGGCCGTTAATGCATCAGCTTGGAAGAAAACGTTCAACCGTCCGAACCGCGCGCCGCGCCGGTGGGTGACAATCCACGCGAACCGCCGGACATCACCGGGTTGACGCGCCGGATGACCCAAGGAGACGAAATGGCCTGGCGTACTTTTTACGATGCTTACTTCGACCGGTTGTGGCGCTACCTGCTCGTCGTCGCCGCCGGCCACGAGGACACCGTGCGCGAGGCGTTGCAAGCGACTCTGGTCCGGGTAACGCGCCATATCACGGTTTTCCGTGACGAAAACGTGTTTTGGAGCTGGTTGACGGTGTTGGCCCGCAGCGCGTTAGCTGACGAATCGAGAAAGCGCCGCCGTTATTTTTCATTTCTGGACCGTTTCACCCGGCACGCGCGGGTCACACTTGACGGCGCCGGCGAGCGCCGGGCTGAGGCGCGGCTGCAAGGTTTGCTGGAGCGCCAGGTCGCATTGCTGCCGCCTGACGAGCGGAATCTGGTCGAACTAAAGTATTTTGACCGGCGTGCCGTCCGCGAAATCGCGAATGCATTGCAGACGACGGAAAAGGCCGTGGAATCAAAATTGTCCCGCGTCCGCAAAAAGTTGAAGGACGCGGTGCTGGCGGAATTAAAAAATGAACGACCGTCCTGACAATCTGCTCGATGCGGTGATGACGGAAGCCGTGCCCGCCGATTTCCGCAGCGCGATGCTCAACGAAACGTTGCGTTTGGTTCGTCGCCACCGACGCCGGCGGCAAATGCGGCGCGTGGCGGTGTTGCTGGCCGTGCTGGCGTTATCCGGAATGTTTGTCTGGCATAACCACCAGCCGCAAAAGACGGTTGCACCCTCACCGGCGTCGGCGTCAAGACTGGTCGGGACAAACTACAAATTGGTTGAAACGCAACCTTTGCCCGCAAGTGACATCGTGACCACGCAACCGGTCGTTTCCAAGGAACTGGTGGCGTCGGCGGCCGCCGTCAAGATAGTCCAGACGCGGGGCGACAACTACCGCTTGATCAACGATGAAGAATTGTTGGCATTGGTCGCGTCGCATCCGGCGATTTTGATTCGTACCGGCCCCCATTCGGAGGAATTGGTGTTCGCCAACCCCGAAGATCAAAAGGGATTTCCGCTGAATTAGCCCGGCGGCCAGGCCATGTGGCGGCCGCCGAGGATGTGGACGTGCAGGTGAGGCACGGCTTCGCCGGCGTCCGGTCCGTTGTTGATGACAATCCGGTAACCGCTTTCCTTGAGTCCCAGTTTGTCCGCCACTTCAGCCGCTTTCAGGAGCAGGTGGCCGAGGACCTTGTGGTCTTCCGGTGCGGCCTCGGCCAGGCGCGCGATAGGTTTCTTGGGAACCATCAGGATGTGTTTCGGCGCCTGCGGGTTGATGTCGCGCAACGCGAAGACCAGATCGTCCTCGTACACGATGGTCGCCGGAATTTCCCGCGCGATGATTTTTTCAAAAAGTGTTTTGCCCATAATTTTTGTGGCTCACGACGGGTGACACGTGACAAAAATCTGCACTCCTTCATGTCACTCGCCACCCGCCACCCGTCAAGTTCATTCCACCACGAGCGCGCAATCGGCCTGCTCGGGTTCGGCACCCAGACAGCCGCGGAGGTATTCGACGATTTGCTCCTCCAACCTTTCGCAGCGCAGACTCCAGCGGCGCGCGCCAGCCAGTTGTTTGACGCAACCGCGCAGTCCGCGAAAGCGCACGAGGCGCGGGGCGCGGCGTAATTGTGCGCGCAGCTCGCTCCGGAGCCGCGGAAAGAAAAACAACTCGCGGCTTTCACCCGATTCGCGTGCCAGCATCAGCAAATCAGCCTCGACCATCCCGTGGCGTTCGCGCCGGAGCGGCGCGGGCTCTTCGGACGAAACGTTGAAGCCCAATCCGCGCAGCACCTTCTCCAACGCCTCCGCGAATTCACCCACGGTGACGGTTTCACGCCCCAATTCGCTCCGGAAATAATGAAACACCGACGCCGTCGCATGCCGCAGAATTTCGGGGTCGAATTTGCCCGCCGCGTCACCGACCAACTCAACAGAAATCATCTCTGCCGAGAACGGCACGCTCTCGCCGCTGGCAAGCCGGAACAGCAAACAATCGGACATCAGGGCGATCATTGCCGGGCCTCCAGTTTTTTGACCTCATGCACAAAGTCGGTGGCCTCCTGGAACCGGCGATAGACGCTCGCGAACCGGACGTAGGCGACCTCATCCATTTCGCGCAGGCCGTCCATGACCATTTTGCCGACGAATTCGGCAGGCACCTCGCTCTCGTATTCGTCAGTTACGACGGCGACGATGTGATCCACCAGATCCTCCATTGCCTTTGGGCTGATGGGGCGTTTCTGGCAGGCCTTTCTGACGCCGGACAGCAGTTTTTCGCGGGAAAACTCTTCGCGCCGCCCGTCACGTTTGAGCACGAACAATCCTTCACGTTCGATTTCTTCGTAAGTGGTAAAGCGATGCGCGCATTTGGCGCACTGGCGGCGACGGCGAATGGTAGCCCCTTCGCGCGAAGCGCGCGAATCAATGACCTTGTCGTCCTGACAACCGCACTTTGGGCAACGCATAAAGCCACAGCTAATTGTGGTCACAGCTTTGTAACATACAAAACATTGCGGTGTCAAGGACCTGGCC
>Ga0335076_10002019_pt1 | contig 20006 bp, 17 predicted proteins | sample Lox_Sample_25_FD_206717 | JGI IMG/M metagenome (GOLD analysis project Ga0335076, IMG submission 206717) | Soil microbial communities from Loxahatchee National Wildlife Refuge, Florida, United States - Lox_Sample_2.5 | ecosystem: Environmental > Terrestrial > Soil > Wetlands | place: USA...
CCAAGCAAGATGAAGTCTTTAAGTTCCCCACTCGTTGGTCACTTTACCACCCGACAATCCCGGCTATACAGCCGTGCCCGCCGCATCGCCCTGTTTTCGCTATGTGTCTGTGTTCCCTCGGAAAAATCATCGAAAACAAGGTTAGCCCGGCCCGCGGAACTCGGCTAGACAACGGGCGTTTCCGCCGGGCTATCAAGATTAGAAAGAATTGATGTGCTGACAAGTGTCGTCGTTTCGATCGTCAAGACGTGTACCCGTTTTGCAACTCTCGTGTTGTTGGTCGGACTAGCCCTTGCGGTGGCCGCAGGCGTCTACACGGCTCGCCATTTCGCGATCAACACCGACATCAACACGTTGATCTCGGACAAGCTCGATTGGCGTCAGCGCGATGTCCAATTCGACAGGGCGTTCGAACGCGACAGCACGATCCTGGCGGTGGTTGAGGCGCCGACCCCCGAGCTTACGGGGACGGCGGCCGCAGCCTTGCTGGACAAGCTCAAGGGCGACAGCAAGAACTTTGTGTCGATGCAGGCACTCGGCTCGGGCGAGTTCTTCGAGAAGAACGGACTGTTGTTCCTGCCGACCCCCGAGCTTGCCCAGATTGCCAGCCAGTTCGAGGCGGCCGCTCCTCTGATCGAGATCATGGCGGGCGATCCCTCCATCCGCGGCCTGACCGGCGCGCTGGAAACCGGGCTGGCCGGCGTCCGGCGCGGCGAGGTCAAGCTCGACAACACTGCGCGGCCGTTCAACCTGATCGCGCAGACGGTCGAGGACATCGTCAACCAGAAAAGCGCCAACTTCTCCTGGCGGGAGCTGACCAGCAAGACGCCGCTGACGGACACCGATCGCCGCGCCTTCATCGAATTCAAGCCTGTCATCGATTACAGCGCGCTCGAGCCCGGCAAGGAGGCCACCGATGCGATCCGCAGCGCGGCAGCCAGCCTCGATTTCCCCGGCAAGTACCAGGCGCGCGTCAGGCTGACCGGGCCGATCCCGATCGCCAATGAGGAATATGCGACGGTCCAGGAAGGGGCGATTATCAACGGCATCGGCACCATCATCGTGGTGCTTGTCATCCTGTGGCTTGCGCTGCATTCGGCGAAGATCATCTTCGCGGTGTTCGTCAATCTCTTCATCGGCCTGTCGATCACGACGGCGGTGGGGCTTGCGATGGTTGGCTCGCTGAACCTTCTGTCGGTCGCCTTCGCGGTGTTGTTCGTCGGCCTCGGCGTCGATTTCGGCATCCAATTCAGTGTCCGCTACCGCTCGGAACGCTTCAAGAATGACGACCTCGCGCTGGCGCTGGAGGAGGCGGCGCGCCGTTCCGCGATCCCGCTGTCGCTCGCGGCGATGGCGACCGCGGCCGGCTTTTTGTGCTTCCTGCCGACTGACTACAAGGGCATTTCCGAGCTCGGCGAGATTGCCGGCGCCGGCATGGTGATCGCGTTCCTCTCCAGCATCACGGTGTTGCCGGCGCTCTTGAGGCTGCTCAACCCGCCCGGGGAAAAGGAGCCGGTCGGTTACGCCTTCCTCGCCCCGGTCGACCGTTTCCTCGAAGATCACCGTATCCCGATCGTCGTCGGCACGCTCGCGCTCGCGGCCGCCGGCCTGCCGCTGCTCTATTTCATGAAATTCGACTTCAATCCGATGAACCTGCGCAACCCAAATGTCGAATCGATTGCGACTTTCCTCGATCTCAGGAAGGATCCGAACACCGGCGCCAACGCGATCAACGTGCTGACGCACTCGGAAGCCGATGCCAGGACGATCGCGGCGCGGCTGGAGAAGCTTCCGGAAGTGCTGCGCGTGCAATGGCTCGACAGTTTTGTGCCGGAGGACCAGCCGGCCAAGCTGAAGCTGCTCGCGCAGGCGGCAAGGGTTCTCGATCCGGCGCTCAGTCCGGAATCGATCGACGAGCCGCCGACGGATCAGGAAAATGTGGACTCGCTGAAGTCGACGGCCGAAAACCTGCGCAAGGTTGCGGCCGACGCCAAGAGCGTCGGCGCAGTCGGTGCAAGGCGGCTTGCCGACGCGCTGCAGAAGCTGGCCGATTCCAATGAGGCTACTCGCAACAAGGCGCAGGAGATCTTTGTCACTCCGCTCAAGGTGGTGCTCGATCAGCTCAAGACCGCATTGCAAGCGCAGCCCGTCAGCCTCAGTACCCTGCCGCCCGACATCGTCTCGTCCTGGAAGGCCAAGGACGGCCTGATGCGGGTCGAGGCCTTGCCGAAGGGCGATCCGAACGACAACGACAATCTGCGCAGGTTTGCGAGCGCGGTGCTCGCGGCCGAGCCGACCGCGATCGGCGGACCGGTCTCGATCCTCAAATCCGGCGACACCGTGGTGAGGGCGTTCATCCACGCCGGCATCTATGCTTTGGTCGTGATCAGCCTCCTGCTGTGGATCACCTTGCAGCGGATCTCCGACGTGGCGATGACGCTGGTGCCGTTGCTGGTTGCGGGCGCGGTGACGCTGGAAATCTGCGTGTTGATCAAGCTGCCGCTCAACTTCGCCAACATCGTCGCGTTGCCGCTTCTGCTCGGCATCGGCGTCGCCTTCAAGATCTACTACGTCGTGGCCTGGCGCTCCGGCAGGACCAACCTGCTGCAGACGAGCCTCACGCGTGCGATCTTCTTCAGCGCAATGACGACGGCAACCGCATTCGGCAGCCTGTGGCTGTCGAGCCACCCCGGCACCTCGAGCATGGGCAAATTGCTGGCGTTGTCGCTGCTCACGACTCTCGCAGCGGTGCTTCTGTTCCAGCCGGCGCTAATGGGCAAACCGCGCGATATCGCCGAGTAGGCAGATATCGCCGATTGCGTCGGCCGGCTGGCCGCGGCCGGCCGTCTTGGCTGCAGCTTTCGCCGCACCGACCGTCTTGGGCGCGCCCTTGGCAGTGCCTGCGGTGCTGGCTGGGATCGGCGGGCCGACGCGCGTCCAGGTCTCGCCGCCGCAGAGGAAGCCGAGCACACAGCCGCGAATTTCCAGCTGGTCGGTGCCGGCGGGCGTGATCGTCGAGCTGTAGAGCTTGCCATCCTTGGCGTTGTAGACTTGGCCCTCCCACTGATCGACGCCGGGTTTCTTCTTCATATCGATCAGGATCGGCATGCCGAGCGTGGCCCTGTCTTTCTTTGAAACATCGGGATTATTGACGTCGCGGCCGCCCGTTTCCTGCTCCCACGACACCACGCCCCACATACTGCCGCCACACTGTGCAACCCTGATATTGGCGACGCCGTCCGCGACGCGCCAATCGCCCGTCGGATCGGCCGCGACGGCGTGGCCAGCGCCGCTTGCGAGGAATATCACCGCCGCCAAAAGTGTTATCGGCGAAAGTTTGCGTGGGCGTTGCAACATGGCTCAAACCTGTGCTTGCGTTGACCGCCCGAATGAGGGCAAATCGACGCATTGGGCGTTTTCAGTTGACGAAGCGGCCATCAACCGAAGTATCTAGCTGATGCTAAGTTCGAATCTAGACGTTTCCGAGATGTTTGTGGAGCGGCAGGCGCAACGAAGCTCCATGCACGCGCGCCACTTAAATGAGCAGCTGGTTCGTGTCCTCAAGACCATCGGCTACGATGTGGGCTTTCAGAAGGGGCAGGGCCAGTACCTCTACGACCGCGAGGGTGTGCGTTACCTCGATCTTTTGAGCGGTTTCGGTGTGTTCGCCATCGGCCGCAACCACCCGGCGCTGCGGACGGCGCTGAAAAGCGTGCTGGACAGCGACCTGCCCAATCTTGTGCAACTTGACGTCTCCACGCTTGCCGGCGTGCTCGCCGAACGTCTCATCGAGCGCGTGCCCTATCTCGACAAGGTGTTTTTCGCCAATTCCGGCGCCGAGACCGTCGAAGCCTCGATCAAGTTCGCGCGCGGCGCCACAGGGCGGCCCGGCATCGTTTACTGCTCGCATGCCTATCACGGTCTGTCCTATGGCGCGCTGTCGCTGACTGATGATCCGAACTTCCGCTCCGGCTTCGAGCCGCTGTTGCCCGGCTGCACTGCGATCCCCTTCAACGATCTTGCAGCCCTCGAGCAGGCGCTGTCGTCGCGCCAGGTCGCCGCCTTCATTGTCGAGCCGATCCAGGGCAAGGGCGTCAACATGCCGACCGACGAGTTCTTGCCGGGCGCGGCTGCGCTCTGCAGGAAATACGGCTCGCTCTTGATTGCGGACGAAATCCAGACTGGCATGGGGCGAACCGGGCGGTTCCTTGCAGTCGAGCACTGGAATGTCGAGCCCGACATGGTGCTGTTGTCGAAGGCGCTGTCGGGCGGACATGTCCCGGTCGGGGCGCTGCTGACGCGCAAGAGCATCTTCGACAAGATCTTCAACCAGATGGACCGCGCGGTCGTGCACGGCTCGACCTTTGCGAAGAACGATCTGGCGATGGCGGCGGGCATCGCGACGCTCGAAGTGCTGAAGTCCGAAAAACTGGTCGAGGCGGCCGCCAAGCGCGGCGCCGAGCTGAGGCTCGCGCTGACGCGCATGGTACCGGGCTACGAGCTGATGAAAGAAGTCCGCGGCAAGGGGCTGATGATCGGCGTCGAATTCGGCCCGCCGAAATCGCTCCGGCTGAAGGCATCGTGGAACGTGCTGGAGACCGCCAACAAGGGTCTGTTCTGCCAGCTGATCACCGTGCCGCTGTTCAAGGATCACAAGATCCTGACCCAGGTCTCCGGCCACGGCAGCCACACCATCAAGCTCCTGCCGTCGCTCACCATCACCGAGGACGACTGCAACTGGATTGCGACCGCCTTCGATTCGGTGATCGCCTCCAGCCACAAGGTCCCCGGCGCGATCTGGTCGCTCGGCAAGACGCTGGTCGACAACGCCGTCCGCAAGTCGGCCTGAGAGCGGCAGTCAGCCCTCGCTGTTGAGCCGCGCCGCAGTCTCGAACTTCTCCCCGAATTCGTTCAGCTCGTCGACGCCGAGATCGCTGATCGCCCAGCAATTCAATCCGCGATTGCTCCAGCGCCGGATGTTGAATCCTTGAATGGAATCGATCCCCGCAGCACGATGCTCGGTGTTCGCATTTTGAGCCACGAACACATTGATGACGTGCGCGCGGCGACGATAGACGATGGCGGCGAACGGACGGCCATCGATATAATCGAGCCGCCCGCCGACCAGCGTGAAGCCCTGGGCCGCCAGATCGATCACAGGAGGCGACAGGTCGAGCTTGCCGGCGAACCACGGCTTGACGGTGTGCTGGTCGGTCGAGACGACGTCAGTCAGATGGCCGGCCTGCAGCGAGCGCAGATGCGCCGAGACGAGCTCGGAATCGAGGCGCTGCTCGGCGTCGTTGCGCAGCACGATGGCGACGAGGCCGGTCGCGGCGAGCGCCGATACTGCCGATCCCATCGCAAATCCGCGCAACACGCTACGCCGGGACGGCATCGGCTGCACGTTCGATGCCGGCGCTTGCGGCAGCGCCGCCTCGATGCGACGGCGCAAGGCGGCCGGCGCGGTGTAGCGCAGATCGGCGGCGGCGATCGCCTGGCTCATCTTTTGATAGGCGGCGAACGCGGCGCTGCAGCGCGGGCACTCCGCAATGTGTTGCTCGACCTCGCGTGCATGTCCGGCGTCGAGCTCGCCGTCAATCAGCGCGTTGAGCAGAACCTCAGCCTCGTCGCAAGTCATCTTCCTACTCCTGTTCCGCCATCCATGCCGATCGCAGCATGGCGCGGGCGCGCGCGAGACGGGACATCACGGTGCCGACGGGCGCCCCGAGCGTTTCGGCGATCTCGCGGTATGAAAGGTCGTTGATCTCACGCAGCACGAAGGTCTCCCGAAAGGGCTCCGCCAGCGCATCCACCAGCCGCCTGATCGTGACTGCGTCGCGGTCGCGCAGCATCTGTGCTTCCGGCGTCTCCTGTTCCTCGTGCCACAGCGGCGGCTGCTCGGCTGCCTCGGGCGAGTCTTCGATCGCCTTGCTCGGCGAGGCTGCGCGGCGCGCGTATTCCGCGCGGCAGACATTGCGCAGGATCGCAAACAGCCAGGGTTTCATCGCCGGACCCCGATAGCCGTCGAAATGTTTCAGGGCTCGCAAATAACATTCCTGCACCGCATCCTCGGCGTCCGCCGGATCGCGCAGCAAATAGCGCGCGAGTGTGTAGACGTCGTCCAGATAGGGCAGGGCCGCCTCGCGAAAACGCCTGGCCCTGTCCGGGTCGTCGTTCGAATTGCTCACCGGCATCGCCTCTTGCTCCGCCTTTGCGGAAAACGCGCGTGTCCGGCCGGCTGGAACCAACCGGCCGGACACCCATGTGATGCCTTGGATTTGGCTGCTACTCAACCTTGATCATTCCGGTCATGTGCGGGTGCAACGAACAGAAATACTTGTAGTCACCCGCGGAGGTGAAGGTGAACGAATACTTGTCGTCGGTATCCATCGTCTTCGACCTGAACTTGCCCGCCGACACCACGGTGTGCGGAATGTCGTCGTGATTGGTCCAGGTGACGGTGTCGCCGACCTTCACCTTCATCTCGGCCGGGCTGAAGGTGAAATTGTCGATCGTGATCTGAACCTCCTGGGCCTGCGCCGAAACAACGCCGAACCGAAGCGAGATGGCCGCGGCGATGGCCAAGGCGAGGCCAAGGCCGCGGAGATTTGCAAACGTCATCTGTCAACGTCTCCTCAGCCCTGCAGCGGCGTGTCGATGATCGCAAGGCGCTGGTCGCCCTGCTTGAAGTTGACGCTGGCGATGCCAAGCAGGCTGCGGAGCTTGGCGTCTTCGACCTTCATCGGCCCCGGCGAGGGAGCGGTGCCAGGCGCGGGCTGCGGGAACGCCGTCGAGCGCGCGGTGTGGAAGGTGACGGCGCCCTCGACCTTCTGCATGACCTGGTGGATGTGGCCGTTCAGCACGGTCACGGAGCCAAAGCCCTTGAGATATTCGAGCGCCTTGGCGCTGTCCTCGGTGCCCCAACCCCATTCCGGATAAACCGTCCAGAGCGGAATGTGGGCGAACAGCACGATCGGCGTGGACTTCGACTTGCCCTTCAAATCGTCCTCGAGCCATTCGAGCTGTTCGCCGCCGAGACTGCCCATCCCGCCGCCCTTGAGTTCGAGCACGTTGACAAGGCCGACGAAGTGCACGCCGCCGGCGTCGAAGGAGTAGTAGCCGGAGCCCTTGGTGCCCTTGCCGTAACGGTCCTTGTAGAACTTGCGCTCCTCGTCGAGGAAGTCGTGTTCGCCCGGCACATAGTGCACGTCAAGCTTGGCCTGCGAGATGATCTTCTCGGCGTTGTCGAATTCGGCCGCCTTCGACAGGTGGGTGACGTCGCCGGTGTGAATCATGAACGACGGCTTGTTCGGGATCGCGTTGATCTTGTTGATTGCCTCTTCGAGCGTGCCGAGTGCGTTCGGATTGGCCGGCTTGTCGAAGCCGACATGGCTGTCGGAAATCTGCAGGAAGGTCATGCCGGGGGCCTCGGCAGCGTTCGCCGCGTCCACAAGGCTCAGCGTCCGGGGGATGCCGCCTGAAACCGTCCAGAGCAGGCCGGTGCCCGCCCAGGTCATGCATTCCAGAACCTTGCGACGGCTGACGCCATTGCCTTCGTCGTGATGGTCGTGATCGTGATGGCTCATCGCGCTCTCTCCTTGGACCCGTAATTGGGTTCCGCGGACGAGATCGGGAACGAAGGGGGTTTATTCCCACGACGTCTGGACGAACCAAAACACGGTAAATTACGATTCCGTGAGGACCGGGACGCTCCCTTTGTTCCCGGGAAGCCCGTCCGCAACAATTTCTGTCGTGATGCTGTCGGCGCGCGTCCGGCTTCATCGAGACGAGTTCGGAGGCAAGTCCCGGCAACAGCTCCGGTCGGCCTTCCGCAGAGCGATAGACGAAGCGCAGGTTCTGTCCATCGATGTAACCGCGTTCGTTGAGGCTGGCGCATGAACATCGTGACGAGGTTCGTGCGATCCTCACCGGGCAGAAGGGCGAGATAGGCAATTGTCACCGATTTCGCTCTCTCGGCCGTCGCCCGACCCGAGCCGCCGAGGAGCGCAGCGGCCAGGCGGTTTCAGCAATGAGCGGCGGACTCTCATGCGGGGGCTCCCTTTTTTGGTTTACCGCGCATCCTGAAGGATCATGGACGATCCCTTTTCCGCAATCATGGCCGTCGGCGTATTGGTGTTGCCCGAGGTGATGGTCGGCATGACCGAGGCGTCGGCGACCCGAAGCCCGGCGACGCCAAAGAAGCGCAGCCGCTCGTCGACCACGGCGAAAGGATCGCTTTTCGTGCCCATTTTCGCGGTGCCGACCGGATGGAAAATGGTGGTTCCGATGTCGCCGGCCGCCTTGGCCAGCGAGGCATCGTCGTCCCCGACCGAGGGCCCGGGCAGAAACTCGACGGGACGATAACGCGCCAGCGCCTTTTGCCGCATCAGCCGCCGCGTGGTGCGGATCGCATCGGCCGCGACCTGGCGATCGTCGTCGGTGGAAAGATAGTTCGGCGCGATCGCCGGCTTCTCGGCGGGATCGGCCGAACGCAGCCGCACGGTGCCGCGCGAGGTCGGTTGCAGATTGCAGGCGCTGACGGTGATCGCAGGGAAGCGGTGCAGGGGATCGCCGAACTTGTCGAGCGACAAAGGCTGCACGTGAAACTGGATGTTGGCGCGCTCGCGGCTGGAATCGGAACGCGTAAAGATGCCGAGCTGCGACGGCGCCATGGTCAGCGGCCCGCGGCGACGGACCGCATAATCGAGACCCATCAGCGCGCGCCGCGGCAGCGACCAATAGGTCTCGTTCAGGGTGCGGACGTCGAAAACCCTGTAGATCGCGCGTTGCTGCAGATGGTCCTGCAGATTGCGCCCGACACCGGGCACGTCGCGCACGACGTCGATGCCGAGGGAGCCGAGCCAGTCCGCAGGTCCGACGCCGGAGCGATGCAGCACCTGCACCGATCCGATCGCGCCTGCGCAAAGGACCACTTCGCCTTTGCCGCGCGCCTCGATCATCTCGCCGTCTCGCGTAAACCGCACCCCGACCGCGCGGCCGTTCTCGATGATGAGCCGATCGACCACCACATTGGTTTCAAGGCGCAGATTTGGCCGGGCCAGCGCCGGCTTCAGAAAGCCGCGCGCGGCGGACCAGCGCAGCCCGCGCTTCTGGTTGACATGAAAATAGCTGATGCCCTCATTGTCGCCGGTGTTGAAGTCGGGAATTTTCCTGATCCCCATTTCTTCTGCGGCATCTGCGACTGCATCGAGAATTTTCCACGAAAGGCGCGGCGCCTCGATGCGCCAGCCTCCACCGACGCCGTGGTGTTCGCTCTCGCCCAGGAAGTGGTCTTCCAGCCGCCGAAACGCCGGCAGCACGTCGTTATAGCCCCAGCCGGTCAGACCCAGCTGGCGCCAGTGATCGTAGTCGGCGGCCTGGCCCCGCATCGAGATCATGGCATTGATGGCGGAGCAGCCGCCGATCACCTTGCCGCGGGGATAGGCGAGCGAGCGGCCGTTGAGGCCCGGTTCGGCCTCGGTCCGAAACATCCAGTCCGAACGCGGGTTGCCGATCGCAAAGAGATAGCCGACCGGGATGTGGAACCAGATCCAGTTGTCGTTGCCGCCGGCCTCCAGGATCAGCACGCGCTTTGCGGGGTCGGCCGAAAGACGGTTGGCGACGATGCAACCACTGGTGCCGGCACCCACGACGACATAGTCGAAATCACCTTCAAGACGCTTCATAACTCCCTCAAATTTCGGATTTTTTAACGCCATAGGGCCGCGGGACGGCCCTGTACAGACGAGCTTGTTGGGCGGAGCGTTCGCGACATGCTACAGAGAGATGGTCCACCGAGCCAGGATACCGAGAAAACCCATGCCCATCGTCAACCGCGTCGCCGATCTGCAACCCGATATCCAGGCCTGGCGCCGCAACATCCACGAGCATCCCGAGCTGCTTTATGACGTGCATCGAACCGCAGCCTTTGTCGCCGAACGCTTGCGCGAATTCGGTTGCGACGAGGTGGCGACCGGCCTGGGCCAGACCGGCGTCGTCGGCGTCATCAAGGGCAGGAAGGGACCTGCCACCGGCGATGTCAAGGTGATTGGCCTTCGCGCCGACATGGACGCGCTGCCGATCGAGGAGGAGACCGACCTTCCCTATACCTCGAAAGCGCCCGGCAAGATGCATGCCTGCGGCCACGACGGCCACACCGCGATGCTCCTGGGAGCAGCGCGTTATCTCGCCGAGACGCGCAATTTTGCCGGGAAGGCGGTCGTGATCTTCCAGCCGGCGGAAGAGGGCGGCGGCGGTGCAGCCGCCATGATCAAGGACGGGCTGATGGACCGCTTTGGCATCGAGCAGGTCTACGGCATGCACAATGGTCCGGGCATTCCGATCGGCGCCTTTGCGATCCGTTCCGGTCCCATCATGGCGGCGACGGATGCGATCGACATCAGGATCGAGGGCTATGGCGGGCACGCGTCGCGGCCGCACAAATGCGTCGATTCCGTGCTGGTCGGTGCGCAGCTGATCTCCGCGCTGCAGCAGGTCGTGTCGCGCAATGTCGATCCGCTGGAATCGGCCGTGATCTCGATCTGCGAATTCCATGCCGGCACCGCGCGCAACGTGATTCCGCAGATTGCGGAGCTGCACGGCACCGTGCGTACGCTGACGGCCGAGGTGCGCGAACTGGTCGAGAAGCGCGTGCGCGACGTGGTGAACGGCGTTGCCCAGATCACCGGCGCCAGGATCGAGCTCAATTACGAGCGTGGCTATCCCGTCACCGTCAATCACGCGGCGCAAACCGACCTTGCGATGAAGATCGCGCAGGAGGTCGCGGGCGAGGCCAATGTCCATGAGACGCCGCCCTTGATGGGCGCGGAAGATTTCTCCTACATGCTGGAGGCGCGTCCCGGCGCTTTCATCTTCTGCGGCAACGGCGACAGCGCAGGCCTGCATCATCCCGCCTACAATTTCAACGACGAAGCGATCGTGTACGGCACGTCGTACTGGATCAAGCTCGTGGAGAATACGCTCGCGGCGTGAGGGCACATGCATGCGACCCGTCGTTACGATCGCGATGTCGTCGCCCGGCTTGACCGGGCGACCCGGTATTCCAGAGAAGGGAGTGGTTGCATGAAAGGCCTCTGGAATACTGGATGCCCCGCTTGCCGCCTTCGCTAAGCTCCGGCGTGCCCTTGGACTCGTTGCCACGTCGGAGCCTCGGCGGAGACGGGAAGCGGGCATGACAGCGGAGAGACATGTTGTAGCGATCTCGCGGCAGAATGTGCCCGAGTTTTGCACCAACCTCCTCCCTCAAACAGAAGAGGGCGCAGGGAATGCCGGGTGTTGTGCTGCACCCGCAGCCTTGTGTGCGAAGTGAGAAAGCACACAAGCTTAAGTCACTACAGGTGAAGCCGAAACATCGACATTCCCCGCGCGATGGTGTTAACGGCTGCTTCGCGCTCTTCCCGGTGTCCGTGACCTCATAGTCACCGTCGCCCGCAAGATCATCGCTTGCGGGCTTAGCGCCAGCCCAGGGGCGCCAGAACCACGCGACTTGGCCGTCCGCAAATGCATCGCACGTCCGACGATGCCTTCGCGTCCATCGCATCCCGCTTCCTGCACTCGTGACGATCGCGAAGCGCCCCTCTCGCGGAGGCGGGATGTGTTTATGATAAGCAGAAAATACTGTAAAACGGAAGATAAATTTTCACGGCATCGCGGCGGGCGGCGCGAGCAGTCTGAATCGTCTCATGAATTTCCCTTTTGCGCGCAAGGCTTATTCCGCGCCTTTGGGTCGGATCGGCACCACGTCGCGCTTAAATCGCTCACTTGTCGGGCAAATCAGTCGGCCCTATTGTCGCTGCTTCGGGGGTGTCGCGGCCCCCCGTGAAGTGGGTGACCCCATGCAAGCGCTGCTCGCTTTCTTATGGAGCGAGCCATGGATGGGATCACCTTCGACATTCCGCTGTTTCTGTTAGCGACCTTTGCCGGCGCGTTCGTCGCCGGACTTTCCGGATTTGCCTTCGGCCTCGTGGCCGCGTCGCTGTGGCTGTACATTCTCGACCCCGTGCAGAGTGCGACGCTCATTATCGCGTTCGGGTTGCTCGTGCAGGGCTATTCGGTCTGGAAGCTGCGCGAGGCCCTGGACTGGGGAAGACTTTGGGGTGCAGCCGTCGGCGTGCCGGCGGGCGTCACACTGCTGATATGGTCCGATCCGCGCAGCGTCCGGCTTGCGGTTGGAATCATCCTGATCGTCTACAGCCTCTACGCATTCTTTCGCCCCGCGCCGAAATTTTCCGGGGGCGGCCGCGCAAGCGATGCGGCAGTCGGTTTTCTCAACGGCGCGGTCGGTGGCTTGACTGGACTGGCCGGCATTCTCGTCACCATCTGGTGCAATCTGCGCGGCTGGCCCAAGGATGTGCAGCGCACCGTGTTCCAGCCGGTCGCGGTTGCAACCTTCCTGATGAGCGCGCTCTGGCTTGGCGCCGGGGGAACCGTCACGGCGGAGACGGCTAAATTCTTTGTGATGGGGCTGCCTTGTCTGCTCGCGGGAACCTGGCTCGGCCTCAAGCTGTTCGGCCGGATTGACGAGGCAACCTTCCGCAAAATCGTGCAGGCTCTGCTGTTGGTCTCAGGCGTGACCCTGGTGTTTTGAGACGGTTGACAGCGGAGGCCGCAGCCGGTTTATTCGGACCACGGGGGTTGCGATCCCCCCGCGAGGCGACATGCCCAAGAATCGCGTCCTGTTTCACGAAAGGACGCAGCATGTCTTCCTACAACTCGATCTCCACTGAAAAACTGTCTCGTCTGATCGGCACCGCCAATGCGCCGGTCCTCGTCGATGTCCGCATCGACGAGCATTTTGCCGCCGACCCGCGCCTGATCCCGGGTGCGGTCCGGCGCTCCCACCTCGACGTTCAGGACTGGGCGGGAGGTTTTGCCGGCAAATGCGTCGTTGTCATCTGCCAGAAAGGGCAAAAGCTCGCCGAAGGTACGGCGGCCTGGCTTCGTCACGGCAACATCGCCGCCGAAATCCTCGACGGCGGTCATCTCGCCTGGCGAGAGGCGGAGCTGCCGACCGTTCCCGCCGACAAGATACCAAAGCGCGACGGGCGCGGCCGCACCGTCTGGGTCACGCGGGAACGACCGAAGATCGATCGCATCGCCTGCCCCTGGCTGATCCGCCGCTTCGTCGATCCGGCGGCCGTCTTTCTCTATGTCGCATCGGCCGAGGTCGCAGATGTCGCCGAGCGCTTCAACGCCACGCCGTTCGACATCGAGAACGTGTTCTGGAGCCATCGCGGCGAGCTCTGCACCTTCGACGTCATGGTGAAAGAGTTCGGTCTTGCGACGCCGTCGCTCGATCGGCTCGCGACCATGGTGCGCGCGGCCGATACCGCGCGGCTTGACCTGTCGCCGGAAGCGCCGGGGCTGCTTGCCGCCTCGCTTGGGCTGTCGCGGATGTTCGACGACGACCTCGAACAATTGGATGCAGGCCTTCTGCTCTACGACGCGTTCTACCGCTGGTGCCGCGACGCCACCAAGGAAACCCACAACTGGCCGAGCAACAAGGCGAAGCCGTGAGCTTTGCTCGCGCACGCGCGGCGGGAGCGGCCCTGTCGCGCGTGCGAACGGTCTTCCGTCTTTGGGGCGACAGGAAAATGGAGAGTCCAAATGACTTTGAAAACCGAACGCCGGGACTTCATCAGGGGCGTCGGTGCCGCCGCGGCATCGACCGCCATGCTTGCGACGACGCAAGTGCTCGCGCAAGTCAATCAGCAAACAGGAGCAAAGACGATGTATCAGGCAAAGCCGATGCCCTTCGATCCGAAAGCCGTCGCCGGCATTTCGGAGAAGGTGCTCGTCAGCCATTACGAGAACAACTATGTCGGCGCGGTGAAGCGCCTCAACGCGATCGGCACGCAGCTTGCCGAGCTTGATTTCGCCAAGGCGCCGAACTTCGTGATCAACGGCTTGAAGCGTGAGGAACTGATCGCCTCGAATTCGATGATCCTGCACGAGATCTATTTCGACGGGCTTGGTGGCGGCGGCAGCCCAAGGGGGCCGCTCATCGAGGCCATCGTGCGCGATTTCGGCAGCGTCGAGCGCTGGCGCGCCGAGTTCGCCGCGATGGGCAAGGCCGAAGGCGGCGGCTCGGGCTGGGTGATCCTCAGCTACGCGCCGCGCGACAAGCGTTTGGTCAATCAATGGGCCGCCGACCACACGACGACACTCGCCGGCGGCCGTCCGGTTCTGGTGCTCGACATGTACGAGCACGCCTATCACATGGACTATGGCGCGGCGGCAGGAAAATATGTCGACATCTATATGGAGGCGATCAAGTGGGACAATGCGGCAAAGCTCTACGAGCAGTATAGCCGTGAAGCATAGACTTGTGTCGTTGCGAGCGAAGCGAGGCAATCCAGGAATGGTTCTGCGGATGCAGTCTGGATTGCTTCCGCCTGCGCGCTGGAGCGCTTCGGCGGACTCCTGCCCGGCGTAGCTCGCGTGAGCCGAGCGTAGACGGGTCGTCCGCTTCGCTCCTCGCGATGACGGGGTAACGCAAATCATGATGGGTTGGGACAAAAGATGACGACGACCGAGACCAAGGCGACAATTCCAAGCGGCCGGATCCCGGAGCTGGTGCGCTATTTCCTGCGGCTCGGCTTTCTCGGCTTCGGCGGGCCGGTCGCACTTGTCGGCCAGATGGAGCGCGAACTGGTCGACGGGAAGAAGTGGCTTGGCAAGGAGCAGATGCGCGAGGCGATTGCGATCTGCCAGTCGCTGCCGGGGCCGCTCGCGATCCAGGTCGGTATCTATATCGCCTATCTGCGCGGCGGCTTCTGGGGCGCATGGGCCGGCGGCTGGGCGTTCATCCTGCCGAACTTTGCCATCGTGGCCGCGCTCGGCGCGCTCTATGTCTATCTCGGCGACCTGCAGCCGGTCACCGCGATCTTCTATGGGGTCAGCCCCGCGGTGATCGCGCTGATCCTGCATTCCTGCTACCGGCTCGCCAGGCTCGGCATGGAAGACTGGTTGCAATGGGCGATTGCAGCGGTCTGTCTGGTCGTCACCGTCGTGCTGCAGGCCGAAGTCGCGTTGCTTTTCATCGGCTCGGGCGTCGTCGGCATTCTCTATTATGGCTCGCCGTTCAGGAAGACGCCGCAGGCAATGCCGGCGATCGTCCCGCCCGTGCTGGCGCAGCTTGCGCCCGCGGCCTCCAGCTCGACATTGGGAAAGCTTCTGCTGTTCTTCCTCAAGGCCGGCTCGCTCACCTTCGGCAGCGGGCTTGTGATCGTGCCGTTCCTCGAGCAGGGACTGGTGCACCAGTTCGGCTGGCTCGATCAGCGGCAATTCCTGGTTGCGGTGGCGATCGGGATGATCAGTCCGGGACCGGTGGTGATCACCGCGACCTTTGTCGGCTATCTCGTCGGCGGATTCTGGGGCTCTGCGGTGTCGACCATCGGCATCTTCCTGCCGTCGTTCCTGCTCGTGCTGATTGTCGCGCCGTTGCTTGCGAAGCATCGCGGCAATCTCAACGTGCAGGGCTTCATCAAGGGCGCCTATGGCGCTGCCATCGGCACGATCCTCGGCGCGTGCATCCTGCTTGGGAAGATCGCGATCGGCGACTGGCTGACGGCTGCGATTGGCGTCGTTTCGCTCGCCGCATTGTTCCGCTGGAAGGTCAGCAATCCACTGCTGATCGCGGTCACCGCGGTGGTCGGTTTGATCGCCTATCCGATCCTGCAGCCCGGCTGGGTGATGGTGCATTGATGGCGCGGGAGAGAAGACAAAGGCCCGCACCGAAGTGCGGGCCCTTGTCGGTGCACCGCGCGGCCAGGCTGATCCCTGGTCTAGAAGATGACCGCGAAGCAGTAATACAGGAAGCCCGACAGCATCATCGCGATCGGTAGCGTCATGACCCAGGCCATCGCGATGTTGCGCACGGTCGACCATTGCAAGCCGCTGCCGTTGGCCGCCATCGTGCCGGCAATACCGCTCGAGAGCACGTGGGTGGTCGACACCGGCAGGCCGTAGCCGTCGGCCGCTGCAATCGTCGCCGCCGCGGTGATCTCGGCGCACGCGCCCTGCGCATAGGTCAAATGGGTCTTGCCGATCTTCTCGCCGACGGTGACGACGATGCGCTTCCAGCCGACCATGGTGCCGAGGCCAAGCGCAATCGCGACCGCGATCTTCACCCAGGTCGGGATGAATTTTGTGGCGGCGTCGAGCGAGCCTTTGTAGGCATTGAGGGTCGCGACGTCCGAAGGCGAGAGCTCGGCTTCCTTGTCCTTCATCAGGAAGCGAAGCGCCTCGGAAACCAGATACATGTCGTTACGGGTGTTGCCGACGGCTTCCGCCGGGAATTTCGCCAGCGAGCCGTATTCGCTCACCTGCCTGGCGATCTCCTTTACCAGCACGGCGAGCGAGGGGAAGGTGCCCTCGTTGAGCTGGCGCTGCGCGACATAGGCGGTCACGGCGGGGCGCGGATTGCCGATGATCTGGTGGCCGCCGGCCTTGGCGGCGATCACTTGGCTCGCGGCGTCCGAGTTCTTGATGAAGGCCTCGATCTGGCTCGCCGGCATGGTGCGGTTGAGCGCATAGGCGGTCGGCACCGTACCGATCAGGATCAGCATGATCAGGCCCATGCCCTTCTGGCCGTCGTTCGAGCCGTGGAAGAACGACACCAGCGTGCAGGTGATGATCAGGATGCCGCGGATCCACCACGGCGGCGGCTGGTTGCCGACGGGCTCGCCGAACAGCGCGGGCGTCGTGCGCTGCAGCACGATCTTGAGCGCGTAGAGCAGGGCGGCGGCAAGCACGAAGCCGAACAGCGGCGACAGCAACAGCGCCTTGCCGATATTGGCGGCCTGGGTCCAGTCGACGCCCGAGGTGCCGTCACGGCCGCGCATCAGCGCGTTCGCAATGCCGACGCCGATGATCGAGCCGATCAGGGTGTGCGAGCTCGAGGCCGGCAGGCCGAAATACCAGGTGCCGAGATTCCAGATGATGGCCGCAATCAGCAGCGCGAACACCATGGCAAAGCCCGCGCTGGAGCCGACCTGCAGGATCAATTCAACCGGCAGCAGCGAGACGATGCCGAAGGCGACCGCGCCCGACGACAACAGGACGCCGATCAGGTTGAACATGCCCGACCAGACCACGGCGACATGGGCCGGCAGCGAGCGGGTGTAGATCACGGTCGCCACCGCATTGGCGGTGTCGTGGAAGCCGTTGACGAATTCGAAGCCGAGCGCGATCAAAAGCGCCACGAGCAGCAGGATATACGGCAGGTAAGTGTTGACGTGCGTGCCCGTCGCATCGATGTCGACATAGATGCTGTAGGCCACGAACAAGAGCGCGGCTGCGACGATCCCCAGATAGACAACCCCCGTCAGCGGATGAAAGCCGCGATCAAGATCCGGTCCCTTTTTGAGTGCAGGCTCGATCGAACCGGGCAACGCCATATCGCTCATGGTAACTCTCTCCCTGTCCCAATATGTTCGGGATTTTGCGCGCGGCGTGTGACAGTCAGGTGAAACGGCTTGGGGATAAGCTCAAGACGTGCGTCGTCATTCCGGGGCGGTACGGAGCACCGAAGCCGGAATGACGCGCTCAGGCGGCAGACGTGGATTTTCCGATCAGCGCGGCTGCGATCTTGAGGTCGTCGACAAAGCGGGCGTATTCGCGCACCTTCGCCGCCTCATCGGGAAGCCTGAGCAGGTAGGATGGGTGTACCGTCACGAGTGCCCTGGGGCCTTCGGGGAGATCGATCAGCCGTCCGCGATTCCTGTTGATCGCCGTGATCTTGCCGAGCACGCATTGCGCGGCGGTCGCGCCCATCGCCACCACCAAATCGGGTTTGATGGCCGCGAGCTCGCGCTCGTACCATTGGCGGCAGGCGCGGATCTCCGGCGTCGACGGTTTCTGGTGCAGGCGGATCTTTCCGCGGGGCACGAATTTGAAATGCTTCACCGCGTTGGTGACGTAGGTGGTCTTGCGGTCGATGCCGGCTTCTTTCAGGGCGCGGTCGAGCATGGCTCCCGCGGGTCCGACGAACGGGTGGCCGGCAAGGTCTTCCTTGTCGCCGGGCTGCTCGCCAACCAGCATCGCCTTCGCATGCGATGGCCCTTCGCCGAACACGGTCTGGGTTGCGTCTTTCCAGAGCGGGCAGGCGCGGCAATGAGCGGCTTCCTCGCGCAAGGCGGAAAGGCTGTTGGCTGAAGAAGCGCGGGTCATCGGCTTCAATGTCTCATATGGATACCGCCAAGCCCAATTCGGGCGAGGGACATGGAGTTCCTCGGATACCATTGGGATTGCTGCGGAAAACGAAAAACTGCAATCCCGGTTGACTCTGCGGCCGATGTTAGCTTTATATTAGAACATATCATGAACAAATGGGCTGGTCGCGGGTTATCCACCCTGGGCAGCCAAAATCGGATTTGAGGACGCGGCGCATGACGAGCGCACGCATAAGCACGCTTGCAACTTTGCGCAGGCACGTCGAACGCATCGAGACGGGCATCGATGCGCGTATCGATGCGGGTATCGATGCTCTTGGCAGCGCCTCGGCGCAGCAGGGCCGGGTGGCGCTCGGCCATGGCGAGTGTGATGCGGCGCTTAACGGCGGCCTTGCTGTTGGCACGGTGCATGAGGTGTTTGCGGAGGCCGGCCGGCAAAGCGCGGCCGCAACCGGATTTGTCGCGGGCTTAAGCGCGCGCGTTGCGGCGCGGCGGCCGTTGCTCTGGGTGCGGCAGGATTTTTCCGAACGCGAGGCAGGCTCCCTGTCGATGAGCGGGCTTTGCGAGCTCGGCCTCGATCCGCGGTGCCTGGTCTCGGTCCGCGCTCCCGATGCCGACAGCGCGTTGCGGACGGCGGCGGATGCGCTCGCCTGCGATGCGCTCGGCGCCGTGGTGCTGGAAATCTGGGGCGAGGTGCGCCGGCTCGATCTCGTGGCAAGTCGCAAGCTCACGCTTGCAGCGCAGGCTTCCGGCGTCACCGCGCTCCTGTTGCGGCTTGCGGCAGCCCCGCAGCCATCGACGGCGGAGACGCGATGGATCGTGCGCGCGGCGCATTCGCCGCCGGCGGCACACTGGCAGCCGCCGACAGCACACGCGTGGGGCACGCCCGTCTTCGACGCACATCTTGTCCGCAACCGTCATGGCCAGACCGGCCGTTGGATCATGGAATGGAAATGTGATGAGCGCCTTTTCAATGAGCCGGCGGCGAATTCTCAGCCTGTGGCTGCCGCGGCTCCCCATCGACCGCATCAAGCGAAAGCTCGCATTGGCGAACGGCGGCGCCGCGCCGGTTGATGCTCCCAGCGTCGTCGTTGCCAGAGAGCACAATGCGCTGGTCATCTATGCGCTCGACGATGCGGCCGCGCGAAATGGCCTTGCAATCGGCCAGCCGCTCGCCAATGCCCGCGCCATCTGTCCGCATCTTCAGGTGTTTGACGCTGACGAAGCGGCGGATGCCAGGACACTTGAGGACATCGCCTGCTGGTGCGATCGCTTCACGCCACTGGTGGCGCTCGATCCGCCCCATGGTTTGTTTCTTGACATCACCGGCTGCGCCCATCTGTTCGGCGGCGAAACCAACCTGCTCAATCTCCTGTGCAATGCCCTGACGGAAAAGGGTTTTGCGGTCAGCGCCGCTATTGCCGCGACCTCGATCTGTGCGCGGACCATGACCCGTCACGTCGATGGCAGGATCGTCGCGGACGGCGAGGAAGCCGCCGCGGTCGGTCCATTGCCGGTCTCCGCGCTCGGCGCAGATCAGGCGATCGCAATCGGCCTGCGTCGCGCGGGTCTGAAGACCATCGGCGACGTCGCCGCGCGCGACGCGACCGAAATCACCGCTCGGTTCGGCGCGCGTTTCGCAACCTTGCTTGCGCATGCGCTGGGACAGGGCGATGCGCCGATCAGCCCGCGCAAGCCGCTGCCCGATTACATCGTGGAAAAGCGCTTTGCCGAACCGGTCTCAACCGAAAGCGTGATTTCGTCATGCCTGTCGCGACTGGCGACAATGCTGATCGCTGCGATGGAAAAGCA
>Ga0335076_10002020_pt1 | contig 19993 bp, 13 predicted proteins | sample Lox_Sample_25_FD_206717 | JGI IMG/M metagenome (GOLD analysis project Ga0335076, IMG submission 206717) | Soil microbial communities from Loxahatchee National Wildlife Refuge, Florida, United States - Lox_Sample_2.5 | ecosystem: Environmental > Terrestrial > Soil > Wetlands | place: USA...
TCGGCGCTCGAAGTGAAGCCGCAACAAGCTATTCGCGTGCCATCGCGCTGGTCACGAACGATCGCGAGCGCTCGTTCCTGGAGCGGCGTCTGCGCGAAGTCAACGCTCCGTAGGCCTGACCGAGACTCTGCCGGCCATTGTGGAATTGGGAACCGTAAATTTTGAGCGGTAAGCGGGTTGACCTGCAGAGTATCCTGGGGCTCACCGGCTAGAACGGCAACATAATTTATATCGAGAGCATCGAATCACTGTCGTGATGCTCTGACAGGTTTGCCCATGGGCAATTTTCGGGTTGGGAGGGCTTGGCTTCGATCGACAGCCGCCCTCTCCCCGAGAATTGAAGATGACATAACTTTCGAGATGCCAGCTCAAGAACAAACACGTTTTGAATATGACCTGCCCACTGCGGTGACATTTCTCGTCGTAGGGTTGGCCGTCGGAGCAATTTTGGCAGTCTTATTCTCTCCACTGACGGACAGTTCGACGACTCGTTTGCAAACCTCTCCACCGGATCCGCGAGTCGGCGCGAGTCGACGTTAGGATTGGCCTGGACTCTGTACCTCGGACTGCAGGAGATGATTCAGTTCGTGGGTCAGTTGCAGGGCCCTTACATGGTCTTTTTCATCCGCGATTTCTTGAATAACTTGGCGCCATGTTCTCGAGCTCATAGGTGGCCGGGCCGGGCGCTTTTTTGCGGGCTTGGGCGCATCAGGCTGTGGCTTGCCGTCTCCGAGGGATTTGGGGCCAAATATCGATCCAGTGAGCACGGGTAGCAGCCCACCCCGAAGTTCTTCGATATGTTGGTGGAGGATGAGACGCAACTCCGCCAGAATCTTCCGCACTTCCGCATCGTCGTTCGTGGCGAGAGCCTGAGCGCAAAGTATCGTAACTTGCTCATCAAGTTTCATTCGGGACCAAGAGGCTGGACTTGTGGTTATACGTTGAGCGGCCGATTTCGTTGGGATGGCCCACAGGTCTGCACCGAGAAAGGCTGGGGCGATCGTGAGGGTCCGAATGTTGTTGCCGTACCAACGCTAACCCATGATCGCCCCAAATCCACCAACCCCTCGCGGTGGTCGTGGAAGGTTTTTCTGACGGTCTCTACCATAAGCCAACTCGCACAGCTTCGGAATACCGGTGATACTGTAGTTTTCATCCCAGGGCGCAATCCGCGCGCCCTTTCATTCTTTTCGGTTGCCAATCTTTCAACGATTGGGACAATGTTCGGGGAGCCGGGCGGGAGATTTTCCGGTTCCCCGTTATATGCAGCTTGAGCCATAGCGATTCAGTCAGGCGAAGTGGTCCCTGCCGCAATTTCGATTATTTAGTATTGGCGTCGAGGATACGAATGATTGTTCCACTTCGCCGCTCAACCTATCAACGCGATGCCCCCATCGAGAACTGCACAAAGCAGTGGCTTGCTATTTAGGTGCTTTCAGTTGGGTTGAAATTGTCCTTCGCCAAACAGCTCACAAAGCCTCAACTCAAGTCTGAAAACCTGACCTGTCGAATTTGACTCGGCAGGCAACTTGCTCGAAAAGCTGACGGGAAGACCGTCCCCACGGTTTCTGCACCAGATGGCTCCCCCTTTTCCTTCTGGCGAGTTTCTCCCCCCGGCAAGCAGTCCACCGAGATGACTGCAATTCTGGGCGAACAGTCGCGAAGCAACAATAAGGTGAATAGAGTAGAGCATCTGTTTTGATGCCCCTTCGATTCCCAGGCGCAACGGGGCTCTTGAATTCGGTTGGCCCGATGAAGATATCTACGAGGAGAAAACCAGGAAGGTTCAACTATGAAATGCAAAGGTGAGGAAAAGTGCTTGACGCCATGAGGCGCAGATAGTTGGCGAGGAAATGCGTCAGTGCAGAGCGATGTCAGCGCAGAAAGAATATAAGAGGCTTCACCAGATCCCTTTATCGCTGCCGGTTGTCTTTGCTGCCAGCGCCGCCGCCAGCGCCAAGCCCGGAAGCAGACTCAACCGCAGGCCGTTCAGCAATTCCCCGTTGAACACAAGACTCGCCCACTCCTTCGCATAGAGGGCCACGGCTTGCGGGAAAAGTGGAATTCTCAGGAACTCTCTTCTGAGGCTAACATTCGCAGCGCTGACTCGTGCAGCATAGGTTACTTGGGAAGGCAACGGGAGAGCCCGCCCGCTATACCTTTCCGCATATTCCGCCACGATCAGCATATAGCTGCTAAGCCCCTCCCAAACCCCGGCGGAGCGGGCCAGAGATCGAAGATACTCATAGTCAATCGCCCCGGAATCCGCCAGCCGGGCAACGTTGGCAATATCGCAGAGTCGGAGATAAAAGTGACGATACATGCGCTGCAGCGTGCTGATCATAATCCGCTCCTCGACTGCCGGCACGCGGAAGGCATGGAGACCGAACTGCGCCGTGGTGGCGCGAGCAACGAGAGAGTTAGTGATTGCTGCTTGCTCACCCGCCTGGCCCAGTCGGCCGAAATGTACTTCGACAGGCTCAGGCAAGCCGGGAACCACGAAGTTCCATTTGTTGGCCAGCCGGTCACCCAAACTGGGCGCCGCGATACTTGCCTTAAACACGTCACGCATGATGGCGACGACATCGGCAACCTTCGCATTCGTATAAAGGTCAAGGTCGTTCCCTAGATCGGGCCAATGATCAAGCGATTTAATCACGATGACATCGCCGACATCGTTCAATAGCCGGCAAACCAGAGCCAGAAAGAACAGCGCATTGCGGATACGCGCGCGCTCTGTTGCGAGCGCGTTCTCAAGCCACTCAATCTCGTCCTTTTCATCTGCCAGAAATGCCTGGCGGAGATGCGGGAGGGCGCGCATGATCACATGGTGAGAATTCGCGAGGTCCCAGAGCCTCGCAAGATCTTCATGACTGTAGTCAACAACTGCCTGGGCGATTTGTTCAAAACCGTCGGATTGGCGGTCCCGCAACACCAGTTCGGAGAGAAGCGCGAGTTGATCGATGCAACCGTTGTTGGTCATGGTTCACAGGTCCGTTGCGGCCCGACATTCATTTCCTGCTAAGACTCGCCAATCGGATCCCAACCTGACTTCCGGGATATCGGCCGATGGAATCAACGGCGTCATGTCGCGGTCTCTTCTGGCTCCTCGGGGCCTATATTCCGGAACTGCCTCTTCGCCCCAGATGGGCAAGCAGCGAGATCACAAACAAGACTATGAAAATAAAAAACAGCAGCTTCGCGATTCCCGCAGCTGCAACCGCAATTCCGCCAAATCCGAAAACTGCGGCAACGATTGCGACCAACAAGAACACCAGTGCCCAGTACAGCATCGATCCTCCTTTGGTCAGCTTTCCAGACCGATAATGCTGATGCGTTCACTCATGCTCCGCTTCTTCCATCTCCTATTCCCGGATAGGCGAGAAGCAGGAGCCAAACCTCTCGGCCTGGCTCCTGCTCGATAGGAGAGCACTCGGCCAGCATATTCACAATCAAAGCCAGCCCCAATACTGCCGCCTCTGTAATTCTTAGGCACATTCCCTTTATATTCCGCGGGATTGATATTAGTTTCGTTGCTCGCTTGATCCCGAGAGGGAGCAGTTCACACGTCCCGGCGAGTTCAAGTCCCAGACTCGAGCGAACGCGACCGCGTTCCAGTTGCCTCGGAGGGAACATCCATTGCTTTCTTCTTAATGCCCACCATCTTGCCGCGTAGAACCTGCCGCGCTTCCTGGCCGGAACAGGCGTCAGCAGCCGATTTCCTCCTGCGGTCTGCCAGTCCCGCGTGAAAGATACAGCATCTGCCCGATAGCTCTCGTCCTCGACCTGCACGCACACTACACGCGAATGACGGCAGCGGAACGGTGCCCGAGAAGTGCGCAGTTCGGTATTTTGGAGGTGTCGAGTGAGCAACTTCTTGCTTCGTCTTCTCGTGGCGGCGGCAGCAGTATTTATCTGCGTTGCTCTCAGACCATCTGCACAGACCCAACTGCGTGATGAGGACCAAAGCCTGGCCACGCGTTCGCAACCTCTGCGTATCGGTTCAAGCGGCGAACGGTCTAAAGCAAACTTGTCGCCACACGTTCTGCCCGGTAAGAACGGGGGCGTTCGCTGGCCATAATCACGAGCCACATACCCTACAGCATTTACCTTATTGTTATAGTCAGCCGAACGATTAGTCTTCGAAGTTATCGGTTGATGCGGAGAGATTGCTTCCACGAGGATCACAGACGAATGAGGTGAGTGATGCGGTTCATAAGACGAGCGTTGGAAGCGTGGCCATACGTGTTCATTGCAATTTCTCTAACCGGACTGGCCTACCTCGCCATGATTGGAGGCCACTGAAGACCACGAGCAGTCCTTAGCACCCACATTACAGCGTAGTTGCACGACCCCCGAAGCCTCAGGCGGGAAACTCAGCCTCGCATTCCCCGCTCACTTCAGTCCCTAACCCCCGGGTGTCAAACTGCATCCAACAAAACGATCTGAAGCGGAAATGCATCTCCAGCCAGTTTGCAGCATAAGAGCAATGGAGCATTTCAATGAGTTCGAATGCAGGATTGAAGGTAATCATTGTGAGGTTCGCGCTCCGCTCGCTGTTGGCCCTTCAGCATTCAATCATTTGTCGACCTGACAAAAACAACCCCCGATCGAGCAGCCACCTCTCTGCCGGTTTCCTCGTCAGCGAAATTCCGGTGGCATTCACCTGAGCAAGAGACTTCGTCTACCTAATGCGCACTGCGGAAACTGCGCAAGCCGCGCCCACTTCAGTCGCCGTTCTTAGGATGGACGATTATGCGGCTCAAGAACGAAGTCACTTTTACGATCGTGGTGCTGTGCAGTTTGGTTTCAATATCTCTTGCGCAGCAGCCCCATAGAACTCACACGACTCATGATGAATCGCTCAATCGTCACCACCGGACGTATTTGCCGGGCGCTTTGACTCCCGACGAGGGTCTTGCAATCCTTGGAGCCGCACTTGAGTCTCGCGGTCATCCTGACTGGAAATCTGACTGTTCCCATCTTGTGCAGGACATCTATGAACGCGCCGGGTTCCCCTTTGCGTACGCCACTTCCGCAGATCTTTATATTGGAACCCCTGCATTTCGTCGGGTGGCTCACCCTCAACCGGGTGATCTGGTGGCGTGGCGTGGCCACGTGGGAATTGTCGTCAATCCTGCACAACGCTCGTTCTTCAGCGCGTTGCGATCTGGTCTTGGTGTTTCTTCCTACGACTCAAAGTATTGGAGGGGCCGCGGCCGTCCGCATTTTTTTCGTTATGTCACACGAACCCCAGTTCGACTCAACATTGCTCTCGTGAGGAATACCAGAGAGCGGTCGCCGTCCCAGGATAAACAAGACTCCGGAGAATTGCCTGATATCAGCCTGAGTGGAAGTGTACCTTTACGCTCATTCAAATGACGGCCGACTCCGACTTGAGTTGTTCAGGACCTGGGAATTTCGATTCTTTGATCCTCTTCACTTATTCCTATGAAGAAAGCCGATTTTGAACTGCAGATGTGACCTTGTTCCTGTAATGCTGATTGGCAACACTGTGCCGAAGCCATCCTTCTGAAAGAATGGGTCCACCGGTTTCAACAGAAGAGACTTCCACCCGGTTACCGTTTGTGACAGCTTCGCCATCCAGTGCACCCGATTCTCATATGTCCTCTCGTGACCCGCCAATACAGGAACCACTGTAGAGCTATTCCCCATTTGCCGTGGTAGAAAGTGAGGGTTTTCAGAGCAATTTCCCAGTGTCGGCGTCTTTGCCAGTTTCTTGAAGACCTCATTATTGTCGCGCTCTCACAAGGGCCGTCGTTCACAACGAAGGTGGGAACCATGATGAATAGTCCCGACCACGATGACACTGCGCCTGTCCTGGTGCGGCCGAGACAAAAACGCAAAGACGATCACGGTGGTCTGGCGGTCGCGGATGGCTCTTCAGGGGAACTCAGTCTGGTTTTGGCCAGTCTGCAGAGCATGCGGGACGGCGACTTCTCAGTACGTTTGCCAGTGAATTGGACAGGCCTCTCCGGCAAGATTGCGGACACATTCAATGAAATCGTAGCCGCTAACCAGCAGATGGCCAAGGAACTCAAACGGGTAGGACAGGTCATCGGGAAAGAAGGAAGAACGCGGGAGCAGACACGCTTCCAGCAATCACGTGGCGCCTGGGGCGAGATGGAACTTTCTCTCAACACTCTTGTGGAAGACCTGCTGCGGCCTACCACTGAAGTAACGCGCGCCATCGCGGCTGTTGCACAAGGCAACCTCGCCCAAACTGTCCGCCTCGACGTGGACGGCCGTCCCCTGGAGGGCGAATTCCTGCGTTCGGCGAAAATCGTCAACACCATGATTCAGCAGCTGAGCGTCTTCACGGCAGAGGTGACGCGCGTGGCCCGCGAGGTGGGCACCGACGGCAAACTGGGCGGTCAGGCCCAAGTTCCCGGCGTCGCCGGGACGTGGAAAGACCTGACGGATTCTGTGAACTCCATGGCCAGCAACCTGACCGGTCAGGTGCGTAACATCGCGGAGGTTGCGACTGCCGTGGCCAGCGGCGACCTATCACGCAAGATCACGGTGGATGTTCGCGGCGAAATCCTGCAGCTCAAAGAAGCCATCAACACCATGGTGGACCAGTTGCGCTCCTTCGCCTCCGAAGTGACCCGCGTGGCCCGCGAAGTCGGCACCGACGGCAAGCTCGGCGGACAGGCCGTGGTACCGGGCGTAGCTGGGACATGGAAAGACCTTACTGACTCGGTCAACGCGATGGCCGGCAATCTCACAGCCCAGGTTCGCAACATCGCCGAAGTGACCACCGCCGTCGCCCGCGGCGATTTGTCGCGCAAGATTACGGTCGACGTGAAAGGAGAAATTCTCGAGCTCAAGAACACCATCAACACCATGGTGGACCAGCTCAACGCCTTCGCCGGAGAAGTTACCCGTGTGGCTCGCGAAGTCGGCACCGAAGGCAAGCTCGGCGGCCAGGCGGAAGTGCCGGGCGTTGCCGGTACCTGGAAAGACCTGACCGACAACGTCAACTTCATGGCCTCCAACCTGACCGGGCAGGTGCGCAACATCGCCGAGGTCGCCACGGCTATTGCCAATGGCGATCTCTCCCGCAAGATCACCGTGGACGTCCGCGGCGAGATTCTTCAGCTCAAAGAGACTCTGAACACTATGGTGGACCAACTCAACCGGTTCGCTGGAGAAGTCACCCGCGTGGCCCGAGAAGTCGGCACCGAAGGCCGCCTTGGCGGGCAGGCTAACGTTCCAGGCGTCGCCGGAACCTGGAAGGATCTTACTGACTCCGTTAACTCCATGGCCGGCAACCTCACCGCCCAGGTTCGCAACATCGCCGAAGTCACCACTGCCGTGGCGAAAGGTGATTTGTCCCGCAAGATCACCGTAGATGTGAAGGGAGAAATTCTTGAGCTGAAGAACACCATCAACACCATGGTGGACCAACTCAACGCTTTCGCCGGAGAAGTCACCCGGGTCGCCCGCGAAGTCGGCACCGATGGCAAACTCGGCGGTCAGGCAGAAGTGCCGGGTGTCGCCGGAACCTGGAAAGGCCTCACCGACAACGTCAACTTCATGGCCGGCAACCTCACGGCTCAGGTTCGCAATATCGCTGAAGTTGCCACGGCGGTCGCCCGCGGCGACCTTTCTCGCAAAATCACAGTTGATGTCAAAGGAGAAATTCTCGAGCTCAAAGACACTCTCAACACCATGGTGGATCAGTTGCGCGCCTTCGCCTCTGAGGTGACCCGCGTGGCCCGCGAGGTTGGCACCGACGGCAAACTCGGCGGCCAGGCGCAGGTGCCCGGCGTGGGCGGGACATGGAAAGACCTGACAGATTCGGTGAACTCGATGGCCAGCAACCTCACCGCGCAGGTCCGCAACATCGCTGAGGTTTCGACGGCTATCGCCACCGGCGACCTTTCCAAGAAGATCACCGTGAACGTCAGTGGTGAAATTCGCCTTCTGAAAGAAACCATCAATACGATGGTGGACCAACTCAACGCCTTCGCCGGTGAAGTCACCCGCGTGGCCCGTGAAGTGGGCTCCGAAGGCCGCCTGGGTGGACAAGCAAATGTGCCCGGTGTTGCCGGAACATGGAAGGACTTGACCGACTCCGTCAACTCCATGGCCGGAAATCTCACCGCCCAGGTGCGCAACATCGCCGAAGTGACCACTGCCGTTGCCCGTGGCGACTTGTCCCGCAAGATTACGGTGGACGTGAAGGGAGAAATTCTCGAGCTCAAGAACACCATCAACACCATGGTGGACCAGCTCAACGCTTTCGCCGGAGAAGTCACCCGCGTCGCCCGCGAAGTTGGGACGGACGGCAAGCTCGGCGGCCAGGCGGAAGTGCCGGGCGTTGCCGGTACCTGGAAAGACCTGACCGACAACGTCAACTTCATGGCCTCGAACCTGACTGGTCAGGTCCGCAACATCGCGGAAGTCGCTACCGCGATCGCGAACGGCGACCTCTCGAAGAAGATCACCGTGGACGTCCGGGGCGAAATCCTGCAGTTGAAGGAAACGCTCAACACCATGGTCGAGCAACTGCGCTCGTTCGCCGCTGAAGTGACTCGTGTGGCTCGGGAAGTTGGCACCGAAGGCCGCCTCGGCGGCCAGGCCAACGTTCCAGGCGTCGCCGGAACCTGGAAGGATCTTACTGACTCCGTCAACGCCATGGCCCGCAACCTCACCGGTCAGGTGCGCAACATCGCTGAAGTCACCACGGCTGTCGCCCGCGGCGATTTGTCCCGCAAGATTACGGTCGACGTGAAAGGGGAGATTCTCGAGCTCAAGAACACCATTAACACCATGGTGGACCAGCTCAACGCCTTTGCCGCCGAAGTGACCCGCGTCGCCCGCGAAGTTGGCACCGACGGTAAGCTCGGCGGTCAAGCCCAGGTGCCCGGTGTTGCCGGTACCTGGAAGGACCTCACCGATAACGTCAACGTCATGGCCGCCAACCTGACCGAGCAGGTGCGCGGCATCGTGAAGGTTGTGACGGCTGTCGCCAACGGTGAACTCACCCAGAAACTCACTGTTAAGGCGAAGGGTGAAGTTGCAGCGTTGGCTGAAACCATCAACAACATGACCGACACGCTGGCCACCTTCGCCGACCAGGTCACCACCGTGGCCCGTGAAGTCGGGGTGGAGGGCCGTCTGGGCGGCCAGGCCAACGTGCCGGGCGCCGCCGGAACGTGGAAAGACCTCACCGGTAACGTCAACCTGCTCGCCGACAACCTCACCCGGCAGGTGCGCGCCATCGCCGAAGTGGCGACCGCGGTAACGAAAGGCGACCTCACCCGCTCCATTCAGGTCGAGGCTTCCGGTGAAGTCGCTGAGCTCAAGGACAACATCAACACCATGATCGACAACCTGCGGTTGACCACCGACCGCAACACCGAGCAGGACTGGCTCAAGACCAACCTCGCCCGCTTCACCGGCATGTTGCAGGGCCAGCGCGATCTGACAACGGTCGGACGCAAGCTGCTGTCCGAGCTTGCTCCGCTGGTAAACGCGCAGCAGGGCGTCATCTATCAGATGGAGACGGAAGAATCGACCAGTCTCGTTATGCTCTCAGCCTTTGCCGGAGATGGTGACGGCCGCCTCCAGCGCTTGAAGCTCGGGGAAGGTCTGGTGGGCCAGTGCGCTGCAGAAAAGCGCCGCATGTTGATCACGGACCTTCCTCAAAACACGACCCCCATCCGCTCCGCCTTGTTTGAAGCCATTCCGCGGAATGTGATCGTGCTGCCAGTGCTGTTTGAGGACCGCGTTAAGGCCGTCATCGAACTGGCTTCTCTCAGCTTCTTCACCGATCTCCAGTTGGCCTTCCTTGAACAACTCACAGCCAGTATTGGAATCGTGCTGAACAGTATCGAAGCCACAATGCAAACCGAAGGCCTGCTGAAGCAATCGCAACAGCTGGCCGCGGAACTCCAGGCCCAGCAGAAGGAACTGCAGCAGACCAATGAGCAGCTCGCTCTCAAGGCGCAACAGCTCGCGGAACAGAACGTGGAGGTCGAGCGCAAGAATCAGGAAATCGAGCAGGCGCGCCGCGCTTTGGAGGGAAAAGCCAAAGAGCTGGCGCTCACCTCGAAGTACAAATCGGAATTCCTGGCCAACATGTCGCACGAGCTGCGCACACCTTTAAACAGCATTCTGGTTCTCGGCCAGCAGCTTGCCGACAACCCGGATGGCAATCTCACTGCCAAACAGGTGGAATTCTCCCGCACCATTCATGCCGCAGGGACCGACCTGCTGAACCTCATCAGCGACATCCTCGACCTGTCGAAGATCGAGTCCGGGACCGTCTCGGTCGAGGCCCAGGAGGTCTTCTTCGGCGGCATGCTCGAAACCGTCGCCCGGCCCTTCCGTCACGAAGCGGAAAACCGCAAGCTATCGTTCGATGTTCACCTGGATCCCCATCTTCCCCGCAGTCTGACGACAGACTCCAAGCGTCTACAGCAGGTGCTCAAGAACCTGTTCTCGAACGCATTTAAGTTCACCGAACAAGGCGGTGTCCGCCTCTCGGTTTCTCTGGCGGGAAGCGGCTGGAGCGAAGACCACCCCGTGCTGAACGGCGCCGGAACAGTGGTCGCGTTCGAGGTCACTGACACCGGAATTGGCATTCCCTTCGATAAGCAACGCATCATCTTCGAGGCCTTCCAACAGGCCGACGCCGGTACCAGCCGTAAGTATGGGGGCACCGGATTGGGTCTGGCCATCAGCCGCGAACTGGCGAATCTGCTGGGAGGAGAGATCCAACTTCGCAGCGCCCCCGGCAAGGGCAGCTGCTTCACTCTGTATGTGCCGCAAACCTATGTTGGCCCGGCCACGGTTTCAGCCGCGGATGGCCGCGCTGTTTCTTCGTCTTCTCCACTACAGCTTGCGGCTGTGAGTGTATCGGAGCTTCCCGTCGAACAAGTTCCCGATGACCGGGAGACTCTCCAACCAGGCGACAGCGTGCTTCTGATCGTCGAGGACGATCCGCATTATGCCCGGGTATTATGTGATCTCGCCCGCGACCAAGGCTTCAAGGTTCTGGTGGCGACGAGCGGCGGCGCTGCGCTGAATCTGGCGCGAGAGTTTCATCCAACCGCGGTCTCGCTCGACGTGTTCTTGCCCGACATGCTGGGTTGGACCGTTCTCAACCACTTGAAGCAAGACCCCTCGACCCGCCACATCCCGGTACAGATGTTGACCCTGGACGAGGACCGCCAGCACGGCCTTGCCCGCGGCGCCTTCGCGTTCGTGACCAAGCCCGTCACCTCCCGGGAAATCGAAGCGGCTCTTTTGCGCATCAAGGAGTACGCAACTCCGCGCCGGAAACGGCTGCTAGTGGTGGAGGACAATCCTGCTGAACAGCTCAGCATTCGAGAACTTCTGGGCTACGACGACCTCGACGTAATCACCGCTACGACCGGCAAAGAAGCCCTCAAAACCGTCAACGATGGTTCAGTGGACTGCATTGTGCTTGATCTGCGGCTGCCGGACATGTCCGGTTTCGACGTATTGGAACGCCTCCGGGACACCCCATCGCTCAGCGAATTGCCGGTGGTCGTTTTCACCGGCAAGGAACTGTCTCCCGAGGAGGATGCGCGCCTCCATGCCCTGGCGCGCAGCGTGGTGGTAAAGGGCGTGGAATCGCCGGAGCGTTTGCTCGACGAAACTGCGCTCTTTCTCCACCGCGTGGTAGGGGACCTTCCAACCGAAAAACAGCACATGCTCGACCGGCTGCACCGATCGGATGACGCGCTCACGGGCAAGAAGGTGCTGGTAGTGGATGATGACGTCCGCAACATCTTCGCGCTCAGCAGCGTCTTGGAGCGGCGCGGCATGACCGTACTTACCGCGGGCACCGGGCGCGAAGCCGTCAAGACTCTCGAATCCACCCCGGACGTCGCAATTGTGTTGATGGACATCATGATGCCGGAGATGGATGGTTACGAAACCATGCAGGTGATCCGCCAGAACACCTCCTTCCGGCGCATGCCCATCATTGCTCTCACGGCTAAAGCGATGAAGGGAGATCGCGAAAAATGTCTGGAAGCGGGAGCGTCCGAGTATCTGGCCAAACCCGTCAACACTGAACAATTGCTCGCTGCATTGCGGATGTGGCTGCACCGGTGATTCACAAAACCATGGCTGCCAATCAAAAAGTGAACATCTTGATGGTGGATGACCAGCCCGCCAAGCTGCTCAGCTATGAGGCCATTCTTAGCGACCTGGGAGAAAACCTCATCAAGGCGGGGTCCGCCAAGGAGGCGCTGGAGCAACTCCTCAAGCATGAGGTTGCCGTAGTCCTGATGGACGTGAGTATGCCGGTCATGAACGGCTTTGAATTGGCTGAAATGATCCGCCAACATCCCCGTTTTCAGACGACGGCGATCATTTTTATTTCTGCCGTCCACCTGACGGATCTTGACCTGCTCAAAGGGTATGAACGAGGCGCGGTGGACTATATTTCGGTTCCGGTTGTTCCCGAACTTCTGCGCGCCAAAGTGAGCGTATTTGCGGAACTCCACCGTAAGACCCAACAATTGGCGGCCCTCAATCGCGAACTCGAGAAGCGGGTATTGGAACGGACCGAGGAACTCGCCGCTAAAGCAGACGCGTTTCAGCGGCTGAACCAGGAGTTAGCGCGCAAGCATCTGGAACTGGATGCAGTTGTCAAAACCGCTCCTGACATCATCTTCAGCAGCGGGGGCGACGGCCATCGCGACTACATGAGCGACCGGTTTTACGAATACACGGGGGCGGAGCGCGGCTCGGCACACGGCTTCGAGTGGCTGGCCTATGTCCATCCTGATGATTCGGGAGAGGCCGAGGCCGCCTGGATTCGCTCGCTGAAGGGAAGCGAGAAGTACGAAGCGGAATACCGGATCCGTGGCCGCGACGGCGACTACCGCTGGTTTCGGACTCGCGCCGTCCCCATCCACGATTCCGATGGAAACGTGATCAAATGGTACGGCAGCACCTCCGACATTCACGACAGCAAACTTCTGGAGCAGTCCATTCGCGAAACCACGGTTCGGCTGGAAAAGATGGTGGATGAGCGAACCGCAGCGTTGCGCCACCTTTCCAGCCGGCTGATGGCCTTGCAGGATGAGGAAAGGCGTCGCATTGCGCGCGAGCTGCACGATGGATTGGGGCAGGAACTTATTGCGGCGAAGATGATCCTTGATGGCCTGGCACTTGACCAGGCCAGTCAGTCCAGCGGTGCAGCCGGTGACGCGAGCGCGCTGATTGACCGCGCCATTCAGCAGACCCGCAGCATCTCTCACCTGCTGCACCCTCCCTTGCTGGACGAGGTCGGTTTGCACTCCGCCGTGCAGTGGTACCTGGACGGATTCGCCAAGCGCAGTGGGATCGCAACCTTTTTCGAAGTGCGCCCGTCCGATTTCCAGCGCCTCTCATCCGAGCTGGAGACAGCCGCCTTTCGCATCATCCAGGAGGCACTTTCCAATGTCTTCCGGCACTCCGCGGCCCGCAATTGCTGGGTCACGCTTGCGCGGGATGAAAATCAGGTGTCCATAGCGGTACGCGACGATGGCAAAGGCATCGGCGAATTGGTGACCGAACTTCAACCCAGCAGCATTGGAATGGGCATCGGGGGTATGAGACAACGCGTTCGGGAATTCGGTGGAGAGTTACACTTGGGGAATGCCAATCCAGGGACGTTACTGGAAGTAACCATACCTTCCAGCGTCTTCGCCTCGGTGGAGACGCAGGTTACCGCTTAATCCGCGCTCCTTTCCGACTTGCCATGGCACCCGGAACGATCGATGGTGCGAAGTAATGCCCGAAGATTTTGTTGGGCGTCTCCCAGAGCCGTACGTTCGTCTGTCGACAATGCTCGGTTGCCGTCCTCGGTCTCTTCAATCCGTGTTGCAATCGTCTCGAGCGCAATGGTAATTCTCTGGCGCAACTTGTCCGAATCGAGTTCCAGCATCGCTTGTCTGTAGCGTTCCTGCCAAAGGTACTCAGATGCCATAGTTGCTTTCCTTAGGTAGGATTCACGATATCTTATGGGGAAAAAGAAAGGTGAAGGATTTGCAAATGCACATTAGCGCTTAACTGCAAATCTAGTTACAGGATATTCCCGACAATCCTGCAGTTTGAGCGGGTGTGTCAATCGACCTTTTAACGTATTTGCTAAAGATCGAGAAGAAATCCCTGAATACCTCCGTCGCCGAACCGATTCGCATCTCAAAAGTATGAATATGGACAGGAGGTGTGACTATGGTTCCGATTTTCAAACGAGTTCCGATCAGCGATCTCAGTAAGCGCCGTCGCGGAAAACATCACGATCTGGTCGGCGGAATTCTCCAGGAGCTGGAAACATTGCCCACCGCATCTGCGCTCCAGGTGCCGATCAGGGAAGTCGGCGGCGTCAGCCTTGCGAATCTTCGCTCCGCCATTCATCGCGCCACGACATCGCACGGCCTGGAGATAGAGACGGCTTCAGATAAAGACAATCTCTACGTGTGGAAACCATCCGACAGGCGCAGACGTAAGCGCGCACTGAAGTAATACGCGGGAGGCATGTGCCGGGAGCTTTGGCCTCTGGCACTGCCTTCTGAAGTTATGAGAAGCCGCAATCGCCCTAACGAATCTCTCGCATTTGCCCACCCCGAGATGATATTGGCCCGGAACGTTTATCACGCTGTACTTCGCTGTTCGAATGGCCCATAACCCTTTCGTTCTCATATGCAGGTCACTACTGGCAATCCGTGCCACTTGACAGTGACTTTGTAAAGCAACCTACAGTGTGTGCTCGATTTCGACGGCTTGCAGCAGAACGTCGCTCAATGCAGCAGTCCGTATACGGACGCGGTCACATTCGAGGTCACGATCAAGCGTCCCTGGGCCACAACCGGCGGATCGAAGGCGATACCGGTTCCCAGTTGGTCGCTGGAATTCATGTTGCTGTTCCAAAGTTCGTGGGACACCGAAGTCGCGTCATAAGCGTGGAGAATGGCTTGTCCGGAAGTCGTTTTCTCGTAAGCCCAGACGATCCCATTCTGATTGCCGTTCGCGCTGACCACGATGTTGGCACCGCGCGGCCCGGATGCGCTGGGAGATTCCGCGATTGGAGTCGGATTAAACGACCCATTCTGGAATTGGTACTGCTTCATAGCTAAATTGGATGCCTGAGCGTACAGATACCCATTCCAGTATGTGGTGTCGCCATATAAACGATTCCAGGTGGTGCCCTCTGCCACCCCGCTTACTCCGCTGGTGCAGCTGTCCTCGCCAACCATAAACTCTTGCGGGATTTGGTCCGCGCTGGCGTTAAAGTGTCCGAGGGTATCGGTGTTGACCAGGAAAAGACGGCCTTCCTTATCTATTGTCACGCCGAAATTAGCGCTACCGGCTGGCAGCAGCATTAGTCCTCCTGAGCCCAGCTCCAGGTCGGCTACGTCAAGACAGGCTTGATTGGAGGGAGTAAACCAATCCTGAAGCTGGAACTGGCCCCCGTTTAGGCGGAGTTTGAGCAGCGTGTCGCCATAGTTGTTCCCTTGTTCGTCCGCATTGAAACTGCCGTCCGCAGCCTCGACGTAAATGTTTCCTGCAGAATCGACGGCTGGCGCAGCTCCTCCCTGCCAGATACCTCCGCCTCCACCGTGATCGGCAGGGCCATCGGCGGGGTCAACCGCCTGCGCCTGCGTGGTTGGATTGAAAACCGCCTGGAGTTGAAGGGTGCTGGCGTCGAAAGCCATCAGCCATCCGTGATACACGCCCCAATCCGAAAATGACGCCCAACCGACGAGGATTGATCCGTTGATCTCTGCCAAACCGGACCGCTGGTTCTGGAGCGACGGGTCAAACGGGATTTGCCCGTTCACACTACCCTTCCCCGTACCCGGCACGCTGGCTTGGATCTGCACTCCCCCCGGCCCGGAGTCCTGTCCCGTGCGGACGTCGATGGAGCGCAGCCATTGCTCGGCAACGCCATTGTCGAGATAGGTCGTCACGAAATACAGAACTCCCGTGCTTGGATCGAGGATGGGTGTGCCTGTGATTCCAACTTCGCCGCCCAGAGTGGTTCTCCCGCCAAAATTATCGGGAAGGGGAACGATTCCATTCGCCGGGTCGAGGTAATGCCGCTCCCATAACGAGCCGCCGGAGAGATTATCCGCATCCACCGCATAAACACTGTCATTTTCTGTCGCCAGGATGATGATGTTGTGAACACCAGACGGCCCCATGTTTACGTTCGCCACATACAGGGGTTGAGCAACGATCAGTCCATCCCCCTGAAAATTCCCGATCAATCCGAACTGGCCTGGGCTGACATTGGAAGTGGTCAGTGTCGTTTCGCTTGCGAAAACCCCATTTCTCGAGTTGCTTCCTTTCCAAGTCAATACACCTGTAAAGTTTGCCTGTGAGGATTCAGAGGAACCGGATGGTTGCGACCTTGCGGACTGACAACTGGTCGCGGCAACCAGCAATCCAAAGACGGCCAGTGACACACACTTCTGACACCAATCGCACTCGCGGGACATGGCAGCTACCTCCCCAATTCGCCACTAGGATGAACTTGGTAGATTTTTCGTTGGTTCAATCGTCTGACGTCAAAGGAAGTACACATTTTGGTCGAGGCGAGACTCTGGATCTCTACAGAGTCGTCCGCGGGTAAGTCCGGTAAATACCTCAGTCGAGACCAGGGTTGCCCCCAGGAGTTAAGCCCTGGTAGAAATCTCTCGTTTCGATTGAATGTGGTTCGCTGCGCCGCCCCTGGGCTCACGCCCGAAAAATCAAGGTCCTTGCATACGCTCGTGCCATCGTCGAAAATAGTAGGGGAAATGCCCGAGGCACGATGATCGATTTCACGCGGTAGCTCATCTGCCTTCGGGTTGTGGCGAACAATCGCGCTTCATACCAGATAGCGCCATTTCTTAGCGAACTTGCTTCCGGCGGTGGGCGGTTTCCTCAACGAGGTCAGAAAATGGCGGATCGCGGCTTTCTTTCTTTGTCGATTCAGAAAAATTCAGCTGCTCGTTATCTGCTTGCATTTGCGTTAATGTTGGTTGCATTACTGGTCGCTCGTGTGCTGGATCCGCTACTGGGCACGTATCCGCCCTATGTGATCGTTTTTCCCGCCCTTGCTTTCGTAGCGTGGTACTGCGGCGTTGGACCATCAGTTGTGGCGACACTCTTAGCCTTGGCAGGGCTGAGATATTGGTTCATGACTCCCCTCCATCCGCTTGCCACGGTGACCACACAACAGACGCTTGAGCTTCTCATCTGTCTTGTCGCCTCAGCGATAGTAATAGCGATGGGAGAAGCGTGGCGTCGCGAGAACGAATCCTTACGCCGAGCCCAGGGTGAGCTGGAAGATCGAGTGCGGCAGCGGACAGCCGAGCTCGATGCCGCCAATCAAGGTTTGCGCAGTCTTACGGCGCACCTGATGCAATCGCAGGACGACGAGCGCCGGCGAATCGCCCGCGAACTGCATGACAGTGTCGGCCAGACCCTAGCCGCGCTGGCGATGAACTTGACCACCGTTGGAGTAGATGTGGAACGGCTCAGACAGATTGCCGGAACGATTGCCGACAGCGCCTCTCTAGTTGAAATGATGAACAAAGAGGTCCGCACAATTTCATACCTGCTGCACCCTCCTTTGCTGGACGAAGCGGGCCTGGTCTCGGCTTTACGGTGGTACATCGACGGATTTGTGCAACGCAGCAAGATAGAAGTTGATCTTCAGGTTCCAGACGATTTTGGTCGGTGCCCGCGTGAACTGGAAATGGCAATATTCCGGACGGTTCAAGAATGTCTGACGAACATCCATCGCCATTCAGGCAGTCCGACGGCGACGATTCAGCTCTCCCGGTTCGACGGCGAGGTCCGCTTGCAAGTTGAGGATTATGGATCTGGTATGCCCACCGATGAAGTCGACGATGCAGGTTTTGCCGCCACTCCTGGGGTTGGAATCCGAGGTATGCGGGAAAGACTTCTCCAGCTTGGCGGCACACTGGAAATCAATTCAAACATAAGCGGCACCGTAGTTGAGGCAAGATTGCCTATCACGCCAAAGTGGTCAGCCGCCGCCTAGCGGCTCACTGTCAGTCTCGGACCAAGGCTATTCCAGGCAATGCCAAGGCAGAGCGCTGGACCCCTGATCTCAACTGACCTCAGGTGACTTTCCCGACTGGATACAACCTTCGACGTATAGTAAGTGAGGTTCTGCACAGTTACTCTGGTTGCTCCACACAACGCCCACCAAAGCAGGGTGCCGACTTACTGGGAAGCAGGTGCCCTGCTCCCTTCTCTAACCCGCAATCATTGAGGATTCGGTTCATAACTTCCGGAATACATTGTGAAATCCGGGATTCGCCGTAGCGGCCAGCAACAACTCGCCCGTACTCTTCCAAGTGCATCTGCATCAAAACAACTGCGTATTCGTTCACCATCTTTGACCGTGTCATCGATTTCAAGGAGGCAACCCCATGAGAGCTTTATTGACTGGAATTCTGGTGGGAGTGTTATGTTGTTTTTCTAGTGCGCAAGACGTACTGTCGCTTCCCCACACCAATGACACGGCATCGCGCAACCAAGACTCTGAGGGAACCAACTCATCTTCGACAAAGAGAAAGACGGACGCCGAACGGATCGCAGCGGGCAGCGTCATTCTTGTCGAGCTGACAAGGACAATCGACGCCAAAAAGACGAAGAATGGTGACGCGGTAGAGGCTAAGGTTACGCAGGACCTGAAGGCGAGTCATGGCGAAATTGTGGTGCCTAAGAATACCGAGGTTACCGGACACATTACGGAAACGCAGGCGCGCAGTAAGGAGCAAAAAGAGTCGGAAGTCGGAATCGCTTTCGACCACGTTCTGATGAAGAACGGCAGCAGTGAAACCTTGCCGATGTCCATCCAGGCAGTAATCGCGCCGACGTTCTTGAACGCCAGCGGCCCTGCAAACAACAATACCGATGAAAATACAAGCTCGCCGACAGTGGCGCCGGAAGCTGGCGGAAACCTGCCGGGTAACCGATCTGCCGGAATGGGAACTTCGGGGCAGACCACCACTCCCACCTCCAGCGACAACTGGCCACCCAGCCCGGAATCCCAAAAGGCTCATCCCCCTATCACGGGGCACACTCAGGGTGTGCTTGGGATCCCGAACTTGAAGTTGTCCACGTCAGCGAATTCTGCACAGGGATCGGTTCTCGTTTCAGAGAAACGCAACGTAAAATTGGAAAGTGGCACGCTGATCCTGCTGCGTGTGAACTAGTGGGCTCAAACCCAGTCCTTGAGCGCTTTCTATCACGGGGTTATGGCGCGTATCCATGCCATCGCCGCGACCGTGACCAATAACGCAACCATGGCGATGCCACTGGCCAGCAGCAGAATCTCACTGAAGAGATCGGCCTTGACAAGATCTTTTCTTCGCATCATTTGTCCGATCCTCGCCACTTCTGATGGCCGATTGTTCGGCAGGGTTGTCGGCACGATAGAAGATCGCGGTGTCGTATAGCGGAAAGAAATCGTATTTTCAGCAGATACTGCTCTCTGTGTTGTCCAATCGCAGAATCGAATAGCTTCAATAGATCTGAACGATCCCATTTTTTACCGCGTATACCGTTACGTCGGCAACCGAATGCAGTCCCAACTTGCGCATGAGATTTGCGCGATGAGTTTCTGCGGTTTTAATACTGAGGTTAAGAGCTGTCGCCACCTCTTTCGTGGTCTTGCCTTCTGCCACAAGCTGAAGCACTTCGCGCTCACGGAAGGTCAAAAGACAACTGCGGGCGCACCGATCCTTGTCTTCCGACGGGAAGGGTCTTTCAGGCTTCGTCGCCAGTAATAACTTCGACGTAACAAAGGTTTCACGGTTTTGAAGAGCTTCGATAGCAGCCACTAGCACCCGGCCTGCGTCGGACTTGAGCAGAAGGCTGCAAGTGCCACCGATGCTAAGGACTTCGCGTGCCATCTGCTCTGAGTCGTGCATGGTCAAGAATAGAATCCGGGCGTCGGGCGCGAGGGCACGAATCT
>Ga0335076_10002021_pt1 | contig 19984 bp, 18 predicted proteins | sample Lox_Sample_25_FD_206717 | JGI IMG/M metagenome (GOLD analysis project Ga0335076, IMG submission 206717) | Soil microbial communities from Loxahatchee National Wildlife Refuge, Florida, United States - Lox_Sample_2.5 | ecosystem: Environmental > Terrestrial > Soil > Wetlands | place: USA...
AGCAGAACGGTCCTCGGACCGGCCGCCCGAGCCCAGCCGGCCAGGGCCGGTGCCGCCCTGCGAAGCGTTCGATAGGCGGCGACGCCGCCGGTCACCGTGCTCACGTTCGCCCCGAGCTCGCGCTCGGGCGAGTCGGAGACGACGCGCAGCACCGCGACCGGCCGGTCGCCCGCAGCTTGCACGGCCCAGAACGACTCCATGTCGACGGCGATCGCGCCGGTCTCGGCCAGGGCCGTCCGTTCCTCGCCCCGGACGATGCGCTCGGCCGACGCCACCGGGCCGAAATGCACCCGATCGATCCCGATGCGCCGCAGCGCGGCCACGAGCGGCCCGCCGGCGCACGGCACGACGCTTCCGTCCGGGCCGCGCACCTCACTCGCCACGACGACGTCGCCGGGCTCGATGCCGGGCGCGAGCGCGCCGCAGAAGCCGGCGACGGCGACGGGCCCCGCACCGGGCTCGAGGCCGGCCGAGGCGGAGCGCGCCTTGTCGGGTCCCATGCCGACCCGGACGAGTGTGGCCTCGGGCAGCCGCCCGCGAAGGGCGGCGTGCTCGATCGCGAGGGGGACGAGCACGGTCAGGCGGTCCTCGCTCGTGACGGTCATGCGGTTGCACCACTCCATCCGTTGACGAACCGGCCCAGGGCCTGCACCGGGAACACAAGACGGTACAGGTGATAATTGATGTAGAAGTCCCCGGGGAATCCGGTTCCCGTGAACTGCGGTTCGTCCCACGTTCCCGTGCTCAGCTGCGACTCTACGAGGCATTCGACCCCACGGGCGGCCGCGTCGGAAGCGCGCTCGCCCGCCGCGACGAGCGCGAGCACCGCCCAGGCGGTCTGCGAGGCGGTGCTCGAGCCCCGTCCGATCCAGTCGTGCTCCCGGTAGGAGCGCAGGTCCTCGCCCCAGCCGCCGTCGGCGTTCTGGTGATGCTCGAGCCAGCGGACGGCTCCCCGCACGCGTAGGTCCCCGGCCGGCACTCCGGCGGCAATCGCCGCCGGCACGACCGCGCCGATCCCGTACAGGCGGTTGGCGCCCCATCGCCCGAACCACGAGCCGTCGTCCTCCTGATGTCTGGCCAGCCAGCCGAGCGCGCGGGCCGCGGCCTCGCCCCGGGAGAGCCCTTCGCCGGCGAGCATCTCCACGACGTGCGCGGTGACGTCCGCCGACGGCGGATCGATCACCTCGCCGAAGTCGCAGAACGGAATGCGCCGGCACAGGTCGTGCGTGTTGTCGACGTCGAACGCCCCCCATCCACCGTCGCCCGACTGCATCCCGAGGGTCCAGGCGACCCCGCGCTCCACCGCGGCGGCCGTGCGATCCGGATCGGGGAGCCGCACGCGGCGCAGCGCCAGGACCACCTCGGCGGCGTCGTCGATGTCGGGGTAGTGCTCGTTGGCGAACTCGAAGGACCACCCGCCGGGCTCGAGGCGCGGCCGGCGGACCGCCCAGTCGCCACGGCGTCGAATCTCCTTCTCCGTCAGCCACTCCGCCGCGCGAACCAGCGCGGGGTCGTCGGCGGCGACGCCCGCGTCGGCCAGGGCGATCATCGACAGGCTCGTGTCCCACACCGGCGACTGACATGCCTCGAGCCTGCGGACGCCGGCCTCCGGATCGAGGATCGCGAACCGGTCGAGCCCTTCGAACGCCCGCCGCATCGCCGGGTGGTCGTTCCCGAAGCCCATGAGGTTCAGCGCGATCATCGAGTAGACCCACGGCGGCTGGATGCCGCCCCACGAGCCGTCTGCCTCCTGCCGCCGGAGGATCCAGTCCACTCCCGTGCGCATCGCGAGATCCCGCAGGCGCCCGCTCGGCCGGCGCGCGTACAGCCGGAGCACGTCGTCCACGCGCTCGAGCGCTCCCTCCGGAGTCGTCCATGGCCGGCGTGGCGCCGGAGGCAGGCCGCTGCGGATCTCGGCGAGGTCGAACGGACCCGGCCGCACGGGACGAAGCGCCGACACCATCGCGACCGGAACCATCGTCTGGCGCGCCCAGCACGCGAAGTCGTACACGTTCAGGGGGAACCAGTCGGGCAGCAGCACGAACTCCGGGGGCACGGCCGGCAGCCGATCCCACGGCCACCACCCGAACAGTGCCATCCACAGACGGGTGAACACCCGCGTGCGCTCCATGCCGCCGTGGTCGAGGATCCACGCGCGGGCGCGGCGCATGTGCTCCGCGCCGGCCGGATCGCCGGCCAGCCGGAGCGCCGCGTACGCCTCGACGGTCGTGGAGAGCTCGCCGGGGCCGCCCCAGAAGTTGGCCCACGTGCCGTCCTCGCGCTGCTTCGACCGGATCCAGTTCGCCGTCGGGACCAGGACGTCGTCGGTCAGGACGCCGAGGAACGCGCGGAGCAGCAGGTCCTCCGCGTCGATGGTCACGTTCGTCTCGAGCTCGCCCTTCCACCAGCCCGCCGGTGCCTGAAGACCCAGGAGCCGCTCGGTCGCCTTCGACATCGCGTCGGCCGCGACCCTGTCCACGGCGGGGCGCGTGCGCACCGTCATCAAAAGTTCCTTCCGACCACGAACCGAGCGATGTCGGCGAGTTCGCCCGCGGGAGCGGCGGCCAGGTCGACGGCGCCGAGGGCATCGAGCGCCCGGCCGAGATGGCGTTCGGCGACGCCGGCGCACCACTGCCGGCTCCCCGCCGTCTCGAGGATCTCGAGGGCCCGCGGCAGTTCCGCGTCGGTCAGGCCGCCCTCGGACAGCATCGCGGCGAATTCCCCCGCCTCCGGGCCCGGCGCCGCCAGAGCGTGCACGACCGGGAGCGTCTTCTTGTGCTGGCGAAGATCGCTCGCGGCCGGCTTGCCGGTGACGCCGGGCTCGCCCCAGATCCCGAGCACGTCGTCCACCGCCTGGAACGCGATGCCGACGTGGCTGCCGAAGGAGCGCAGCGCGGCGACCTGCGCGTCGGTCCCGCGACCCAGGATTCCACCGAGCGACGCCGCGCACGCGATCAGGGCGCCGGTCTTGTGCGCGCACATCTTCAGCACCTCGTCCTCGGTGACGTCGATCCTCGATTCGAAGGCCATGTCCTCGGACTGTCCGCGGATCATCTGGAGCGTGGCGTCGGTCAGCTCGCGCGCGGCCGCCCGTCCCAACTCGTCTCCCGCGTCCAGCAGGACGGCGTACGCGAGCGCGGCGAGCGCGTCGCCGGCGAGGATCGCTTCGCTGGAACCGAACAGCGCCCACACCGTGGGCCGGTGCCGCCGCTCGCGGTCGCCGTCCATGAGGTCGTCGTGCACCAGCGAGAAGTTGTGGACGAGCTCCAGGGCCACGGCGCCCGGCACCGCATCCTCGGCCGGCGCTCCGACCGCCGCGGCGGCCAGGAGCGTGACGGTCGGACGCACCGACTTTCCGCCGGGCTGGTCGACCTCGTTCCCTTCCTGATCCCGCCAGCCAAGGTGGAAGGCGATCACGCTCGCGAGCGACGGGTCGAGCTTGGCCACCGCGTCCTGCAGGCCTCGATGAATGAGCGCGCGCGAGCGCGCGAGCGAGTCGGGGACGGTCGCGGCCGGCCCGCCGCTCACGCCGCCACCTCCGCGGGCAGCCGATCCGTGCGACCCAGCGCCAGCAGCGCGCTTCGCGCCGCCGTCAGCCCGCTGCGCACCGCCCCCTCCATCGTCGCCGGCCATCCCGTGTCCGTCCATGCACCGGCAAGGTACAGCCTGGGGACATTCGTGCCGGGCCCTGGCCGAAGCGCCAGCGTTCCCGGGGCCTGCCGAAAGGTCGCCTGGGGCTCTCTGGTCACCAAGAACCGTTCGACGCGGGCACCCCCGGTGGATTCGAACAGGGCCTCGAGCGCCGGCAGGAAGATGGCCCGAAGCTCCTCGACCGGCCGGTCCCGGTACTCGTCGGCGCCGGACAGTGACACCGCCAGGTACTGACCCTCCGTGACGCCGGCCGGCGCGGTGCGGTCGAAGATCCACTGGACCGGCGAATCCACGGAGGCCGCGAAGCGCAGGCGCGTGACGGGCCGGTCGTAGACGACGTGCAGGTTCACGATCGGCGACGAGCCCAGGCGCGCGAACGCCGACGGATCGTCGACGGCGCCCGCCGGGAGCAGGCCCGGAGCGCGTTCGTTGGGGACTGCGAGGACGACGGCGTCGGCCTCGACCGTTCCGTCCTCGGTCGCCGCGCCCGCGGCGCCGTCGGCCGTCGCGAGGATCGACCGCACCTTGGCGCCCAGCCGCACCGTCGCGCCGGCCGCTTCGAGCGCGGCGAGCGCGGGCGTCCCGTGCACGTCCGCGAGCGGCACGAGCGGCATCCCGATGTCGGCGGCGTCCGCCGCCTCCAGCAGGCCGGTGCGGAACACCTTGGCCGCGAGCGCCAGGCTGGCGCCGTCGGCGTGCACGTTCAGCGTGGGAAGGCCGAAGAGCTCCCAGAGATTCCGGATCGCGCGCGGCGACTCGCCCCGGGCCCGGAGCCAGTCGCCGAAGGAGCGGGCGTCCACGCCCGGGTCGCGCGGGTCGAGGCGGCGCACCGCCAGCGCCGTCCGCGTGGCGCGCAGGCGCTCGGCCGGCGACAGGAACGAGTAGGAGAGCAGGGCGCCGCCGAGATGCAGGGGTGCCGGCAGTCCGCTCCGCCGAAGGGCGCCGCGACGGCCCCCGGGAGCGATCACGGGGATGTCGAGACGTGCCTGCATGCCGGTCTTCGACTGGCTTCCGACCCGCCGGAGGAAGTCTCGATACGCCGTGCAGCATCGGAGGAACACGTGCTGACCCGTGTCCAGCGTCAGGCCGTCGCGGGTGAACGACGCCGTCGCGCCGCCGAGCCACTTGCGCGCCTCGAGCAGCGTGACGCGCGCGCCGCCGTCGGCGCAGGCGAGGGCCGCGGTCATGCCGGCGAGACCGCCGCCGACGACGAGGACGTGGGGTTCCGCGTCGGCCGAGCCGGGCGCGTTCACGCTGTCACTCCGGCGGGCGCGTTCACGCTGTCACTCCCGCGATCGCGCGCGCGGCCACCCACGCCTTCTCCCACGGCCGGAGCGACACTCGTCGCGTCACGACCGCGTCGGGGTCGGCGTCGATGCGGTCGAGCAGGCGCCGGTAGATCCCGGCCATCGCGCCGGCGCAGGCCGCGCTGCGGCGGTCGAGCTTGCGAAGCAGCGAGGGTTCGGCGCCGAACCACTCGCGCGCGCGACCGACCTCGAACCGGATCAGCGCGCCGCGCCGCGCCGCGCCGTCCGCCCGGGCCCCGGCGAGGTCCTCGCGGACGACGCCGAACCGATCGAGATCCTCGGCGGGAACGTACACGCGCCCGCGCCCCAGATCCTCGCGCACGTCGCGCAGCACGTTCGTCAACTGCATCGCCACGCCGACGTCGTCGGCGAGGACCGCGTCGCGCTCCGGATCGCGGGAGCCGAACACGCCGAGCGACAGGCGGCCGATCGATCCGGCGACCCGCCGGCAGTACAGCTCCAGGTCCCCCCACGTCCGGTACACGTGATCGTCCAGGTCCATCCGAACCCCCGCCACCAGGTCCGAAAAGGCTTCCAGCGGAAGGGGAAAGCGGACGGCCGCGATTCCGAGCGCCGCGAGGACCGGATCCTCGGAGCCGGGCGACACGTGCTCGAGCGAGCTTGCGACGTCGTCCAGCGCCGCGCGCTTGTCGTCGACCGCGAGGTCGCCGTCGCCCACGTCGTCGATGCGCCGCGCCATCGCGTAGACCGACGCGAGCGCCTGTCGCTTCGGCTCGGGCAGCAGACGAATTCCGTACCAGAAGTTGCGCGCGCGCGTCCGGGTGACGTCCTCGCAGTACCGGACGGCGGTGACGCCGTTCACGCGCGGCTCCACGCCGCGGCTCCCACGAGCTCTCGCGCGGCGAACGCCGCCCGCCTCGCCCGGCTCGAGTGAGCGTTGCGGCCGAAGGTGTCGTACCCGCGACGAGTGAGGTCGTCCAGCGCGGCCAGCCCGCCGGCCGTGAACAGCCGCACGGCCAGGCCCATCCGCCCCGGCACGGTCCGCCCGAGCGGACGGCCGCGTTCCAGCCAGACCCGCGTCCGCTCGGTCTCGAACGCCATGAGGCGGCGGAAGTTCGCGTCGGCGATGCCGGCGAGCATCCGCTCCTCACCCACTCCGAAGCGGTCGAGATCCTCCTGCGGCACGTAGATGCGGCCGCGGACCGCGTCCTCGCCGAGGTCCTGCCAGAACTCGATCAGCTGGAGCCCGGTGCACGTCGCGTCCGACAGGGCGATCCGGTCCGGCGTCGCGGCCCGGCAGACGTGCAGCACCAGCTCGCCCACGGGGTTCGCCGACAGGGCGCAGTAGCCAAGGAGGTCGTCGAACGTCGCGTAGCGGCTCGTCGTCTGGTCGCGCCGGTTCGCCTCGATGAGGCGGTCCAAGGGTTCCCGCGGAATGTCGAACTCGGCGACCGTCTCCGCGAGTCCTTGCAGGAGGGGGTGAACCGGCGACGTCTCCGCGTAGATCGCGTCCACGTCGGCTTCGAGCGCGTCCAGCAGCCCCAGGCGTTCGCCCCCCCGGCTCCCCACGTCGTCCCCGAGCTGGTCCACCAGACGGGCGAACCCGTAGATCGCCATCAGGTGCGGTCGGAGCTCGCGTGGGAACAGGATCGACGCGACGGAGAAGTTCTCGCCGCCGGAGCGGGAGAGGACCTCGGCCGCGGACGGGACCCCGGCCTCCGGGGGCATCAGTCCCCCAGGACCTGAATGAAGACCTTGCGATCCCGCGCGCGATCGAGCTCGACGAAGAACACGCGCTGCCACTGTCCGAGCTGGAGCCGGCCCTCGATCACCGGGATCGCCTGCGAGGCGGATCCGATCAGGGCGTGCTTGAGGTGCGCGTGCCCGTTCGGGAACTCGTGGTCCTCGGGCACGATGTTCTCGGTGCGAATGGTCATGTCGTCGTGGCGGTAGTCGGCGTCGGAGGGGACGAGCGCATGGATCATGTCCTCGAAGTCGCGGATGAACCCGCTCTCGCTCTCGTTGATGAGGACCGCGCAGGTCGTGTGCGGGGAATACACGAGGGCCATCCCGTTCTGGACCTGGCTCTTGGTGACCGTGTTCTCGACGTCCTCGGTGAGGTCGATGAACTCGGCACAGCGCGTCGTCGCGAAACTGTGATTCTCGAACACCATCCTCATGCGCAGAACCCCCTGGTTCGCCGTCCGCGCATGGAGTACGAAGTGCGCCGACGCCACGATCAGCCGATGGCGATGCCCGCCAACCGATCCGAGTCGTCTGCGATTCTCCGACGGCTTTCGCGGGGTGTCAAAGGCGGTCCCTCGGCCCCGCGGGGAGGGAAGCCGCCGGTTGCCTCCATCCGGCCCGCCGTCCGTCCCGTCCGGGGCTCGGCGTATACTCGCCGCGGTGGCCGTGCTAGGCGGGGAGCTAGCGGTGCCCTGCACCCGCAATCCGCTCGAGCGGGGCCGAATTCCCGCCCGCGGCCCGTGTGGTCCGGGAACGCCCCGGGCACGGAGCGCTGAAGGCCGGGTCCCGCGCGACGCCAACTCGCGAACCCCGTCAGGTCCGGAAGGAAGCAGCGGTAAGCGGGCGATGGCGGGTGCCGCGGGGTTACCTGGCTGGAGCCACCGGCCCGGTGTGCGGCCGAGTCGCGCGTGGTCAACGGCGGGTGCACGGTCACCAAACGCTGTGGCGGTGATGATGGGCCGTCCCGGACGGGACGGGTGAGGCGGAGCCCGGGCGCCGGCGGCGGCGCAGGGATCGCGGGGGAGAGCACGTTGGCCGAAGAGACGCCGTACCGGTCCCTCTATCGGAAGTACCGGCCCCAGGCGCCCGACGAGGTGGTCGGTCAGGACCACGTCGTGCGCGCCCTGGTCGGTGCCGTTCGCGAGGATCGCCTCGCGCACGCGTTCCTCTTCTGCGGGCCCCGTGGAACGGGCAAGACCTCGACCGCCCGCATCCTGGCCAAGATGGTCAACTGCGTGAACGGGCCCACGCCCGAGCCGTGCGGGGTGTGCGATCAGTGCGTGGCGATCCGCGAAGGCCAGCATCTGGACGTCGTGGAGATCGACGCGGCGTCGCACGGCGGGGTGGACGACGCGCGCGAGCTGCGGGAACGCGCACCCACGGCGCCGGTCCTGGGGCGCGAGAAGGTCTACATCCTCGACGAGGCACAGCGGCTCTCCCGGGAGGCGTTCGACGCGCTGCTGAAGCTCTTCGAGGAGCCGCCGCCGAACGTCCGGTTCGTCCTGGCGACGACCGAGCCGCACAAGATGCCCGCCACGATCGTCGGCCGGTGCCAGCGCTTCGACTTCCGCAGGATCACCACGCAGGATCTCGCGGAGCTGCTGCGGCGCGTCGCCGGGGCGGAGGGCTGGAACCTGAGCCCGGGCGCCGCGGAAGCGCTCGCCCGGCAAGCCGAGGGATCGGCGCGCGACGCGGAGTCGCTGCTCGACCAGAGCGCCGTGCTCGCCGCCGGCGAGATCACCGAGGAGACCGTCGCCACGCTTGTCGGCGCCGTGCAGGCGGACGCGCACTACGAGCTTGCCGACGCCGTCGCCGTGGGCGATGCGCGCGGCGTGTTCCAGATCGTCGACGGGCTCGTGCAACGAGGGCAGGACCTTCGCTACCTCACGACCCAGGTGCTCGCGCACTTTCGCGACCTGATGATCGTGCAGGCCGCGCCGGACGAGCCCACCGCGCTCGACGTGACGCCCGACGAGCACGAGCGGCTGTCGGCCCAAGCGGCCAAGTTCACGCCGGCCGAGCTCTCGCGCGTCGTGTCGCTGCTGCTCGCCGCGCAGGCCGACATGCGGTGGACGACGTCACCGCGGATGTCGCTCGAGCTGGCGTTGCTGCGAGCCACGATCCCGGAAGCCGACCCGACCCCGGCCGGGCTCTCCGCGCGCCTCGAGCGCCTCGAGCGCCTGGCAGGCGTCCCCGGCAGCGAGGGAATGGTGCGCGCACCCAACGCGGGAGGCGCCGACGGGGCCGAGCCGGCCACGGCGGCGGGCTCCTCGTCGCCGAAGCGGACGTCGCGGAAGAGGGCGGCACCGGCCGAGGCCCCAGCCCCGGCGGGCGGGGATGCGTCGGCCGCCCCGGGCGAGGAGGCGACGGCTCCGGACGCAGCCGCGGCGGTCGGTGACGACGCCGGCGAGCCGCCTACGACGGCTCGGGCGGATGCGAACGGGGACGCGGCGAGGGTCGAGGAGCCCCCGAGCGTGGGCGAGGGTGTTCCGCAGGCTCCCGGCGCGGAAGGCGGCGGGACGTCCGAGCCGCACGCGCCGTCGACGGGCGCGCTCGACCTCCAGACGATCCGCCGCTCGTGGAAGCAGCTGATGGACGTGCTGCGCGAACGGCGCCAGATGATCCTGAGCGCCAACCTCGAGTCGGCGACGGCCATGTCGTGGGACGGTGAGACCGTCGAGATCCTGTTCCCGCCGGGGCGCAAGTTCGGCGTGGAGAAGGTCCAGGCGCGCGAGGCCGACCTGCAGAGCGCTTTCGTGGAGGTGTTCGGCGTCTCCCCGAAGATCGTCTGTCTCACCCGGGACGCCGCGCCGAAGGGCGTGGTCCTTCTGGACGACGACGAGGCCGAGCCGGTCACCACCGAGGACGCCGTCGCCCGCCTGCGGGCCGAGTTCGGCGCGGAGCCGGAGGAATAGATGTACGAGGGTCCCATCCAGGACCTGATCGACGAGCTCGCCCGGCTGCCCGGGATCGGGCCGAAGTCGGCGCAGCGGCTCGCCTTCTACATCGTGAAGGCACCCGCCGACGACGCGAGGCGCCTCGCCGAGGCCCTCGTCGCCGCCAAGGACAAGGTGCGCTTCTGCCGGGAGTGCTTCAGCGTCGCGGAGGGCGATCTCTGCAGGGTCTGCCGTGACCCCGGCCGCGACCCCACCGTGATCTGCGTCGTGGAGGAGCCCAAGGATCAGGCGGCGGTCGAGAAGGCCGGCGTGGTCAAGGGGCGATACCACGTGCTCGGAGGCGCGATCTCGCCGCTCGACGGCATCGGGCCCGACGACCTCCGCGTCCAGGAGCTACTCGACCGCGTGGGACGAAACGGCGTCGAGGAGGTCATCCTCGCGACCAACCCCAACCTGGAGGGAAACGCCACGGCCATGTACGTGGCCGCCCTGCTGAAGCCGATCGGGGTCAGGGTCACGCGCCTCGCGAGCGGCCTTCCCGTCGGCGGAGATCTCGAGTACGCGGACGAGGTGACGCTCGGACAGGCTCTGGAGGGCCGGCGGGAGATGTAGCACGGCGCGCCCTGCGTGCGCCGACTGGTCCCCGGATCGTCAGGCCCCTTTACCTTTCGGCGGGTTCCCAGGAAGGCCCTCGAACCGCCCCCAGCGACGCCGCGGCGCCGGCCAGGATCAGGATTCCACCGACGGCGAGCCCGATCTGGTTGCCGTCCAGCGTGATCGGTCCGAGGTCGACCGAGCTCACGCTGTGCGCGAGCGCCCCCATCCCGAGCGCGCCCAGGCCAAGGCCCAGGCGGAAGAGCATCTGCACGCCGCCCATGATCCGGCCCCGGATCTCGTCCTCGGTCACGCGCTGGACGAGCGTCAGCGCGACGACGATCGCGACCGAGAACGCGGCCCCGAACACGACGGCCATGACGAACGCGAGCCACAGGTACGGGAAGAGCGCCATCACGATCAGCACGGCGCCACACGTCGCGACCGCCGCGACGAACACCTGGGCCTCTCCGCGCTTGACCAGCAGCCGGACGAGCGCAAGCCCGAGCCCCATGCCGGCGCCCCACAGGGCGGCCAGCCACCCGAACTGCACGTCCGAGCCGCCGAGCGTCTGGTGGATGAAGAAGATGCCGATCGCGAAGAGCACGCCGCCGCCGAACATGGAGACGACGAGGCCGTAGGCGAGCGACCGGAGACCCGGGTGCGCGAGCACGTACGAGAAGCCCTCCCTCACGCCGGCCATGAACTCGATGTGCTCGGGCCGCTCCTTCGGCATGAGTGGAAGGCCGGAGATCATCGCGGCCGAGAACACGAACGTCGCGGCGTCGAAGAAGAAGGCGAAGCTCGTCGAGTGTTCCCGGTAGAAGTCCGCGAAGGGAAGGCCGCCGGGGATGTGGCCGGTCGCCACCGACAGCCCGCTGAACACGGCGGCGGCGAGCGGCAGCGTACCGTACGAGGTCGCCAGGACGAGGCCGTTCGCTTCCTCGAGGTTGTCGCGCCGCACGAGGCGCGGAACGCTCGCGTCCCGCGCCGGGATGAAGAAGAGTGAGATGCACTCGTGGACGAACGCGATCGCGTACAGCGCGCCGATGCCGACGAACGGAACGAGCGTGATCAGCGCCGCGCGTGACAGGTCGCAGGTGACCATGATCGTCCGCCGGTCGAACCGGTCGGCGAACACGCCGCCGACGGGCGCGGCGAAGATCGGCGGGACCAGGCGAAGGATGAGGACGACGGCCACCGCGGCCTGATTTCGCGTCAGCGCCGCCGCCGCCGCGATGAACGCGAGCGTGGCCACCCAGTCGCCGAGCGACGAGACGGCCTGCCCGGTGAGCAGCCGGACGAAGCCGCGCGACTTGACGACGCCTCCGAATCCGAGCCTCGTCGGACCCCCACGCCGGTCGGACGGGCCTTCGGGCCGCGGCTCCGTCGAGGGGGGCGATCCGGCCGGCTCCGGGGGAGCGGGCACCGGCTCGCTCGATTCGCTCACCAGGACACGTTACCCGTCCCGCCCGAGGGGTCGGGTAACGTTGGCCGATGGTGGTCGTGGTGACCGACAGCGCCGCGAACGTCCCTCCGGAACTTGCCGAACGCCTCGGGATCGTCGTCGTCCCCATGTACGTGACGGTCGGGAGCGAGACGTTCCGCGACGGCGTCGGCCTTCACCCCGACGAGCTGTACGAGCGCCTCGCGAACGAGGGCGAGGTGGCGACGACGTCCACACCGACCGCCGCCGACTTCCTCGCCGCGTTCGAGCGGGCGGGGAGTCGGCCCGTCGTGTGCGTGACCGTCGCGGGGTCGATGAGCGGCGCACACGGACAGGCGAGGCGCGCTGCGGAGGAATTCCCGGGCGTGGCCGAAGTGGTGGACTCGCGCTCTGCCTCGATGGCCGAGGGTTTCGTCGCGCTCGAGGCGGCCCGGGCGGCGGCCGGCGGCGCCGATCTTGCGGCCGTCGCCGCCCGGGCCCGCCGGGTGGCGGCTGCGACGCGGCTGTTCGCCACCGTGGAGACGTTCGATTACCTACGGCGTTCGGGCAGGGTCAACCGGTTGCAGGCGTACGCCGCGACCGCCCTCGACATCAAGCCGGTGTTCGCCTTCCGCGACGGCGAGCCCTCGGCCGTCGCGCGTCCGCGCACGCGGCGGCGGGCGCTCGACCGTGTGGTCGAGGAGACGGTGAACGCCGCCGAGGGACGGCCGTTGCATCTGGCCGTGGTCCACGCTCGTGCGGCCGCGGAGGCCGAACGCGTCGTGGACGCCGTGGCCGGCGCCGCCGACGTGGTCGAGCGCTATGTCGTCGAGGTCACGCCCGTGGTCGGGGCGCACGTCGGCCCCGGGCTCGTGGGCACGGCCTTCTACTGCGACCCGGACTAGGCTTGCCCGGATGGCCGGGCGCATCCTCTGGGTCGTCGGCGCATATCTGGCCGGGACGATTCCCACCACGCAGATCGTCGCGAGGCTTCGCTGGAACCGCGGAGGTCGAGCCGTCGTCGAGGAGGCCCGGCGCGGCACGGGCGAGCTCGACCCGCACATCCTGATGACCGCGCGCGTCGGCGCCGCCTGGTCCGTGCTCGCGATGACCGCCGACGTGCTGAAGGGGATGGTGTTCCTCGTCGTCGCACGCGAGCTCGGCGATCTCCCGGCGACGTGGCTCGCCTGGTGCGGCGTCGCGGTGGTGCTGGGGCACGCGTTTCCCTTTTATGCACGTCGGATGTCGGGGCGCGGCCTGGCGGCGGCGGCCGGCGTCTACCTGATCCTCCTGCCGTGGGAGATGGTCGTCGCGGGCGGCGTCATCCTGCTGGGCCTCGCGGTGAGGAACTCGGGCATCGCGACCACCGTCGCCATGCTGAGCGTCCCCTTCGTCGCCGCCTGGCAGGGCCAACCGGCGGCGTTCGTGCTCATGGGGATTGTCATCTTCCTCGTGATCGTCGCTCGGCGACTCGAAGGGGTCGGCGCGGTCATCCGTTCCGGGGTTCCGCCGGGCAGGGCGGTCCTGTACCGGGTGGCCCTGGACGCCACCGCCGTCCCCGGCGGTGGGGCGGTCACCGACCACGGCCAGAGCACTCCACCCCCCGTCTCCTGACCCGTTCGCGCCATTCCGGCCCCTCGGCCCGGTAGGCTCGGAGGATGCCCACCGTGGTGCAGAAGTACGGCGGAACGTCGGTGGCCGACAGCCGGCGGATCCGGGCCGTCGCCGACCGCGTGCTCGCGGCCAAGCGCGCCGGCAACGATGTCGTCGTCGTCGTGAGCGCGATGGGCGACACGACCGACGACCTCGCGGCGATGGCGATGGAGATCACGCCGATCCCGAACCCCCGCGAGCTCGACCTGCTCCTCACGGCCGGCGAGCGCATCGCCATGTCCCTCCTGGCGATCGCCATCAACGCCGAAGGGTTCGCGGCCGCCTCCTACACGGGGTCGCAGGCCGGCATCATCACCGACACCTCGCACGGCAAGGCCAAGATCATCGACATCCGGCCGGGCCGCATCCTCGAGTCCCTGCAGCAGGGCAACGTCGTGATCGTCGCCGGCTTCCAGGGCGTCTCCACGGAGCACGACGTCACCACGCTCGGCCGAGGCGGCTCGGACACCACCGCGGTCGCGCTGGCGGGCGCGCTCGGGGCCGACGTCTGCGAGATCTACACCGACGTGGACGGCGTCTACACCGCCGACCCGCGCGTCGTGCCCGACGCGCGCAGGCTCCCCGCGCTCTCGTACGAGGAGATGCTCGAGATGGCCGCGGCCGGCGCCAAGGTCCTGCAGCTACGATCGGTGGAGTACGCGCGCCGGCACGGCGTCCGGCTCCACGTCCGGTCGTCGTTCACCGACGATCCGGGAACATGGATCGTCGAGGAGGATGAGCGAGTGGAACAGGCCCTGATCTCCGGCGTGGCCTGCGACGCCGACGAGGTGAAGATGACGATCGAGCAGGTCCCCGACCGGCCGGGCGTGGCGGCCGAGATCTTCCGCGCCGTGGCGGACGAGGGCGTGCACGTCGACATGATCGTGCAGAACTCCTCCCGCGAGGGCGAGGGGCGGACCGACGTGTCGTTCACCGTCCCCAGGGCGGATGTTCCTCGTGCGGCGGTGTTGATCGAGCGCCTGACCGAGAAGGTCGGCGCCGCGGGCCACTCCGTCGACGACGGGATCGCCAAGGTGTCGCTCGTCGGCGCGGGGATGAAGAGCAACTTCGGCGTGGTCGCCGACATGTTCGAGGCGCTCGCGACCGAGGAGATCAACATCGAGATGATCTCCATGTCGACGATCCGCATCTCGTGCGTCGTCCGCGCCGAGGCGGCCGACCGGGCCGTCCGGGCCGTGCACGCGAAGTTCGACCTCGGACGCGAGCGGGCGAGCGACGCCGCCGAAGAGGCGGGCTGAGCGTGGCCCCCGCGCGCATCGCCGTCGTGGGCGCCACCGGGGCGGTCGGCAGCGAGATGACGAGGATCCTCGAGGAGCGAGGGTTCCCGGCCGAGAACGTCGTGTTGTTCGCGACGGCGCGGTCGGCCGGCACGCGAATCCCCTTCGGCGGCAGCGAGATCGAGGTTCGCGAGGCGTCCGATCGGTGGTTCGACGGCATCGACGTGGCCCTGGTGTCGTGCGGGTCGAAGTCCTCGCGGGTGCTCCTCCCGCCCGCCGCCGCGGCCGGGACCGTGTGCATCGACAACTCCTCCGCGTTCCGGATGGACCCCGCCGTGCCACTCGTGATCCCCGAGATCAACCCCGACGCGGCGCGCGCCCACCACGGGATCATCGCGAACCCGAACTGCACCGCGATCACGGCGCTCGTGCCGCTCGCGCCGCTGCACCGCGCGTTCGGGCTGCGGTTCCTGCTGACGTCGTCGTACCAGTCGGTGTCGGGGACGGGCATGCGCGCCATCCGTGAGCTCGCGGAGCAGGTCGGCAAGCTCCACGGCCAGGAGGAGGATCTCCGCCGCCCCGATCCGTCGGCGCTGCCCGAGCCCGAGGTCTACGCGCGCCCGATCGCGTTCAACGTGATCCCGATGTGCGAGACGCCCGACCCGGCCGGCAGCGGCTTCACGACCGAGGAGACGAAGATGCGCGACGAGGCCAGGAAGATCCTCGGCCTCCCCGAACTGATGGGCGCGGCGACGGCGGTGCGCGTGCCGGTCGTCACCGGCCACGGCGTCTCGGTGTACGCGGAGTTCGAGCGTGAGCCTGTCGTGGACGAGGCGCGCGAGATCCTGGCCGCCGCCCCCGGCGTCCGGCTCGTCGACGACCTCGAGAACGGGGTGTTCCCCACGCCGCTGGAGGCCGCGGGGCTCGACGACGTGCTCGTCGGGCGGATCCGCCGGCCGGACGCCGACCGGACGGCGCTGCTGTACTTCGCCGCCGGCGACAACCTGCGCAAGGGGGCCGCGCTGAACGCCGTGCAGATCGCCGAGCTGCTGACCGACTGACTTAGCGCATCGGGCAGGCGCAGGGACGCTCGCCGCAGCGAGGACACCCTTTGGCGTAGCGTGCGACGGCGCCGTCGAGGTCGACCCCGGTGACGTTCGCCACCGAGATCAGCCACGCCAGTACGTCCCCGGATTCGTGCTCCAGCTGGGCGGCGTCCCCGTCGCGCAGCGCGCGGGCGAGCTCGCCGACCTCCTCGACCATCCAGCGGAACGTCCCGTCGGCGCCCCGGGCGCGGTCGCGTTCCAGGTAGGTGTCCGCGATGGCGCGCTGCAACTCCGCCAGGTCCATGAAGGGGAGTCTACGAAGTGGACGAGCGTCGGCGGCCGGCGGTGACGCCGGCGTCAGGACATGAACTCGACGATGAGCCGCTCGTCGACCGTCACCGGCAGCGGGATCTCGCTGCGCTCCGGCTGACGGACGAGCGTTCCCGACACCGCGTCCTTGTCCCGCTCGAGATAGGGCGGCGGGTCGGGGGTGACCTCCATGGCCTCGCGGACCGGGATGAAGTTCCTGGCGGCCGGGGAGGCCGCGATCGTCTGGCCGGGCCGAACCGCGGCGCTGGGGACGTTCAGCCGCTTCCCGTCGACCAGGATGTGGCCGTGGGAGACGAGCTGCCGGGCCTGCCGCATGGTCTGGGCGAAGCCCAGGCGCAGGACCAGCGAGTCGAGCCGGGTCTCCAGGAGCCGGATCAGCTCCTCGCCCGTGACGCCCTTCTTCCGGCTCGCGCCGGCGAAATAGCGGCGGAACTGCTTCTCCTGGACCCCGTAGATGGCCCGCAGCTTCTGCTTCTCGAGCAGGCGCATGTGGAACTCGGTCGGCCGGCGCCGGCCCTGCCCGTGCTGGCCGGGCGGGTAGGGGCGCTTGGCCGCGGGGCAGTTCGGGCGCCCACAGATGGGTTCGCCCACGCGGCGGCACATGCGATGTCTTGGACCGAGTTTCTGCATAGCGGGGCTCCGATTATTGCAGGCTGAGAGCCCGCGCGGCACATGCCGCGCGGGACCCCGGCCACGTCCTGGGTCGGGACGGCGGGATTTGAACCCGCGACCTCAGCGTCCCGAACGCTGCGCGCTACCAAACTGCGCCACGTCCCGTCGGGCCGGCCCCCTCACGGCGACCGGCCCAAGCAGTCTAGCGGGCCCTCGACGGACCCATTGCTACGATGGCCGGTGCCGATGCGTATCGCCCAGGTGGCACCTCCGTGGCTGGCCGTCCCCCCGCAGGGCTATGGGGGGATCGAGTGGGTCGTGGCTCTCCTCGCCGACGGCCTGGCCGAACGCGGTCACGACGTCACCCTGTTCGCGACCGGCGACTCCAGGACGAAGGCGAAGCTCGACTTCGTCTACGCCGATGCGCCGGGTCCCAGGTTCATCAACGACCCGACGCTCGACACGACCCACACGCTCTACGCACTGCGGGACGCGGCCTCCTTCGACGTGGTCCACGTCCACTCGCCCTTCTCCGCGCTCGCGGCGGCCGTGGAGCTCCCGGTGCCGGTCGTTCACACGCTCCACGGAAGCTTCACCGACGACATGCGCCGTCTGTACGCCGAGGTCGGTGACCGGGCGTGGTTCGTCGCGATCAGCCGCGACCAGCAGCGCCACATGCCCGAGCTGAACTACGGCGGCGTGGTGTACAACGGCGTCAACCTTCCCGACTACCCACTGCGCGAGGAGAAGGAAGATTTCGTGCTGTTCCTCGGCCGCGCGTCTCCCGACAAGGGCGCGCACCGCGCGGTGCTGGCGGCCCGGGAAGCGGGGGTCCGACTCGTCCTCGCCGTCAAGGTCGCGAACGAGGAAGAGGAGCGCCACTGGAACCGCGACGTGCTGCCCGTCATGCCGTCCGACGCGACGATCCTGGGCGAGATCTCGCTGGAGGAGAAGGTCGACCTGCTGTCGCGCGCGCGGGCGGTGCTGTTCCCCATCGACTGGGACGAGCCGTTCGGACTGGTGATGACCGAGGCGATGGCGTGCGGGACCCCGGTGATCGCGACGCCGCGCGGTTCGGTCCCCGAGGTGGTCGCCGACGGCGAGACCGGGTTCATCGTCTCGGTCGAGGACTATCCGGCCGAGGCGGCCCGGGCGCTCGCCGGGGTCGGGGAGATCGACCCCGCAGCGTGCCGGCGCCGCGTCGAGGAGCTGTTCTCGAAGGAAGCGATGGTCGCCGGGTACGAAGCGGTCTTCGAGAACGCGATCGCCAAGAGCTGACGCGCCGCGCCCGGCCGCCGCGCGACGGCGATCAGGCGGAGATCGAGCCCCGATGTTCGGCGGCCGAGGGGTTCTCGGCCGGCCGGGCCTCGAGCTCCAGGATCGTGGCCTCGGGCCTGCACAGGAACCGGAACGGCGCGTACTTGCTCGTTCCCATTCCCGGCGAGACGTGCATCACGGCGGGCGGGATCATCGAGAGCCCCCTGCACAGCCGCGTGGGGATGTGGCTGTTGGTGACCAGGGCCCCGACCAGCGGCATGCGAACCTGGCCGCCGTGCGTGTGGCCGGTGAGGATGAGATCCCACCCGAACGCGGCGAGCTCGGGCGCGGGGTCGGGCGAATGAACGACCGCGAGGCCGACGACGCCGGGATCCGTGCGCGCGGCGAGTCGCAGGTCGGCGAGCTGGATGTGCGGGTCGTGCATCCCCATCACCTCGAGCCGCGTCCCGTCGACGGGCAGCTCGGTCCGCCGGTTGTCGAGGTCGGTCCATCCGTCGTCCAGGAGCCGCCGCCGCAGGTCGGCGTCACGTCCGCGGACGGCCTTTCGCTTGGGGCGCGTCCGCATGAAGTAGCGCGCGTAGTTGAGGGGCTTCGGCGCCCAGAGGTCGTTGGAGCCCAGGACGAAATACGAGGCAAGGCGGCCGCGCAGCGGCCGGAGCGCCTCGACGACGCGATCGACCGCGTCGGGCTCGCCCAGGAAGTCACCCGTCACCACCGCGACGTCGGTCGCGGGGAGCGACGACAAGAACCGGGCCTTGGCGTCGTCGCGTTCGACCATGTGCAGGTCCGACAGGTGCAACACGGTGAGCGTGGCGCTCGTGTCCGGCGCCAGCACCGGCACGCGGTAGCGGCGCGCGCGATACCAGCGGCGTTCGATCAGGATGCCGTAGAGCACGCACAGGATGCCGGCGACGACGACGATGCCGAGCGCCGTCACGAATACGGATAGGGTTGCGAGCGTGGGGAAGTGCATGAGAGGCGAATTGTAGTGTCCCTCAAGGAACGATTGTCGGAGGAGTCGAAGGACGCGCTGAGAAGCGGCCAGAAGGTCCGGCTGGCGACGCTCCGTCTGCTGGCCGCCGCCGTCAAGAACAAGGAAGTGGAGGTCGGCCACGAGCTGGACGACGAGGAGTTCGTCCAGGTGGCCCAGAAGGAGGCGAAGCAGCGCCGCGAGTCCATCGAGGCGTACGACAAGGGCGGCCGCGAGGACCTGGTCGCGCGCGAGCGCGAGGAGCTCGAGGTGCTCGGTGAGTACGTCCCGGCGGAGCTCTCCGACGAGGAGCTGGACGCCATCGTCGAGGAGACCGTTGCCGCCGTCGGCGCGACGGGATCCGGCGACATGGGCAAGCTGATGGGAGCCGTGATGGCCAAGGTCAAGGGACGCGCCGACGGCCGCCGGGTGCAGCAGAAGGTGCGGGCCAGGCTCGGTTCCTGATCACGGTCGCGCGGGGAAGCCGGCGCCGATCGGCGTCAGGTGGGCGTGGGTGTGGGTGTCCCGGTGAAGTGCCCGACGGTGATGGTGACGGCGCTTCCGCGCGCGACCCTGGAACCGCCGCCCGGTGACTCCTTCAGTACGATCCCGTCCTGCGCCGGATCCGTCACGTCGACGATCAGCACGTTCACGGCGAGCCCCGCACTTTGCAGCAGGTCCTTCGCGTGTTGCTTGCTCGCGCCGAGGACGTTGGGGACGACGACGCGCTGGGGGACCGGCTTCTTGCCGTTGCTCACCCAGATGGTGACGGCGCTCCCGAGCGGCGCCGACGCGCCGCCGCCGGGCGACTGCTTGAAGACGATGCCCGCGGGCGAGTTCGACGGACCCAGTTTCACGATCGCCCCGAACTTCGCGCGGGCCAGGATCGCCTGGGCGTCCGTGGACGTCTTCCCCACGACGTTGGGAACGTGCGAGGTCCGGACCTTGGGGGGCGGCGCGTAGGGGAAGCGCTCGATCGGCATCCCGGCCGTGGCCCACACCATGAACCGGTGCCAGACCGGGGCGGACATCGTGCCGCCGAAGCCGTTGGGTCCCAGCGAGGCGCTGTCGCTCTTCGCCCATCCGGTCCACACGGCCGTGGAGAGCTGGCGGACGTAGCCCACGAACCAGGCGTCCTGGAAGTTCTCGCCGGTTCCGGTCTTCCCCGCCGCCGGCCGTGCGCCGAGTCCCTCGCCGGCGGCGGTCCCCGACGTCAGCACGCCCTCGAGCATGCTCGTCTCCTCGGATGCGACGCCGGCCGGGATCGCCCGCGTG
>Ga0335076_10002022_pt1 | contig 19982 bp, 17 predicted proteins | sample Lox_Sample_25_FD_206717 | JGI IMG/M metagenome (GOLD analysis project Ga0335076, IMG submission 206717) | Soil microbial communities from Loxahatchee National Wildlife Refuge, Florida, United States - Lox_Sample_2.5 | ecosystem: Environmental > Terrestrial > Soil > Wetlands | place: USA...
GACGGGTACATGAGCCGCGCGAACGTCCACTCGGCCGGGACATTGTAGTCCTTGGGCAGCGGAAAGTCGTTGTATTCCCAGGCCGGATACTCGCGGAAGGGGCGTTGGGCAAACAGCGTACACAGCAATCCCGAAGCTACCGCGAAGCTCAGGAGGACGAAGCGCCTCATTTACTAACAAGTATAGGTTACTGGCCGCGTCCCCCGGTCGTGACGGGGTTGGCCTTAAGGCGCGCCGGCATATCGGCCAGCACGTAGCTCATGACGGCGAGCGCGGCCACGCTCTTGCGGAAATCGGTGGGGTCGACCTTATCCAGCGTGTCGGCTTCGCTGTGGTGCCAGTCGAAGTAGTGCGTGCCGGCGGCGCGCTCGCTCATCAGTGGAATGCCGGCTGCTCCGAGCGGGCGGATATCTTCACCGCCGCCGCCGCCCGAGATTTCGCCGGCGCCGATACGGTCAAGCAGCTTCCCCACCTGGCGTAGCAGATCCAGGGATTGCCCATCGACGCTGGCGCCGAACCCACGGGGAGTTTCCGCGCCGCCATCCATTTCGAGCGCCACCACCTGGTCCTTGACAGCCTCGCCGACGAACGCGCGGTAGGCTTCGCCGCCGCGTCCGCCGTTCTCCTCGTTCACCCAGAAAGCCACGCGCAAGGTGCGGCGCGGCTGCAAACCGAGCTTATGGATGAGGGTCAGCGCCTGCAGGCAGGCGATGATGGAAGCGCCGTCGTCCTGCGCTCCCTGGCCGACGTCCCAGGAATCGATGTGGCCGCCGATCACAACCACCTCCTCGGGATGCTCCTTGCCGGGGATTTCACCGATCACGTCGCCGGAATCGGCGTCGGGGAGCATGTGCGCGCCCATTTCCAAGTGGATCTTGACGGGGACGCCGTCGGCCAGCAGCCGGGTGATCATGGCCGCGTCTTCCGGTGAAATCGCGGCGGCGGGGATTTGCGGAGCGCCGGCAGCGTACTCCATGGCTCCGGTGTGCGGAGTCTGCATGGCGAGCGGCGTTGCCGACCGGACCAGCGCCGCGACCGCGCCCAACGCGGCGGCGCGCGACGCGCCCATCGACCGGAAATTCCGCGCCGGTCCATAGCCGCGGAATACGTAGTCGTAAACCACGATTTTGCCTTCCACCTGGGAGCGGCCCAGCTTTTCGAGCGTTTCGAAATCGGGCACGGAAATGGCGTCGGCGGTGATGCCTCCGGCCGGCGTTCCGACGCTCATTCCAAGGCCGAGCATATGCAAGGGCCGGTCGAGCGGTGTGAGAATGCGCCCCGATTCGGCGCCGCGCACCCAATGCGGAACCTTGGCGGGGATGACGCGGACGTTGCTCAACCCCGAGGCCTTCATCTGTTCGACCGACCACGCGATGGCGCGTTCGAGCGAGGGCGATCCGCTCAGGCGATTGCCGATCCGATAGCAGAGATACGTGAGCCGGTCGTAGCCTTCGTGGTCGGCGAGAGCGGCATCGATCAGTTTGTCGGCGGCGGACTTGTACTGACCGGCGAGATTCTGGGCGGATGCGGGGATGGCCGCGAAAAAGCTGATAAGGAGGACAGACAGGCACCGAGGCATAAAGAACACTATCGCACGGCGCCGGAAGGCTACGCAGGGGCGAGGCCGGGTCTCCAGCCTTTACTCGTGCCGCAGAGACTCGATCGGATCAATCGCCAGCAACCGGAGCGCCGGAATGAGGCACGCTCCCAGCGCGGCCGTTGCTAAAACAGCCGCCACCAGTGTGAACGTCATCGGATCGGTCGTCGTCACCTGAAAGAGCAAACCCCTGAGAACGCGGGTCAGCCCGATCGCGGAAAGGGCGCCGATCCCCAGGCCTGCCACGATCAGCTTCGCGCCCTGGACCAGCATGAGGCGCAAGGTGTCGGCGGGTTGTGAGCCGAGCGCCATGCGGATGGCAATTTCGCGTGCGCGGCGGCGGGCGGCATAGGACATCACGCCGTAGATTCCGATCAGCGCCAGCACCAGGGCGATCGCCGCGAAAATGCCGATCACCTGGAGCGCGAACCGCTGGCTCGCCACCGATTCTCCGATGACTTCCTCCATGGACCGAATCTCCTGCACACTGAGGTCCGCGCCCATTCGCCGGGCCGCCTGCTGTACAGCCGGAATAACTTTCGCCGGGTCCGCGGTGGTATGCATCGCGATATACGTGAGGAACGTCGGGTTCTGCCGGATCGGCGGATAGAACGCGGGCGGCGCCTCGAGATCCGTGGGGCCATCTTTCACGTCGCCGGTCACTCCGACAATCGTCATCGCGGTCCCGGGCGTGTTGGTATCGGGCGTGGTGTAGATCCGCTCGCCCAGGCAGGCGGTCACGCTGGGCCAATAACGCAGCGCCAGAGTGCGATTGACCAGCGTGATCTTTGGTGCGTCGAAATCGTCGGCCGGGGTGAACCACCGGCCCGCCAGCAGGGGCACGCCGATGGCGCGGAAATAATCGGGCGACACGTATTCGTAGTGGGCGTTCATGCTGGAATTCGCCGGCCGCGGACGTTTCTCGATGCCGAAGGGAGCGCTATCGTGGGCGCCGGTCCAGGGGAGATTGGATGTCCCACCGGCCCCGTCGACTCCGGGCAGGTGCTCCAGACGTTCCATGAAGGCTTCGAAAAACGCCGTGTACTTGCGCGCGCCGATCAGTTTGCCATAGGAAAGCGAAGTGCTCATGGTGACGACGCCGCGCGGATCGAATCCCGGGTCGACGTGGCCCAGCGCCAGGAAACTGCGCAGCAGCAGCCCCGCGCCGATCAGTAGCACGAAGGTGAGCGCGATCTCCGCGACCACGAAGACGCCGCGGGGCCGGTTGCGGCGCAGATGAGTGGTGGAAGCGCTCAGGGCCGGAGGCAGTCCGAAGACCAGCCCGGCCGCGACCGATGCCAGGGCGGTGACCAGAATCACGCACGGGTCGAGGGATATGTGATGCAGCCGAGGCACGAATTCCGGCGCCAGATTCACCAGCTCGCGAACGCCGCAGAATGCCAGCAGCAACCCCAGCGCTCCGCCGATGGCCGCCAAGGTCGCGCTTTCGGTGAGCATCTGGCGAATCAGCCTCGATCGGCTTGCGCCCACGGCGGTGCGGATAGCCATTTCGCGCTCGCGAACGGTGGCGCGGGCGAGCAGCAGATTGGCCACGTTGACGCATGCGATGAGCAGCACGAATCCGACCGCGCCGGCCAGCAGCAGAAGCGTCGGCCTCGCGGCGCCGACCAGGTCATCCTGCAGAGGTTTGAGTTGGACGCGCCAGTTCCGGTCGTCGGGATGCTCCGCTTCCAGCCGGCTCGCGATGACGTTCATTTCGGCTTGCGCCCGCTCGATTGTGGCTCCGGGCTTGAGCCGCGCGATGGTATTGCAGTAATGATTCGCCCGTGAGACCCGCGTATTGGACAGCAGATTGTAGACCAGCCACACGTCGACCGATTCGCCATGCGGCAGCCGGTACCCTCCGCTGACGTGCTCGAAGTTGCGCGGCATCACACCTACCACCCGAACCCGATCTCCGCTCAGCTCGATATTTTTCCCGATTGCGTGGAGGTCGCCCCCCAGAAGCCGCTGCCAGACGCCGTAGCTGACGATGGCGACGTCCGTGGCGCAGCACGTCTGTTCTTCTTCCCGGGTGAATGCGCGGCCCATCACCGGCTGGACGCCGAAGAGATGGAAGAATCCGTACGATACGCGGACGCCGGTGAGCCGCTGGGGATGTTCGCCGCCATACTGCTGGTCCTGACGGACGTAGGTGGCGAAGTCTTCGAACACCGTGCTCTGCTGGCGGTAGTCGCGAAAATCGGCCGGGTCGAGCGGGACTTTATCGAAACGCTCGACTGGATTGTTCTGATACACGCGCACCAGTCGGTCCGGGTCACGGTAGGGCAGTGGCTTGAGCAGAACCGAATAGAGGACGCTGAAAATAGCGCTGTTGGCGCCGATCCCAAGCGCCAGCGCCGCCACCGCGACGATGGTGAATCCGCGATTTCGGGACAGCGCACGGATGGCGAAGCGCAGGTCTTGGAGGAGAGTGCCCATTGGCGTCTTGGACACCGGATGCATGCCGGAAGTTCCGACGGCACGCGGCGCAAGCACTCTTGCTTGCCGCACCCAGACTCATCTCGGCGCTTTGGCCGCGCCCGGCACGGAACAGCGCATCGACACGAGTGTCGATGCGGCAGGCGTGAGTGCCTGGCGCCACGCTCCACTACCGCACCAGCGGGATATACGCCGAGACTGCCCGCCGGTACGCCGCGAACTGGTCGCCGAATCGCGAGGCAAGCAGCCTGTCCTCCGTCCGCACGCGAACCTCGGTCCCGGCGAAAAAGAGCGCGAACGCCACCGGCATCCACATCGGCTGCGTGACGAGCATCGTCGTAGCCACCAGAAGCAGCAGCATTGATGCATAAATGGGATGGCGGATGACGGCGTACGGTCCTGTGCGCACGAGTTCGTGGTCGGAATACAGGCCGGCATTGATGCGGAACTGCCGTCCGAGATGCGCTACCGCCGTCCACATCACGGCCGCTCCCAACGGCGCCGCGACCGCTGCCGCAAGCAATCGCGGCAGTCCCGGCTTACTTGGCTGAATGAAGCTCGTGGCTACCGAGTAGCTGGCTAATTCGAGCGTGATGCCGATCCACGTCGGCCGTTTCGCCGTGATCGATGCGCGCTTCTGATTGTGCGGCGCGCGAAAAATCGGCACGTAGGCCCAGACCGCCCACGAGAGGATGAAAATACACCAGACCATTAGGTAGAAAATCATCTGATAGGTTGGATGGTGACATTCCCCATGCGGGAATCGTTAAATTCCGTCTGTTCGCCGGCTTTTCGCCCGGGAATGGGCAGCAGGCGCGCGCAGAGCGGCTTGTTCCACTTGTAAGCCAGCGTGGCCACATCGCCCACGATACGGGCGATGCGCTCCTCGGAGATATCGCCGGGCAGGGGAACGGTGTCGAGTCCGCCGGCGCAGACCGCCGAATAGGCCAGCAGAGAGTCCATGTTGAACGTGCCTTCCGACCAGCGTTTGGCGAGCACGGTGTCCTCGAGCACCGGGAGCATCAGCCCGGAGTATCCGACGCGTTTCACGGGAACGGACTGCACCGCGCGCGTGACAATGGCCGCGGCGGTCATCGTACCGCTGGAACCGAACGGCGCCCCCAGGAACGATTCGAAAGCCCGCGCGATCGAAACATCGCCCAACGGAGCCGGCGTCGGATCGATGCCCTCATATTCCCAGCCGCTCGACGCCGCCACCCGCTGCGCGATGGCTTCGGCGTCGCGCAGATGAACGGAGAGTTCGCTGGTGAGAAGCTCCTGCGCCGCCGCCGGCGAATGCTCGCGCGCGAACACATCCGCGACCACGTTGGCGCCCTCCAAACCGACGGCGAACGCCTGTTTGCTCCCCGTGTGCCAGGAAGCGGGGAAGAACGGGCAGTATTCCTTGAGCATGGCGATGGCGCCGAAATTGAGATTGCCCTGGCCGTGCGGGCTCCGCTCGCTGACCGTTTTGATCAGCCGCGCCGCCTGCCGCAGCGAGCCCCAGTGAATGCCGTCCTCCGCCGCCACCACCAGCGAAGCATTGGCGCGCGGCACTTTGCTCAGAAATTCCGCCAGCAGGTCGACCGATGCCGTGCCGTCGGAATCGTGCAGCATGGCCGGGCCGATGTTGAGCATGAAGCCACGCGTGCGCGCCAGGTCGTCGATGCGGTTCAGTAGCGACAAAGCGTCCGCCCGGGCAAGCGATCGGGTGTAATCGGGAAACGGCTGGGTGGAGATGCGTACGCCCTCCACCTCGAAGCCCGACGCGCGGAACGCCTGCCGCGCGGCATCCAGGAATTTCATGGCGGCGTCAAAGGGCGCATCGGGATGCGCCGGATCGACGCGTACGAAAGCTGTGATCGCGCGCACCTTCGGACGCGGGCTGGCGCCCCACGCTCCGACACTCCATGCCAGCGTGGAAAATGCGAGTACCCAGAAGATTTTCCGCATCATCGCCATATTATAGGTGACCATGGCTTCGGGTTAGTAACAGTTTGCTAACCCATGCCAATCTGGCTTTTCCACAAGCGCTGCAGGCACTCTCGAAGTATGAAACTCTGGCCAGTAGTGTTGTTATCCGGGCTGGCGGCCACGGCCGTCATGGCCTCGGACGTATCGGTGCTGGAATTGGCGCCGGCCGGGACCAACGCGGCTATCGGCATCAACGTGCGCGGTCTGCTCGATTCGCCCATGGCGAAAGAAATCAAGACCGCTGCCGCGGGCCACAAGGGCTTCTCCGGTCTCCCCGGCGCTCCTAAGATTGACGGTTTCGATCCCTTCAAGGATCTCGACCAGTTGGTGGTCTTCGTCCAATCGGGGAGCGGAAAGCCCTCCACACTGCTGGTTCTCACAGGGCGATTCGATGTGGAGAAGATGGGCGCCGGCGCGAAAAAGTATCACGACGTCCCGCTGCTGGAGGCGTCTCAGGGCCAGGTGCTCGCCGTCCTCGATGGGGCGACCGGAATCTACGGTGAGCAGGAACTCGTGCAGCAAGCCATCGACCGGCGCGGTTCGGGCACGCAATTGGGAGCGGACTTGGCTGCGCGCATCGACGCGGCGCGCCAGAAGTACGACGCCTGGGGCTTGGGCGAATTCCCGGACGGAATCGCCGTGCCTGGCGAAGCCGAGAGCATGTTTCGCTCCATCGACCGGTTCTCGTTCGGCGCCAGCCTGCGCCAGGGTTTGGAGCTGAACCTCGAAGCGCACGCGAAGTCGCCGGAAGACGCTTCCAAGATCGCGGCCGCGCTTTCCCTGCTGGAAACGGCAATCAAAGCGGCGCCGAAAAACGGCGACGGCACGAAATTCGAAGTTCATTCCGACAATGGCACGTTTCAGATCGCGGTGAGCGTCCCGCAGGAGGCGCTGGAAGCGCAGCACTCGGCATTGGCCGGCCTTTTCTCAGGCGACATGAAGGGTGAAGGCACGCCTTCGCCGCAGCCGCTGGTAGATGCCGCGACCGCACCGCCGGTTGCGGCCGATCCACTGGCGCCGCTCGCGCTGGAATCGCCGATCCAGGCAGTCCCGCCCGCTCCCGTCGTGCCGGAGCCGGAAACTCCGCCCGCGCCCAAACCGGCCGTCCCGGTCAAGCCATCCAACAAGCCGGTGATCTTCAAAGCGCCCAACGGCGACACCATGGTCTTGAAACTTCCAGGCGGCGGGAAATAAGTCTGTGGGCCGGTTCGCGTGCATCGCGAACCAGCCCGGTGTGAGCGAACTACGCGGACTTGACGACTGACAGGGCTTCGACGTCCTTGGGGTCGGCAAAGCGATAGGTGAAGATCATTCCGGCGAGCATGCAGGCGCTCATGGCGAAGAGCCCATCCCCCTCACTCATGGAACCGCTGGCCGTCGACCAGGCATAGCATCCGAAGAGGATCACCGAGGTCACGATAACCGCCAGGCTGAAATAAGACACAAACCGATCGAGCATAGGTCACACCTTTCTGTTCGAGAACTGAGTTGAATTCCGCCTCCAGCCGGCCGGCTGGAGTTCTCATGTTTGGGAGAAGCGGCGCCGTCAGCGCCTGTTCTTCTGTCCGGAAGCTTGACTTCGCTTTCTGTCCTATAAGACGGTGTTCTGCGGAAAAGGTTACTTAAAGCTTCGTAAACCCGGTCTGACCTGGCCGTGTCGCGGGCACTCCTGCCTGCCGCATCGGCACTCGTGCCGATGCGCTCCCCGCGTGCCATCATGGTGCCTGATGTTCTCCTGGCTGTTCTCATCGCCGTTACCTCCGGGCACCACGGCCCCGGAATTCTCGCTGCCGGACGAATCGGGTCGCGTGGTGACGCTTTCGGAATTGCGCGGACGCACTGTGGTACTGGTGTTCTATCCCGGCGACGATACGCCCGGTTGCACCCGCCAACTCTGCGAGTTCCGCGATTCGTGGAGTGAAGCGCGAGCCCGCGGCGTCCTGGTCTTCGGCGTCAATCCGCAGAATGCCGGGAAGCACCGCAAATTCCGCGACAAGTTCTCGTTCCCCTTTCCCCTGCTCGTGGACCGCGGCCAGAAAGTGGGCGCGCTCTATCGCACGAAAGGCCTGATCGTGAAGCGGACGGTCTATCGCATCGGTCCGGATGGCGTCATCCGATTTTCGCGGCGCGGCTACCCGTCGCCGGCTGAAGTGTTGGCGGAGTGAAGCCGATGAAGATCCCACGCGTCTACCCGATCCTCGATACCGCTTCGCTCGCGGCGCGCGCCATCGCCATCGAAACCGCCGCGGCGGCCCTGCTGGAGGGCGGCGCCGGTATTTTACAGATCCGCCACAAAACGCATTGGACTCGCGGCATGTGGGCGGCGGCGCAGTTGGTGGCGCGGCTTTGCCGGGAAGCAGGCGCCATGCTGGTGGTCAACGATCGCGCCGATTTCGCGCTCCTGCTGGGAGCCGGTCTGCATGTCGGACAGGACGATCTGCCCCCGCGCGATGCCCGACGCCTGATGGGCCACGAGCCGCTGATCGGATTCTCCAGCCACGATGCGCGCCAGCTGGCGGCGGCGGGAGGCGAACCGGTGGATTATGTCGCGCTGGGACCGATTTTCGCCACCGGCTCGAAACACAATCCCGATGCCGTGGTGGGCGTCGAAGAACTGGCGCGTTGCCGCCCCCTGATCGAGAAGCCGCTGGTGGCGATCGGCGGCATCACGCTCGAGAATGCGGCTGAGGTGCTGCGCGCCGGGGCCGATTCACTGGCCGTAATCGCGGGCATGCTGCCGAAAGAAGCCTCGGCGCGAAGCCTTCGCGAGCGCATGGAGGAATGGCGGCGGGTAACCGCATCCGTATAAAAGATTGCTATTCAGAATGCCTTCATATAGAATCCCTCCATATGGACCTTCTGCAGGGCACCCTCGACATGCTGGTACTGCGGACACTGCTGCTGGCTCCCCTTCACGGATATGGCATCGCCAAGGCCATCCGCAATAACTCGAGCGAAGCGCTCGACATCGAATTCGGTTCGCTCTACCCGGCGTTGAAACGCCTGGAGCTGAAGGGCTGGATCGCGGCCAGGTGGGAGACCTCCGAGCATAACCGGCGGGTGAGGCACTACCGCTTGACGCCGGCCGGCCGTAAGCAACTCCACCTGGAACATTCCAAGTGGGCCGATTTCGTGTCCGCGGTCGGGCAGATCATGGGGCCGCTCCCCAAGGAGGGTAAATCATGACATTCCACCGGCTCAAAGGCCTGCTGCCCTGGCACCGCCGGGCGCGGGAAGCGGACATGCGTGAAGAATTGGAATCGCTGGCGGCCATCGCGCAGCCGGGCGAGTTGGGGAATCTGACGCGGGCCGCGGAGGACGCGCGCTCGGTGTGGACCTGGATGTGGTTCGAAGAGTTGTGTCGCGATATTCGGTATGCGCTCCGCTCCATGCGTCAGAACCCGGGGTTTTCGGCGACCGCGGTGCTTTCCCTGGCGCTGGGAATCGGAGCCAACACCGCGATCTTCAGCCTGATCGATGCGCTCATGCTGCGCTGGCTGCCGGTGCCCAATCCGCAGGAACTGGTCCAGGTGAAGATGCGGCCACCGCATGGAGCGCAGCCGCTGGAAGACACCTTTTCTTACGCCATAACCAACGCGCTAGCCGAAAGGACCGACATCTTCCGGGGAGTTTGCGGTTTCAGCGGCGCAGCCTTCGATGTGGGTTCGAAGGGTTCGGTGAGTCGCGTCCCCGGCGCCTGGGTCACAGGCCAATGTTACGAGACATTCGGCTTGCATCCGGTGATGGGTCGCCTCCTGGAGGCGTCAGACGATCGACCGGCCGCGCCCCTGGTGGCCGTGATCAGTTACAGCTATTGGCAGCGCCAATTCGCGAGCGACGCGGGAGTGATCGGCCGTCCCATTTTGCTGAATGGGATCCCGGTCAGCATCGTCGGCATTAGTCCGCGCGGCTTTACGGGAGCGACTGTAGGCAATGTCACCGAGATCACCGTGGCTGCGTCGGCATTGGCTCAACTGGAACCGGGCGCCGCGGAATTGTTGCAGCCCGGCAACTTCTGGCTGCGTATTCTCGCCCGGCCGCGAAAGGGCCCGCCGCGAGCAATAACGCAACTGGCAGTCGTTTGGCCCCAAATCGGCGATGGCTTGATTCCCGCGGGTTGGCCGGCTCCCGCGCGAAAGGAGATTTTGGATTCGAGGTTCGCGCTGGTTCCGGGCGGAACCGGGTATCCCTATCTTCGGGAACGATTCGGTAAACCGCTGTTCGTGCTCATGGCGGTTTCCGGTTTGGTGCTGTTGATCGCGTGCGCGAATGTTGCCAGTTTGCTCCTGGCTCGCGCCACTGCCCGCCGTCGCGAGATAGCCGTCCGGCTGGCAATTGGGGCGGGCCGCGGGCGGATCATTCGTCAGCTCCTGACGGAAAGCACCCTGCTTTCGTCGATCGGCGCGGCAGTGGGCATCGGCCTGGCATGGCTCACTTCGCGATTCCTGGTGAGCACGTTGTCGAGCGGGGAGTCCGGAGTAGTCATCGACCTGGTTCCCAACTGGCATATTCTCGGGTTCGCCAGCGCGGCCGCGATCGCCAACGGCATTGTCTTTGGCCTGGCGCCGGCTCTTCGGACCACTGCGATCGGCCACTCGGCCCCGCTGCAGGAGTCGGGGCGAGTGGCGGGATCGCGCTCCCGTCTGCTTTCCGCGCTGGTCAGCGCTCAAGTGGCGCTTTCGCTCACGCTGCTGATTGGCGCGGGCTTGTTTCTCCGGACGCTGCGGAACCTGGTGAACATTGACCCCGGTTTCAAGCGCGAGGGAATCCTGCTGGTGGATCTGGATGGAGCGCGCGAGGGCTATCGCGACGCGCGGCTGACAGCCTTCTACAGAGATCTCCTGGAACGTGTCAGGCGGATTCCTGGAGTGCAGTCGGCCAGTATTTCCAGCCACACGCCGCTGAGCGGAGCGCTATGGACCGAAGCGGTGGCGCCCAATGGTCAGCCCCTGCCGCAGCGGGACAATGCGCTCTTCATCGCCGCTGGTCCCCGGTTTTTCGCCACGATGCGGACACCGGTCGTCGCGGGCCGCGAGTTCGATTCGCGCGACGAAGGAAACCCCAATGTCGCGATCGTCAATCAGGCGTTCGCGGCCCAATATTTTCCCGGTCGGAATCCGCTAGGCCAGTACGTGTTGGCCACGGTAACGAAGCCTCCGGCTGAATTGCAAATCGTGGGTGTGGTCAAGAACACATTGAGCACTGGTTTACGCGACGTTCCGCGACCGATCGTTTATGTTTCGTATTTCCAGAAGCCCAGGAACTACTCCGCGCTCGAGATTCGCGTGGCAGGATCGCTTTCGCAGGTGGCATCGGCCGTCGCCAAGGGATTGCAAGCGAGCTTTCCCAACACGCCACTCGAAGTGCGCCCGCTCGACAATCAAGTTCGCGGCACACTGCTTCAGGAGCGCCTGATGGCCAAACTTGCCGGCGGTTTCGGCGGGCTTGGACTCCTTTTGGCGTGTGTCGGACTATATGGACTGCTGGCCTACAGTGTCGCGGCTCGCACCAAAGAAATCGGCGTGCGGATGGCATTGGGCGCGCGCCAGCTTTCCGTGTTGTGGACGGTAATGCGCCGGGCGATCGGTCTGGTGGTCTCGGGAATCGCGCTGGGTCTGCCGCTGGCATGGTTGTTGTCGCGGCGGGTTCAGACGATGCTGTTCGGATTGAGGGCTACGGATTTCAGCACCATCGGAACAGCGATTCTGCTGCTGGCGGCGGCCGGTTTGGTCGCGGCTTTCCTCCCGGCCCGGCGGGCGGCCACGGTTGATCCGATGACGGCCCTGCGGCACGACTGATGGTCTCCGATTATCGGTCGGTCAGACTCACGCACAGGCCCACGACTTCGCCCTCGTGGCTGGTCAACGGCATCATGGCCCATCGGCGGCCCGAAGAGTCGAGAGCCACCGGAATGCGGCTTTGCACCGACCTCTGGACCGCCCATCGGATGGAGGGATCGGCATCCGGAATTACGTTCCAGAGGAACTGGCCGCGCAGGTCGAATTCGTCGGGAGGCGTCAGGGTTTCGGCCTGCGGACACATCTGCTCGATGCGGCCTTCGAGGTCGAGCATAAAATAGAGCGCGCCCAGGCTGGCGGACATGGCGTCGGAGCACTGCTTCTGTTTGCGCAGTTCGAGCGCGGCGGTATAGGCGTCGGTGATGTCGGAGAGCGCACCCACGACGCCGCCGAAGCTCCCGTCTTCGCGGAAGCGGGGAGTGACCTGCCCCAAAACCCATCGATATTGGCCGTCGAACCGGCGCACCAGAGCTTTGTCCTGAAACGGCTGCCGCGCCTGGAACGCCGTCCAGAACGCCTTGCGGATGCGGGCACGATGCTCGGGATGAACAGGATCAAGCCAGCCATCTCCCAGTTCGTCGCCCATGCTGCGACCCGTGAAATCCAGCCAGGCCTGATTGACGAATACACAGGCGCCGTTAGCGTCGCTATAACTCATGGGCACCGGCGCCGAGTCGGCGATGGCATGAAACCGGCGCTCGGCTTCGCGATGGGACAGCTCCGATTCCATTGCATGGCAGGCGATGGTTCGCAGTTCGATCTTCGATGCCAGCAATTCGCCAAAGGCGGCCAGGGCTTCCAGATCTCGATCGGAAAACCCGGGCCGTGGCTCGCGCGCCGCGATTATTACGGCTCCAATTTGCAGTCCATCGGCCGCGTGAAGCGGCGTGGTCGCGATGAATCGCAGATCCTTTGGTTGCAGTCCGGGCGGCGACCAATCAGCCGAGTCGCGCACCACGAATGGCTTGCCGAGAACGGCGGCTTTCGGCAGTTCCTTGAGAAACGGCCAATATCGCGCTCCCGAGCCGATGCGCTTCGCGATATCAGTTCCATGCCCCAGGAGCGCAATGTACGCCACCGGGACCTGAAAGATATGTCCTAAGGTTGCGGCCATGCGCTTCAATACCGGGTATTCCGCGCACTCCGCCAGATCCTTCAGATATTCGCAACCGTCTTCACATCGCCGCAAGTTCACGCTGGATCCTCATGGAGTTCTTATCGGCCCAAGCCGGGCGACGCGTGAACTCTACAGGAGTTCCTCCGCGGCGCCGATAGTACGGTTGTGAGCCGTGGACGCCACTGAGCAACACATACCCGACACCTTCGAGACGAAACTCCTGGCGACCGCCCGCCTCCTGAAAGATCTGGCGGAGGCCGCTCGACAAAACGGCGATAATGCTGCGCTGCAATTCAAGCTAACCGATTGCGCCAGCCTGGTCCTGGAGGAACTCGAGCGGCGCCGCGCCGGAAGAACACTCGACTCCGTCACTGGCCTGCCGCCCCGCGAGCGCGCCGAGGAAGCAATCCTGCACGCCTTCCAGGCCGAAGCCGGCGCCGCGGTGGCCATGGTCGCCATCGACCAGCTACCCACTTTGAAAGTGCGCTTTGGCGATCGCGTCGGCGACGAGATTCTGCGCGATTTCGCCGGCATGCTGCGCCAGAATCTCTCGCCCTCGGATCAGATCTTCCGCTGGAACGGGTCGGCTCTGGTAGTAGTGCGGCCGCGATCGTCGAGAATCGAACTGGTCCGCCGCGAATTCGGACGGATATTGGACGTCCGCTACGAACGCACCGTGGAAACGGCTTCCCGCGCCATCCACTTGCCGATCAGGCCGCGTTGGGCCGTCTGGCCGATGATAGCTTCTCCGCCGCTGCTCGTCCACAAAATCGATAATTTCGCGAAACTGGCCAGCGCCGGAGAAAATCAGCCGATCGCCGCCGGCCAGGTCTCCGAGTTGTCCGTGGCGAGACCGGATCTGCCGCCACTGTGACACCGCACGCCCATCAGGCGCATCAACGGAACCGCACCTTCACATCCGGCCGGTTCTCCAGATGCGTCGTGTCGATGAACCGTACCCGCGCCGGCGCCGACGTCATCACCACCGCCTGCGTATGCGCTCCATCTCCCGTGAAGCGGACGCCGCGCAGCAGATTGCCATCGGTCACTCCGCAGGCCGCGAAGACCAGATGATGGCCTTTAGCCAGCTCGCGCGTGGAATAGACCCGGTTCGGATCGCTGATGCCCATGGCTTGCATACGCTCTTTCTGCGCGTCGTCTTTCACGATCAGCCTGCCCAGAATCTCGCCGTTCAGGCAGCGCAGCGCCGCCGCGGTCAGCACACCCTCGGGAGCGCCGCCCGATCCCATGACGGCGTGGACCCCGGTCCCGGCCACGGCCGCCGCGATTCCCGCTGAAAGATCGCCATCGCTGATCAACCGGATGCGCGCGCCGGCCTCCCGAATGTCGGATATCAGCTTCTGATGTCGCGGGCGGTCCAGCACCACTACCACCAGGTCGTCGACGCCGCGCTGCAGCCGCCGCGCGATGGATTTGAGATTCTGCTTCACCGGGGCGTCCAACTCCACCGCGCCTTTGGCCGCGGGGCCGACCACGATCTTCTCCATGTAGCAATCCGGCGCATGCAATAAGCCGCCGCTCTCCGACGCCGCCAGCACCGTGATCGAGCCGGCGCCGCCCGTGGCGCACAGATTCGTCCCCTCCAGCGGATCCACGGCGATATCCACCGTCAGAGTCTCATCATGGTTGGGGGTGCCGACTTTTTCGCCGATAAACAACATCGGCGCTTCGTCGCGCTCGCCTTCTCCAATCACGATGGTGCCCTGAATCGGCAGCGTATCCAGCGACCGGCGCATCGATTCGACAGCCGCCTGGTCGCTCGCGTTGGGATCGCCCATACCCATGGTGCGGGCCGATGCAACCGCGGCATCCTCTACAACGCGCAAGACTTCCAGTGAGAGATCGAACATGTGATAGCGTAGCTCCTCATGGACAATATCACAGTCCTGGTGCTTTCCGACCCGGCGGACCGGCGTCTGGCGATGCTGGAAGCCCTGCCGGAGGAGACCTGCATCGTCGTGGGCAATACCTCCGAAGCCTTTTCCCGTTCGGCTGCGGACGCAACCGTGATTTTCAATTGGCCGGGACGGCGCGATCTGCTGGCGGAGGTGCTGGGGATGGCGCCTAAGGTCCGTTGGGTGCACACCCGCGCCGCAGGTCTCGAAGATCTTTTATCTCCGGGCCTGATCGCGCATCCCGCCGTGCTGACCAACGGCAGCGGCGTCTTCAGCCCCTCCCTGGGCGAGTGGGTGCTGGGGGCGATTCTGTATTTCGCCAAGGATTTCCGCAAGCTCATCCGCAACCAGGCGGCCGGCGTCTGGGAGCAGTTCGATGTCCCCTTCATTACCGAACAGACCGTGGGCATCATCGGCTACGGCGATATCGGACGCGCGGTGGCGTCCCGCGTTCGCGCCGTGGGGATGCGCGTCGTCGCCCTCAGGCGCCACACGCCGGTGACCGCCGACCCGCTGGTCGAGCGCGTCTACGGCCCGCAGGATTGCCGCGAGATGATCGCGCGATGCGACTATGTGGTTCTGGCGACGCCTCTCACCGGCGAGACGCGCGGCATGATCGGTAAGGCCGAAATCGCCGCCATGAAGCCCGATGCGGTGCTGCTGAACGTCGGGCGGGGACCGGTGATCGACGAAGAGGCGCTCATCGACGCCCTCCGCGAGCGCCGCATCAAGGGCGCGGCGCTGGATGTCTTCGCCACCGAGCCCTTGCCCGCCGGCCACCCGTTCTACAAGCTCGAAAACGTGCTGCTCTCGCCGCACTCGGCCGATCACACCCCGGACTGGCTGGATCGCGCCATGCGCTTCTTTCTGGAACAGTTCGAGCGATTCCGGACGGGACGCCCCCTGCTGAACGTGGTGGACAAACAGCGGGGTTACTGACGGAGCAACCTGCTAAAATTACAGAAGCACATGTTGAAGCGGTTCATCCTGTGGGATTTTCCACGCGCCAGTTGGCAGTACGACGTAATGGTCGCCATCATCCTGGCGTTCATTTTTCTGACGCCCCGAGCCTGGTTCCACGATCAGCCTCGGATCCTCAACGCCAGCAGTATTGTCCTTCTGCATAAGGAGAATGGCGGCTCCAAGTACTGGGTTCCAGCCGGGCTCGTGGCGGGCATTGCCGAAAACCAGCTCGCGGCGGCCATCACTCCCTCGTTGCAAGCCCTGGGCGACCATCATTTAAACGTGCTTCGCGTCGAGCGGGTGCTCGATTCCGAGGACGAGCCGCTAGGGTACACGGTGTTTACCCGACCCTGATTCTTGCGGCGCCCCGCGCGCCGTGTGTATCCTTTCCCACCGTGAAAACGCCACTTGAAAGAAGAATGGCCATCGTAGGGTGCCCTCGGGCTCTGGTGAGTGCCATCACCATCGTGACGCTCGCGGGACTTCCGTTTGGCGCGATGGCTGCGGGAGATCCCTTGCAGGCGGTGTTTGCCCGCATCGATCAGGCATCGCTGAGTTTCAAGTGGATGACGGCCAAAGTGCAGAAAACCGAATACGTCGCGGTGGTCGACGAAACCAGCACGGAGAGCGGCAAGATCCGCGTCGTGAAGCCCAAGCCGCACGACTTGCGCATCCGCATTGATTTCGAGCCGCCCGACGAAAAGCAGGTCGCCATCGACCCTTCCAGAGCGCTGATGTATTACCCCAAAACCAACGAAATCCAGGAGGTGATCATCGGCAAACAGACCAAGCCGGTTATGGAGCAGTTGTTCCTTCTCGGCTTCGGCGCCACTTCGCAGGATATCCAGAGCGGCTATACCGTGCGTTTCGTCGGCGCGGAAACCGCCTCGGGCCAGCCGGCGGCGCGCATCGAGCTGACCCCCAGAGACAAGGCAATGCAGCAGCATTTCCGCAAGATCGAGTTATGGATCTCAGACGCCACCGGCTTGGCCGTCCAGCAGAAATTCTACGAACCCGGTAAAAACTACAATCTGGCGGTCTTCACGGATATCGATCTCAATACCCGCGTCACCGAGGCCGATGTCAGGCTCAACCCGCCCAAGAGCGCCAAAAAAGATGTGCCGATCGGAAAGAAGCACTGAGCCATGACGCACACCAGGGCCAGTTCGAACCGGCTGCAGTACCTCGATTGGGTCCGTGGGCTCGCCGCCACGTACATGTTGGTCGGCCACGTCTTTGATTCATTCCTGCGGTCCGATCTGCGCCCTGGCGAGCCCTACACCATGTCGCAATTCGTCGGCGGAATTCCGCCGGCGCTGTTTCTGTTCCTCACCGGCGTCACGCTGGCCTTCCTCATGGACAGCACCGAGCGCAGGAATCTCGACGCTTCGGAGCGCATTCTGACCACGCTCGCGCGTTCCCGATACCTGTTCCTTCTGGCCTTTGCGTTCCGCTTCCAGCTATTCCTCTTCGGGCTGCCCGCGCCCTGGCAGGTGCTCTTCCGCGTCGATGTCCTCAATTGCATGGGCTTCTCCATCGCTGTGATGTCGCTGGCTGCCCTGGTCCGCACGCGCACTCGCGTCTGGCTTTGTCCCGCGCTGGGAGTTGCCATCTCATTTCTCTCGCCTCTGGTTTCCCTGCTTCCGTGGTCGAAAGTGCCCTGGGTGCTGAGCAATTACGTCGCTCCGGGGTATGGCTCCTTCAGCTTTTTCCCCTGGGGCGCCTTTCTGGTCTTTGGCGTCGGTATGGGAAGCCTGATCCGCGTGGCGAAAGAAGAAGGCGCTCAGCGGCTGATGCTGTGGACGGCCGGCGCCGGCGGCCTGCTGGTCCTGACGGGACAATTCTTCGCCAACCGCCAGTTCTCCCTCTACTCCAAACTGGATTTCTGGCTGGACAGCCCGGCGCAGATCTTCGTCAAACTCGGAGTTGTCTGTCTCGTGCTGCCGCTCGGCTTTGTCTGGACCCGCTACGGCGCCCGCGACGGATGGAGTCCCGTGCGACAGTTCGGCACCACCTCGCTGCTGGTCTACTGGGTGCACATCGAGCTGGTCTATGGCCGCGGGCTGTGGTTCTTGAAGAACAGCCTCACCGTCTCGCAGACGATGTTGGCGGCGCTCGGCATGATCCTGCTGATGCTGGCGGTTTCCACGGCCAAGACCTACTGGCACCGCATCCGCGCCGTCCTCGACGAGCTCGGCTGGGTGCTCACTCCCAAACCCGATCGCATCCCCGCCGATTAGCTGTGTAGGGCAGGCTGGCAGCCCGCGGCCGGTGCAGTGCCGACGTAGGACAGGCGGTCGCATTTCGCCGCCTGTCGTCTTGATGCGTAGCCCGGTTCGACAGACGGCACAAGACGACCGTCTTTCCTACATTGACACGCCAAACAAAAAAGGCCGCCCGCCTTTCGACGGACGGCCCTTACTAGCGATGCTGAATTACCAGATCAGCTTCAACGCCGTTTCGATGCGGCGCGGCGTGTTGGCCTGGCTGGTGATGGTCGCGAATCCGGAGCTCGTCGGACTCGTACTCGGATTGCCGAAGGTCACGTGGTTGGGCAGGTTGAATGCTTCGAAGGTGATTCGCAGCAGCGCGCCCTTCTCCGTGAATTTGAAGTCCTTGATCAGCGACAGGTCGAATTCGTTGGAATAGTCGCGGCGCAGATTGTTGAACTGGTTGGCGAAATACCGGACGTTATTCGCCAGTTGCTGCGCCGATACCGTATTGAATACCGACGTATTGAACGCCGCCCCATTGGGTTGCGACGGATCGAGATTGAGCGGGCCGCCCATGTAGATGTAGTTGCCCCAGTTGAGCGGAGGCCCCGATTGCAGCGTCAGGATCGGGCTGAGGACCCAACCACCGACCAGACCGTTAACCACGGCGGACTTCGGGTTGATCGCACGGCCGCGGCCGATCGGCAACATGTACGTAGCGGCGAGTACTTCGCGCAACGGCCGCGAACTCCCGGAATCGATTGTCTGATATGGCCGCGTGTCGGTATCGTTCAGGTACGAAACGCGGCTCAACAGCCGGCTGAACACGAAGTTCTGAATCAGCGTCAGGCCGTTGGTCAGCCGCTTCTCCAGACGGATGTTGGCGCTCTCATAGTAAGAGCTGCCGGCGCTCGTCTGGTTGTTGGTAATGCCGCTGTATTCCGGGAACGGCATCAACAACTGCGATAGAGCGATGGTCTTGCCGTTGAACCCGCTCACCGTCGGAATCAAGCCCTGGAACGGGTTGGAAACGGTTCCGGTCAGCAAGCCGGGAATCGTAGGATCGCGGAACACCGAAGTAGCGAGGTATTGCCGCGGAACCACATCCACGTTGGCATTGATCGGCAGATGGATGGCGCGGTTTCCGACGTACGCCGCTTCCAAGACCATGTGGCCCGGCAGTTCACGCTGGATGCTGAAGTCCCAGCGCATGGAGTAGGCATTCACAATGTTAGGGTTGTAAAACTGAATGGCCTGGCCGAGGTTGGTGCTGATACCGTTGGCGGTGCCCACTGGCGTCAGGAAGCCGTTGGGAAACGGATTGGATAGCGTAGCCACCGGCGGGTACAGGAAGTTCGCCGTCGTCGGCATGGGTGTTTGCTGGCTGAAGCCCGGCTGGAAGTTGGTCATGCTGGTGAGCTGAATGTTGTCCACAAACATGCCGAATCCGGCGCGAATCGTCGTTTTGCGGTCGCCGAACGGGGGGACCCACGAGAAGCCGATTCGCGGGCTGACTCGAACCGGCGGGCTGTTGAACAGGGAGGGGTGTCCGGTGTTCGCGTAGACCACGCCGCCGATTGGGTTGAACTGGCTTGCCGGCAGCAGCGCGGCAGGATTCGAGGTCGTGGGGAAGCCGGAGTAAGCAGCCTTGGCGGCCGCCGTAATGGAATTCGGATCGGTCGCGTCAAAGTTGTTGATGATCCGGTTGTGCCATTCCGTGGCCGGATAATCGTGGTCTAACCGTAGGCCGATGTTTATCGTGAGGTTCGACTTGACACGCCAGTCATCCTGCACGAAAACGCCCAGGTAGTAATTCTGCCCGGTGTACTGCGAGTTGTTGTCGATGCTGCCGCTCGAGGGCAGCCCAAGCAGGAACGCCGCCATATCCTGCCCGAAAGGCGAGGATGTAGTGCTCGCCGACGGGTTGTTCATGTACGTCGACGTGCTCGTGGAACTGCTGTT
>Ga0335076_10002023_pt1 | contig 19978 bp, 15 predicted proteins | sample Lox_Sample_25_FD_206717 | JGI IMG/M metagenome (GOLD analysis project Ga0335076, IMG submission 206717) | Soil microbial communities from Loxahatchee National Wildlife Refuge, Florida, United States - Lox_Sample_2.5 | ecosystem: Environmental > Terrestrial > Soil > Wetlands | place: USA...
GCCGCGATCCGCGCTCACTCGAGGGGCCGCCGCAGCCTCGATGACGTGGTACTCGAGCTCCAGCGGCGCGAGCAGCGCGGCGCGCCCTATGGCATACCGCAATGGCTCGAGCTCGTCGGCCGGGAGCTCGGCAGGAGAGAGGCGCAGCGCGGCTACGATGCGATGGTCTCCGGGAGCCTCGAGCGCCTGCCCGAGAGCCGCTTTGCGCCGTGCCTGCGGGTCGTCGCGCATCCGACCCGCACCTTCCAGCTCGGCTTCGCGCGTGCCTCGCTCAATGACGATCGCATCGTGCGCGAGCTCGACCCGCACTCGGTCGCGGCGGCGGCCGGCGTGCGCAACGGCGATGCCATCGTCGACGTCAAGGGGATGCTCGAGGCGCGCAAGGACGAAGCGACGCCGATTACCCTCAGCGTACGCCGCGATGGGGCCAGCATCGCAATCACCTACCTGCCGCGCGGTGCGCCCACCGAGGGCTACGCCTGGGTACGCAACGCCGCAGCGCCCGATTCAAGCTGCAAATTCTGAGGAGCGCGGCATGCTCAAGTCGACACTGACACTGGTGCTGCTCGCCGCGGCGGGCGTGACGCAGGCGGAGAATGCCGAGCGCTTCTCGGTGGTCGCGAACGGCGAGACCGTCGGGCACGTGGTCGCCGAGCACGCCGGTGCGCGGGTCGACATCGACTATGCGGTGCTCGAGAACGGCCGGGGGCCTAAGCACAAGGAGCACCTGGTGCTGGGCGCCGACGGGATTCCGACCACCTGGACGATCGAGGGCACCTCGTTCATGGGCGGCCCGGTGAGCGAGCGCCTCTCCTGGCGCGATGGCATCGAGAGCTGGAGCAGCCAGGCGGACCAGGGTGAGGTGCACACCGCCGCGCCCAAGCTCTACATCGCCAACGATGCGAGCCCTTGGGCGCTCGGGCTCTACGCCTCGATCCTGAAGAAACGGCCGGGAGGCGCGCTCGATGTGCTGCCGGACGGGCGGCTCAGCGCGCGCAGCGTACGCCGCCTCGCGCCCGGCACCGTGGGACTGAAGGCGCCGCTCGAGGCCTACGTGCTCACCGGAGTCGAGCTCACCCCGCAGTTCCTGCTGCTCGATTCTGCCGGGCGGCTGTTCGCGGTGCTGTCGGGCGGGTCGCTGGTGGTGCGTGAGGGATTCGAGGCACAGTTCGAGCCGCTTCGCGATCTCGAGGAGAGCCTCACCGCCGAGCTCCTCACCGCGATGCAGAGACAGGTGGCGCACGCCTACGATGTGCCGATCCGCATCCGCAACGTCCATCTCTTCAATCCCGCCTCGCTCAGCATCGGCGAGCCGAAGTCCCTGGTCCTCTACCGCGGGATGATCACCACAGTCGAGACCGAAGCACCGGGCGCGCCGCCGGCGGATGAGGTAGTGATCGACGGACAGGGCGGGACGCTCGTCGCCGGGCTGCACGACATGCACTCGCACAATACGCTTTGGAGTGGCGCCTTCTATCTCGCGGCGGGCGTCACCACGACGCGCGACATGGGGAACTACAACTCGTTCCTCCAGGGGCTCATGAAGCGCGTCGAGGCGGGCGAGCTCCCCGGGCCGCACATGATTCCCTCGGGGTTCATCGAGGGGCGCAGCCCCTATTCGGCGCGCATCGGCGTCATCCCGGAGACGCTCGAGGAGGGGCTGCGCTACGTGCACTGGTATGCCGACCGCGGCTACATCCAGATCAAGATCTACAACTCCATGAATCCGGAGTGGGTGAAGCCGCTGGCCGCGGAGGCGCACGCGCTCGGGCTGCGCGTCGTCGGCCACATCCCGGCATTCACCACCCCGGATCGCATGATCGAGGACGGTTACGACGAGGTCACCCACATCAACCAGCTGATGCTCGGCTGGCTCATCAAGCCGGGCGAGGACACGCGCACGCCGCTGCGCCTCACGGCGATGGGGCGCGCGGCGGACCTCGACCTCGCGAGCGCACCGGTGCGCCACACCGTCGAGCTCATGAAATCGCATCACACCGGGCTCGACACCACCGCGGTGATCCTCGAACGGTTGATGCTGAGCCGCGCCGGCCAGGTGCAGGAGGGCGATGCCCCCTACCTGTCGCACGTACCGATCGGTTACCAGCGTTACCGCAAGCGCTCCTTCATCCCCTTCAAGGACGAGGCCGACAAGGCGCGCTACGACAGGGCTTTCGCCAAGCTCATGGAGACTCTCACGCTGCTGCACCGCGAAGGGATTCCGCTGTGGCCCGGCACTGACGATACGACGGGCTTCAGCCTGCACCGCGAGCTCGAGCTCTATGCACGCCTCGGCATGACTCCGGCCGAGGTGCTGCGCGTCGCGACCTTCGACTGCGATCGGTACCTCAAACGCGACCAGCGCTACGGCAGCCTCGAGCGCGGCAAGCGCGCGGACTTCTTCCTGGTGCCGGGCGATCCGACGAAGAACATGAGTGCGGTGCGCGCGATCCGCATGGTGGTCAAGGACGGGGTCATCTACTACCCGAAGGAGCTCTACCAGGCGCTTGGCATCGCGCCGTTCGCCGATCCGCCCCCGCTGCTCGCCACGCCCGCCGTGAACAAGGCCCGGGCCAGGGCGCGTAGCCTCGCGCCGACACTCCCGCGGCGCGCCCAAAGCTAGCTGCGTCCGCCTGACCCTCCGCATTGTTTATGCGCGCCGCGGGGCCGGGCGCTGCCACAACGAAAAAAACATGCGTCCCGGTCCACATAGAATTTTGTAATCCGCGCGGCAAGCCTGTGCTGTCACTCGAACGCATCCGCCACTCCTTTCCGTACCTCGCGCAGTGCACCTACCTCAACACTGCGAGCGTCGGGCTGTCGTGGGCCGGAGAGGGCGCGGCGGCGGCGGAATTCTACGAGGCCAAGGCGCAGGGCGCCGGCGCCATGGGCACCTGGTGGCAGAAGGCCGACGCCACGCGCGGCGAGCTGGCGGCGCTCCTCAAGGTCGCGCCCGCGAGCATCGAGTTCGTCGGCAGCACGACGGAAGCGCTCAACCTCATCGCGCTCAGCCTGCCGCTCAGTGAGGGCCAGCAGGTGGTGGTCGCCCAGGACGAGTTCCCGTCCGTGGTGCTGCCGTGGACGAGTCTCGAGCGCAGAGGAGTCGAGCTGAAGCGCGTGCTGGTGGCCCGGGAGGCACAGCGCACGCAGCTGCTATGTGAGGCGGTCAGCCAGCGCACGCGCGTGCTCGCCGTGTCGCACGTGCACTGGCGCACCGGTACGCGGGTGGACCTCGAGGAGCTGGCGCGCGTCTGCCGCACGCACGATTGCCGTCTGATCGTCGATGGCGTCCAGGCGGTGGGGGCGCTGCCGGTCGAGGCGGGAGTCGCGGATGCCTACTGCGCCTCGGTCTTCAAGTGGCTGTTGTCCGGATTCGGTCTCGGCTTCGTGGCGTTGAGCGAGCGGCTGGCGGCGGAGCTCACACCGGCAATGCGCGGCTACTCCAACGAGCCCCCGAGCCGCTCGCTGCGCTACGGGCATCTCAACTACCCCGGGATCTTCGCGCTGCGTGCCACGCTCGGCTATCTCAACTCGGTCGGCTGGCCGAGGATCCACCAGCGCGTGGCGGTGCTTGCGCAGCGCGCGATTGCTGCGCTGCGCAGCGAGGGCTTCGAGGTACTCACTCCCGACACCGCCCATGGCGGCATCGTGTCTTTCCGGCATCCGCGGGCGAGTGCGCTGGTGCGCTCGCTCGCCGATCGCGCCATCCTGGTCGAGGATGCCGCTCCCATCGTGCGCGCCTCGGCGCACTTCTATAATACGGAAGAAGACGTCGACCGCTTCATCACCGCACTGGTGGCCAGCCTGAGGAGAGGCACGCGTACGACCGACACCGCCGATCGGCGCGATCCGGCCGCCTCCTGAGACGATGAGCGCGGCCTCGGGCAACGCGCCGCCGGCGCTGCGCGCGGATGCCGCCAAGCTCGGCTGGGTCACCGGCGAGCTGGCGCTCGCCTGCTATGCGGGCGTCTCGACCCTGTACCTCCTCTTCTACGCCACCGAGGTGCTGCACCTCCCGGCGGCCTGGGCTGGCCTCGCGATGCTCGGGCCGCGATTGTGGAACATCCTCGGCGACCCGCTGGTGGGCGTGATCTCCGATCGCACTCGCACGCGCTTTGGCCGGCGACGCCCGTACCTGCTCGTCGGCGCGCTCGTCTGGGGCGCGGCATTCTGGCTGCTCTTCAACTTGCCCGGGGAGCCCGACCCGCTCGCGCGCACGCTGCTGTTCGCGATGGTGTTTCTCGTCAACAACACCGGGCTGACGCTGTTTCAGGTTCCCTATGGCGCGATGCTGGCCGAGTTCTCGCCCGATGCGGCGGTGCGCACGCGACTCGCCGCCTATCGCGAAGTGGCGGCGCGCGTGGCGATCCTGCTGACGCTCGCGTGCGCGCCGCGGGTGCTGGCCCGCGCCGGCGATCCGGCGACGGGTTTCGGATACGTGGGACTCATCTTTGGTGGCGTGATCGCCGCGAGCGGCGTCATCGCCTTCTTCGCCACGGCGCGCGCTCCCGCCACGACGCTGACGGCGGAGCACAGGGGATTCGGGCTGGAGTTAGCGCCGGTGTTCGAGAACGGGCCGTTCGGCGCGATCACGCTGGCGTTCCTGTTCGTCAACCTGGGCGATGCGGTGTTCAGCGGCTCGCTCGTGTATTTCGTCACCGAGGTACTGGGGCAGAGCCCGGCGATCATCGGCGTGCTCTACCCGGTGAGCTCGCTTACCGGAATCGCCTGCACCGCGCTCTGGGCCGTCGCCGCCAACCGCGTGGGGCGGAGCGCGATGTGCCGCGTAGCCTTCGCGGGCAATGCACTCTGCTGCCTGCTGCCGCTCACGGTCGGCGCGCAGCACGTGTGGCTCATGTATCCCTTTATGGTGCTCTACGGGCTCTTCAACACCGGCGCGCGGCTGCTGCCAAATGCCATGGTGCCGGACACGATCGATCTCGATCGCGAGCGCAGCGGCAAGAATCGCGAGGGCGTGTTCTTCGGGATCTTCGCCTTCACGCAGCAGACCGCCTTCGCGGCCGGCGGCTTCGTGCTCAGCATGCTGCTGACGCTCGCCGGGGTGAGCGCGGCCACGGCGCACAGTGCGTCGCGGGTTACCGGCATCACGGTGTGCTTCACGCTCGCGGCGGCCTCGCTCTACGGCGCCGCCTTCATCGCCAGCCTCTTCTATCGCCTCGAGCAGCGCCCGGCAGCCGCAGGCTGAGACGCAATCACTGCGGGGCTGAGATGAGCGCGCGCACGTCGCGGCTGAGCTCGACCCGCGTGCCGGAATCGAGATACATCGCGTGCCCGCCGATGTAGCAGCGGAAACGGATCGCGGCGCGCAGCTCGGCGGGGAGCTCTGCGTAGGTCTCGGCACCCGAGGCACAGGGTTGAAAGCCGTCGTACATCCCGGCAGCCACGAGAATCCTCAGATGTGGATTCAGGGCGAGGGCGTCCTCGGTCGCCGGCAGCGGCGGGCCGATCTGCGGCGGACCGCCACCCTCGCGGCTCGCCGCCTCGAGCGCGGCCTTCACCTGCTCGGCGGTCGGCTCGATGGTCGCGTAGTTCCAGCGCTCGCCGACCGGGGACGGGTAGGTGCCGCTCGGGGCGAAGCCTTGCGTGAGCGGCTCGAGTCCCAGGTACGGCAAATCGGTGCGGTAGCCGAGATCGCGGCGGAAATAATCGAGGATTGCCGCGGTGCTGCCGCTCAGGTGCTGCTCACCGGCGATGCGCAGATCGAAGGGGCTCAAGACCACGCCGCCGGCGCCCTTGAGCAGCAGCTCACGGAACTGGCGCGGCGAGATCGTGAGCTTGTGCGGGTCGATCGCATCCGCAGCAATCCCCGTGAAGCGTGCGAGGTCGGCGGCGAGCACCTGACGCTCTGTGTCCGTGAGCTCGCTCGTGCGAGCGAGCGCCGGTGCGTAAGCCTCGCGCGCCCATTTCTCCGCCGCCTGACGCAGCGCCTCGCGGTCGGTGCCGAGCTCGGGCGCCGTCTTGCCGTGAAAGAGCGCGGCGCTCGCCATGTCGACCACGCGCAGCGCATCGCGGAGCGTCGCAGGTCCGTAGCTCTTGTCGAGGCCCCAGCCACCCGAGATCAGCACCAGCCCACCGAGCGGGATGCCGCGCTTCTCGAGCGCGTAGCCGACGCTCGCAGCGCGGCGCGCACCCCAGCTCTCGCCCACGAGGAACACCGGCGAGTCCTCGGCGTGGTGCAGCAGCAGCCAGCTGCGCACGAACTCGGCGACGGACGCGACATCGCCCCTGGTGCCGTAGAACTCTGCCGCGTAGTCGGCGCTCACCGGCCGGCTGAAGCCCGTGCCGATCGGGTCCACCATGACGAGGTCGCTCACCGCCAGCCAGGTGTCCGGGTTGTCGAGGAGACGGCCGTCGCGCGCGAGCTTAGGCCCCGCGACCGAGAAATGCAGGAGTGCCGAGTCCGCTCCCGGACCGCCGTTCCAGATGAAGGTCACGGGCCGCGGCGTGCGGCCGGCGACCTCGGCGCGGTAGGCCGTGTAGAACATGTAGCCGTGAGGCGCGCCGGTCTCGACGTCGCGGATCGCGATGCGGCCCGCCTCGGCGGTATAGCCGAGCGTCTGCTGGCCGAGGCGGATCGAGTGGCGGGTGACGACCCGCCCGGGTGGATCCGCCTGCTCCGCAAGCGTCTCGGCTGGCGCCGGCGCCGGGGCGGCTGCCGGCGCTGAGCTCGTGACCGCTGCCGCCGCGGCCAGGAGTCCCAGGGCTGCCGTGCCTGCGCACCGTGGCGCGCTGTTGTGCTCACGCATGACCGAGCACCGTCAGCAGCCGATCGATGTCGTGCACGTCGTTGAACACCGAGACCGAGACGCGGAAGCGGTTGGTGGTGGTCGTCAGCCTCAGCTTCGCCTCCTTGAGTCGCGGACCGAGCCGTTTGCGCGCATCCGGCATCAGGCAGGTCACGAGCGGGGTGGTGCTGTCGGTCGGCGTGAGGAGCGGATAGCCGAGCTCCGGGAGCTCTTTCTTGAGGCGCGCGGTGAGCGTCTGGGCGTGCGCCTGAATGTTCGCCACCCCGACCCGCTGCAGATAATCGAGCGAGTAGTCGAGCTGCGCCATCACCATCTCGCCGTGCGTGCCGAGCGCGAAGGCGCCGGTGGCGTTATCGGCGAAGGCGTAGTCGGCGATCGCCTCCCCCGGTGGGTCGAGAGGGTAGACGTGGGGTTTGAACTCGCGCATGCCGTAGTAGCCGTAGTTGCTGCGCTTGAGCTTGGTGAGCAGCTCCTTGCGCGCATAGATGAATCCGAGACCGAAGTCTCCCATCAGCCACTTGTAGCTCGCGCAGGCCGCGAAATCGACGCCGCTCGCGTGCAGGTCGAAGGGCACGCAGCCGACCGCGTGGATCGAGTCGGCATAGACCAGCGCTCCACGCGAGTGCGCGAGCTCGCACACCGCCTTCAGGTCGTGCTGGAAGCCGTTGAAGGTCGAGACGGCAGACAGCGCCACCAGTTTGGTTCCCGGCCGGATCGCCTTGTCGATGTCCTCGGGGACGATGCGGTTGTCGCGCGGGCGCACCCAGGTCACCTGCATACCGCGCCGCGCGAGCTCTTCGTACAGCGGGAAGGAGCCGAAGAAATGCATCGTGTCGGTCACGATGTGACCGCCGGACTCGGGAATGCCGAGGGCGCGCAGCACCATCTGCTCGCCGGTAGTGGTGCTCTGTACGAACGCCACCTCGTCCTTGTCGGCATTGACCAGGCGCGCGAACTTCGCCAGCACCTCCTCGTCGTCGACCCCTTCCGGCGCCTGCGGCTCGAGTGAGCGCCGTGCGAGATAGCCCGCGAGCGCTGCATGTGCGCCGCGGCCGATCGGATGAAAGGATCCCGAGTCGAGATAGGTGGTCCCGGTGAAGGGAAACTCCGCCTTGTCGGGCAGAGTGACGGCGCTGCTCGCCGCCGCCTCGGGCGCCGCAACGCGAGCCGCACCGGGAAGGGAACCCGCCAGCGGCAATGCGCCGGCCGCCAGAAGCACACTACGTCGTGTCAGCACGGGCCTTGCGTCCTCGTCACGCTCGATGAGCGCAGCATAGGCCCCTGCCACCGGCTTTTCTTTTCCGCGTGGCAGGCCCGGCCGGCAGGCCTCGCATGGGCATGCTCCCGATCCGGGCTTTCACGCATTGAACATGCGCATCCTGGCTCGCCACCGTGTAGACCTCGCCCTGCGAAGCGAGCGAGCCGTACTGCGCAATGACACGGTCGGCGAGAGTCCCGGTCCCGCTCCCTGGAAAAAGGGCGCCGGCCACCCGCGCAGAAACCGGGGAGATTACGGCGGGACGGGCCGGCGTCAGGGGAAACCGCAGCCTGTGCCCCACATTGAGGCGCGGCGGTGGCGACGCTGGTACGCAGTCCGTTAGCCACATCGCCGGACGCGCTTCCATCCGGATCGCCGCCGCATATAAGAAGTGTCGCGACTGCGGCGGCGATCTCACCTCTTCACCGTGCTTTATGGCAGAAATGCGCACTCTCCCTGAGAGCGAGCGTCGTTCGGGAACAGGTAGGACGTATGCTCCCCGCGCTGCTCGGGGGCTCGCGGCCGCCTCTGTCGCCGGTGGGCGACGCTGGCGGAGGCTGGTGCAGTCGCCGCAGTCATCCTTTCGCCGGGCGGAGCGTTCAATAGTGAGATACGACATCGACGCGGAGAGGCCAGTGACCCGGATCGAGGTTGCCATTGCGGTCGCGGAGGACGCCCGTGACCGGATCTACGAGGTGGCGGCCGTCTGCCGGGCGCTCGGGTTCGGGCACACCTCGACGCTGTCCGACGTCGGCGTGCTGATGGGATCGGTGGAGCTCGCGGATCTGCCGACGCTGCGCGCGATTCCGGGAGTCGCGGCGATCGAGACGGAGCGCAACATCGCGACCGAGGGCACGCCGGCCAGGGAGCACTGAGCGCGATCGACGCCCGCTCGCGGCGCAGAGCTCGCGCCCTCTCAGCGGTCGGACGCTGGGGCGCCGAGCAGCCTGAACTCGAACGACTCGCGAGGCGCCTTGGCTCCCGTGTCGGGCTCGACCAGCAGCCGATAAGTGCCCGCAATCAGCCGACTCGCGTCCGCATAGGAGTGGATGTAGCCGCGCGCATCGGGCGCCAGCACCCCGATCGCCCCGACCGGCGCATCTGTGCCCTCGCGCAACAGCGTTACGCGGAACGAGGATGCCGTCGCATGAGCCGCGGGCAGCACCTGAAAGTCGATCGCGCCCTGCGCCGGGAGCGTCAGGTCGGGCAAGGAGCCGCCGCGCATCGCGAGGAAGGTGAAATGCGCCGCCACCGGCGAGCCCGCCGACGCCTGCAGCACCCCGGATCCCGGGCTGCGTGGCTCGACCCAGAGGAACAGGGCGAGCGCACCGACGACCGCTGCCGCGGCGAGCGCCGGCAGCCAGTTGCTCATCCTGAGCCGCCGTGGGCGGACGCCGGGACTCCTGGGCGCCGATTGTGCGAAATAGCCCTGCTTCTGCAGCTGCTGCAGGCCGTCCCGCAATTGCAGCGACCGCTCGAGCTCGCGCACCAGCCCCGGATCGCGTACCAGCCGATCCTCGAACGCGCACCGCTCATCGTCCGACATCCGTCCGACGACGTAGTCCCGCATGCGCTCAAAGTCGTGCCCGACGTCGATCATGCAACTCCTCCTGAGCCGAATTCACTGCGCCCTTGTGATGCCAGGACGGGCGTGTGCCCGTGTGCCGCAGGGTGCCCGAGCAATGCATGGCCTCCGGCCACACCGCTTCCCAGACAAATGCCGATTGCCACGATGCCGAGCAGATCCGATTTCCAGAAGCCGTGCCGCTCGAGCAGCTCCCGGAAGCGGTTGCGGGCACGGAAGATCACCCGATTGAAGTGCTCGTTCGAGAGATGCAGCTCGCTGCAGAGCGCATCCTTCGCTTCGTCGTTGAGGTAGAAGCGCACCAGCAGCTCGCGGTCGCGCGTTGCCGGCATCTCCTCCAGCATGCGGCGTGCCGCCTCCGCCCATTGAGGCCTGCCGACGTGCTCCCACTCGGGATCGGCCTCGACCTCATCCCGAAGCTCCTCGAGACCCTCGGCGCTCGACTGCGCGCTGTGGTCCTTGCGGCGATGATTGCGCAGGTGGTTGATCGCAACGCGGTAGAGATAGCCGCCGAGATTGTCGGGATGGGCGATCTCCCCGCTGCGTAGCTTCTCGAGGGTCGTCACCGCGGCGTCCTGCAGGATGTCGGCCGCCAGTTCCGGATCGCGCACGCGCCGCAGGATGAGCGCGCGCAGTCCGGGATAGTCGCGATAGACAGCCGACAGCTGGGAGACCGGGTCCGCGACGGGCGCCGCAACGTCCGATCTCGCCGGCAGCGATGCAGGTGCTGATGGTTCTCGCTCGTCAACACCGATCATGAGCCAAGTATAAGCCGCCCCCGGCCGGATCGCAGGATTGCCTGCCGGCGGCCATCAGCGCCCGCAGCCCAGCGCCTGGTACGCTCCAGGGGGCGGTCCGGCAGCGCCCGCCGCGACCGCGCCTGCGCGGCCGTCCGCGCAGGCGCGCTCACGGAGGTACCCGGCTCAGGCCAACCGCAGACCGCGCTTGCGCGATTCGCGCGCAGACGAGATCGCGGCGCTCGTCTCCTCGAGACTCGTCGCGAAGTGGGCTGAAGCGGACTTCGGGGTTCCTGTCGGCACAGGCTGCGTCGGAAGTACCGTCGGCGTCGGCACGGTGGTCGGCATGCTTGGAGGACCATGACCCAGGCCTTCCTGCGCGAACGCGACGCTCGTGCCGGTCGATGCGATGAGAAGCGAGGTAATGAGCGCATATTTCATATTCATTCTCCCGAAGGCGCAGCGGTACACGGCGCACGCGAGGCGAGTGCCCCCTCCGTTGGAACGTCGCTGCATGCCGATTCCCCGAGATGACGCCGTATCAGAAATCTGTCGCGAAACGGCCGCGACTCTCACTTCCGGTGAGACGGGCGGGCTTCAGGGGACAGGTAGCAGGTTAGGAGAGAGTTCGACGCAAGCGGAGCTGAGCAGTGAGCAGAGTGGATGTGGCGGTTGCCGTGGCGGAAGACGCGCGAGGACGTCTCAATGAGGTCGCCGCCGCGTGCGGGGCACTGGGACTGCGGCACGCCGCGATGCTCCCGGCGGTCGGTGTATTGACAGGCTCGATGGAAGCACGCGATCTGGCGAGGCTCTGGGCCGTTCCCGGAGTGCTCGCGGTGGAAGTGAAGCGTGATTTTCCGCTGCCCAATGCCGGGGAGGTGCAGCATCGTCGGGGGCGTGAACATTAGGATCGGCGCGCGCAGCCCGGGACAGTCACGATAGACTGCAGCCAGACGGGACAGCCGGTCCGATACCGGCGCGGGAAGATCCGATTGCGGGGGGGCTTGCCGATGCGCGCTCGTGGTGGCGTGTGGCCGCTGGTGGCCGCGATCGCGCTTGCCGCGTGGGCAGTCCCGGGGTTCAGCGCAGGCCTCTCGTGTAGCCGTGCACTCGGAGCCCCTGCGGTAACCGCAGCAGCTCTGAGGACCCACGGGATGCTCCCGGCCGCGGCGCAACTTTCCGTGCTTCCCGGCCGCTCGTACCTGATCCAGGTGGACGAGCGGGACAACGATGCGCTGGTAGAGATTCTCGACTCGCGCAACCAGGTCATCGCCCGTGCCGACCATCCGCAGCGGCGGACGGGAACCCGCAGGATCGTGTTGACGGCGTGGGACTCCGCGTCGCTCCTCGTCCGAGTGACGGGTAAGGAGCATGTGAGCGCGCTCGGGACGGCGAGCGTCAAGGTCTTTGATCTCGCGACGCTGCGGGGGCATCCCGATTGTCTCGCGGCCATGACTGCTCTCGCTGCGGGTGATGCCGAGTATGCCGCGGGGCAGGAGATTTCCAGAGGTCGCTCGACCTCCGCCGCCGGGAATGCGCACGATCACTTCCTGCAGGCCGCACGAGCCTATGCGGCCGCCGCGCAAGCATTGGAGGTGTCCGGGGACGAGGTGCTGCGTGGCCAGACGGAGCTGGCTCTGGCAGGCGTCGAGTACTCGGGTTTGCAGGACTGGAAGCAGGCGGCGGACTGGGCCCAGACGGCTGCCAGGACGATCGGCCCCGCGGATCCCTACCGCAGGGCGCGTGCCGAGGCGCTCCTCGCTGCCGCGTGGATCGAGATGGGATCGGCGGCACCGGCGTCGCGATTTCTCGCGCGTGCGCGGCAGCAGCTGCGGCGATTGCTGCAGTTCCACCTGCAGCGCGGCGAGCGGTATGACGCGGGCCTGCAGCTCATGTATATCGGCGTGACGTACCTCGACGAGGGCAGCTATCCCGAGTGTGTCGAGGCTTCCGCGCGCGCGAGTCGCCTGTTCGATTCCATACACGAGATACAGCGCCGTGCGGCGGCGTGGCAAAACCAGGCGCTATGCCTGTGGGGGCTGGGACGGTTGCCTGAAGCGCTGCGCTGGTTCGAGCATGCGCTCACCGACATTGGCTCGGATCCGAGCCTCTATGGGCCCGTGCTGACCAACACCGCGCTGGCAAACTATGCGGTCGGACACTATGACGAATCGCTGCGTCTTTATGACCGTGCGTTGCTTTTCACTGAAAAGGCTCAGACCCCGCGCGAGGAGGCGTATTGCCTCTATGGGATCGGCGTCAACTATTACGCGTTGGGCGATCGGCAGCGCGCACGCGAGTTCCTGGAGCGCTCGCTCGCGATCCGCACGGTAGCGCTCGACGGACGGGGGCGCATGGCGAGCCTGCGCTCGCTCGCGACCATCGATGCCGAGGACGGGAGGCTGGAGCAGGCGCTCGCGGCCGATTCCGAAGCCCTCGGCCTCGCGGTCGCGCCCTCTGCCATTGCGCGCATCAGAATTCAGCAGGCCGTTCACGTCGCCGCCGCCGGCCGGCCGGAGGAGGCCAAGGCACTGCTCGATGAGGTCGTCTCGTCGGTCGCCCGGAGTGGCGCGCCCATTCAGGCCGAGGCGCTGCTGCAACGCGCGGCTCTTCTTCGCAGCATCGGTCGGCCACGGGAGGCGCTGGCGGATCTCGCGGCGGACCGGCCGGGCTTGCACACCTTTGGCAGCGTCCTCGAGGAGTTTGAAGGGGACCTCGAGCGCGCGCGAGCCCTGCGGGACCTTGGGCAATCCCGCGCAGCGCTCGCGGCGGTCGAGCGGGCGCTCGCACAGGCCGATGCGGTACGACTGCAGACCGCGAATCCGGCGCTGCGCGCCCAGCTGCAGACGCCGCTTCGGCCGGCCTACGATCTCAAACTCGAGCTGCTGCGCAACCGCTATGAGCGCGCCCTGGCCACGGGGCAAAGCCGGGATGCCAACGCGCTCGCGAGGCTCGCGTTCGCAACGGCCGACGCTTCGCGCGCTCGCTCGTTTGCCGAAGTCGCGGCGGAGAATTACTCACCCCAGGTGCGTCGGGCGCTGGCTGCCGAGCTTCGCCGTCGCGAGGACCTGTATCGCGCGCTTTCCGCGCGCCGCTTCGCCCTGGACGCGCGACTCGAGCGGTCCGCACCCGACGACCCCAGGGCGCGGCACCTCGTCGCGGACATTGCAGAGCTCAGGCGAGAGGTGGACATGGTCAACACCGTCATCGCGAGCCGCGCGCAGGTCCACGGCGCAGCGCCGCGCGCCGGCCGCTCGCGAACGAGCGCCCCGTCTCTGCCTGCCGACACGGCGCTGGTGTCCTACTGGCTTGGCTCCCAATCCGCCTATGCGTGGGTGCTGTTGCCGGGAGAAGTTCAGTGGGTGCGCTTGCCAGCTCCCGCCGCTATTGCGGATCAGGCGGCCTCCCTCCATCGTTCGCTCACGCGGTTGGTGGACGTGCCGGCTGCCCGGCGGCTTCAGGACGCGCGCGCGCTCTATGCGATGATCGTGCAACCCGTCGAGCCATGGCTGTCGCACGTGCGCCGGTGGCTGATCATCCCGGACGGCGCTCTTGACTACGTGCCGTTCGCGGCGCTGCGAGCCCAGGACGGGCCTGCTGATTCCTTCGTAGTGACGCAACACGATGTGGCCGTGACGCCCGCGGCCTGGATGCTGGAGCAGAGCGTGGCCCGGCAACCGGCGCACCGGCGCGGGATCCTGCTCGTGGCCGATCCGGTGTACCAGGCGGACGATCCCCGTCTCGCGGGGGCCAAAGACGCGCCGGCGGCCCCGCCAGCCTCCGCCTCAGGCGACGCATACGACAGCGCTCGCGACTATCGCCGGCTGCCATTCAGTGCGGAGGAAGCCGCCGGGATCTCGGTGCTCTTCCCGCCGGGGGAGGTCGATGCACTGCTCGGCCTCGACGCCACGCGCGGGCGGCTGCTCGCCAGGGACTGGTCCCAATACCAGTTCATCCACATTGCGACGCACGGTGTCGTCGATGCGCAGGTCCCCGAGTTGTCGGCGTTGATTCTCGGCTCCTACGACGAGCGCGGCCCGGTCACCGATCGGGCGGTGCGGGTTGCGGATGTCTCTCTCCGGAAGCTGACGGCGGACGTTGCGGTTCTCAGCGCATGCGAGACGGCCCTCGGCAAAGAGGTTCGCAGCGACGGCCTGGTAGGCATGAGCTCAACGATGCTCGCCCGTGGTGCGCGCGCCGTCGTCGCTTCGCTTTGGCCTGTCCCGGATGAGATTGGCGCACGCCTGATGACAGAGTTGTATCAGCATATGCTGCACGACTCGATGGATCCCGAGGCGGCACTGGGTGCGGCCATGCGGTCGATGCTGTTGCACGATCCATCGATCGACCCGGCGCTTTGGGCCGCATTTCAGGTCTCGGTCGGCACGCTGCATCCTCCCGCGTCCGGCCGCGATCCGGCAACCGTGAGAGTTGCCAGCACATCGACGCCTTAGTCGGCCAACTGCGGCGCGGCGTTGCGAGGTTTAGACTCGGGGACCCTGACCATGAACAGTCCCAGGTGGGTGATTGCCGTGGCGTTTGCACTCGTCGGCTGCACACCGCTGGTCCAGTACCGGACCAACTACACGCCCTGCGCGAGCGCCGATCTCGCGCACGACTGCGTCGATCGGGCGATCCAGGAGTACCGGCCGGCGACGGCCGGTGTGCCCGGCTATCTCCTCAGCATCGTCGAGTTCGACGATCAGGGTCAGCTGTTCGATCGCGGTCAGCTGAATGCGGTCCTCGACCAGATCTCGCAGCAGACCGCGGCCAGCGACTTCCTGGCGGTGGTGTTCGTGCACGGCTGGAAGCACAACGCCAGGGAGGGCGACGACAACCTCAACAACTTCCGCAACGTGCTGCATCGCCTGAGCGAGACCGAGGGGGCGCTGAGCAGTGCTCAGGGAGTACCGGCCCGCAAGATCATCGGCGTCTACCTCGGCTGGCGGGGTCTGTCGGTGAACGTGTGGGGGCTCGACAACCTGAGCTTCTGGGATCGCAAGAACACCGCTCAGAAAGTCGGGCACGGCGAGGTGACGGAGGTCTTGAGCCGCCTCGAGCTCATCAGGCGCACCAAGGCGGCCGAGCAGCCCAACGTGCCGAGCCGCAGCCGCCTGGTGGTCGTCGGGCACAGCTTCGGCGGGGCGGTGGTGTTCACGGCGGTGGGGCAGATCCTCGCCTCGCGCCTGCTCGCGACCAACGGCCCGGCGGGCGTGAGCTCGGACGTGCAGGGTTTCGGCGACCTCGTGGTGCTCATCAATCCGGCCTTCGAGGCGCTGCTCTATTCGCCGCTCAGCGACCTGTCGAACGAGCGCGCCACCTACTTCAAGAGCCAGCTGCCGGTGCTCGCGGTGCTCACCTCGGTGAAGGACTCGGCCACCGGCTTCTGGTTCCCGGCGGGCCGCTGGTTCTCGACCTGGTTCGAGAAGGAGCGCATCGAGACGCGCGACAACCCGATCTCACACGCCACGGAGTCGATCAACGAGCGCCAGGCAAACATGAGGTCCGTCGGGCACTTCGAGGGCTACAGGACTCACTACCTGAGCGCGAGCGCCAGGACCGACGCTGCTGCGGTCGCCAGGCTCACCCCCGGCGAGCGCGCTCGCACCGTGCTCGGCGCCGGACAGAGCTGGGAGGACGATCAGCCCGGGAGCACGATCGATTTTCCCGGCAGCGTGCTCACGCGCACCAGCAACTCCGCGGGCCGCAACCCCTACCTCAACGTGTGGGTGGACGGCGCCCTCATTCCCAGCCATGACGCCATCTGGGATGCGCGGATCGAGAGCTTCATCGGGCATCTGATTCTGGTCTCGGGCCAGAGCAGCGATCTCAACGAGCGCCGGGAGCTGCGCAAGCGCGGGCTCGGCGTCAAGTAACGCCGGGCGCCGCGGCGCTGTCGATCTGCACGTGGTCGGTGCGTGCCTTCTCCCATGCCTGCAGCGTCAGCCCATTGAGCTCCAGCAGCGCGCGGATGTCGCCGGTACGCCAGTCGAGGATCTGATCGAGCACCGGCACCATGATGCTGAAGACGTTGTCGCTCAGCACCGTGCTGCGGGCGATGCGCGCGAGCTGGCGGTTGTCGGACACCGCGATCGTGAAGCCGTCGTGATTGTTGACGTGCAGCATCACGTGCACGTCCGAGCCGCCGTCGCCGACGTAGATCACGCGGTCGGGCGGAATCTCCAGACGGCGCTCGAGCTCCTCGATCGCCGCCACCTTGCCGTAGCCGGCCGGCACGCGGCGGATCGCGCGCACCTCAGCGGACAGCTCGTCGAAGTCGAGCTCGGTGCCGTAGATGTGATCGGGCACCACGATCCCCTTGAGCGCCGACACTACGATCTCGCGCGGCGCCGCCGAGATCACGAAGAACGAGAAGCGCAGCCCCGGCAGTCCCTGTGCGAGGAAGCGCACCAGAGCCGGGATCGCATTCTTCAGCCGCACGCGCCGCCCGGCCTCGATCAGATGCTCGCGGCGCACGCCGCGGAAGTCGGGATCGTGGCGGATGAGGTAGGCGAGCTCACCCCCCTGCTGCACGAGGTTGGTGTGTGCAAGCCCCCGGACGCGCTCCTCGTAATCATGTACGCCGAGCAGGCTGCTCAGTACCAGGCCGGAATCGTTGAAGCTCAGCGTCTGATCGAAATCCGACGCTACCAGATAGTGCTTGGGGGCGGTCGTGTTCATGGTGACAGTCCTGCAATGCGTGTGCCAGCTGCTCCGGGCCGCAGATCGACGCTCTGAGATCCGGTGCGCGCGCTGTGAGGGCGCTGCAGCACGCGGCGCACGCCGCTGGTGCAGGGGCGCTCAATTGACGCCCAACTTGCGCGCGGCCCATCATCGCTGATGCGCAGCTTTCCTTGCCTCGCACTGCTCGCATCCGCCGGCCTCCTCGTGGGAGCCGCGGACATCAGCGCTATCGGCTTTGAGACCGTGCCCGACCGTCATCCGGCCGAGCTGCTGCCGGAAGCCATGGTCTCGGGGGCCGATTTTAAAGTGGTCGATCCGGTGCATGGTGACGGTTTGATGAATCACTTCGTGCTCGAGAGCCGCTACGGCAGCTTCGAGGCCTACGGCCGTGCGGCGCTCGCGATCCGCATCCGCGAGGTTGCAGCGCTCGCCGAGCTCGCCGGGACTTCCGACATCCAGATCGCGGCCGGTGGAGTCGTGCAGGGCGTCGCGTCGGAAGTGAAGACGGCGACCGGCGTCGTGACTCATCCGATCAGGATCGTCACCGGAATCCCGACGGGGATCGAGCATCTCTTCGCCGGCTACCGGGCGCGCGGTCAGGAAGCCCTCGCGGATGCGAAGAGCGAGGCGAGCGCGCTGCGCAGTCAGCCATCCGGCAGCGGCGACTCCGCGAGCGGCCCCGCCGCAGCCTCCGGCGCGAGCCACGACGCCCACAAGGTGGTTGAGAAGGGCAGGAAGGAGGCCAGGAGCTACGCCGAGCGCTATCTCGGCGTCACCGCCGCCGAGCGCGAGTACTACAGGAAGCTCGGTGTCGATCCGTACACCGACAACCAGGTGCTGCGCAATGCGATCCGGCACGCGGCGAAGATCTCGGCTGCCGCGGGCTTCGGCCTGAAGTTCGCGAGCCTCCCGGCGATCCCTGGCATCGGCATCACCCAGCGCGTCGTCGATACGATCTACAACGAGGATCCGGCTGCGATCCGCGAGCGCACGCGCAAGACGCTCGCCGGCTACGGGCTCAGCGCCGCCGAGATCGAGCGCTTCATGAACGCGCCGCTCCTCAGCCCCACTCGCCAGGTGGTGCTGCTCGCTGCGGCGCAGGCGCTCGGGGGTGTCGCGCAGCGCGGCGAGCTGTTCCGGCACGCGCTCTCGCTCGACTCCAACGAGGAAGTGCAGGTGTACCTGCGCAGCGTCGGCCTGCTGGTGCAGGCGCACGCCAGCCAGGCGCTGACCTCGGTGGTGCCGGGGCTGCGCCTGCCGGCGGGGCTGCGCGCCGACGGCAGCTTCGTGGTATGCGGTGCCTTCGAGTCGGTCTACTGGACCGAGGACGTGGCGCGCCTCGAGTTGCAGCTGCGAGGGGCGCTGCCGGGCACCGCTGCCAGCGCGGGCCGCGAGCTGTGGGTTGCCGGCACCCTCTCGGAGCTCGCGCGCCAGGCGGCGCACGCTCGCGGCTGGCAATTGCACGAGCTCCCGGATCAGTCGCAGTAGAGCGCGGCGGCGGATCGATGTTGCGTATGTCCCTCATCGTTACGGCGGGCTTGCTGGCGGCCGCCGCCGGTGCGGTGACCCGGACGCCGCTCATTCCCGCGAGCGCGAAGCCCGCGTCGCCGCCGTGCCCGGACGTCGGTTTGAGGCTTCCGGCCGGTTTCTGCGCGACCGTGTTCGCCGACAACCTCGGCCACCCGCGCCATCTCGTCGTGGCACCGAACGGCGTCGTCTACGTCAACACCTGGAATTACGGCGGCGGCGGGCCCGTTCAGAAGGGCGGCGTCCTGGTCGCGCTCGAGGATACGACGCGCGATCATCGCGCCAATGTGATCGAGCGTTTCGGTCCGACGCCGGGGCAGGGCGGCCGCGGCGGCACCGGGATCGCCCTGTATAAAGGCGCCCTGTACGTCGAGGAGCGCGATCGCATCGAGCGCTATGCGCTGAGCGAAGCATCGATCGTGCCCAAGGGTCCGCCGGAGGTGATCGTGTCCGGACTGCCGCTCTCGGGCGATCACCCGATGCATCCCTTTGCGATCGACGCCGACGGCGTGCTGTACATCGATGTGGCCTCGGCCACCAACGCCTGTCAGGCGCACAACCGCCGAGCGCGGGCGCCGGGCATCACCCCCTGTACCGAGCTCGAGACGCGCGGCGGCATCTGGCGCTACGACGCCAACAGCACGGGCCAGAAGTTCTCGCCGGCCGAGCGCTATGCGACCGGCATCCGTAACGCCGACGGCATAGCGGTTGCCGCGAACGGCCACGGCATCTACGCAACCCAACACGGTCGCGATCAGCTGCACGACAACTGGCCCGCCCTTTACGGGCCCGAGGAGGAGGCGACGCAACCCGCGGAGGAGCTGCTGCATGTCAGGCAGGGCGGCGACTACGGCTGGCCCACGTGCTACTTCGATGAGATCCAGGGGCGCCTGGTGCTTGCGCCCGAGTATGGCGGTGACGGCGGCAAGGCACTCGGTCCCTGCGCCGATAAGCTCGCGCCCATCGCGTCCTTCCCGGCGCACTGGGCGCCGAACGACGTGACGATCTATACCGGCCAGAGCTTCCCGCCGCGCTACCAGGGCGGCGCGTTCATTGCATTCCACGGCTCCTGGGACCGTGCACCCTACCCGCAGGGCGGCTACAACGTCGTGTTCCAGCCGCTCGGGTCGGGCGATGCGACCGAGCGCAGCCAGTGCGAGGTGTTTGCCGACGGCTTTGCCGGCGCGGTGAAGGATCCCGGGCGCGCGGCGCATCGTCCCTCGGGAGTGGCGGTCGCGCCGGATGGGGCGCTGTTCGTCTCCGACGATTCGCACGGCACGATCTTCCGCATCGGCTACCGGGGAGGGACCGAAGCTGCGGCGGGCTCCTTCACGCCCTGTCCGCCGGTCGATGCGCCGGCGGGTGCGACCGGCACGGCGAGCGAGAAGCCGCCCGAGGGCGTTCATGCGAATGCCGGCAC
>Ga0335076_10002024_pt1 | contig 19977 bp, 21 predicted proteins | sample Lox_Sample_25_FD_206717 | JGI IMG/M metagenome (GOLD analysis project Ga0335076, IMG submission 206717) | Soil microbial communities from Loxahatchee National Wildlife Refuge, Florida, United States - Lox_Sample_2.5 | ecosystem: Environmental > Terrestrial > Soil > Wetlands | place: USA...
GAACAGCGACCGCTTCCTCGGTCCCGCGGCACTGCTTGCGGCATACCGCTGGATCATCGACAGCCGCGACGAGGCGACCGGCGAGCGGCTCGATGAGCTCGAGGATCCCTTCCGGCTGTACCGCTGCCACACCATCATGAACTGCACCGACGTCTGCCCGAAGGACCTGAACCCGGCGAGAGCGATCGCCGAGATCAAGAAGATGCTCGCCGAGCGCTCGGGTTGAGCGCGTGCCCTCAGCCCCAAGCCCATGAGTCCCGCTGCCGAGTCAGGCGAGCACACCGGGTCAGGCGCGGATGCCGCCGACGGCCGGCTGCTGTGGCGCTGCCGGCGCGGCATGAAGGAGCTCGACATCCTGCTCGAGCGCTTTGCGCGGCGGGCGCTGCCGCAGGCAGCGGCGGCCGAGCGGCAGGCGTTCGAGCGGCTGCTCGCGCTGCCCGATCCGCTGCTGGCGGGGTACCTTCTGGGGGAGGAGCGTCCGGGGGAGCGCGAGCTTTGCGAACTGACGGCACGAATCCGCGATCTGTGTCACGGTTCTCCCGCCATGCTGAACTTTTACACGGGGTCACAGTCTATCCAGCGCGCGACACGGCGGCCCTCGGCCGAAGGCTAGGGGGCGCTCATGGGCGCCGATGAAAGCGATCTGAGTCTGGTGCGCCGCGTGCAGCGCGGCGACAAGGGGGCATTCGATGCGCTGGTCCTCAAGTACCAGCACAAGCTCGTCAAGCTGGTCATGCGTTATGTGCGCAATCCGGCCGAGGCCGAGGACATCGCCCAGGAGGCCTTCATCAAGGCCTACCGTGCCCTGCCGCAGTTTCGCGGCGACAGCGCTTTCTATACCTGGCTGTACCGCATAGCGATCAACACCGCCAAGAACGCCGTAGTGTCCCGCGACCGCAGCCCAATCGAGTACAACGTCGATCGCAACAGCGATGAGTCCTACGAAATGCAAGGCCGGATGAAGGATTCCGAGACTCCCGAGGGGCTGGTGCTCACCGACGAGATCCGCTCGATCGTCAACGCCGCCATCGACGGGTTGCCGGAGGACCTGCGCACCGCCATCGTGCTGCGCGAGCTCGAGGGGCTGTCCTACGAGGAGATCGCCGCCGCCATGGATTGCCCCGTCGGGACGGTGCGCTCGCGGATCTTTCGCGCGCGCGAGGCGATCGACCGGCGGCTGCGTGAAGTGTTCGAGGGCGGCCTGGGCCGTGCCGAGGAGCTGGGATGAAAGAAGAGCTCGACAGTCAGCTGTCTGCCATGTTCGACGACGAGCTGCCCGCCGGCGAGTGCGAGCTGCTGGCGCGGCGCCTGTCGCGCGATGAGCAGCTGAAGGCGCGTTGGGGGCGCTACGCGGTCATCGGTGCGGCGATCCGCGCCGAGCGCGGCGTACGCCTGAACGCACGGGTCGCCTCGCGCGTGAGCGTGGTGATGCGGGCGGAGCCGGCGCTCGCCGCCGGCGGCGTGTCGCGCCCCGGCGGTGCACGCTGGCTGCGGCCGCTCGCCGGAGCCGCGCTCGCGGCCGGTGTCGCCGCCGTCTCGATCCTGGTACTGCGTGCGCAGGCGCCGCAGGGCACCGCGATAGTGGTGGCGCCGCCGGTCGCCGTGAACACCCCGCGGGCCGCCGCTCCGGCAGCGCGTGCCGCGAGCGCCGCCATGAGCGGTGCGCCCGGCTACGTCGTACCCCCGGTGCAGCGGGGCGCCGGCGCGGCCGTTCCGGCCGCGGAGCTCGCCAATTACGTCGTGGCGCACAGCATGTACAGCCCGCCGATGACGCGCGGCACGCTGCTGTCCTCGTTCATCACCAGCGAGTCGGGAGGCGCCGGCGCCGCAACCCCGGTGTCCATCGAGGTCCTGACCGATCCACCGGGCGATGCGCCGAGCCACCCACAATAGCGAGCCCGTCCGGGCGTTGCTGCTGGTGCTGGCCGTCGGGGCCGCGCACGGCGCGCTGGCGGCCGTAGCCCCGCCGGCGGAACCCGCCGCCAGCGCCTCGCCGGCGGTGGCGCCTGAGCAGTGGCTGGAGCGCATGAACCAGGCGCTCACCACGCGCAATTACGACGGCACCTTCGCGCACTGGCACGGCGGCACGGTGCAGATGCTGCGCATCATCCATCGCCTGCAGGACGGCAAGGTGGCCGAGCGGCTCGTGTCGCTCGATGGCTCGGGGCGCGAGTTCATCCGCTCGGGACAGCTCCTGAGCTGCTACCTGCCCGACAAGCGCACGGTGCTGGTCGAGAAGCGTCCGCCCGAGCAGTCGCTGGTGAGCTTCCCGGCGGTCTCGCCGGAGACCGCGAACTACTATGACATTCAGGAGCTCGCCCGTACCCGCCTCAACCGCCGCGACACGCATCTCATCACGATCGCGCCCCGCGACGAGTTCCGCTACGGCTACCGGCTGTGGATCGACGATGCCACCGCCATGCCGCTGAAGACCCAGCTGTGCGACAGCGGCGGGCACGTGATCGAGCAGATCGTGTTCGCCAACCTGACGCTGCCTGCGCATATCGCCGACTCGGCGTTCAAGCCGGACGTCGCGACCGACGGCTTCCGCTGGCTGCGCAACGATGTGGCCGCGGGCGCGCCGCCGGCGCTGCCGGCCTCGGTGTGGAGCAGTCTCAAGCTGCCGCGCGGCTTCCGCATGCTGGTACAGGGGTCGCAGACGCTGCCCGGCTCCTCGGTGCCGGCGACCCACGTGGTGTTCACCGATGGACTCGCGTCCGTGTCGGTGTTCGTCGAGCAGCGTGAGCCGCCCGCGAACGGCACGCACTCCACGCAGGCGGAGTCGACCTGCATCGGCTCCTCGTGCGCCTTCTCCTTCACCAGCGACGGTCGCAAGGTCACGGCCGTGGGCGAGGTGCCGCCGGCCACCGTGCGCTTCATTGCCACGCAGGTCCGGGCCGGGAGCGCCGCCCCGGGCGACGCCTCTGCGGTGGCCTGCGTGCCGCCCGGCTGCCCGCGCCCGCCGCAGTGACGGCATCGCCGGGCGCCGCTCCCCGCCTGGTGCTCGTTACGCGCCACGACTGCGAGCTCTGCGAGACCATGCAGCGCGAGCTCGCCGCGCTGGCGCGCACCCTTCCCCTGCCACCCCTCGAGGTCGTCGACGTCGATGCCGACCCGCAGCTCGCCCGCCGCCACGGCCTCGACGTCCCGGTGCTGCTGCTCGATGGCAGCCGCGTGTGCCGGCACCGCCTGGACCGGGCGGAGCTCGAGCGGCTGCTGCGTGGGACACCGCCTGCCTGAGGCGCCCCGGCCCGACGGGCCAGAAGGAGCAATTTTCCCTATAATCCGCCCGCCGCTGGACTAGGCCACGGCGTGTCCGGACCGGTGAGCGGCTGTCCCTGATTCATGCGGAACATACGTAACTTCTCCATCATCGCGCACGTAGATCACGGCAAATCGACGCTCGCCGATCGGTTCATCCAGCTGTGCGGCGGACTCGCCGACCGCGAGATGCAGGAGCAGGTGCTCGACTCCATGGATCTGGAGCGCGAGCGCGGTATCACCATCAAGGCGCAGAGCGTCACGCTCTACTACGGCGCCCGCGATGGCGAGCGCTACCAGCTCAACATGATCGACACCCCGGGACACGTCGATTTCTCCTACGAGGTGTCGCGCTCGCTCGCGGCCTGCGACGGCGCGCTGCTGGTGGTGGACGCCTCGCAGGGCGTCGAGGCACAGAGCGTCGCCAACTGCTACACCGCCACCGAGCAGGGGCTCGAGGTGCTGCCGGTCATCAACAAGATCGACCTGCCGTCGGCGGACCCCGAGCGGGTGGCGCGCGAGATCGAGGAGATCATCGGCATCGAGGCGACGGATGCGGTCCGGGTGAGCGCCAAGACCGGCGACGGCGTCGCGGAGCTTCTCGAGGTGCTCATCCGGCGCATTCCCGCGCCGCGCGGCGACGGCGCCGCGCCGCTGCAGGCGCTGATCATCGATTCCTGGTTCGACAACTACGTGGGCGTCGTGTCGCTGGTGCGCGTCATGAACGGCAGTCTCAGGACCGGCGACAAGATCCGCGTGGTCTCGACCGGGCGCAGTCACCACGTCGACCGCCTTGGCCGCTTCACGCCCAAGGCGGTGGTCGAGCAGGAGCTCGCCACCGGCGACGTCGGCTTCGTGGTCGCGGGCATCAAGGAGATCGACGGCGCCCCGGTCGGGGACACGATCACGCTGGAGAACCGGCCGGCGGCCGCACCGCTCCCGGGCTTCAAGCAGATCAAGCCACGGGTGTTCGCCGGGCTCTTTCCGGTGAACTCGGAGGACTACGAGAAGTTCCGCGACGCGCTCGCCAAGCTGCGCCTCAACGATTCCGCGCTCCACTACGAGCCGGAAGTCTCCGGTGCGCTCGGCTTCGGGTTCCGCTGCGGGTTCCTCGGGCTGCTGCACATGGACATCGTGCAGGAGCGGCTCGAGCGCGAGTACGAGCTCACACTGGTCAGCAGCGCACCGACGGTGGTTTATGAGGTGGCGCGCACCGACGGCACGGTCGAGTACGTCGACAACCCGGCCAAGCTTCCCACCGCGGACGCCATCGAGGAGCTGCGCGAGCCGATCATCATCGCCAACATCCTGGTGCCCCCGGATCACGTCGGCGCGGTGCTCAAGCTCTGCAACGACAAGCGCGGCACGCAGAACAAGATGCTGTACCTCGGCACGCAGGTATCGCTGCAGTACCAGCTGCCGCTCGCCGAGGTCGTGCTGGACTTCTTCGACCGACTCAAGTCGGCGAGCCGCGGCTACGCCTCCTTCGACTACGAGTTCAGCCACTTCGAGGCCGCCCCGCTCGTCAAGCTCGACATCCTCATCAACGGCGACAAGGTCGACGCGCTGTCGATCATCGTGCACAAGGAGAGCGCCTACCAGCGCGGCCGCGAGCTGGTGGACAAGATGCAGGAGCTCATCCCGCGACAGATGTTCGAGGTGGCGGTGCAGGCGGCGATCGGCAGCGCGGTGATCGCGCGCGCCACGGTCAAGGCGCTGCGCAAGAACGTGCTGGCGAAGTGCTATGGCGGCGACATCACCCGCAAGCGCAAGCTCCTCGAGAAACAGAAGGAAGGCAAGAAACGCATGAAACAGCTCGGTCACGTGGAAATCCCGCAGGAGGCGTTTCTCGCCGTGCTGCAGGTCGGACGCAAGCACTAGGGCCGCCATGCCAAACCTGATGCAGCTGATCGTGCTCCTGTCGTGGCTCGCCTTGCCGGTGGGTCTGATCTGCGTGGTCGACGACTGGCTGCTGCAGCCGCGGCGCGCACCCGGCGCCGCGGCGCAGCCCGCCGCGCTGATGCGTGCGCTGTACGCCGTGCTGCCGGTGCTGATCCTCGCCGCGGTGGTGCGGCTGCTGCTCGCCGAGCGGCTCGACTTCAGCGCCGTGCTGCTCGCCATCACCGTGATCACGGGGGTCGTGTGGGCGTTCGACAGCGCGCTGCTGCGGCCGCAGCGCCTCGAGGCCGCTCGTGCCGCCGGCCGCGATCCGGCCACCGTCGCCGAGCCCGGCACGGTCGACTACGCACGCAGCTTCTTCCCGGTGGCGCTGGTGGTGCTCGTCCTGCGCTCCTTCGTGTTCGAGCCGTTCCGCATCCCGTCGGACTCGATGATGCCGACGCTGCTCGACGGGGACTTCATCGTGGTCAACAAGTACGCCTACGGTCTGCGCCTGCCGGTGCTCAACCGCAAGCTCGTGGCCACCGGCGAGCCGCAGCGCGGCGATGTGGTGGTGTTCCGCTATCCGCTCGACCCGAGCACCAACTACATCAAGCGCCTGGTGGGCTTGCCGGGCGACCACGTCGAGGTCCGCGACAACCGCATCGTCATCAACGGCCAGCCGGTGCAATTCACGCTCGAGGCGCACAAGTTCAACGACGGCTGCTACATGAACCTGTCGATCGCCAGCGAGCGCCTTGGCGGCCACGAGCACCAGGCGATATTCTGCCCGGTGGCCCTCGATCGGGCGCCGCTCCTGGCGGGCTGCAACCGCAGCAACATCCGTGGCTACGTGTGCGGCGACGAGGACGCGCCCGGCTGGACGCGGACCCCCCCGTGGCAGGGAGACGTGCCGCCGGGGCACTATCTGATGATGGGCGACAACCGCGACAACAGCGAGGACGGGCGCGCCTGGGGCTTCGTGCCCGAGGAGAACCTGGTCGGCAAAGCGACCCGGATCTGGTTCAATTGGGATCCGCATCGCGCGGGCGGCCCGCTGTGGAGCCGCATTGGCACGGCGATTCACTGACGAGAGGTGCATTCATGCGTAGCAGACAACGGGGTGTGACCGCTCTGGGCTGGCTGTTCCTGCTGACGCCGTTGGCGATCGTCGTCTACGCCGGCGTGCGTCTGTTGCCGGTCTACCTCAACTACATGAAGGTGGTGAGGGCTCTCGACCTGGTAGCGAGCGATGCCAGCGGCCACAGCGACGTGGGCTCGATCCGCAACACCATCGATAAGCACTTCGAGATCGACATGGTGGACTTTCCGACCTCCAAGGACATCAAGGTCACGCGCAGCGGCGCGGGCTTCGAGGTGGAGGCGGCCTACGATGACGAGGCGCCGCTGTTCGGCAACATCTCGCTGCACGTCGTGTTCGACAAGACCGTCAAGACCGGGGGCGGGAGCGGGCCGTAGCCGTGCGGGAGCCCGCGCCCGGTACATGACTGCCGCCGCCGGCCCAGGCCGCTGGCTACGCGAGGCCATCGGCTACGAGCCGCACGACGCCGCGCTATTCAGCGCCGCGCTCACCCATCGCAGCGCCGCCGGGCCCAACAACGAGCGCCTGGAATTCCTCGGCGATGCGGTGCTCAACCTGGTGGTCGCCGATCTCCTCTATGAGAGCTTTCCGCACGCCTCGGAGGGGGATCTGAGCCGTCTGCGCGCGCGGCTGGTGAGCCGCGAGCCGCTGGCGGAGGTGGCAGCCCAGCTGCGGCTCGGCGAGGTGTTGCAGCTCGGCTCCGGGGAGCTGAAGAGCGGCGGCTTCCGCCGCCAGTCGATCCTTGCGGATGCGCTCGAGGCGGTGTGCGGCGCGCTGTTCCTCGACGCCGGGCTCGGGGCGGCGAAGCCGGTGATCGCCCGGCTGCTGGGTGCGCGCATCGCAGCGCTGCCCGATCCGGCGACCCTCAAGGACGCCAAGACGCGCCTGCAGGAGTACCTGCAGGCGCGCAGCCTCACGCTACCGCACTATCAGGTGGAGCGGATCGAGGGCGAGCCTCATGCTCAGACCTTCCGTGTCAGCTGCGAGGTCGCATCCCTCGGGCGGCGCGTGCACGGTGGCGGCTCGAGTCGCCGCCGCGCCGAGCAGCAGGCCGCGGAGCGCATGCTCACCGAGATCGCGCCGCACGCCCCCGGGGAGCAGGGCACGTGAGCAATCCGGGCGGCGCACCGTTCCGCAGCGGCTTCGCCGCCCTCGTCGGTCGGCCGAACGTCGGCAAGTCGACGCTGCTCAACGCGCTCGTCGGCGAGAAGGTGAGCATCGTCACGCCGCGCCCCCAGACCACCCGCCACCGCATCCTCGGCATCGTCAATCTGCCCGGGGCGCAGATCGCCTTTGCCGATACGCCGGGACTGCACCGCGAGGCGCGCCGGGCGCTCAACAAGGCGATGAACCGCACCGCGACCACCGCCCTCGAGGACGCCGACGTCGCGGTGCTGGTCGTCGAGGCGCTCAAGTGGGATGCCGGCGATGAGCTCGCGCTCGAGCGCATTGCGCGCGCCCGCCGGCCGGTGATCCTCGCGGTCAACAAGATCGACCGCGTGCGCCCGCGGGAGCGGCTGCTGCCGTTCCTCGCGAGCCTCAGCCCCCGGCACGGGTTTCTCGCCATCGTGCCGGTCTCGGCCCTCAAGGGCGACAACATCGAGGACCTGCGCCATACCATCGCCGCCCACCTGCCCGAGTCGCCGGCGCTGTTCCCGGATGACGCCGTCACCGACCGCGGGCTCGCGTTTCGCATCGGCGAGATGATCCGCGAGAAGCTCACCCTCGAGCTCAACCAGGAAGTGCCCTACGGTATCGCCGTGGAGGTCGAGCAGCTCAAGGAGGAGGACGGCCAGCTGCTGGTCGATGCCTCGATCTGGGTGGACCGCGACGGCCAGAAGCCGATCGTAATCGGCGCGCGCGGCGCGCGGCTGAAGCGCGTCGGCCGTACGGCGCGCCTGGCGCTCAACGGCCTGCTCGGACGCCGCGTACACCTCAACCTGTGGGTGAAGGTGCGCGAGAACTGGGCCGACAACGCGCGCGCACTGCGGCAGCTGGGGGTCGAATGAGCGCCGCTGCGCGCCGCGTCGAGCTCGCCCCCGGCTACATCCTGCATCATCAGCCGTGGCGCGATACCAGCCGCATCCTCGAGGTGCTCACGCGCGAGCACGGCCGCCTGTCGCTGTTCGCCCGCGCGGTGCGCGGCCCCGCGGCGCGCCTCGCGCCGGTGCTGCAGCCGTTCCGGCCGCTGCTCCTGTCCTTCAGCGGCCGCGGTGAGGCGGCGTACCTGCGCCACGCGGAGCGCGCCGACGCCTGCGCGCCGCTGCCGCCGGAGCGGGTGATGCCCGGGTTCTACCTGAACGAGCTGCTGCTGAAGCTCACCACGCGCCATGACCCGCAGCCGGCGCTGTTCGACCATTATCATGCGACGCTCGGCGAGCTGCGCGCGGCTAAGCCGCTCGAGCCCGCGCTGCGGCTGTTCGAGAAGCGGCTGCTGGAGCTCCTCGGCTACGGGCTCGAGCTCGCGGTCGAGGCGGGCGGCGCGCCGCTCGCCGCGGACGGCTACTATCACTATCGCCCCGCGGCGGGCCTGACGCGTACCGATGGCCGGTCGCCGGGCGCGCTTGCCGGCGGCTCGCTCATCGGACTGCGCGCGGAGCGCTTCGACGGAGCGCGCGCCCTGGAGGATGCGCGGCGGGTGCTGCAGGCGGCGCTCGGCGCCTGCCTCGAGGGACGGCCGCTCGCGACGCGTGCGGTGGCGAGATCCATGGTGCGAAAGGCGGCGCGGTCATGAGTGGTTTCATCGCCCTGGGGGTCAACATCGATCACGTGGCGACGCTGCGCCAGGCGCGCCGCGCACGCGAGCCCGATCCGGTGCACGCCGCACTCGCCGCCGAGCAGGCCGGTGCCGACAGCATCACGCTGCACCTGCGCGAGGACCGGCGCCACATCCAGGACCAGGACGTGCGCACCCTGCGCGGCCTGCTGCAGACGCACATGAACCTGGAGATGGCGGTCACCGATGAGATGCTCGCCATCGCCGCCGAGGTGCGGCCCGCCGACTGTTGCCTGGTGCCGGAGAAGCGCACCGAGCTCACCACCGAAGGCGGACTCGACGTGGCCGGCCAGCTCGAGCGCGTACGCGCCGCCGCCGCGCGCCTCGCCGCCGCCGGCATCCGCGTGTCGCTGTTCATCGATCCGGACGCAGCCCAGGTCGAGGCCGCGCACCGCAGCGGTGCCCCGGTGGTGGAGCTGCACACCGGTGCGTACGCCGGCGCCACGGGAGGCAGGCGCGCCACCGAGCTGCAGCGCCTGCAGAGCGCCGCGCGCCGCGCCGCCGGACTCGGCCTCACGGTGCACGCCGGGCACGGGCTCGACTATCACAACGTGCAGCCGGTCGCGGCCATCAGCGAGCTCGTCGAGCTCAACATCGGCCACGCGATCATGGCGCGCGCGGTGTTCACCGGACTCGCCGCCGCGGTGCGCGACATGAAGTCGCTGATGCAGGCGGCGCGCGCATGATCTTCGGCATCGGCGTCGACGTGCTGGAGACCGCGCGCATCGCGCGCACGCTCGGCCGCTTCGGCGAGCGCTTCATCGAGCACCTGCTGATGCCGCAGGAGCAGGCGCAGCTCGAGCGCACGCAGCGCCGCGAGCGCTTCGTCGCCATGCGTTTCGCCGCCAAGGAAGCCATCGTCAAGGCCATGGGCACCGGCTTCGCTCACGGCGTCTGGATCCGCGACGTCGGCGTGGTGCAGAACGCCTGGGGCAAGCCCGAGGTGGTGTACTCCTCGCGCGGCGAGCAGGTGCGCCGCGCACTCGGCGTGGGCGAGGCCCACGTGACGCTCACCGACGAGGCGGGGCTCGTGGTGGCGGTGGCGGTGCTGCTGCGCGCCCCGTGAACACTCTGGTATTCGACATCGAGACCGTGCCGGACGTCGCCTTCGGCCGCCGCCTCTACGATCTCGGCGAGTTGCCGGACGAGCAGGTCGCCAAGGCGATGTTCGCCCGCCGCCGCCAGGGAAGCGGCGGGGAGTTCCTGCCGCTCGAGCAGCAGCGCGTGGTGGCCATCTCCTGCGCGCTGCGCAAGGGCGACTCCTTCGCGCTGTGGAGCGTCGGGGAGCCGGGCTCGAGCGAGGGCGAGCTGGTGCAGCGCTTCTTCGACGGCATCGCGAAGCTCTCCCCGGACCTCGTGTCGTGGAACGGCGCGGGCTTCGATCTGCCGGTGCTCAACTGCCGCGCGCTGCTCTGGGGCGTGCAGGCGGGACGCTTCTGGGAGACGGGCGAGGCCGATACGGAGTTCCGCTACAACAACTACCTGCAGCGCTATCACTGGCGGCACACCGATCTCATGGACGTGCTGTCGGGCTTCATGCCGCGCAATCGCGTGTCGCTCGCGAACATGGCACTGCTCTTGAAGCTCCCGGGCAAGCTCGGCTTCTCAGGCGACCAGGTCTGGGACGCGTACCAGCGCGGCGACCTGCCCGGCATCCGCCGCTACTGCGAGACCGACGTGCTGAACACCTACCTCATTTATCTGCGCTTCGAGCGGCTGCGCGGCCGGCTGACGGTCGCGGCGCACGACGCGGAGGTCGCGCGGCTGCGCGACTGGCTGGCCGCCTCCGCCGAGCCGCACCTGCGGCAGTTCCTCGCGGCATGGCAGGCCGCCGACTGATGAGCGCCGCCGGCGAGGAGCTGGCGGAGGTCACGGGACTCACCCACGAGGGCGAGGGCGTGGTGCGCGGCGGCAAGACGGTGTTCGTGGCCGGCGCGCTTCCCGGGGAGCGCATTCGCCTGCGCCGCTCCCGGCGCCATCGCCAGCACGACGACGGCGAGCTCCTCGAGGTGCTCGAGGCCTCCCCGGATCGGGTGGTGCCGCGTTGTGCCCACTTCGGAGTCTGCGGGGGCTGCGCGCTGCAGCATCTGGCCCCCGCCGCCCAGCTCGCCGCCAAGGAGGCGGAGCTGCGCGACACGCTCGAGCGCGTGGCGCGCCTCGCGCCGCGCCGCTGGCTCAGCTCCCTCGCAGGTCCGGTATGGGCGTACCGGCGCCGTGCGCGCCTCGGCGCCAAGTTCGTGCGCAAGAAGGGACGGGCGCTGGTGGGCTTTCGCGAGCGCGCGGCGCCCTTGATCGCCGACGTGAGCCGTTGCGAGGTACTGGCGGAGCCCGTCGGCGCACTCATCACGCCGCTCGCGGCGCTTGTCACGCAGCTCTCGATCCGCGAGCAGCTGCCGCAGATCGAGGTCGCGGTCGCCGACAACGCGACCGCGCTCGTGCTGCGCACGCTCGCCCCGCCCACGGCCGAGGACCTGGCGCTCCTCGGGGAGTTTGCCGCCGCGCACGGCGTGCGGCTTTACCTGCAGCCGGCGGGTCTGGACTCGGTGCACGAGCTCGGGGACAAATCCTCGCCGCCGCTGCGCTATGCGCTGCCCGCCTTCGGCCTCGAGCTCGAGTTCTCGCCCACCGACTTCATCCAGGTGAACGGCGCGGTGAATGCGGCGCTGGTGTCGCGGGCGGTGGAGCTCCTCGAGCTGACGCCCGAATCCCGGGTGCTCGACCTGTTTTGCGGGCTCGGGAACTTCACGCTCGCCATGGCGCGCTGCAGCGCGGCCGCGACCGGTGTCGAAGCGGAGGCGTCGCTCATCGCGCGGGCGCGCGGCAACGCCGCGCGCAACTCGCTCGCCAACGCCGAGTTCCACGTGGCGGATCTCGCCCTCGAGCCGCCGGCGACGGCACCCTGGCTGCGGCAGGCCTACAGCCATGTGCTGCTCGATCCGCCGCGCGCCGGCGCGCGCGCGCTGCTGGCACCCCTCGGGCGGCTGGCGGCGCGGCGGGTGCTGTATATTTCCTGCCACCCGGGGAGCCTGGCGCGGGACCTTATGGTGTTGGTGCACGAACAAGGCTTCACGCTCGAGGCGGCGGGCGTCGTCGACATGTTTCCGCACACCGCGCACGTCGAGTCGCTGGCGCTCCTGACGCGGCCCACATGAGCCTCGGTCCGCTGATGATCGATCTCGAGGGGAGCGCGCTCAGCGCCGCGGAGCGCGAGCTCCTAGCCCACCCGCTGGTCGGCGGCGTGCTGCTCTTCACGCGCAACTACCTCGAGCCTGCGCAGCTCACCGCGCTGGTCGCCGACATCCACGCGGTGCGTACCCCGGCCCTGATCGTGGCGGTGGACCACGAGGGCGGGCGGGTGCAGCGCTTTCGTAACGGCTTCTCGCTCCTGCCGCCGGCGCGGCGCATCGGTCACCGATTCGACGCCGACCCGCGCGCCGCCCTCGGCGCCGCGCGCCAGCTCGGCTGGCTGATGGCCGCGGAGCTGCGTGCCCACGGGGTGGATATCTCGTTCGCCCCCTGCGTGGACCTCGACTACGGGGTGAGCGAGGTCATCGGGGAACGGGCGTTCCACGCGAGCCCCGAGGCGGTCTCGCAGCTCGCTGCCGCCTATGCCCGCGGCATGCGCGATGCCGGCATGGCGGCTACCGCCAAGCATTTCCCGGGCCACGGGGCGGTGGTGGCGGACTCCCACCTGACGCTGCCCGTGGACCGCCGGGGGCTGACCGATCTCAGCGGGGACCTCGCGCCCTACCGCCGGCTGATCAGTAACGGGCTGCCGGCCGTCATGGTCGCCCACCTGCTGTTTCCAGCGGTCGATGCCGCCCCGGCGAGCCTCTCGGCACGCTGGATTCGCGAACTGCTGCGCGGTCAGCTGCGGTTTCAGGGGGTAGTGTTCGCCGACGATCTCTCCATGGGAGGGGCCGCCGCCGCTTACGGGGACGTGGTCACCCGGGCCCGGCAGGCCCTGGCCGCGGGATGCGACATGCTTCCGGTGTGTAACAATCGCGCCAGCGTCATTGAGCTTCTTCAGGGTCTGGACGTGCAGGTACAGCCCGCCTCGAGCCTGCGGCTGGTGCGTCTGCACGGGCGGGCGGCACCCGGGCGCGAGCAGCTGCTGGCCTCGAGCGAGTGGGCGCGGGCGCGCGCGCTCCTCGAGGAGATCCAGGCGGCGCCGCCCCTGGAGCTCGAGGCCGGTGGCAAGGCATGAATAACTGGACCAACGAGGCGTGGCGCAGCGTCGTCGAGGGATCACCCGACGGTGTGGTGATCTGCGATGCGACCTCGCCCGATTGCCCCGTGGTGTTCGTCAACCCCGCGTTTGCACAGATGTGCGGCTATCCGGCCGCAGCGCTGGTCGGCAACAACCTGCGCATGCTCCAGGGGACCGATCGCGACCAGGAAGCGCGCGCCCGGCTGCAGGAGGCCGTGAGCAAGGGTGAGCCGGCACGCGTACTGCTGCGCAACTATCGTCCCGACGGCACGCTCTTCTGGAACGAGACGGTCATCCAGCCGGTGCGCAACGCCGCCGGACAGCTGACGCATTTCATCGGTTATCACCGCGATGCCAGCGAGCGGCTCAAGGCGCCGGAGCGCGCCCCGGGGGGACTGCCGTCCTGGCTGCGCGAGGACCGCCTCACCGGGCTCTATTCACGCGCTTACCTCGAGGAGCTGCTGCAGCGCGACTGGCAGCTCGCACAGCGCGATAGCCACGAGATCGGGCTGACGCTGTTCGACATCGACGACCTCGCCGCCTACAACGAGAAGTTCGATCGCGCCGCGGGCGATGCCTGCATCCGCCGCGTGGCACGCGTGATCGGCGCCTCCTATCGTCGCGGCGGCGATCTGGTCGGGCGCTGGGAGGGCGGCACCTTCGTGGTGCTCACCCAGGGCGAGGCCGCCGAGCGCGCCTCGGAATACGCGCGCATCGTGGCGCAACGGGTGCGCGACCTCCTGATGCACCACCCGACGGCGGGCGCCGGGCGTTACGTCACCATGAGCGCCGGGATCGCGAGCCTGGTACCGCCGCGCGGCCTGCCGCTCGAGGGACTCTTCAAGGCCTGTCGCGCGGCGATGAAGCGCGCCAAGCAGAACGGCAAGGACGGCATCGCCACGGCCGAGGCCGCGGACTTTCAGTAACCCCGGGGCTGATCGCGAGTGGTGCGGGGCGCCGGCGCCAACGCGGCGCGTGCGACCGCGCGCGCCTCAATAGGGGCCTGGTACCAGACGCTGCGACAACCACCAGATGTTGCCGGACGGGTCCTCTACGCCGCCCTGTCGATCGTTGTAGGGCTGGTTGGCGACGGGCCCGAGAGAGCGCCCGCCCGCTGCGACCGCGCGGGCCATGGCTGCGTCGGCGTCTTCGACGTAGAGATAGTACGTTCCACGCGATGGCTCGAGCCTACCCCCGGCCTCGCTGACCATGATGGTGGTGTCGCCAAAACGTACCTGGGCGTTGCGCACGACGCCCTCGGGTGAAGCGGTCACGTCTGCGACCTCGCCGCCGAGGCCTTGAACGAGGAAGGTCAGATAGCCGCGCGCATCGGCGACGAGGATGTATGGAAAGACGGTGGTGAAGCCGGGTGGGATATACACGCTGATTACCCCGCCGGGAGCGCCCGCAGGCCTCGCGCTATCTGCCCGGTGCCCGCGGCCCCTGCGCCGGCGTCACCAGCGCGATCACCCCGAAGGCCGGGTGATCGTAGTAGTTGCGCTCGTAGAAGCGCACACGGCGTGTCTCATTGAGCGCGAACGCCGTGCCGGGCGCGGCGCCGAGGCCGTCCGGCGGGTTCTCCATCGCCCAGCTCAGCGACATCCCGAGGTGCAGGAACTGGCCGTGCTCGAGGTACACGTTGCCGGAGAGGCCCGGCACGTCGATCCCCAGGCGGTTGAGTGCGAAGCCGGCGCGCGTCCCCCAGGCGCTCGCGGTCTGTGACCAGGCGGCGTGCGCCACCGGCAGCCAGACGCCGCTCGCGCGCAGCCGGCTCTCGAGCTCGTTGAGCTGATAGCCCGCGGCAGGCAGCAGCGCGACGAAACGCCCGACCTGCAGCGAGCCGCTCGTCGTCGACTCCTCGCCGATGATGCGTGCGCCGGATTGCTCGCTCCAGTTCTCGGTCCCGCCCTGCGCGGTGAGCGCGCGGAATACGATGATCTCCACGTTGTATACGGGGCCCGCGGCCTCCTCGGAGACGGCCGGCAGCGACAGCGCGAGGGCGGTGACGAGGGCGAGCGGCAGCGCGCGCAGCGCCCGGGTGAGTCGCGTCATGCGCGCATTCTACTCAGGCGTGACCCGCCGCGCCGAGGCGCTTCAGGAGCTGGGCCGCGAACTCGAAGCGCGCGCTCTCCGCGGGCATCTGCCGCGCGATGCGCAGCCGCCGCGACCCTTCGAGGCGGTACTCGCGCGCACCGCCCTGGATGAGGCGCACCAGCGCCGCCGGATCGACCGTGGTGTGCTCCTCGAACAACACCGAGCCCCCCTGGGGACCTAAGTCGAGGCGCCGCACACCGAGGCGCCGTGCGCCGAGCTTGAGGCGCGCAATACGCAGCAGACTCTGCGCCGCCGGCGGCGGCGGTCCGAAACGGTCGTGCAGCTCGGTGGCCAGCTCATCGAGCTCGGCGTCGCTCGCCGCCGCGGCGATGCGCTTGTAGAGGGACAGGCGCACGTGCACGTCGCCGACGTAGGCCTCCGGCAGGAACGCCGGCAGCCGCAGCTCCACCTCGGTAGCGGCGGCGAGCGGCTGCTCGAGCTCGGGCTCACGGCCGGCCTTGAGCGCGGCCACGGCGCGCTCCAGCATCTCGAGATACAGCGCGAGTCCGATCTCGGTCATGTTGCCGCTCTGCTGCTCGCCGAGCAGCTCGCCGGCACCGCGGATCTCGAGATCGTGGGTGGCGAGCACGAATCCCGCCCCGAGCTCCTCCATCGACTCGATGGCCTCCAGCCGCTTGGCGGCATCGCGCGGCAGCGCCGGGCGTGGCGGCGCGATCAGATAGGCGTAGGCGCGATGGTGCGAGCGGCCGACGCGGCCGCGCAGCTGGTGCAGCTGCGCGAGTCCCATGCGATCGGCACGGTTGATGATGATGGTGTTGGCGCTCGGCACGTCGATGCCGCTCTCGATGATGGTGCTGCACACCAGCACGTTGAAGCGCCGATGGTAGAAGTCGACCATCAGCTGCTCGAGATCGCGCTCGCGCATCTGTCCGTGGCCGACGCGCACGCTCGCCTCCGGAACCAGCGCCTGCAGCTCCGCGGCGATCTTCGCGATCGAGCGCACCTCGTTGTGCACGAAGTAGATCTGGCCGCCGCGGCGCAGCTCGCGCAGCGCCGCCTCGCGCAGCGTCGGCGCGTGCCACTCGATGAGGAAGGTCTTGATCGCGAGCCGCGCCGCGGGCGCGGTGGTGATCAGCGACAGGTCGCGCAAGCCCCCGAGCGCCATGTTGAGGGTGCGCGGGATCGGAGTCGCAGTGAGGGTCAGCACGTGCACGTTGGCGCGCAGCGCCTGCAGGCGCTGCTTGTCGCGTACGCCGAAGCGCTGCTCCTCGTCGACGATCAGGAGGCCGAGGTCCCGGAAGCGGGCGTGGGCGTGCAGCAGCCGGTGGGTGGCGATGACGATGTCGATCTTGCCCTGCTCGAGAGCCTCGAGTGTCGTCTGGGTCTCTTTCGAGGTGCCGAAGCGCGACAGCGCTTCGATCCGTACCGGCCAATCGGCGAAGCGGTCGCGGAAGTTGGCGAGATGCTGCTGCACCAGCAGCGTCGTCGGCGCGAGCACCGCCACCTGGCGCCCGGCCTGGCTGGCGACGAACGCGGCGCGCATCGCCACCTCGGTCTTGCCGAAGCCGACGTCGCCGCAGACGATGCGGTCCATGGGGCGCTCGCTGGCGAGATCGGCGAGTACCTGCCGGATCGCCTCGGCCTGGTCCGCGGTCTCCTCGAACGGGAAGCCGTTGGCGAACGCCTGGTAGTCGAGCTCGCCCGCGGTCAGCGACAGGCCGCGTTGCGCCTTGCGCCTTGCGTACAGGTCGAGGAGCTCGGCCGCCACGTCGCGGATCTGCTCCGCGGCGCGCCGCCGCGCCCGCGCCCACTGATCGGTGCCGAGCTTGTGCAGCGGCGCGCTCTCCGGGGCCGCGCCGGTGTAGCGGCTGATGAGGTGCAGCGACTGTACCGGCACGTAGACGCGGTCGCCGTCCTGGTACTCGAGCACCAGGAACTCGCCCGGCTGGCCGCCGATCTCCATCGCCTGCAGGCCGGTGTAACGGCCGACGCCGTACTCCTCGTGCACCACCGGGGCGCCGGGCTCGAGGCTCTGCAGGTCGCGCAGGATCGCTTCCGGGTCGACACTGCGCTTGCGCCGGCGCTCCTGGCGGGCGCGCGCACCGAACAGCTGCTCTTCGGCGAGCAGCGCTATCGGCGGCTCACTGAGCGTCAGACCCTCGAGGTCGGGCGCTACCGCGAGCGCGAGGCGCGCGCCGCCGCCGACGAACGCCTGCCAGTCGGGCACGCTCGCGATCTCGTGGCCGTAGGCGCGCAGCATCTCGGCGAGCACCTCACGCCGTCCGGGCGAGTCCGCCGCGATCAGCACGCGGCCGTGGAACTCGCGCAGGAACGCGTCCAGTGGCGCGAACGGCTGCTCGGCGCGCACGTCGATGCGCAGCTCGCGCGGCCGCACGCTCGGGAAATGCACCAGGCCGGGCGGCGCAGCGGTGAGCTCGGTGTCGAGCTTGGTGGAATCGAGTGTGATGGCGGCGAAGCGCTCGAGCTGCGCCGCGAGCTCCGTCGGCGGCAGGAACAGCTCCTGCGGCTCGAGCACCGGCCGCTCGATATCGTGGCGCCGCTCCTCGTGGCGGGCGGCGATATCAGCCCAGGCGCTCTCGAGCGCCGCCGGCAGCGCCGCGTCGCGGACGATCACCGCATTGGCCGGCAGGTAATCGAACAGCGTCGCGTTGCCGGCGAAGAACAGCGGCTGGTAGAACTCGACCCCGGCCGGCGCCAGTCCCTCGCTGACGCCGCGGTAGATGGCGCTGCGGTTCGGGTCGCCCTCGAAGCGCGTGCGGTAGCGGCGGCGGAACTCGCGCACCGCGAGTGCATCCAGCGGCACTTCGCGGGCCGGCAGCAGGCGTACCCGGCTGAGGGGCTCGAGCGAGCGCTGCGTCTCCGGATCGAAGCTGCGGATCGCCTCGATCTCCTCGTCGAACAGGTCGATGCGCAGCGGCGCGGCGCTGCCCATCGGGAACACATCGAGGAGCGAGCCGCGCACCGCGAACTCCCCGGGGCTCACCACCTGGCCGACGCTGGCGTAGCCGGCCTCGATGAGCCGCGCCCGGAAGGGCTCGAGGGCGAGCGACTGGCCCTTGGCGAGCTCGAAGGCGCGGCCCTGCACGTAGTCGCGCGGCGGCAGGCGCTGCATGAGGGTGTCGGCCGCCACGATCAGGCAGCCGCTGCGCGTGGCGGGGAGCTCGAACAGGGTCTTCAGCCGCTCGGAGGTGATGTCGGGATGGGGCGAGAACAGGTCGTAGGGCAGCACCTCCCAGTCCGGCAGGCGCAGCAGGCTGAACGCCCGGTCGGCGAAGAAGCGCAGCGCGGCGCTCAGCCGCTCGAGCTCGCGCGCGCCGTCGGCGATCACCACGTACAGGCGCGCATCGGCGCGCAAGGCCTCGGCGAGCGCCAGCGCCGCGGCGCTGCCATGCAGCGAGCGCCACTCGAGCTTCGGCCTCGAGGCGCTGGGTAGCGGCGGATTGAGGAGCGCGGGCATCGACTCCCAGCTTACCCTGCCGGGGTGCGTTTCTGAGGCGGCGCGCGCCTTCAGCCGGCGGCGAGCTGAATGCGGCTCTCGAGCGGCACGCAGAAGATGTCGATCGGGTGCGAGCGGCCGCGCAGCTGCAGCGGCGGCAGCGCCGTCGCCCCGATGTCGAGCCCGGTCGCATCGAGCGATGCCTTCACGGAGCTCGAGAACAGCATCTCGCCGGCGCGCGCCCGCTGGCACAAGCGTGCAGCGATGTTCACCGTGTCGCCGATGATGGTGTAGTTCATGTAGGCGGCGGAGCCGATGTTGCCGGCCACCACGTCGCCCTCGTTGATGCCGATGCCGAGTCCCGCCTCGACCTGGTAGCGCTCGCGCCACGAGCGGGCGAGGTCGGCGAAGCTGCCGAGCATCTCGCGTGCGGCGCGCACCGCGCGCTCCGGGCTGTCGGGCTGGGCGAGCGGCACGCCGAAACCGAGCATCAGGCAGTCGCCCGCCATGTGAAACACGGTGCCGTCGTGCTTGAAGGTGATCTCGGTGAGCAGTGAGAAGAACTCGTTGAGCAGCGGCACTACGCGCTGCGGATCGAGCCGCTCGGCGATGCCGGTGAAGCCACGCAGGTCGGCGAACAGCACCACGGCATGCGCGCGCGCGTCGGCGGCCTGCGCCGGCGCAGCCAGCAGCGTGTCGCGCAGCTGCGTGTCCTCGAGGATCTTGTCGGCGACGCGCGGCGAAACGTAACGGCGAAAGGTCTGCCGCAGGAGCTCCTCGCGTCGCCGGATCTCCTCTTCCAGCTGAGCTGCCGCCTTTTTTCTGCGAACGCTGTTGGCGCGCACCAGGGCCTCAATGCGGGCCCTGAGAGGCTCATCTATCGACACGGGATCCCCGAATTATTCGATTGCTACGAGCCTACCATTGGCGCGCGCACCGGTGCCAGCGCGCGGCCGCGCACGGCGAGCTGACGGCGAGCGGGATGGCTTAAGCGGCGGGTGCCGCTGCGGGTGCCGCGGGCGCCGCCTCGGCGCCGGTGACCACCGAGTCGATCACGCGATCGCTCTCGAAGAACACCGAGAAGCCGCTGTAGTCCCAGCGCGTGATTGGCGGGCGGTGCGGGCTGCCGCCGCCCACCGCGGGGTGGCGGGTGGCCGGTGCGCCGAAATGCTTCTCGACGTCGGCCATGGTGAGGCCGCGCTTGGGCGTCTCGACCTGCGACGGGCGCACCTGAACCT
>Ga0335076_10002025_pt1 | contig 19976 bp, 15 predicted proteins | sample Lox_Sample_25_FD_206717 | JGI IMG/M metagenome (GOLD analysis project Ga0335076, IMG submission 206717) | Soil microbial communities from Loxahatchee National Wildlife Refuge, Florida, United States - Lox_Sample_2.5 | ecosystem: Environmental > Terrestrial > Soil > Wetlands | place: USA...
CCGCCCGGGCCGAGCCGAAATGCAGCAGCAGCGCCTTCTTGCGCTTGGCGCCGATGCCGGGCACGTCGTCCAGGATCGAATGCCGGATCTCCTTGGAGCGCCTGGCCCGATGGGCGCCGATCACGAAGCGATGGGCCTCGTCCCGCAGCCGCTGCAGGAAATAGAGCACCGGGCTCTTGGGATCGAGGCTGAAGGGCTCCCGCCCCGGCATGAAGAAGCGCTCGCGGCCGGCATTGCGGTCCGGCCCCTTGGCGATCGAGGCGATGCAGACGTCGGCGATGCCGAGGTCGGCCAAGACCTGCAGCGCCACATTGAGCTGCCCCTGTCCGCCGTCGATCAGCACCAGGTCGGGCCACAGCCCCTTGTCGCGGTCGGGATCCTCCTTGAGTGCGCGGGAGAAGCGCCGGGTCAGCACCTGTCGCATCATCGCGTAGTCGTCGCCGGCGACGATCGATGGCAGAGGCTGGATGGCCGCCTCGATCGCCTGGCTCAACGTGGCGTCCGGCTCGGGCTCGAAGCTCGGCATCGGCGCCTCAGCCAGACCGGGAGGCGTTTCCGATGCCGGCGATTCCACCAGTGCCTCCGTCCCCTTCTCGGCGCCCCCCTCCCCGGCGCTGTGGGACTCCAAGTCCTTGGACGGGATCACGTCGCGGATCGAATACTTCCGATACTGGTTCTTCAGGAAGCCCTCCGGCCCGGCGACGATCATCGCGCCATAGGGGTTGGTGCCGGAGATGTGGCTGTTGTCGTAGACCTCGATCCGCTTCGGCGGCTGCTCCAGCTTGAAGAGCTCGGCGAGTGCTGTCAGCAGGCGCGACTGCGAGGCGGATTCCGCCATGCGCCGTACCAGCGCGTCCTTGGCGTTCAGCGCGGCATGATCCACGGCCTTGCGCTTGTCGCCGCGTTTCGGCGCCAGGATCTCGACCTTGCCGCCGGCGCGGAGCATGAGCGCATCGGTCAGCAGCTCCGCCTCGCTCGGCATCTCGTTCACCAGGATCAGCCGCGGCGGCGTCTTGTTCTCGTAGAACTGCGCCAGGAAGGCGGCGAGGATCTCCGGGATCTCCGCCTGCTTGTCATGCGCCGGGAAGTAGGCGCGGTTGCCGTAATTGCCGTGGTTGCGGAAAAAGAACACCTGGACGCAGGTATGCCCCGCCTCCTGGTGCGCGGCGATGATGTCGGCCTCCTCGACGCCCTCGAGGTTGATGTCCTGTCGGCTCTGGATCGCGGCCAGGGCCTGGATGCGGTCGCGGAGACGTGCCGCGCGCTCGAACTCCAGCGTATCGGACGCCTGCTGCATCTCGGCGGAAAGCCGGAGCTTCACCGCATCGCTCTTGCCGGTCAGGAAGTCGTGCGCCTCCTTCACCAGGTTGCCGTAATCGGCCTCGTTGATCCGTCCCACGCAGGGCGCCGAGCAGCGCTTGATCTGGAACTGCAGGCAGGGCCGCGTGCGGCTGGCGAAGATCGAATCCGAGCAGGGCCGGAGCAGGAAGGCGCGCTGCAAGGCAACGATGGTGCGGTTGACGGCGCCCGCCGAAGCGAACGGACCGAAATACTCGCCGGGCCGATTGCGCGCGCCGCGATGCTTGGCGATCTGCGGCGCAGGGTGATCGCCGGTGATCAGGATGTAGGGGAAGCTCTTGTCGTCGCGCAACAGCACGTTGTAGCGCGGCATGTAGCGCTTGATCAGGTTGGCTTCGAGGAGCAGTGCCTCCACCTCGGTGTGGGTGGTGACGAACTCCATCGCCGCCGTCTCGGTGATCATCCGCAGCAGGCGGTTGGACTGCCGCGAGAGCTGGGTGTAGGCGGTGACCCGCTTCTTCAGGTCCTTGGCCTTGCCGACATAGAGCACATCGGCCTTGGCATTCATCATGCGGTAGACGCCGGGGCTGTTCGGCAGCGTCTTCACCTTCTCCCGGATCACCTCGACGCCGCGCGCCAGCCGGCCGCGACCGCCCGCCGGGGCTTCGGTCGCACCCTGGACCTCGACGAGCGCATCGCTCTCGGGCTGGTCGGCGGTTGCGGGATTGGGTTCGTCCATCATGGTCGACACATATAGGGTCGGCAGCGTTAGGATCGGCAGGGCATCGGCCCTATCACAGTGAAATCGGGCGGATTCCCGCGACTCTTACGCCCCGACTCATCGTCAGGCCAGGACGGATATCCCGGGTTTTTGTGGATAAGTCTGTCGGTAAACTCGACCCGCTGTGGCGGTCGCAAAGGAATCCGCAGTCCCTCGGAGATTGCACAAAAATTGAGCAGATTTCACAAGACACTGATAGATATGGCTTTATTCCGACCTTTATGAAATATCGTGTTCATAAACCGGACTCCGCTCTTGACTCTCGGATCCGTTTGCGACTCCGGACCCGCTGTGAACAACTTGGCTCAGGAAACTCCGATTAGGCTTCTGAAACGATTAATTTTTCGGTGTCATCGGACTGTCGCGCAGAAAACTCTACCGCACCGCATCATCGCGGATTCCAGGCCGTGGACTCCCGTCCCACGGTATCCCGGTACCGCTCGATCTCCACACCGACGCTCTCCGCCTCCTTGAAGACGTCGAGCTTCTCGATCCGCACCCTGGCGCTGAGCACGCGGCGGTCGTCGAAGCAGGCCTGCGCGACCCGGTCCGCCAGGGTTTCGACCAGATGGATGTGGCCGGCGGCGACGATGTCGCGGATGCGGGCGACGATCTCGGCGTAATTCACCACGTTGTCGAGCTCGTCCTGGATCGCCGGATGCTCGGCGCAGATCAGCTCCAGATTGATCCGCACGCGCTGGCTCGCCAGCTTCTCGTGCTGATAGACGCCGATCCGGGCGGACAGCACCAGATCGCGTACGAACACCTTCAGGGTGCGCGCGGTGGCGGGATGGGCGGCGATTTTCTCGGCCTGGCTCATGCGGATAAACCCTCCAACATTCAGGATGTTGCCGCACTCTGGGGCAGGCTCGAACAACCGAGCGAGTGGATGAAGCCGCGCTCTGGGGCTTCGGCCCCCTTATATACCTGTGCGCCGTGCGAGTCCCGCCTATTCCTTGGGGAGGAAACCCTTCGCCGCCTGCTGCCAGCCGAGATGCTCGCCGCCGTCGAGTGCGATCATCTGGCCGGTCATCGAAGCGGAGGAGAGGATGAAGAGCACACCGGCGGCGATCTCCTGCGGCGTCGCGCCGTGACCGAGCGGAACAGCGGCGCTCTGCGCCTCGAACTGCTCCGACGATTGCCGCGGGCTCGGCATGGTCGGACCGGGACCGATCCCGTTGACCCGGATCCGCGGCGCCAACGCCAGCGCGAGCGTACGTGTCAGGGTCCAGAGGCCCATCTTGCCGACGGTGTAGGAGAGGAAATACGGCGTGAGCTTATAGACCCGCTGATCCAGCATGTTGACGATGTTGCCCGCGGTGCCTTCCGGCAATTGCCGCGCGAAAGCCTGGGAGAGCACCAGCGGGGCCCGGAGATTGGTCTCGATGTGCCGGTCCCAGCTGTCGCGGGTCACGGTCTCGATCTTGTCCATCTCGAAGACCGAGGCGTTGTTGACGAGACAGGTCAGCGGCCCCAGCGCGGCATTGGTCTTGGGGATGATCGTCTCGACCTCGGCTTCCCGGGTAAGATCGGCTTGAACCACCGCGGCGCGCCGGCCGAGCTTGCGGATCTCCGCCGCCGTTGCCTCGGCTTCGGATTTCGACTGATGAAAGTGGATGGCGATGTCCCAGCCGTCCCCGGCAAGGGCAAGGGCGATCTCGCGGCCGAGACGTTTCGCGGCCCCGGTGATCAAAGCGGATTTCACGGGTAGAGATGCAGGCATGGATTCTGGCATGGCGCGAGAATGGCGGATTGCGCGGCGGTCGGGCAAGGGGTCAGAGCGCGCTGAAATCGCTTGCTTTCGCGGCCGAGCCCGGGAAACGCCCTTGAGACAGGTCAAAGCCCCGCGCGCGGCGTTGGGGCCTCATGGATGCGCCGCCCTCCCGCGGTCCTGCTGAAGTCCCATCATGCGTCTTGTCCCCGCCATCATTCTCGCCGCCATCGTCGCCGTCGGCATCGGCTTCTTCGCCCGCTGGCAATTCCAGCAGGCGAACGCAGTCCCTGAGGGCCTCGCCCGCGCCAACGGCCGGATCGAGGCGGAGCGCGTGGCGGTCGCGACCAAATATGCCGGACGGGTTGCCGAAATCCTGGTGAAGGAAGGCGACTTCGTCCAGCGCGGCACCGTGGTCGCGCGCATGGACACGGCCGAGCTCCTGGCCGAGATCGCCGCCGCCAAGGCCAAGGCCCGGCAGGCGTCGCAGTCGGTTGGCCAAGCCAAAGCACAGCTCCTGATGCGCCAGGCCGAACTGAAGCTCGCCGTGGTCGAGCTGCAGCGCGCCCAGACCCTGAAGCAGCGCGATTTCACCTCGGCCTCCACCGTCGACCAGCGCCAAGCCGAACGCGACGTGGCCGCCGCTTCCGTAACAGCGGCCGAAGCGGCGATCGGCGATGCCCAGGCGGCGGAGGACGCGGCCGACGCCTCGGTGGCGCAGCTCCAGGCGGTGCTGAACGACATGTCGATGACCGCGCCGGTCTCCGGCCGGGTCGAATACAAGCTGGCGCAGCCCGGCGAAGTGCTGGCGGCGGGCGGCCAGATCGCGACCCTGCTCGATCTCTCCGATGTCTACATGACGATCTTCCTCCCGACCCCGCTCGCCGGCCGGGTCGGGATTGGTTCCGAGGGGCGGATCGTGCTCGACGCGGCGCCGGACTACGTGGTGCCGGCGACGGTTTCCTTCGTCGCGGCGGAGGCGCAATTCACGCCGAAATTCGTCGAGACCGAGAACGAGCGCGAAAAGCTGATGTACCGCATCAAGCTGCAGATCGATCCGAAGTTGCTGGAGACCTACCGCGAATACGTGAAGGCCGGGTTGACCGGTGATGCCTATGTGAGGGTCTCCGCCTCCGCGACCTGGCCGGCCAACCTGACGCCGAAACTGCCGCCGAAACCCGCCGATGCGCAATGACGAGGGGCGATCGATGGCCGAGCCAGCCGCACGCGCCGGCCGCGCCGCGTTGCGGATCGAAGGCGTCTCGCACCGCTACGGCAAGACCCAGGCGCTCCGCGAGATCGCGGTCGAGATTCCCGAGGGCGCCTCGGTCGCGCTGGTGGGACCCGACGGCGTCGGCAAGTCGACGCTGCTCGGACTGATCGCCGGCGCCAAGCGCATCCAGCAGGGACAAATCGAGGTGCTCGGCGGCGATATGGCGGATCGCCGTCATCGACGCGGCATCGGCCCGCGCATCGCCTACATGCCGCAGGGCCTCGGCAAGAACCTCTATCCGACGCTCTCGGTCGCCGAGAACATCGACTTCTTCGCCAGCCTGTTCGGCCTCGATCCGGCGGCGATGGCGCAGCGCCGCGCGCGACTGCTGGCGGCGACCGGACTCGCGCCCTTTCCCGACCGTCCCGCCGGCAAGCTCTCCGGGGGCATGAAGCAGAAGCTCGGCCTCTGTTGCGCCCTGGTGCACGATCCTGACTTCCTGATCCTCGACGAACCCACCACCGGCGTCGATCCGCTGTCGCGCCGGCAGTTCTGGGAGATGATCGCCCGGATCCGCGCCGAGCGGCCGCAGATGACCATGCTGGTCGCCACCGCCTACATGGAAGAGGCGGAAGGGTTCGAGCGTCTGATCGCGATCGACGGCGGGCGGATCCTCGCCGCCGGAGCGACGGCCGAAGTCATCTCCGAAACCGGCACTGCGCATCTCGACGCCGCCTATGTGGCGCTGCGCCATCGCGGCGACCGCAAGAAGCCCGCTCCAGTGGAACCCTTCGTGGTGCCGCCGCGCCGCTTCCACGACGGCGCGCCCGCAATTGTCGCCGAGAACCTGACACGGCGCTTCGGCGAATTCATCGCCGTCGACAAGGTGAGCTTCCGCATCGAGCGCGGCGAGATCTTCGGCTTCCTCGGCTCGAACGGTTCCGGCAAGACCACCACGATGAAGATGCTGACCGGCCTGCTCGCCGCAAGCGAAGGCCGAGCGGAGCTGCTGGGCCGGCCGGTCCAGGCCCAGGATATCGCGACCCGGCTCAAGATCGGCTACATGTCCCAGGGCTTCTCGCTCTACGAGGAGCTGACAGTGCGCGCCAATCTCGAGCTCCACGCCCGGCTCTACCGCATCGCCGGCGCCGAGGTGGCGGAGCGTGTCCGGGCCGCGCTGGAGCGCTTCGACCTCGGCGCCATCGCCGGCGCGCTGCCCGGCAAGCTGCCGCTCGGCGTGCGCCAGCGGCTGCAGCTCGCCGCAGCCTGCCTGCACCGGCCGGAGATCCTGATCCTGGACGAGCCCACCTCCGGCGTCGATCCCGAGGCCCGAGACGATTTCTGGCGCATGATCGTTGAACTCTCACGCAGCGACGGCGTCACCGTCTTCGTCTCGACCCACTTCATGAACGAGGCGGAGCGCTGCGACCGCATCTCGCTGATGCATCGTGGCCGCGCCCTCGCCGTGGGGACGCCGGCCGAGATCGCCGCAGTGGAGGGGGCTGCGACCATCGAGGAAGCGTTCATCCGCCGGATCTCCCGTGCCGATCCCGAAGCGGCGGCGGCCGATGCCGCCGTCGCGCCGGTTCCCGCCGCGCAGCCGCGTCGCCTGCCGGTGCCAGTGGTGCTGCAACGGCCGCTCGCCTTCGCGCGACGCGAGCTCATCGAGCTGATCCGCGACCCGGTGCGTCTCGCCTTCGCCCTGCTTGGCCCGATCTTCCTCATGGTCACCTTCGGCTTCGGCGTCTCCTTCGACGTCGACCAGCTGACCTATGCGGTGCTCGACCGCGATCATTCGCTGGAGAGCCGCACCCTGCTGGAGAACTTCCAGGGCTCGCGCTACTTCCTGGAGCGCCCGCCGCTCTACAGCGAGGCCGAGATCGACCGGCGCCTCCGCTCCGGGGAGTTGAAACTGGCTTTGGAGATCCCGGACAATTTCGGCCGCGACCTGCTGGCCGGGCGGCAGCCGGAGATCGGCGTGTTCCTCGACGGGGCCATGCCGTTCCGCGCCGAGACCATCCGCGGCTATGTCGAGGGCATCGCCCAGCTCTTCCTCGAGAACTACGCACTGCAGACCACGGGGAGCGATGCCGGCGTGCTGCCGCTCTCGACCCAGCCCCGCTTCCGCTACAACCAGGATTTCAAGAGCGTGGTGGCGATCGTGCCCGGCACCATCATGCTGCTGCTGATGCTGATTCCTGCCATGCTGACCGCGGTCGGAGTGGTGCGCGAGAAGGAGCTGGGCTCGATCGCCAATCTCTACGTCTCGCCGGCCGGGATTGGCGAGTTCCTCATCGGCAAGCAGCTCCCCTACATCCTGGTCGGCTTCATCGCCTTCCTGCTGCTGACCGGCCTCGCGGCGCCGGTGTTCGGCGTGCTGCCGAAGGGCAACGTCGGCGCGCTGGCGGTGGCTGCCTTGCTCTATGTCGGCGCCTCCACCGCCTTCGGCCTGCTGGTCTCGGCCTTCGTCTCGACCCAGGTGGCGGCGGTCTTCGCCGCGGCGATCCTCTGCATGATCCCAACCACCAATTTCTCAGGCTTGCTCTACCCGACCGCGACCCTGGAGGGCTCGGCGCGCATCTTCGGCATGCTGTTTCCGGCGTCCTGGTTCCAGACCGTGAGCCAGGGCGTGTTCGACAAGGGTCTCGGCTTCATCGACTTCCTGCCGCAGTTCGCGGCGCTGGCCGGATTCGTCGCCGCCTTCCTCACCCTGGCGCGCCTGCTGGTGCGCAAGCAGGAGCGCTGACGATGGGGCGCCACCTTGCCAACGTCTTCCGCCTCGGCTTGAAGGAGCTCGCCAGCCTGTCGCGCGACGTGGTGATGATGGCGCTGATCCTCTACACCTTCACCCTCGCGGTCTACGACGTCGCCAAGGGCGTGCGCACCGAGGTGCAGAACGCCGCCGTGGCGGTGATCGACGAGGACGGCTCCGAGTTTTCGCGCCGGATCATCGACGCGATCCAGCCACCCTATTTCCAGCATCCGCGGCTGATCGAGCGCCGCGACGTCGATGCCGCCCTCGACCGCGGCACCGTCACCTTCGTGGTCGACCTGCCGCCGAAGCTGGAGGCCGACCTGCTCCGGGGACGCCAACCGGAGATCGGCATCGACGTGGATGCCACCGCCATGACCCAGGCCGGCGTCGGCACGACCTATCTGCAGAATATCATCGCCCGTGCCGCCGCGGACTTCCTGAAGAGCCGTGGCGAGGCGGTCGCCGCACCGGCGACCGTGGTTACCCGTGCGCTGTTCAATCCCAACCTGGAGTCGATCCGCTTCAACGCGGTGATGCAGGTGCTGGAGGACATCACCATCCTCTCCATCATCCTGGTCGGCGCCGCGGTGATGCGCGAGCGCGAGCGCGGCACGATCGAGCACCTGATGGTGATGCCGGTGACCGCGGCGGAGATCGCGCTCGCCAAGATCTGGGCCAACGGGCTCGTGGTGCTGGCCGCCGCGGCCCTGTCCTTGACCTTGGTGGTGCAGACGGTCCTCGCCGTGCCGATCGCAGGGTCGGTGCCGCTCTTCCTCTGCGGCGCAGCGCTCTATCTCTTCGCCACCACCGCACTCGGCATCCTCCTGGCGACCATCGCCAATTCCATGCCCCAGCTCGGCCTGCTGGCGATTCCGATCTTCGTGGTCATGAACCTGCTGTCCGGCACGACGACGCCGCAGGAGGCGATGCCGGCCTGGCTGATGATGGCGATGCAGGCTTCGCCCTCGACCCATTTCGTCGCCCTGGCGCAGGCGGTGCTCTACCGCGGCGCGGGCTTCGCCGTGATCTGGCCGCAGATGGTCGGGATATTCGCCCTCGGCTTTGGATTCCTGTTGATCGCCCTGCTCCGGTTCCGGAGCATGTTGGCGCGCCAGGCGTGAGCGGGACGATGCGGGGAAGAGAGATGCGCCCGTCGGCGCGATCGGGAGGAGAGACGTCATGGAAGATCTGAGCCTCGGTTCCGCGGCCCTCTCGGGCCCGGCGCGCCTGCTGGTGGCACTGGCGGTCGGCCTCTTGATCGGCATGGAGCGCGAATGGCGCCGGCGCGGCGGTGACGAGCCGCATATCGGCCTCCGCACCTTTGGCCTGATCGGTCTCATGGGCGGCCTCGCCGGGTTGCTGCAACCGGTCTTGGGCGGCTGGCTGGTCGCGGCGGCATTGCTGGCGCTGGCCGTCCTGCTGATCTCCGACCGCCGCAAGAACGAGCTCGGCGCTCTCGCCGAGGACATGACGACGCTGATCGCGGCGTTGGTGGCGACCCTGCTGGGCGCGCTCGCCACCAGCGGCATGCCGCAGCTCGCCTCGGCGGCCGCCGTCGTCGTGGTCCTGCTGCTGAACCTGAAGCCGACCCTGCATCGCTGGGTCGAGGCCTTGAGCGAGGTCGAGCTTCACGCCGTGCTGCGGCTGTTGGTGATCTCGCTGGTGATCCTGCCGGTCCTGCCTAATGCGGGCTACGGCCCCTACCAGGCGCTGAACCCGAAGGTGATCTGGCTGTTCGTGGTCATGATCGCCACCCTCTCCTTCGTCGGCTATCTGGCGATCCGCATCCTCGGCGCAAGGCGCGGCTATCTCGCGACCGGCCTCTTCGGCGGCCTGGTCTCCTCGACCGCCACCACCGCGGCGCTGGCACGCCTCGGCAGGCGCGACGCGGCGGCAGCGCCCGCGCTCGCCTCCGGCATCGCCGTCGCCAATGCCGTCATGGCCGTGCGCATGTTGGCGATCGTCGCCGCCATCGATCCCGGACTCGCCATCGCCGCCTCCTGGCCGCTCGGGCTCGCCGCCGTGGCGGCAATGCTCTTCGCGCTCCTGCTCTGGCGCATGAGCGCCAAGACCAGCGGCAAGACGAAGACCGACTCGATCGAGATGGAGAACCCGTTCGACATCTGGCCGGCCTTGCGCTTTGCCGCCTTGCTCGCGGTCATCCTGGTGTTGGCGCGGTTCCTGGAGGATCGCTACGGCCAAAACGGCATCGAAGTCCTGGCGGCGATCGCGGGCCTGGTCGACGTCGATGCCATCACCCTCACCGTCGCCCATGGCACCGCCCAGGGCGCCGCAACGATGCCGGCCGTCCTCGCTCTGCTCACCGCCGCCTTCGCGAACTCGATCTTCAAGGGCGCGCTACTGGTCTGGGCCGGCGGCCGGCTCGCCGGCTGGGGCGTCGCCGTGCTGGTCCTGATGGCGGTCGTCGGCGGCGTGGCCTATCTGTTTCCGCTGGCCTAGCGAACGGACGCGGCTGCGTCAGGGAGACGCAGCGGAATTCGCCTGCGGCGTCTTGGCCGGGCCGCCACCTGCATATTGATATATTCATCCTGGGCGCGGCGTCTGCTGTCCTGGAAGCGAGCAGGTGTACACCGGTCTCGACAAGGAAGACGCAGTTTTGCTTTAGATCAAGCGCATAGGTCAGGATTCCAAACCGGAATCTAAACCGTTTCTTAGGTGGTTCCGCCTAGCCTGCACACCACTGTATTCAAGGTCGCGTGCAGATCCTTCTCGCGCGGCTTTCGTGAGAGGAGAGAATGCAAGTGCAGTCAACGAGGGAATACGCGTCGGCCAGCCCCAACGGAGCGGCCACGCAGGGCGCAGCCCGGGCGACGACCGCGCGCAAGCTGGCGCGCACCGTCGCGCCGACCGCGAACGAGCGCTTCTTCGACAAGAACGACATCATCGTCAGCAAGACCGATCTCAAAGGTCACCTGACCTATGTCAATCGCGCCTTCATGGCGATCTCGGACTATGACGAGTCCGAGCTCCTCGGCCAGCCGCACAGCCTGATCCGGCATCCCGACATGCCGCGCGCGATCTTCAAGCTGCTCTGGACCCAGCTCCAGGCCGGCCGCGAGATCTTCGCCTATGTGAAGAACATGACCAAGCACGGCGACTTCTACTGGGTGCTGGCGCATGCGACGCCGTCCGTCACTGCCGGCGGGCAATGCGTCGGCTATCACTCGAACCGCCGCGTCCCCGACCGGCGCGTGGTCGAGAGCATCATCGCGCCGCTCTATCGCAGCCTGAAGCAGATCGAGGACGGCGAGTCCGACCGGCGCCTCGGCCTGGAGAAGTCCTGGGCCGCACTCAACGACATCCTGCAGGAGAAGGGGATCGGTTATGACGAATTCATCCTCGGCCTCTAAACGGCCGCGCGGCCTGCTCGGTTTCGGTAAGCGCCGCAGCAGCGCCGAGGCGATCCGCAGCGCGCTCGAGGTGTGCCGCCAGGTCCAGGCCGGCAACTTCGAGGCCCGCATCACCGGCATCCACGAGACCGGAGAGCTCGGCGAGCTCATGTGGGCGATCAACGACATCGTCGACCGTTCCGATGCATATCTCCGGGAATCCGCCGCCGCCATGGACCATGTGGCGCGCAATCTCTATTACCGCCGCATCGCCGAAGGCGGCATGCTGGGGAGCTATCTCGCCGGCAGCCAGCGCATCAACAGCGCCGCCGACGCCATGACCGAGAAGGTCACCGAATCCCGCAGCATCGTCAGCAAGATCGAGGGCGTGGTGAACGCCGTCTCGGCGGCGGCGACTCAGCTGGAGGGCGCCGCCGGCACCATGCAGGGGGCCGCCGATACCACCAACCAGCGGGCGCAGGCGGTGGCGACCGGCGCCGATCACGCCGCGGCCAGTGTCAATACCGTCGCAGCGGCGGCGGAGGAACTGTCAAGCTCGATCAAGGAGATCGGCCAGCAGGTGGTGCGCTCCAACACCATCACCCAGGAAGTGGTGAAGGCGACCGAGGAGACCAACGCTCGGGTCGAGAGCCTGGCGGACGCCGCGCAGAAGATCGGCAAAGTGATCGACCTCATCACCGAGATCGCTTCCCAGACCAATCTGCTCGCGCTCAACGCCACGATCGAGGCTGCCCGGGCCGGCGAGGCCGGCAAGGGCTTCGCCGTGGTGGCGCAGGAGGTGAAGAGCCTGGCCAACCAGACCGCCCGCGCGACCGAGGATATCACCGCGCAGATCAATGCGATCCGCGGCGCCACCGGCGATGCGGTCGCGGGCGTCCAGGGCATCGCCCGGACCGTGCGCGAGGTCAGCGAGATCGCCGCGGCGATCGCCGCCGCCATCGAGGAGCAGAGCGCCGCCACCCACGAGATCGCCGCCAGCGTCACCCAGGCCTCCACGGGCACCACCGAGGTGAAGCGCAACGTCGAGGAAGTGACCCAGGTGGCGAGCGAGTCCGGCGCCGCGGCCAGTCAGGTCCTGAGCGCCGCCACCGGCCTCTCGCAGCAGGCGGAGACGCTCACCGCCGACGTGCGCCACTTCGTCGAGGTCATGAACAAGACGGGGTGATCACATCCCGGCGGGTCAGGCTTCCGGCTCGTGGCAGACGGCTTCGATGTTGTGGCCGTCGGGATCGAACACGAAGGCGCCGTAATAGTCCTTGTGATAGTGCCCGCGGATGCCCGGCGCGCCGTTGTCGCGACCGCCGGCCGCAAGGGCCGCAGCGTGGAAGGCGCGGACCTCGGCGCGGGTTCGCGCAGTGAAGGCGAGATGGATCGGCGCCGGCGAGGTTCCCGAGCCGCCGATCCAGAATTCATGCCGCCCGTCCCGGCCGAGCTCAACCCAGCCTTCGCCCTCGGCGACGACGGCGATGCCAAGCGGCGCCAGCACCGAGGTGTAGAAGTCCTTGCTCTTCGCGAAGTCCTTGACCGCGAAGCCCAGGTGATCGATCGATTTGCTCATCAGTATCTCTTGCGGTGACGGTCGCGGAACTTCGGTTTCTGGCCGGGCTTGCCGGCCGTGGAGCGACCGCCGGGCACAGGAAGCGGCTTGCCGTCCACCCCGAGGCCCGCTTTCGCGGCGGCGGTGGTGGGGATCTCGAGGTCGAGGGATTCCAGCCGCCGCAGCTCGTCGCGATAGCGCGCCGCCTCCTCGAACTCGAGATTGGCGGCGGCATCGCGCATCTTCTTCTCCAGATCCGCGACCGTCGCCTTCAGATTGTGGCCGACCCTGTGGATGTCGCCGATGACGCCGGTATCGACCGTCACGTGGTCGCTCTCATAGACCGAACTCATGATGTCGGCGATGCCCTTGCGCACCGATTCCGGGGTGATGCCGTGGGCGGCGTTGTAGGCCTGCTGTTTCTCGCGCCGCCGATTGGTCTCGCCGAGCGCGTATTCGAGGCTGTCGGTCATGTTGTCGGCATAGAGGATGACCCGGCCCTCGACGTTGCGCGCGGCGCGGCCGATGGTCTGGACCAGCGAGGTGCGCGAGCGGAGGAAGCCCTCCTTGTCGGCGTCGAGGATGCAGACCAGGGCGCATTCCGGGATGTCCAGGCCCTCGCGCAGCAGGTTGATGCCGACCAGCACGTCGAAGGCGCCGAGGCGCAGATCGCGGATGATCTCGATCCGCTCCAGGGTCTCGACGTCGGAATGGATGTAACGGACGCGCACCCCGGCATCGTGCAGGTATTCGGTGAGGTCCTCGGCCATGCGCTTGGTGAGCGTGGTGATCAGCACGCGCTGGCCCTTCTTCGCCACCTCCTGGCATTCGGCGACCACGTCGTCCACCTGGGTCTCGGTCGGCCGCACGATGCAGACCGGATCGATGAGCCCGGTCGGGCGGATCACCTGCTCGGCGAAGACGCCGGCGGTCTGCTTCAGCTCCCAGGGACCGGGCGTCGCCGAGATGCAGACGGTCTGCGGCCGCATCACCTGCCATTCCTCGAACTTCAGGGGCCGGTTGTCGGTGCAGGACGGCAGGCGGAAGCCGTATTCGGCCAGCGTCGATTTCCGCGCGTAATCGCCTTTGAACATGCCGCCCAGCTGCGGGACCGTGACATGGCTCTCATCCACGATGAGGAGCGCGTCCTCCGGCAGATATTCGAACAAGGTCGGCGGCGGCTCGCCGGGGCGCCGGCCGGTCAGGTAGCGGGAATAGTTCTCGATCCCCGCGCAAGAACCGGTCGCCTCCATCATCTCCATGTCGAAGGTGACGCGCTGCTCCAGGCGCTGCGCCTCCAGGAGCTTGTTCTCGGCGTTCAATTCGGCGAGGCGGATCTTGAGGTCATCCTTGATCACCTTCACCGCCTGGTGCAGCGTCGGCTTCGGTGTCACGTAGTGGCTGTTGGCGTAGATCTTGACCTCGTCGAGGTCGGCCGTGCGCTCGCCGGTCAGGGGATCGAACTCGTAGATCGCCTCGATCTCGTCGCCGAACAGCGAGAGCCGCCAGGCGCGGTCCTCCAAGTGGGCGGGAAACAATTCGAGACTGTCGCCTTTCACCCGGAAGGTGCCGCGGTAGAACGCCGCCTCGTTGCGCTTGTATTGCAGCTCCACGAGCTGGCGCAGCAGTTCCTTCTGGTCGACCAGGTCGCCCTTCTTCAGGGTGATGGTCATGGTGGAATAGGTCTCCGGCGAGCCGATGCCGTAGATGCAGGAGACCGAGGCGACGATCACCACGTCGCGGCGCTCGAACAGCGCGCGGGTCGCCGAGTGGCGCATCCGGTCGATCTGCTCGTTCAGCGAGCTTTCCTTCTCGATGTAGGTGTCGGTGCGCGGGACATACGCCTCCGGCTGGTAGTAGTCGTAATAGGAGACGAAGTACTCGACCGCGTTCTCCGGGAAGAACCCCTTCATCTCGCCGTAGAGCTGGGCCGCCAGGGTCTTGTTCGGCGCCAGGATCAGCGCCGGCCGCTGCACCTGCTGGATCGCATGGGCCATGGTGAAGGTCTTGCCGGAGCCGGTGACGCCGAGCAGCACCTGGTCGCGCTCGCCGGACTTCAACCCGGCGACGATGTCGGCGATCGCCTGCGGCTGGTCGCCCGCGGGCTGGAACTCTGAAGTCAGCTGAAAGGGCTTGCCCGGCAGCGGCTGGGCCGGCACGACGGCGCGTTCGACGACGATGGAGTCAGGCGTCGGATTCTTCATCCGCCCTATATAGTACCGGCGCCCGGCCCCGCAAAGACGAGGTTATCTCAGCCTGCCATGCTGCTGACACATCCCGTCATGAATTCGCCGCGGGCGACGGCGGAGGCACGTCAGCCCTTGCGCTCCTGTGGGGCCCGGATCGCGCGGAGGCATTCGGCATAGGTGTCGAGGATCCATTTCCGGTCGGCGTTGCTGCGCTCCTTGGCCGGATTGCCGTGCAGCGTCTTGTTCTCCAGGTCGGCGACCAGCTGCATGAGGCGATAGGCAATGCTTTCCGGGGATTCGTCAGCAGCGCGATGGTCGGAGGATTGTTCGGACATGGGCGGTTTCCACTTCCACGGGACGGTTCGGGATGCCGCACTCTGGCCGCAGGCCGCCACCACCGCCGTGATTCAGGTCAAGGCCCCGTTCAGCGATCGCTGCGGCCGAGCACGTCCATCAGCTCCGCGATCTTGGCACGCTGCTCCTTGGGATCGCCGCTGGTGATGGCGTGCTCGACGCAATGCCCGACATGGTCCTTCAAGACCAGCTCCTCGATCCGGCGCAAGGCGGCCCTGACCGCGGCGATCTGCGTCACCACGTCGATGCAATAGCGGTCCTCCTCCACCATGCGGGAGAGGCCGCGCACCTGGCCTTCGACGCGGTTCAGGCGCTTCAGGCAATCAGCTTTGGTGTCCTTCTGCATGACTTGAAATATACCCCACCGGGGTATATTTTACAAGGCGGAAAGATACCCCCCAGGGGTTATGGGTGCCATGACGGACACGACGCATCATCACTACCACCACGGCCATGGCGCGGCTCACCCGGCCGGAAGCGCCAAGGACCCGGTCTGCGGCATGGGCGTCGATCCGGCGACGGCGCAGCACAAGAGCGAATACCGGGGCACGACCTATTGCTTCTGCTGCAACGGTTGCCGCACCAAATTCGAAGCGGACCCGCAGAAGTACCTGGCGGTGAAGCCGGCCGCACCGGCGCCCACGGCGGCAGATTCGCCCGCGATCTACACCTGCCCGATGCATCCCGAGATCCGCCAGCGGGGTCCCGGCGCCTGCCCGATCTGCGGCATGGCGCTGGAGCCCCTCGAGGTGACGGCGGAAGCGACGCCGAACCACGAGCTGGTCGACATGACGCGGCGGTTCTGGATCGGCCTCGCGCTGGCGGTCCCGGTCGTCGTCCTGGAGATGGGCGGGCATTTCGCGGGCCTCGACCGACTGGTGGCGCCCCAGCTTTCGAACTGGATCCAGCTGGCGCTCGCGAGCCCGGTCGTGCTTTGGGCGGGCTGGCCGTTCTTCCAGCGCGGCTCGGCGTCGCTGCGATCGCGCAACTTCAACATGTTCACCCTGATCGCGATCGGCACCGGCGTCGCCTGGCTCTACAGCCTGGTCGCCACCGTGGCGCCGCAGCTCTTCCCGGACGCCTATCGCAGGATGGACGGCTCGGTCGCGGTCTATTTCGAGGCGGCGGCGGTCATCACCGTGCTGGTGCTGCTGGGCCAGGTGCTGGAACTCCGCGCCCGGGCGCAGGCCGGCGGCGCCATCCGCGCCCTGCTCGACCTCTCGCCGCGCAGCGCGCACCGCATCGCCGGCGACCGCGAGGAAGAGGTGCCGGTCGATGCCATCGCCGTCGGGGACCACTTGCGGATCCGTCCCGGCGAGAAGGTGCCGGTCGATGGCGTGATGCTGGAAGGCCAAGGCGCGGTCGATGAATCCTTGGTGACCGGCGAATCCATGCCGGTCGAGAAGGCGCCCGGCGCCATGCTGATCGGCGGCACGCTCAACACCACGGGCGGGCTTGTCATGCGCGCGGAGAAGATCGGGCGCGACACCATGCTGGCGCGGATCGTCCAGATGGTGGCCGAGGCCCAGCGCAGCCGCGCGCCGATCCAGCGCCTCGCCGACCGGGTCGCGGGCTGGTTCGTGCCGGCGGTGATGGCCGTCGCCGTCGCCGCGTTCCTCTCCTGGTACATCTGGGGCCCGCAGTCGAGCTTCGCCTACGGCATCGTCGCCGCGGTCGCGGTCCTGATCATCGCCTGCCCCTGCGCCCTCGGCCTCGCCACGCCGATGTCGATCATGGTCGGGGTCGGGCGCGGCGCGCATGCCGGCGTCCTCATCAAGAACGCGGAAGCGCTCGAGCGCATGGAGCGGATCGACACGCTGGTCGTGGACAAGACCGGCACCTTGACCGAGGGCAAGCCGCGGGTCGTCGAGATCGTGCCACACGGCGAGGTCACGGAAATGGATCTCTTGCGCCTCGCCGCCGGGGTCGAGCGCGCCAGCGAGCATCCCCTTGCCCGGGCGATCATCGCCGCGGCCACCGAGCGCAATCTCGAAGTGCCGCGGGTGCTGGGCTTCGACTCCCCCGCCGGGCGCGGCGCCTTCGGCCGAGTCGATGGCCGCATCGTCACCCTCGGCAGCGGCCGCTTCCTCGCCGAGCGCAACATCGATCCGGCGCCGCTCGCCGACGCCGCGGACCGGCTGCGCGGCGAGGGCGCCAGCGTGCTCTTCGCCGCCATCGACGGCCGCCTCGCCGGCGCTATCGCAATTGCCGATGCGGTGAAGACGACGACCGTGCCGGCGCTGCAGGGACTGAAAGACGAAGGCATTCGCCTCGTCATGCTGACCGGCGACAACCGCGTGACGGCGGAAGCGGTGGCGCGGAAACTCGGCATCGACGCGGTAGAGGCCGAGGTGCTGCCGGAGCACAAGCGCGACACGGTGGAGAAGCTGCGGCGCGAAGGCCGGGTCGTCGCCATGGCCGGCGACGGCGTCAACGACGCACCGGCCCTGGCTGCCGCGGAGATCGGCATCGCCATGGGCACCGGCACCGACGTCGCGATCGAAAGCGCCGGCATGACGCTGCTCGGCGGCGATCTCGGCGGGATCCTGCGGGCGCGGCGGCTCTCCAAGGCCGTGATGCGCAACATCCGCCAGAACCTGTTCTTCGCATTCGTCTACAACGCGGTCGGCGTGCCGGTGGCGGCAGGCGTGCTCTATCCCGCCTTCGGCATCGTCCTCTCGCCGATCGTGGCTGCCGCCGCCATGGCCCTCTCCTCGGTCAGCGTGATCGGCAACGCGCTGCGGCTCAGGGCGGTGAAGCTGTAGCGTGCGAACCCAACTCGGTCGTCATGCCCGGACTTGGTCCGGGCATCCCCGAGTGTCCATCCGCCGAACTCGGGGATCCCCGTGCCAAGCACGGTGATGACGAGCGGAAAGGGTCCGCTCATCACATCGGCGGCGTGATGCCGTCGAGCCCGACCAGGATGCGTGTGGCGACCAGCTTGCCGGAGCCGTCCTTGGCGCCGGTGACGCTGACCTTGGCCTGGGGCTTCAGCAGCGATGCGTCGCCGGCGCCGAGCAGCACGATCGGCGTGCCCTTCGGCACGCGGACCTTCTTCTCCCCGTCCTTGTACTTCAGCGTGAGCGTGAGGTCGTCGTCGCTGACCGAGCCTTGGGTGCCGACGATGTCGGTCACCGTGGCATTGGTCATGGTGCCCTGCGGCAGCTGCGGGAAGGGGCGAAAGCCCTCGCCGGTGCCCCGCAGCTCCTCGGGGAAGATGTGGACCTCGACCGCTTTCAGGCTGCCATCCGGTTCCGGGATCGCCGCGGTACTGACGAACATGCCCTGGGTGAGATCGGCAAGCTTGGCCGGCTCCAGCGAGGCGATGCGGGTCTTCGCGTTCCACTCGACCTGCACGTCGCCGGTCGAGGAGGTCATGTCGAAGCTCGACGATGCTACGGATGTAATCTGGCCTTTGAGATGGACCGGGGCGGGATCGGCGGCGAATGCGCCGGCTGCGCAGAGCATGACACCGGCAAAGAGCGCGGAAAGGCGGACGGCTCTCATCTTCGTCTCCTGTGCGACGTCCCGACCCTCTCGCCATCCTGCACGCTCGGCATAGCGCGCGCAAATCGCGCATCCGTGCTGGCTGCTATGCGATCCGGCGATATGCGATGGTCAGGCGGCGCCGGCTTCGGCAGGAGGTTCGGCGTGCGCGACTGGCAGTGTGAAATGGAACACCGTGCCCAATCCGACAGTGCTGTCGCTCCAGACCTTGCCGCCATGCTCGGAGATGATGGTGCGGCAGATCGAGAGGCCGACGCCCATCCCCTCGGGCTTGGTGGTGACGAACGGCTTGAAGAGGTTGCGGCGCACCTCCTCCGGCAAACCCGGGCCGGTATCGGCGACGCTGATCTGTACCCAGCCGCCCTCACCGCTGGCGGAGACCAGGAGCTCGCGCCGCGGGCTCGCCGCCATGGCTTCGATGGCGTTGCGCATCAGGTTCACGAGCACCTGCTGGACCTGGACCTTGTCCACGGCCAGGTCCGGCAGGTTCGGCGCCACCCGGGTCTCCAGGCGCACCGAGCCGCTGATGGTGCCGAGTAGCAGGACGGAGTCCTCGATCAATCCGGTGACCGGTTCGATGCCGCGCACCGATTCCCGCTTGTCCACGAAGCTGCGCAGCCGGCCGACGATCTCGACCGCACGACGCACCTGGGCTCCGGACTTCTGCAGGTTCTCGGTGACCTTGGGCAGTGCGCCGGCACCGGCCACCTCCTGGTGGCGGTTTGCGGCTTCGAGATAGGTGATGGCGGCAGTCAGCGGCTGCTTGATCTCGTGCGCCAGCATCGACGCCGTCTGGCCGATCGTGGTCATGCGGTCCATGTGGTGGAGCTCGGTCTGGAGCTCGCGGATGCGATTCTGGCCGCGTTCCCGCTGCAGCAGCGCGATGCCGATGACGGCAACCACCATGCCGATCGCGCCGGTAATGAGCGCGAGGGCGGAGAACAGCGACGCCGTCGACTTGGCCTCGTCATTTCGCGCCTGCAGCAGCTCGACCTCTTTCGCCCTGAATTGGTCGAGCCGGCTACGAATCTCGCGCCGCAAGGCCTGCCCGGCCTCGACCTGCTGGGGCGCATAAAGCGCGGTTCGTGTCGCCTGATCCGCGGCAATCGCAGTCTCGAAGCGGTCGATCCGCCGCTCCACCAGCGGCCGCAACTCCGCCACCAGCTGCGCCTGCTCCGGATTGTCGGCGACCAGCCGGGCGAGGCCGTCGAGATCGGCGCCGATGGCATGGCGGCTGTCCAGATAGGCGATGCGATACT
>Ga0335076_10002027_pt1 | contig 19970 bp, 17 predicted proteins | sample Lox_Sample_25_FD_206717 | JGI IMG/M metagenome (GOLD analysis project Ga0335076, IMG submission 206717) | Soil microbial communities from Loxahatchee National Wildlife Refuge, Florida, United States - Lox_Sample_2.5 | ecosystem: Environmental > Terrestrial > Soil > Wetlands | place: USA...
CGGCAATCAGCTGTTCCTGTGCCGCTTGCACGGCGAGCCGGTAGTCGGTGTCGTCGAGCACCGCCAGCACGTCGCCTTCGCGCACCGACTGGCCCACCTCGACCTGGCGCTGCACGATCTTGCCGCCGACGCGGAACGCCTGATCCACTTCGTAGCGCGCGCGCACGGCGCCGAAGTAGCGGTTGGTTTCGGCCGCCATGTCATAGCGCAGTTCGGTGGTGCGGACGAGTCGCGGTGCCTCGGCGCTCGATTTGTCATGCCCGCACGCGGCGAGCAACGCCGCCACCGTCGCGGCGAGAAGGATGGGACGAAGCGACGTATTCATGAGGAGGATTCCTTGTTGGGTTCGAAGGCTTGCCAGCCGCCGCCGAGTGCCTTGTAGAGCTGGATGCTGTCGAGCAGCAGTTGGGTGTTGCTGGCATTGGATTCGACGCGCACGGCGAGTCGCGCACGCTGCGCGTCGAGCAGCGGCAGCAGATCGATCTGGCCGCGGTTGTACAGGGACTGCGCGCGGCCCAGCGCCGCTTCCGCGGAAGCGGAAGCATTGTCGAGAAGCTGCGCGCGCTGGCGCTCGTCCGCGAGGGCGGTCAGCGCGTTTTCCACGTCCTCGAGTGCGCGCACGATGGCGTCCTCGTAGCGCAGGACCGCCTCGGACTGGGCGGCTTCGGCGTCGTCATTGATCGCCTGCGTGCGGCCCGCGTTGAAGATCGGCATGGCCATCAGCGCCGCCACATTGCTGAAACGCGCCGCACCGATGTCGAAGCCGTTCGGTTCGATCTTCTCGCGACCGAACGACGCGCCCAGGAACAGGCGCGGGAACCACTCGGCGGCGGCTTGCTGCCGGCGTGCGTTCGCGGCGTCGAGTTGCGCCGCCGCGGCGAGCAGATCCGGGCGGCGTTGCAGGATCGTTGCGGGCTGGCCGGCGCGCGTCGGCGGCACGGCAATCGTGCCCGTGGTCGGCACGATCGCGGCGGCGTTGGCCGCCTGGTCGCCGATCAGGATCGCGATACGATGACGGGAGACCGCGGCCAGCGTTTCGAGTGGCGGAATCGACGCGCGCGTCCTGGCCGCTTCCGTTTGCGCACGCTCGACGTCGAACGAAGTCGCAAGCCCGACATGTTGCCGTGCCGTGACCAGGCGCAGGGTCTCGTCCTGCGCGGACGAGATGGCGCGCAGGGTATCGAGCTGGCGCAGCGCGCCGACCAGCGTGAAGTAGTTGCTCGCCACGTCGGTAAGCACGAGCAGGCGCACGCCGCGCGCGGTGTCTTCGCTCGCCAGGGTATCGGCGGCTGCCGCGGCGGCGCCGGCGCGCAGGCGGCCGGAGATGTCGATCTCCCACGACACGTCCAGGCTGCCGGCCACTGTCTTCGCATCCGCCGCCGGCGCGACTGCCTGGCGGATGGATGAGTTGTAGCCGGTATTGCCATCCGTGCCGGCGGCGCCGACACCAATGCTAGGCCATAACCACGAGCGGCTGATCGTCTCGCCGGCGCGTGCGGCGCGCACCCGCTCGGCGGCGATCTTGATGTCACGATTCTCGTGCGCCGCGCGGCGCACGAGGTCCGACAGCACCGGGTCGCCGTAGCTTTCCCACCACGCGACTTCAGGTTCGGTCACGGCGTCCGCGGGTGCGGCGAACTGTGCCGGCACCGCGACCGAGGGTTTCATGACGGGCGTCTGGGCGCACCCCGCGAGAACCGTTGCGATGGCGAGCGCGAGTGCCGGCGCACGGCGCAGCAGGGCCGGCACGATGCACGGCTGCTCAGCGCGACACGGCGGTGCCGGGCGTGCCGAGTCAGATGTCCGGGACTTGGGCGAATGATGCGTCATAGGGTGCTCCGGTCGTCGATGTCGGATGTGAGCAGCGTAAACAGCGTGCGGTGCGGAGTCGTCAGCAAAGCGTCGCCGTTTGGTCGGCAATGGGTCGCAGACATCGGGACCTACATGCGCGCCTGCATGGACGCCAGCTCGGCGCGGCAGGTCTCGGCGAATTCGCGCACCAGATCCGCATCCTCGGAGCGTGCGAGCTCGCGCAGCTCGTCCAGAGTCAGATTCCGTGCCAGGTACTGCTCGGTGATGCGCCTCAACAAGCGCTCCGCCTGCTCAAGAACCATCGGGGAGGCGCACAGCCGGATGCGGTTGATCAGTGCGAGCACGGCCAGCATCGTCTCGGGCTTCTCGAGTGAGTGCGTGAACGAATCCATCAGCAGCTTCGCGCACTCACCGATGAACTCGCCGTACAGGGATTCCCGCTTGCGAATCTCCTCGCGCATCAGCTCGCGCTTGCTGACGGTCTTGTGCGCGACCCACGTGGTCGCGACCGACGCGGAACCGCCGATCAGCGTGCCGAGCAGGCCCGAGAGCGCCGTGAGCAGGGTTGTGTCCGTCATCGGAAATGTCATGTGGTGTTCTCCGCAGCCAAGCAAGTCAGGGTGGTGCGTTGCGAGGTCACTCGCGCACGCACGGGATCCGCCTTGGGACGGGAACGGATGGCGGTTCGCGGGGCAAGCCTGGCGGTCCGCGGCGTCGCGAATCACCCGTTCCACGACGCCTGCAGGCTAGACGCCGGGATCGTGAAAGTCGTCAGCGAAACATCGCCGTTTGGTCGGCGCGGAGTGGAGGGCAACGCGAGGTCTGCACGAATGCGGGCGCCGGGTGCCGGCGCTGCGCGCGACAGAGAACTTTCAGGATTTCGCGGCGGACGGGAGCAATGCTTGGGCTCTCGAGAACGCGAGCGTGTCGCCCGCTTCCGGCAGCCGCCGCACCAGCGCGGCAAATGCCTCTCGATCTTCCGACGTCGCATCGGCGTGCTCGATCAGCTCCATCAGCGCCAGCAATTCGAACCACGCGGCTCCCTGTCGCCGCGCCTCGGCAAGCGCGCGCCGGACGGCGTCGCCGGCCAGGCCGGCGCTGCCCTGCGCGCGAGCAATCGCCGCCTCCGTCAGCAAGAGTTGCGGCAGATAGATCCGCTCTTCGAGCTCCTTGGAAACCTGCAGCGCCCGGTCGAGCTCCTTGCGGGCGCCTTCGGGATCGCCGGCGAGCAGGAGCGCCTCCGCGGCATAGCCAAGCGTTTCGCTTGAGCCGGAAAGCATGCCAAGGCGGGTGTTCTCCTCGTAGGCCTCCCGAATGAGCGCGAAACCTTCGCGAGGCTGCCCCAGGCGCGCCATCGCCCAGCCGCGAAACCAGCGGAACGCGGTTCTCCCCTGCGCCAGTGCGAAGTCGTCGACCAGGGTCTCTCCCTGCCGGGCCAGCTCGGCGACGCGTTCGGCGTCGCCGAGACGCAACTCGAAGACTGCTTCGAACCAGATGGCGATCATCTGCGCCATCGGTTGCGCACCCTTGCGCATGAGGGCGTGCGCCTCGTGCAAGCGGCGTCTTCCCGACTCGACCCGTCCAAGGTGCAGCAGCTGGACCGCGAGCAGCGCCAGCATGGTGACTTGCGGGTCGGCGAGGAACAGGTTTTCGGACGACTCCTCGAGCGATGCGATCGAACTCAGGCCGCGCTCGAACCACAGCCGGGCTTGTTCCGGCTGCCCCTGCAGCATGAGCACGTCACCCTGGACGATGCACACGCCGAGCCGCAAGACCGGATCGTCGGTCGCGGCCGAAAGCACGTCGCTGCGCTCGGCCATCGCGAGCGCTTCGGCGTACTCGGCGCGAGTACAAAGCGTAATGCCCAGACCGTGCAGCAGCAGGCCACGCATCCGGTGTTGCGGTGCCCGCCCGAGCAGCGCGTGCGCGCGGACGAGCATGGCCCTGGCTTCAGCGGAACTGAAGCCGGACAAATGCGACGTCGCCACGCCGCCCAGCGTCGCCAGCGCAATTTCCACCGCGTCGCGGGCAGTGGTCGGGGGCGCGCGATCGAGAAGGCCGAGCCCGTGCTCGGCGAGCGACCTGCACTCGGCGGGACTGAAATGGAGCAGCGCCATTTCCGCCGCTTCCGCATAGTATTGCACCGCCTTCATCGGTTCCCGGCCGCGCTCGAAATGCATGGCAAGTTCCGCGGCGGCAACGGTCGAACCCTCCGCGCGCTCGCGTTCCAGCGCCGTCCCTACATTGCGGTGAAGTTCCGTGCGGCGAAACGGCGTGGTTCGTTCGTACAGGACCTGGCGGAACAGGGCATGTCGAAACGCATACGTCGGTTCCGCAGACGCGCCATGGTCGTCACGACCTGGAGCCCTGAGCCACAAGGCCTCGCGCTGGAGCTCGTCACAGGCTTGCCCAACCCAGGCCATCTCGCGTGCGATCGCGTCGGCAACGGTGCGGACACGAAACTCGACACCGCACACCGCGGCTGCCCCCAGCAGGGCGCGGCGCTCGTCGTCGAGCCTCGCGATGTAGCGATCGATGATCGCGGCCAGGTTTTCAGGAACCGCCATGCGTGCGAGCTGCTCGGCCGGCACGGGATCCTCCGGGCTCGGTGCGGACCGGGCGGCGAGCTCGCTCACGACCGAGGCGACGAACAGCGGCAAGCCGTCGGTGCGCTCCTGCAATGCGCGCACGAAGGCTTCGTCGACGGGAATCGACGGCGCGCGCTGCGTCAGGTACTCGGCCACTTCCGCTCCGGAAAACGGATCGAGCACGATTTCATCGCACAGGCCGTGCAGGCGCAGCTCGCGGCGCAACGGATTCAACGGATGATCCAGCGCGACAACCTCGGCGAGGCGGAAGGAAGCGAGCCACATCAGGCGTGCGCGGCCGCGCCGTCGCGCGACGTAGTCGATGAGCTGAATCGTCGCCCGGTCGCTCCAATGCAGATCTTCGGTGACGAGCAACAGGGGCTGTTGCTCGGTATAGCGATCCAGGAATTCGCCCATTTCGCGCAGCGCCCGGTCGGCGCCGACGCCGGCGAGTTCACGTCGCAGCACGTCACGCTCCTCCGCGCTGCTGAGCCATGGCAGCTGCAACAGCCAGGTCGGCGCGACCGCGCGCAGCAATGGCGCGGCGGTGCCGTCGCGGCGACACAATTCGCCCAGCGCTTCGAGAACAGGGAGGTAAGGCTCGCCGCCGCCGTACTGCTCCACGCATTGACCGCGGATGCACGTCGTATCCCTGAGGCCCGCAACGAACTGTTCGATCAGCGTGGTCTTGCCAATGCCCGGTTCCCCTACTATCCACGCGATGCTGCACCTGCCGCCGCCGGTCAGAGTCCAGGCCGTATGCAGTTGTGCCAGAGCGTCGCGTCGCCCGATGAAGGATGCCGGGAGGGAAGCAATTACCGGAGCGCCGGATCCGAGTGGCGTTCCGGCAGGCGACGTCGGTGCGACGAAGCGATAGCCCCGCCGCGACACGGTCTCGATGAACCGCGGCCGGCGCGCGTCGTCACCGAGCAGGATGCGCAGATCGCTGATGGCGGTCTTCAGCACCGATTCGCTGACGTACTGATGACCCCAGACCTCGTCCAGCAGCGCGGTCTTGGTCAGGAGCTGGCCCGGCTGGCGGGCGAGCGCGCACAACAACGCGAATGGTGTCGGCGCGAGCGCTAGGGCTTTGCCGTCACGCAGCAGACTTGCGTTCGCCTCGTCGAGCTCGAACCGGTCGAAGCGCACGGGCGCTGCCGCTGGGCGAACACCATTCGACGGACCTTCGCGTTTCGCTGCAGACATGCTGGATCAACCGTGCGGTGAAGAAGACTGCTTCGCCGACCCTCACATCCTGCCCCGGCCAAGGCTTGACGGCAAGCCGAGGCGTCAGCGCAGGCGAGGAGACTCTTCGCGAGCGGCGGTTCGCGGATACTCGTCCCTCACCGGATGCGTCCGTGCGCCAGCAGCTCCCGACCGGTGCGGGCGATCGTTCCCTTCGCCCTGGTCATGGCAGCCGGCTCGGTGTGCACGGAGAAGCGATCGAATAGGAGCGGATAGGGGTGTTTGCCTGACGAGCCGACGATGAAGGATGTGATCCCTTCGGACTTCACGCTGATCGTTTCGCCGGCCTCCCCGAAAATCGCCAGTTCGCCTTGATGGATCGTTGCGCGCGATCGTTCGCGTTGCGAGCACAAGCGACCACGGTCGACAGCGATCCAGCAGGTGGGGTGATCCGGCGGTGGCGAGTAGAGCCACCGTTGTCCGCTGCGCAGCTGCACGTGGAAGACGTTGATGTTCGGCAGCATATCGAGCGCTCTCGCCATGGTTCCGTATCGTCCGAGAACGACACGCACCGGGCCCTGCTGCGGCACCGCGGAGGGCGCGATGTACCGGCTCCGCGCGCAGAGGCCTTCCAGATGCGGCGGAAGCGCGATTCCCAAGCGGAAAATCCGCGCGATCTCCTGCGACCGCGGCGCGGCCGCCTGCCAGGCGCCGCGACCCGACATCAACCAGGCGACGCCGCCTGCTTCCAGACGACCCTCGTTGCCGGTCGTGTCGTCAAACCAGACCACGCCGGACAGGACGAGATGGAGAACTGCCATGCCGGAGTACGGGCGTGGATGCCCGAGTCGGGGCTCTTGCGGGTAGAGCGGTTCGTGTTCCAGACACACGAACGGCTTGATGGCTTGCCCGAAGTCCGCCGCCGTGCACAGGCGCACGGTCCGCGCGAACAGCGCACCGGGCGAGACCGAAACGATCGGCCGTCGCTTCATCGGACTCCCGGCCGAGGGCATGCCGGAATCCCGCGCGTCGTCGCCTGGCATTGGGCTCCGGTCCGCGCCCGTCCGGGGCGGCTCGAGCATCCTTTCGTCGGAGCTCACGGCTCCGCCCGGGGCGGGTCGCCGCTGGCCATCGCAAGCTCGCCGGCGATCGAGTCGAGCAACTCGTGCGCCGACTCGAAGGCGTGCTGACGACCGGTAACGATGTTTTCGAGGCGACCGGCCAGCGCACCGGGCTTTGCGTCGCTACGCAGCTTGAGCACATAGGTGCGTCGGCTGGGGTATCTCGAATCCTGGCTCAAACTCATTGCAAGGTCTTGGCTGTGGAACTGATGCGGCAGCGTAGACCCGAGCGGTTTGGCGAGTAGTCAGGGAATGGTCGACGTTTGGTCGGAATCGGCTTGCTGTCCTGCCGAACGTGTAACCACCCTACCCCATGCTTACCCCACGCCGCGATCAAATCGGTGCGTGATCCGGTTCCTCGCCAAGGCCGCGGCCGATGAAATTGAGGGCCCGCGGCTGTGCATCGGGTATTCGACGCCGGTGGAGCCGGCCCGTATGTCAGGCAGAATTTCGTTCGGCGAAGTTCCTGGCGTCGGTTCAGCCGAGATGTTCGAACGCATTGCACGCCCAGATCACGAAGATTCCGAACCCCATCCCTGCCGCAATACCGGGGCTGGGGTTGATACCCGACGCCTGCCATGCCGAAGGCAGAAAGTCGCTGCATGCAAGATAGACAGCGCCGCCGGCTACCAATGCGAGTATCGGACTGAGCAGGCGCGGATCGTGGGCGAGCATCAGCAACACGCAAGCTCCCAGCGGGCACGCCAACGTGTTGAGCCAGACGATGACCATGGCCCGCCTTGGGTCCATGCCACTCATCAACAACACACCGGTTACACCAAATTTGCGTACGACCTCATGCGATGCGATCGCCACGACGGTCACGATCCCGATCGGAAGCCCCGCGAGGAATGCGCCGCCGATCAGCAGGCCATCCATCACGTGATGCGACAAATCGCCGATCCTGTCCATTAGCGCAACCACCGCAAAGCGGTTGCCCGCCGACGTCGCAGCGATCATTCGGGGCGCCGTGCGCAGCACGCACTCGATCCCAAAAAAAATCAGCACGCCAGCCATCAGCCATCCGCCGATATTCGCGCTGGACAGGCCATGGCCCATCGAATCAGGAAGCAGATCCAGGAACGCCTCGCCGAGCAGCACCCCCGCAGCGAAGCTCGCCGCTCCCGGCAGCCGACCCGCAAGCCGTTGCCGCTGCAGAAGCGGGATGCTTGCACCGACCCCGGCCGCGATCGAGACGACCAAGCTCGCGCTGATCACAGGCAGCAGAGAGACCGGCTGCGCCATCATGGGTTCTGGCTTCTCATGCGGGCCTACTTTCCTCGAATATCGCCAAACGTCACGGTGACAGCCGACGGGTAACCGAATCGGTAACTTTGTAGGCTCTGCCAGCAAGTCTTCTTTCTGCACAAGGAATTGCAAGCCGAGTCTGCGTCTCTCCGTGCCACTGGAGCTGGTCTACTGTGTTTGCCCTAGCCTTGCCAAGGCTTCAGTGTCGCGTCGTCCATTGTGTAGGCCGCCCCGGCCATGTCGGACTTGAACGTCTGCGCGCGCAACGTGCCGCGCAGCCAGAACGGATCCCAGATGTTCGGCGTCGGCACGCCGCGCGCGAGCTTGGCGTAGATGATCTGGTTCGGCGGAGGCGGCGGCACATGGATGCACGCGCCGTAGAACGGGACGAACAGGAAGGACGTCATCTGCCCCTTGTCGTCGCTGTCGAGCGGCACGACATAACCGGAGAGTTGCGCTCGAACGCCGTTCATCGCGTCAACGACGTGATACGTGCCGATCTGCTTACTGCGCTTGTTGCCGAGGTGCCGGACGACGACTTGCTGTTTCGGGTCTTCCAGAGCGGCAACGTCTTCTTTCGGGATGATGTCGAGCCAATTGAGATCGCGATAGCCGTCCGACGTCATGCGCGTTCTCGATGGCGCCGGTGTCGGTTCGTCGGGCCGCTCCGGCGCAATCGCACTGTCCGGTGTCGGCGTCACCGGATGCAGACGCTGCATCCGCATCGAGCGCGCCAGCGCGTCGCCCGCGGCCGCGCCCGCCGCCGCCGCGCGCGCCATGCGCACCTGCTTGTCGTCCGGCGGCGGCGTGCCGTCGGTGCTTTGCGCTGCAGCGTTGTCGTCGTGGTGACAGGCAACGACGCACAGGGCAGCCAACAAGATCGAAATCCGAAGCGGCTTCATAAACGCTGTACCAATCCATCTGCCAGCGTATAGCGGTAAGCGAACCAAGCCGGCAGGCACCCAATGAGGCCGCCGGCGACCGCCACACACGCGAGCAGGAGTCCTTGCGCAGCACTGGGCGAGGCGATGTCGAATGTCATGCCGTAATGCGCCTGCGCCCACGCCCGCGCAACTGCAACGGCGATGGCGAGCAGCGCCAAACCCGCGACGATGCCGAACAACGTCAGGAATTCCGCTTCCGCAACGAGCAAAAAGAAAATCAGCGATGGACGCGCGCCGACGGCGCGAAGGATCGCCATCTCGCGGCGGCGTTCGTTGAGGGTCGTCAACAATGCGGTAAGCATGCCGAGCAACCCGGCAACCACCACCATTGCAGCGACGATCAGCAGCGCGTTTTCCGCAACGCCGAGCAATGACCACAACTCTTGCAGGGCCACACCGGGAAGTATCGCCAGTAAGGGTTCGTCTTCGTAATCGTTGATGTAGCGCTGCATCGCGAACACGGCGGTGCGCGATTTCAGGCCGAGCAGGAATGCGGTGATGGCTTTCGGCGTGAGATCCGCATGCCGCGCCGCGTCGGCGGAAATCGCCTGACCCGGCAGCCGCACGCCGGACTGCCAGTCGAGATGGATCGCCTCGATCGCTTCGAGACTGACGAAGACGCTCGCATCGACCGGCGTTCCTGTCCGCGCGAGGATTCCCACCACGCGAAACGGCTTGTCGGCGTGATCGGCGGTCAGCGGACCGGTGCCGTGCGCAAGGACGATGGACTGGCCCACTGGGTAGTGCAGTTTTTCCGCCACCTGCGCGCCGATGACGGCATCGTAAACGTCGCGGAAGGGCACACCGTCGGAGAAGGCGAGCGCGCGCTGCGCGCCGTAGTGATAGCGGCTGAAGAAGTCCGCGTCGGTACCGACCACTCTAAAGCCGCGATGACTGTCGCCGAGCGAGAGCGGAACGGCCCAGGCGACTTCTGGCTGCGCGGTGATGTCCTGATAGCTTTGCCAGGTGACGTTGTTCGTCGCATCGCCAATATGGAACACCGAATACAGCAGCAAGTTGATGCTGCCCGATCGTGCGCCGACGATGAGATCGGTGCCCGCAACCGTGCTCGCGAAACCACGGCGCGCGCTGTCGCGCACCTGCTCGACGCCGAGCAGCAATGCGACGCTCACGCCAATGGTCGCAATCGTGAGCATCGCTGCCGCTCGACGATTGGCCATGCTCTTGAAGGCCAGCGACAACAGCTTCATCGGTCAGTTCACCGCCGTCGTCACGACGCGATTGACCTCGCGTAGCAGCAGCTTGCGTTCGAAGAACGTCGCGAGGCCCGAATCGTGACTGACGAAGACCAGCGTGCCGCGCTCCCGGTTGCACTGCGCAATCAACAGGCCGAGAAACGATGCGCGCGCGTCCTCGTCGAGTGCCGAGGTTGGCTCGTCGGCGATGAGAATTTCCGGCGAACCGATCAACGCGCGCGCAGCAGCCACGCGCTGCTGCTGGCCGACGCTCAGCTCGCGCACCGGCTTTGCGAGGGCCTCGGCGTCCAGACCGAGTGCCTCGAGCAGCATCCGCGCTTGCGACTTTTCGCTGCCCGCCTCGACGCGCGCCCGCTCGGCGCGGCGTCGCGAGAAGCGACACGGCAGCAGGACGTTTTCGATGACGTCGAGAAACGGCAGTAAATTGAACTGCTGGAAGATAAAGCCGATGTGGTCGGCACGAAAGCGGTCGCGTCGCGCACCCGACAGCGCCGACAGGCGCTGGTCCAGCATCACGACCTCTCCAGCCGACGGTGTCAGCACGCCGCCGATGAGACCTAGCAGGGTACTCTTGCCGCTTCCGCTTGGGCCTTGCAGGAACAACCGCTCGCCGCGCCCGATCGACATCTGCGGGATGTCGATCGTGTCGCGTCCGTTCCAGGCGAAGCGCAGATCACGCAACTGGATCGCGGGCGTCGGCACGCCGCCGGGAATCATGGCACGTTCGGCGAGAAACTGATCGAGGCAACCGGGGTCGTGAACACCTCCTCGGCCTGACCGGACGGCAGCACCGCATTCACCCGCACTTCGTGCGTACCGGGGAAGCGCTGGATCAACGACAGTTCGATCGTACGCAAATCGAGCGGCGCCTCGCAGGTAAAAAGATAATGTGTGTCGAAATCGGCGTGGTCGCCTTTGTGCGCGTCGGCACGGAAGCCGTCGTCGCTGACCTCGGCGGTCGTGATCTTGCAGCGCGCTTCGGCATTCGGTTTCATCCATTCCGCGGGATTGCGCAATGTCGCTTCCGAATCCGAAAGCGTGGTGCGCTCCGCCTCAGTGTGCGGCGGATGTTCGAAGCCAACGATGTTTACGCCCGGCATCTCGCCTTCGATGCTGAGCAGTTGGCCGTCCAGCGCGATGTTCAATGTCGTGACGCCGTGAACGTGCGCACCGAGATGTCGCGCCGCAGTCGCGGACACGGGCGCTGCGAGTATCCCCAGTGAAAGGCAGAGCAGCGGCGAACGTCGCGAGGCGACCATGGCTTCTTCCCACATGCGCAATTATTGCATAATGCAATGATATAACATTACGTCCAAGCCGCCGCAATAGCCTGAATAGTCAGTCGAGCGTGGCGTAGTCGGCGCGATTCTGCCAACCGGAGGGGCCCCGCAACCCGTTCGATGAGCGCTCGCGGCGGCCGATGTGCGACGTGGCGAGAAGTCCCGGCCAATTTACGGGCGGCAGACAGCCACGATGAAACACCGTATGTTATAACATACAATGCGCATATCGGTTCACTGCTGGGCTTGCCATGACGCGTGACGACTCCGCACCGAGTGTATCCGGCATCGCGCACCTGCCGCGCTTCGTGGCCGCGCGACGCGCGTATCCGAAACTTCTGGCCATCGGCATCGCGCTCGCAACCCTCGGCACATTCTTGCCGAATGCGATCGAACTCGCCGCTGCCGCCGCCTGGCTGGCGGCCGGCGGATTTTTCTCCGCGGCGATGCTCGCGTATGTTCGCGCGCGACTGCTGGACGCCGAGGTCGCGCGCGCCGACGCCGCGAATGCCGAGCCGCTGCTATTTTCGGACGACACGCCAGCGGCCAAGCTGGCGCTGATCTTGCGCGCACTCGCGCGTGCGAAGCGGTGGCTGCCCGGTGCGACGGCAGCCGCCGAATGGGGACAGGCGGCCGTGGTCGTCGCGTGCGGCATCATCGCCGTGCTCGAGATCGTGCAGTGGTGGCGCAACGCCACGATACCGTCGGGCTCCCTCGCCTTGGAGATCACCGGCGGCGCCCTGCTCGTTGCGGCGTTTCCGCTGCTGGTGCTGCAGCAGACCTACGCCGCTGCCTCGTCCGAAACGCTACCGGATGCGCCGCGTCTGGAGCGTCTGTTGCGCTTGCCGTTGATCGCCTGCGCCGGCATCGGCGTGACGATGATCGCGCTCGCCGGCGGCTTCGACTGGGCGATGCAGATCCAGAACGTTCTCGCCGTCGTTCTCACGGTAGCGGCGATCGAACTGATCGTGCGCGGGCTGGCCACGATGTTCATACCATGGCCGGCGATCGACACGCGCACCGCCGTTGCCGACAGCGCACTGGCCGGATTCCTCCTGCGCCTGAAGCTCCCGAACTGGAACGCCGTTAACCTTGCGGTACGGAACCAGTTGGGCATCAATCTGTCGCGCAGTTGGGCACTCGCATTCCTGCGCCGCGGTTTGCTGCCGCTCGCGATCGGCGTGGCCGTCGCGAGTTGGCTGTTTACCGGCGTCACGGCGCTCGGCATCAATCAGCGCGGCATCTACGAGCGCTTCGGCAAGCCCGTCGCCGTGCTCGATTCCGGCTTGCACATTCACCTGCCGTGGCCGTTCGGTACGCTGCGCGTCGTCGAGACCGGCGTCGTGCACCAGTTGCCGATCGAATTCCTCTTGCCCGACAGCAACGGCCGGCTGCCGGAAGAGGAAAAAACCGAACGCGTCGCCGCCGAAGCGCCGGCACCGGAGGAAGCCGATCGTCTCTGGGACGATGCCCATCCCTACGAAGGCAGCTACCTGATCGCGAGCGAGGAAAACAATCGGCAGAGCTTCCAGCTCGTCGACGTCGACATGGCGGTGGTCTACCAGACCGGCACGTCGGACGAGGCCGCCCGCGATGCGGCCTATCGCGTCGGCGACACCGAGGCGCTGGTGCAGTCGCTGTCGGGACAAATTCTGGTCCGCTTTCTTTCCGAACATCAGTTGCTGGAATTGCTCGGCGAAAGCCGCGAAACCCTCTCCGCCGAATTTCGCGCGCGGCTACAGAAGCAGTTGGATCAGTTCAACGCGGGCGTGGAGGTGCTCACGGTGTCCATGGAGGCGATCCATCCGCCGCCGGGCGCCGCAACCGCCTACCACAACGTGCAGGCTGCCGAGATTCGCGCCAGCACCGACGTCGCGCAGGCGCGCGGCAACGCCGCGCAATTGAATGAACGGGCGCAACAGGCCGCAGCGCAGGCGCGCAACGAAGCGCAGGCAGCAGCGGTCGAACGCGTTGCGCAGGCCAAGACCACCGCCGCCCTGTTCGACGGCGAGCGGCAGGCGTATGCGAAAGACGGCCAAGCCTTCCTGATGGAGCGCTGGTTCGATGCCCTGAAAAAAATCGCCGACCAGCCCGAACTGCTGCTCATCGACTACCGCCTAAAAGGACAGGCATCGCCTACGCTCGACCTGCGCTCGCCGTCGGCGCCGCCTATCGATCGCACCCTGATGAGAGAATAGCCATGCCCTCGACATCCGAGCTGCAAAGCGACGACGCGGTCGCCACACCCACACCGAAATCCTGGTTGCGACGCCATACGCGGCTGTTCGTCGCCCTCGCCGTCGTCTGCATTCTGCTTTTCTCGGCGTGTTTCTTCCTCGTTGTGCCGGGCGAGGCGATCGTCGTCGCGCGCATGGGCAATCCGGTGCGCGTGATCACCGAGCCGGGGCTGTCGTGGAAGATTCCGCCGCCATTGGAAAACACGATTCCGGTCGATCTGCGCCTGAACACGACGTCCAGCGGTCTGCAGGATGTCGGCACGCGCGATGGCTTGCGCATCCTCATCCAGGCGTACGTCGCCTGGCAGGTGCCCGCCGATCCGGATCACATCCGGCGATTTCTGCGCGCCGTGCACAACCAGCCCGATGTCGCCGCCGAGCAGCTGCGCAGCTTTGTCGGGTCGACGCTGGAAATCACGGCGAGCAGCTTCGATCTGGCCGCCCTCATCAACACCGATCCGTCGAAGGTTCAACTCACCCAGTTCGAAGATCGGCTACGCGAACGCATCGATGCCGAAGCGCTGAAGGTCTACGGCATCACCATCCGCCAGGTCGGCATCGAGCGGCTCACGCTGCCGTCGGAAACGCTCGGGGCGACGGTCGCGCGGATGCGCGCCGAACGCGAGACGGTGGCCGAGCAACGCCAGGCCGAGGGAGAACGCCGCGCCAACGAAATCCAGTCCACCGCGGATCGCGACGCCCGCGTGCTGCAGGCGCAGGCGAAGGCCGATGCGGCGGCCATCGAAGCGCAATCGAAGGTCGAGGCCGCCGAGATTTACGGGCACGCGTATTCGGCCGACAAGGATTTGTATACCTTGCTGCGTTCACTCGACACGTTGGATTCGGTCGTCAGCCGCAACACCCGGCTGATCCTGCGTACCGATGCGGCGCCCTTCCGCGTATTGGTCGACGGCCCCGTGGCGAACGCCGGCGCAGCGCCGAAAGCGCCGGCGAAGGTGCCATGAACTCGCCGACGCCGACGCGGCGCGAAGCGGAAAGTCCCTGGGCGCGATCGCTCGCGCTGACGTTCCGCTTCTTGTTCCTGCTGGTTTACGTGCTCGGCTTCGTGTGGGCGGTGTCGAATATTCGCATGATCGCCACCGATAGCCGTGCCGTGGTGCTGCGCTTCGGCACGGTCAATCGCGAGCACGGACCGGGCTTGCTGCTCGCCTTGCCCGAGCCCTTCGAGAAGGTGCTGCAACTGCCCTCGGCGGATAGGCAAAACGAATTTCCGATTCGCGCCCTGCAGGGTGCCTACGGCGTGATCGAGCCGAACCCGCGTCTGAACATCGGCATGTTCCTGACGGGTGACATGAGTGCGGTGCGTCTTAACGCAACGTTGTTTTTTCAGATCAGCGACGCGCGCGCCTACGTCCTCTCGCAGCGGCACGTGGAACCCGCGCTCAACCGCCTGTTCTTCGCCAGCGCCGTGAAGGTCTGCGGCAGCCGCGATCTCGATACGATTCTCGTCGCGCGGCCCGAATTGGAGACGTCCGACGGCGTCGGACGCATCGGCCGCGAACGCTTGCGTGCGCAGTTGGCTGAGGAAATCAATCGGCGATTGGACGATCTGACGCAACAAGGCGCGAGCCTCGGCATCACGATCAATCGCGTCGATCTGGTTCCGTCGATTCCGACCGAAGCCGAGACCGCCTTCAGTTCGGTGCTCGTGGCCATCCAGACGGCCGAAACCCACGTCGCCGAAGCGCGCACCAATGCTGAACAGACCGCGCAACGCGCCAATCAGGAAAAGGATCGCGTCGTGACCGAAGCGCAAGCACAAGCCGCCGAGCGCAAGACGCTCGCCGAAAGCCGCACGACCGCGATCCTTGCGCTGTCCAAAAATACGCAAGGGCTCAGCGGACGCGCGCTCGAGAATCAGGTCTACGCCGAGAGGATCGGACCGCTGCTGCACAAGGCGGCGCGCGTGCAAACGGTGGGGGACGACGGCTCGCGCGTCGTGCTTCCGGGAGCGGGGTCGCCATGAACGCCAGCACACGGGCTGCCGATTTACCCACGGCGCAAGCGCCTCTCCTCAGCGCGTCGGAACAGTGGTCGCTCGGCGTGCAGTTGAGTTTGTCGCTGGCGACCGTCGGCTGCCTGATCGTCGCGGGCATCATTCGCCTCACACGCCCGGATCAAACCAACGTCGTCGAACTCGCCCTCGGCATCGGCGCGGCGCTCGTCGCCGTTCCGGCGCTGACCACCGCGTGGCGCAGCCTGCGGCAAAACACCCTGCACGGCGTGCTCGATCAACTCATCGCGCTCGCGCTGCTCGGCGCTTGGGCGGCGGGCGATCTGCTCACAGCAGCGCTCCTTCCGCTGGTCATGATGCTCGGGCACATTCTTGAGGAGCGATCCTTGCTCGGCTCGCAGGAAGCGATCCGCTCGCTCAGTCAACTGACCCGATCCAAAGCGCGGCGCATCGGCGATCAGGACGTGGTCGAAGAGACCTCATCGGATGCGTTGCGCGTCGGCGACCGCATCGAGTTGCGTGCCGGCGATCTCGTTCCCGCCGATGGAATCGTCGAATCCGGCGAATCGAGCATCGACACGGCGTCGATCACCGGTGAGTCGGTGCCGGTCGACGTGAAAGAAGGATCGGATGTCTTCAACGGTTCGATCAATCTTGAAGGCCGTCTCGTGGTCCGCATCACGCGCGTGGGCGAACAGACGACCTTGGGCCGTGTCGTCGCGCTGCTCGGTGAAGCCGAACGCGCCAAGCCACCGGTGACGCGTCTGCTTGAACGGTATGCACAGCGCTATCTCGTCCTCGTGCTGCTGTTGGCAGCCGGAACGTGGTTCGCGACGTCGTCCGTCGACATCGTGCTCGCGGTTATCGTTGCGTGCTGTCCCTGCGCGCTGATCCTCGCAGCACCGGCCACATCGATCGCGGCGCTGTCGGTGGCAAGCCGTCACGGCATCTTGGTCAAGGGCGCTGCATTTCTGGAAACCCTTGCTTCGGTCGATGCCGTCGCGCTGGACAAAACCGGAACAATCACCATCGGGCGCCTGAAGCTGACCGATGTGGATGCCCAGCCCGATGTCGACCGCACGCAGCTCATCAACCTGGCTGCCAGTCTTGGTGCGACGAGCAGTCATCCCGTAAGTCGCGCACTGGCCATCGCGGTGCCTGATGAATCGCGTTTGCCACTGGGCGAGGTTCGGGAGATGCGTGGCCTAGGCGTGACGGCGACGTGGAACGGCCAACGCGTCGCGCTCGGCCGCGTCGAACTGTTCGAGCAACTCGGCATCGTCGCCGCTGCCCCGCCGACGCATGACGGCCCGATTGCCGGCGTGGCGCTGGGCAAGCGTTTTCTCGGCTGGATGCTGTTGGCCGACGAGCCGCGGCCGGAAGCATCGACCGCACTCGCGGAGTTGCGCGCTCTGGGACTGCTCAAGCAACGCATGATGACCGGCGACCGCTGGCAAGCCGCGCGCCGGATCGCGGCGACGATCGACATCGCTGACGTGCAGGCCGAATTGCTGCCCGCCGACAAGATGCGCTGCGTGCAGGACTTATCCGCCGAGGGCTACCTGCCGCTGGTGGTCGGCGATGGCATCAACGATGCGCTGGCATTGAAGTCGGGCGCGGTCGGCATTGCGATGGGCGCGGCGGGCACCGATGTCGCGCTGGCCTCTGCGGATCTCGTCCTGATGACATCAGACCTGCGGCGCCTTGCGACGTGCATCCGGCTCAGCCGCCGGTGTCGCCGCACGATTTACCTGAATGTCAGCCTCGGCCTGTTATGGACCCTCGGCATGCTGGCACTTGCACTGACTGGCGTGCTCGGCCCGAAAGGCGCCGTGCTCGCCGCGCTGGCGCAGAACTTCAGCAGCGTCGTCGTGATGATCAACGCGGGCCGTCTGTTGAAATTCGACGAGGCGTTCGACAGGCCTTTAGGCAATACGGGCACACCGCCCCATATGGCCGCTCCGACACGACGCCGTGCGACATCGGCGCCGTAGAGGCAAATTCGATCCCAGACGAAATCTTCGCCACTGGGCTTCAGTGACTGGGGGACCGGGATATACGTCGCACATCCCTGTGCTCCGCCCTTCGGGCCGGCTCCGCCGTTCACTTTCGGCTGTCCTGCCGAGAGTGTCGAACCTGCCGGTTCCAATCAAGTCTCCAGACGCGAAAAAACAAATGGCCCCGCAACGGGGGCCATTTGCTTTTTTGGCTGGGAGACTAGGATTCGAACCTAGATAGGCAGAGTCAGAGTCTGCAGTCCTACCATTAGACGATCTCCCAAAACCGCTCTGACCGGGGGGATCGCGGCGCGATCGTTTAGCGCTTCGAGAACTGGGTCGCGCGACGCGCCTTGTGCAGGCCGACCTTCTTGCGCTCCACTTCGCGCGCATCGCGGGTCATGAACCCGGCCTTGCGCAGCGGTCCCTTGAGCGTCGAATCGTACTCGACCAGCGCGCGCGCCAGACCCAGGCGGATCGCACCAGCCTGACCGGAAATGCCGCCGCCCTCGACCGTCACGAGGATGTCGAACTTGTCGCTCGTCTTCGTGAGCTCGAGCGGCTGGCGCACGATCATGCGTGCGGTTTCGCGGCCGAAGAAGTCGTCGAGCGACTTGCCGTTGACCTGGATGTTGCCCTTGCCGGGACGCAGGAAGACGCGCGCGGCGGAGGACTTGCGGCGGCCGGTTCCGTATTCTTGTTGCGTTGCCATTTCTTTTTCTTCCTTCAGCCTTAGGCGATTTCCAGCGCCTGCGGCTGCTGGGCGGTGTGCGGGTGGTTCGGTCCCTTGTAGACCTTGAGCTTGCGGTACATGGCGCGGCCGAGCGGGTTCTTCGGCAGCATGCCCTTCACCGCGATCTCGATGACACGCTCCGGATGCTTGGCGAGCAGATCCTTGAGCGGCATCGCCTTGATGTTGCCGATGTACCCCGTGAAGCGGTGGTACATCTTGTCGTCCATCTTCTTGCCGGTCACCGCCACTTTCTCGGCGTTGACGACGACGAGGTAGTCGCCGGTGTCGGCGTGCGGCGTGTAGACCGTCTTGTGCTTGCCGCGCAGGCGGCGGGCGAGCTCGGTGGCCAGTCGGCCCAGCGTCTTGCCGCTGGCGTCGACAAGGTACCAGTCGCGCTTCACCGTCTCAGCGTTGGCGCTGATCGTTTTCATGGGGAACCTGTGCCCGGAGGCGAAAAGTGAAACGAAAGACCGCGAATGATAGCGGACGGCGCCGGGGGGCGCAAGCCTGAAAGGCCGTCGAAGTGCATGCTTTTCCAGCTGTTTCGGTGCTGGGCACGCCTTGACGGGGCGATCTTCCGGCCGGAAAGTCCGCGCTCATGGCTTGTGTTCTGCTCTTCGGCGCCAGCGGGTCTGTCGGCCGGTTCCTGCTGCCACTGCTGACCCCCGTGCATCGGGTCGTGGCAGTCAGTCGCAGCGACCGCGAAGGCTGGTTGCGCGCCGACCTCAACGCCGCGAACGTTGCCTGGCCGCCTGCCGAGATCGTGATCAGCCTTGGTCCACTGGATGCGTTCGCCGCGTGGTTCGAACGCAACGCGCAGGCTGGAATCCGGCGCGTCATTGCCATGAGTTCGATGAGCGTGGACAGCAAGGCGGATTCGCCGGATCCGGAGGAACGCGAACTCGCGGCGCGGCTGCGCGATGCCGAAGCGCGCGTGATGGAGACCAGCCGCAAAGTCGGGGCGGCGTACACCATCCTGCGCCCGACCCTGATCTACGGTGCCGGCAGCGACCGCAGCCTCGCCCCGATCGCACGCTTCGCCCGGCGCTGGCGCGTATTGCCGCTGCCGCTCGGCGGCACCGGCCTGCGCCAACCCGTGCATGCGGCTGATCTGGCCGGCGCCTGTGTCGCCGTGCTCGACAATCCGGCCACCTACGCCAAGACCTACGCACTCGGCGGCGGCGAGGCGCTGCCGTTCCGGACAATGCTGCTGCGGCTGCGCGAGTGCGCCGGTGGTCATGCGCTGGCGTTGCCGGTGCCGTCGTGGCTGTTGCGGGGGTTTGCGCGATGGCGGCGCGGCACCCGCATCGGACCGGGCACGCTGGCCCGGCTGCGCGCCTCGCTTGTTGCCGACAACAGCGCGGCGACACGCGATTTCGGCTATGCGCCACGGCCGTTCACAGGCGCCGACGTGCTCCCGGAGTGAGCGCTTCGGGACGTTGTATACAAGTATAAAACAGGGGCAGCGAGGGAATCTTCCATCGTGCTGCATCGCAGCAACACAACCCAGTGTTGTGCCGTTAGATTTTCGTTGCCAACGCCCGTTTGAACTACCTATGATACGGGTCTCGTTGCGCTCCCACTTCACCAATCAGGAATTCCCTATGCAGGCCCGACTGAGTTTGCTCTTGGC
>Ga0335076_10002028_pt1 | contig 19969 bp, 13 predicted proteins | sample Lox_Sample_25_FD_206717 | JGI IMG/M metagenome (GOLD analysis project Ga0335076, IMG submission 206717) | Soil microbial communities from Loxahatchee National Wildlife Refuge, Florida, United States - Lox_Sample_2.5 | ecosystem: Environmental > Terrestrial > Soil > Wetlands | place: USA...
CTCAAGAATGCTTTGGACCTGGAACTGGGATCAGCCATCCGTAAAGTGGCCGCCGGCGAAAGTGTCTTCGATCCGCAAGTCGAGCAGCGTACGGCACTAAAGGGAGAGCGGAGTTCTCTCACCCAGCGCGAACTCGAAGTGTTGCAAATGATCGTCGATGGCAAGTCGAACAAGGAAATTGCCAGCGCTCTCGAACTCAGTGTCAACACAGTAGCCGTGCACCGCGCCAACATCATGAACACCCTGGGGATTCACAAGACAGCGGAGTTAGTCGTCTATGCGATTCGCGCTGGGCTGGTAAACGTCCCGTGAATCGCCGGTCATTCGTACGGGGCATGGCCGGCCTTGCATCCTGCTGGAGCGTGCCGAATCTGCATGCTTTTTCGGCACAAACGGAGCCGGCGCCGGGCTTTCGATTCGTGGATGTAACCAGTCAGGCGGGGATCCAGTTTGAGCACAATAGTGGAGCTTTCGGCGGCAAATTCTTGCCCGAGACTCTAGGCTCCGGCTGCGCTTTTCTTGATTACGATCGCGACGGTTGGCAGGATATTCTCCTGATCAACGGCGCGGACTGGGCCGGTCATAAGAGAAAGCGTTCCACTCTTCGTCTTTACCACAACAATGGGAACGGGACTTTCACCGACGTGACAGTGCACGCCGGACTTGATGTCGAACTCTACGGTATGGGCGTCGCCGTCGGAGATTACAACAACGATGGTTTCCCGGATATCTTGATCACCTGCGTCGGCCAAAACCGGCTGTTTCGCAATACTGGTAAAGGAACTTTTGTCGACGTCACCAACAGCAGCGGTCTGGGAAAGCGCGAAGGATTCAGCACGTCGGCGTTATGGTTCGACTACGACCGCGATGGACTGCTCGATCTTTTCGTTTGCAACTATGTGAAGTGGTCACCGGAACACGACGTTTTCTGCAGCCTGGATGGGAAGCACAAGTCTTACTGCACCCCTGAAGCTTATCGCGGGGAGACTTGCTGGCTCTTTCATAACCGCGGAAACGGCACTTTTGAAGACGTGACCGCGCGAAGCGGCATTTTCGACAGCAGTTCGAAATCGCTTGGGGTCGCCCTGATCGACGATGATCACGATGGTTGGCCAGACCTGCTGGTGGCAAACGATACGCAGCCCAACAAGTTGTATCGAAACCAGCGAAATGGCACTTTCAAAGATGCCGCGGTCGAGGCCGGTCTCGCCTTCAGCAGTGAAGGCAAGGCCCGTGCGGGCATGGGAGTCGACATCGCTGATTTCGAGAACTCCGGATCTCCCGGTGTAGCCATTACGAATTTTGATAACGAGATGATCGGCTTGTACCGTGCCAACGGACGAAGTTTTGAAGACATTGCGCCGCAAGCCGGTGTCGGAATGGCATCGAGAAATAGCCTCGGGTTCGGATGCGCCTTTTTCGATGTAAACCTTGATGGATGGGTCGATTTCGCGGTAGCGAACGGACATATCGATGAGACCGTACGCAACATTCGAGGGAATGTTGGCTATGCACAGCCGCCGCAACTCTTCTTGAACAACACCAGGGGAGGATTTCGCGAGATCGCATCAGAGGCCGGCGGCGGCTTCGATACTCCTAAGGTAGGCCGCGGACTGGCCTATGGAGATTTCGATCGCGACGGTGATCTGGATCTTCTGCTTACTACCAACACTGGGCCTGCGTACCTGTATCGCAACGATCAACTCGCCAGCAATCGAAGCATTCGCTTCCGGCTTATTGGAACGAAATCAAACCGCGATGCAATCGGGGCAATCGTACGCGTCTTTGCAGGCAGCCTGACTCAAATGCGAATGGTGAAGGGTGGCTCCAGTTATCTTTCACAGTCTGAACTCGCATTAACGTTTGGGTTGCAAAAGCAGGACCGCATCGAACGGCTTGTAATTGAATGGCCGAGTGGCCGGACGGAAGAATACAAGAATCTCGCGGCGGAGCGATGCTACGAATGTGTCGAGGGAAAAGGAATCACTCCGCAAGATGGCTTCTAAGAAACCCTACTTCGCAGAAATGTCGGGCGCGGGGGCGCTGGCATGGGTAATGTTCCCAGTCCCCGAGAGGTCGATTTCGACAGTATCAGTGACCCTTAAAAACAGTGTGCTCGGATTCTTCATTCCCCATTTCGAGTACGGTACGCTGAAATGTACGTTCGCAGTCCAGTGATCGTCGAACATCTCGACGTCAACCGGAACCGTGATTTCGTGTTCTGCGCCGTGAATGCCAAACATTCCATGCACCTTTACCGTGGACTTGCCTTGGCTCGCAACTGCGCCTAAAACCTGATCAGGGCGAAAGGAGATTTCCGGATAGCGTTCGCTCTCTAAAACCTCTTTATGCATTTTGCGGTCGCGCATTCCGCTACCGCTTTCACCGCTCTTCGCGTCGACGACAATCTCGCCAGTTACTTTCCCGGAAGCCAGGTCAAACTGAAGATTTCCATTCTTTATGTGAAAGCTTCCATGAACCGTGTGCAGCACGTCGCCCAATGTGAACTTTACCGAACTATTAGCCGGATCGAGTTCTAGAGATTCCTGCTGCGCGAAAGCAAGATTGGCCGTAGCAAAAAGGGATGCAATAACGGCCACACGCATTGCAACCCGCTGAAGGGAGAGGTTCATCGTTCTTAAGCGGTGAGCACCCTCCATCCCAGAGTCAGCCCATCAAGGGCGAGATGCAACGTGGATGAATCTCCAGTATGCAACTCAAGCATCCGTCTGAAGATTTCTGGGCGCTTTCGGAAAACGTGTAACGTTCGCTGCTGCAGGCGAGGACGGCCATCGAGCATCAACAGCAGACGAGCCATCAGTAATGGGCGCAAACTCAGCTGTCGATGTTCTCGTTCATAGCGGGACAGGTCGCCCGCTCGCAGACATTCTGCGAGCACGACCGCTTGTCTGAAGGCCAGGCAGAGGCCTTCGCCCGTGATGGCGTCTACGGTGCCTGAAGCATCCCCGATCAAGGCCACATTGCCGCGCCATATTCTCTTGAAGGTACGGTTGCCAGTAAGCGCCCCACGCTCGCTTGAGACTGTCGCGGCATCACGCAATCGCGCATTCAATTCAGGCAACTCCCGCAGACCGTCTTCCAGCCGGATGTTTCGGTCGTGCGACGCCAGCGCGACGCACACTTGTTCACCGTTGATCGCCGTAGCATAACCCTGGCACCGTCGGCCCCAGTAAACCTCCATCCGGTCAGTCCAGGGTGCGACGTTGTAATGCCTGCGGAATGCGTATCGCAAGTTTGGTCGACGGGCGGCGTTCAAACCAGCCCAGCGGCGTACGCGCGAATTCGCGCCGTCGGCCCCGATAATCCAGCGCGCTCGAACTGACCCCGTCGCCATGAGAACCTCTTCTGAAGAGATTCCGTTGACCGCGGTGCGCCATAGCAACTTGACTCCAACTTGATCGGCGCGTTCGATCAAAGCCTTATGCAAAGTCGTGCGGCGAACGGCGAGACCGAAGCTGTGCTCGCGAAAGAGAGCTTCCGCCGAAAGATTTGAACTCAAGAAGCGAATGCCGTAGAAAGGCCGCGCCTGAGCAAGGGGAATCTGAATCCCTAGCTTTTCGATCGATGCTCGGCCATCAGGCATCAGGCCTTCGCCGCAGGGCTTGTCGATGGGAGGTTCGGCGCCGTCGGCAACGGTCACACGGAATCTCTGCTGCCGAGCAGCGATCGCGGCCGCCAGACCTGCGGGACCACCACCAATCACAAATACGTCAGTCGAGTTCAGCAAGCAGCCATCCTTACCATCGCAGCAACACCAGTTCAGAGCAAAATCCTGGTCCCATGGCTGCTAACAAACCCAGCGTTCCAGGTTCAGGCCGGCGGTTCTTCATCACGTCTTCCAGCACAACGAGCACCGAAGCCGAGGAAAGATTACCCACCCGCTTCAGACAGTTCCATGAGGCCTCAAGTTGTCCGTCGTGCAGGTTAAGGGCATCCGCCGTTGCTTCGAGAATCTTGGGACCGCCGGTATGCAATACCCAACTTCGAATGTCGCCTCGCGTGTGCCCTTGGTCGCTAAGGAACGCGTCGACATCGTGACCCAGATGCTCGCGAATGAGCGTGGGCACCTCGGGAGAGAGGGTGATGCGGAAGCCTTTCTCGCTGATCTGCCATCCCATCATCTCTTCGGTTTGAGGATAAAAAACGGATCGCGTGGCAAGTATTTCCGGTCCCGGGGAGGCTACGTCGTCACCCGCGACAAGTACGGCGGCGGAGCCATCGGCAAAAAGGCCGGACGAAATCAAATTGGCTACGGAAAGGTCCTCTCGCTGAATGGTTAGCGAGCAGAGTTCGACGGAGACGAGAGCCGCAACTTGTGAAGGGTACGCGCGAACGTAATCAGCGGCGCGCGCGATTCCCGCCGCTCCCGCCACGCAACCGAGGCCGAAAATCGGAACACGCCGAATGTTCGTCGGTAGTCCCATCCGGTTGATCAGCAATGCATCAATGGAAGGACTTGCGATACCTGTCACGGACGTGAAAAGCAATGCTCCCAGTGTGGATGATTCGAGAGCGGCGTAGTGCAGTGCGCGGCAAAGTGCCTGCTCTCCTAATTCCTGCGCGACGCGAATCCAGACCTCATTTGCCTGTCCCCAAGTCTGCAGGTCATAGTACTTCTCGTAGGGCATGGCAAGATAGCGCCCTTCCACCGAGACATTGCGATGGAGACGGGCCAGCATCTGCGGATTGCGCAGGCGATCGCCCCAGTACTTCTGCAACTCCTGGAGCAGGAAATTTTGAGAATAGTAGTGTTGAGGAAAGGCGCTCGCGGCGCTGGCAATTTTCATGTGATCAATCCCGGTCCCGGCACCGATCAGCGCCACAAACGCCGGACATCGTTGCTAGATACTTCGATGGCCATGCGCTGTTTTCAGGTTGCAGCCAGGCAACTCAATGCCCACAAACGTATTCTCCCAAACTGAAAACTGCAAGTTGTCACTTATTTGTTAAGAAATTGCGACCGCAATCGAGCAGTCCTGCCTTCTTATGTCCCCGTTTTGAAAGGCGCGTGCGTTGACCTAAGGCGACACAACAATCGAGCTTGGCGTGTTGCCGGTCGAATATGTGGCCACAGAGGTCAGCGTTCCGCTGCCAGTGTCCAAACTGAAAGATTCGATGACCGGACTCGATTGATTTCCAACAAACAGATATTTGCCGCTCGTGTCGGTGGCGATAAAGCTGGGTTGTGCGCCGGTGCCGAATGGTGAGTTTGACAGCACCGTCAAGGAACCATCGGATCCGATAGAATACGCGGCTAAATTCGTCGATCCCTGATTTGCGACGAACAGGAATTTTCCTGACTTGTCGACCAGGAGCGCCACCGGCGACGTGTAGGTCTCGCCGATTGGAGAACCCTGGATCGGGCTGAGCGTACCGTCCCCGGCGATCGTGTATTCAGAGATGGAGTTGTCTTCAAAGTTGGCGGTATAGAGATGAGCGCCAGCCGGATCAATCGCCAACCCAAAAGGATTGGTGCCGGGTTGCACAACCTGAATCAACTGTGTCAGAACACCAGAGGACAATGACCAGACTTCGATGTATCCGGGAGACCCTGGCAACGTGACATAGAGCACATTCCCGCTGGCGGATAGCGCCATATTGAGTGGAGAGAGTCCAAGACTGAAGGGAGATCCCTGAACCTGCGATAATCCGCCGGTACCGGCGTCGATGGAGAATACTGAAATTGCAGGATTCACTGTGCCCGTGTTGGCGACATAGAGAAAACTCCCCGCCGCATCCATGGCAAGCAGGCTTGGCGTGGTTATACCCGTGCCAGCAGGAGTCCGTGGCGTAACCTCGGTGAGCACACCGTTTGAGGCAATGGTAAATAGCGAAATATTGCCCTCGCCGGAGTTGGCCGCGTATAGAAATTTTTTCGATGGGTGAATCGCGATCGATTCGACGGATGGTCCTGCCGCAATCGGACTCGTCGACAAGGCAGTGAGGATGCCGGAGTTCGGATCCTCGCGATACGCATTGATCTCACTTGCAGCCGGAATCGCCGCATATACGAATCGGCTCGTGGTAGTGCTACAACTGATCCATGAGGCAAGGCCCGCACCAATGAGAAGCAGAGCCGCTGCTTTTCTTAGCATCCGTCACTCCTGAACAGGTTTTAACGAAAATCGGGGATTCTGACCGTTCGTGTCAGCTCACCGCGGAGGTGCCGCCCTCAACCGTTTGCGCGTGATTTTCTATCATACGGTAGAAACCGGTTTCGCGCAGCGTGAACGATTTCCTGAAGCAACTCGACCGAAACAACGATGCGGCAATTCCCTGCGAGAGGAGCACAGTCGTGCGATGCTGCGCTTCCAGACTCAGGTTGCACGCCCGCAATTGTTAATGCGCGGGGCTGGGGCGCGGGGTTCCCGGCGTAGATGTATCTGGCAGGGCTTGATCTTCGCCACCACGCAGCGCCAGCCGCAAACGGTCCAAGTAGACGTACACGACCGGCGTGGTGAAGAGCGTGAGCATTTGACTGACGATCAGACCGCCAACGATGGTGATGCCTAAGGGGCGGTGCAGTTCCGAGCCGGTACCACTGCCCACAGCCAAGGGCAATCCGCCCAGCAAAGCCGCCATCGTCGTCATCATGATTGGCCGGAAGCGCAAAATGCAGGCGTCGTAAATTGCTTCCACAGGTTTCTTGCGCTCTTTGCGCTCCACTTCCAGCGCCACGTCAATCATCATAATGGCGTTCTTCTTCACCAGCCCGATCAGCAGGATGATCCCGATCATCCCAATCACGTTCAACTCATTGTGCGTGAGAAGCAGCGCCAACAATGCTCCCACGCCTGCGGACGGGATCGTCGACAGAATTGTGATCGGATGCATGTAACTCTCATACAGCATGCCCAAGACGATATACACCGCCGCCAGGGCCGTAATGATCAGTATCAGCATGTTGGATTTCGAATCCTGGAAAGCCGCGGCGGTCCCCTGGAAACTCGCGCTGATCGTCGGCGGGAAACCGATGCTGCGCTCGGCGTTCTCAATGGCGTCGGTCGCCTGTCCCAGTGATATTCCCGGCGCCAGGTTGAACGAGATCGTCACGGAAGGCACCTGCCCCTGGTGGTTGACCGCGAGCGGCGTGTTAGAAGGCTCAAAATGCGTGAAGGCCGCCAGTGGAATCGGGGCTCCGGTTGTCGCCTTCAGATAAATGTTCTGCAGCGCTTCCGGAGTCTGCTGAAATTGGTCGGCCACCTCCATCACGACGTGGTACTGGTTCAGCGGAAGATACATGGTGGAAACCTGGCGCTGACCGAAGGCGTCGTACAGCGCGTTATCGAGAGTCTGCGGGCTGATGCCCATCCTGCTGGCGGTATCGCGATCGATAACCAGTTTGGCCTGCAGTCCCTTATCTTGCTGATCGGAATTCTGGTCGCGGAGTTCCGGCAGTTGCCTCATCTTCTGCAACAGCCGCGGAGCCCACGAATTTAATTCGCCAATGTCCGCGCTCTGCAGCGTGTATTGATACTGCGCGTTCCCATAGCGTCCGCCAATCGAGAGTTCCTGGGCCGATTGCAAAATCAGGGTCGCTCCCGGAACCACCGCCAGTTTCCCGCGCATACGATTGATCACATCATCAGAGGAGGCGTAATGGCAGGGCTGCCAAAAGTGTTGTTTGCTGCAAGGCCCGCGCTGCTGCAGCGGTTTCAGCATCACGAAGAAGCGGCCCTGGTTGAGCGCCGTATTTCCTCCCGTAAATCCGGCCATCGTGTCGACCGCGGAATCCGCCATCACGATCTGTACGTAGCGCCGCATCTTTTCGGCCATTGACTGGAAGGAGATGTCCTCGGCTCCGATCACGGTTCCCTGGATGCGACCTGTGTCCTGCTGCGGAAAGAAGCCTTTCGGCACCTTGTAGTACAGCCACCCGCTGAGCACCGCAACCCCGATCGTGACTAGAAGGGTGACGAATTGATATTTCAGCACCCATTTCAGCGCATGTGTATAACTGCCAAGCACCCGATCGAATAGCCATTCGCTGATCCGATAAAAGATGTTGTGCTTCTCGTCCTTCCTCGGCGGCCTCAAGAACTTTGCGCACATGGTCGGAGTCGTGGTCAAAGAAACAACCAGCGATACTCCGATCGCCACACTCAACGTGACAGCGAATTCGCGGAAAAGCCTTCCTACAATTCCGCCCATCATCAGCAAAGGAATGAACACCGCCACCAGCGACGTGCTCATCGACAGCACGGTAAATCCAATCTCTGCCGCCCCTTTGAATGTGGCCTGCACCACGCCCATTCCGTGCTCGATATATCGTGTGATGTTCTCCAGCACTACGATTGCATCGTCCACCACGAATCCCGTCGAAATCGCAAGTGCCATTAACGACAAGTTGTCGAGGCTGTATCCCAACAGGTACATCACGCCGCACGTTCCCACAAGCGAAAGCGGGACCGAGATACTCGGGATGATCGTAGCTCGCACCGTGCGCAAAAACACGAACACCACCATGATCACGAGGACGACAGAAATCAGTAGCGTTCTCTCGATATCTTTAACCGACGCTCGTACCGATGTCGTCCGGTCCATCACAACAGAGAGCTTCATGGATGGCGGAATCGAAGATTGGAGAAAAGGAAGGACCGCTTGCACCCGGTCCACGGTGTCGATAATGTTCGCCCCCGCCTGCCGAAATAACGCCAGCATGACGCCGCGCTGCCCGTTGATCAGCCCGAGGTTGCGAATATCGGTTAGGGAATCAGTGACCTCACCCACATCGCCAAGCCGAACTGCCGCCCCATTGTTATAAGCGACAATCAGAGGGCGATATTGGTCGGCTGTGAACAGTTGGTCTGTGTCATCGATCGCGTACATCCTCGTTCCGTCCGCGAACGCCCCCTTGGGGCGATTGGCGTTGGCGGCGTTGAGCGCGTTGCGCACGGTGTCCAGGCCGATTCCGAGCTTGTTCAACAAGGTCGGATTTACTTCGGCGCGCACCGCCGGCTGCGATGATCCCCACACAAAAACCTGGCCCACTCCCTCCACCTGAGCCAGTTTCTGCGCCAGGATGGAGTCCGCGGCGTCGTACATGTGAGGCACAGTCACGGTATCCGAAGTCAATCCCAACAACAGAATGGGAGCATCCGAGGGATTGATCTTGCGATAACTGGGATTGCTTGGCAGGTTGGCGGGAAGCTGGCTGCGTGCGGCATTGATGGCGGCTTGTACGTCACGCGCCGCCGCATCAATATTCCGGTTCAGGTCAAACTGCAGCGAGATTCCTGTGCTTCCCAGTTGGCTCGAGGAAGTCATCTGGTTGATCGCTGCGATGCGTCCAAACTGCCGTTCCAAAGGCGTGGCTACGGCCGATGCCATGGTTTGCGGATCAGCTCCCGGCAGGCCTGCACCCACGCTGATCACCGGAAAGTCCATCTTCGGCAAGGAGGCGACTGGAAGGAAATCGAAGGCCAGAATTCCCGAGAGCAGCAGCGCCGCGGCAAGAAGAGAGGTCCCAATCGGACGTCGAATGAATGGAGTCGAAATGCTCATTCAGTCCGCCATGCCTTCATGCGGGATTGGATTGCCCACGCTGTACTTGGAAAAGCGTTGAGCCAGCCGATCGAACCAGAGGTAAACCACGGGAGTTGTATAAAGCGTCAGAAGCTGGCTCAGGAGTAGTCCACCAACGATTGTGATGCCCAGCGGCCGGCGCAGTTCGGCTCCGGTACCCGACCCCAGTGCGAGAGGCAGTCCTCCCAGCAGGGCCGCCATCGTGGTCATCATGATGGGCCGGAATCGCAACAAACACGCCTGATAAATTGCCTCTTCCGGTGGCTTATGTTCCTCACGCTCCGCTTCGAGTGCGAAGTCGATCATCATGATGGCGTTCTTTTTCACAATGCCAATGAGGAGGATGATGCCGATGAGCGCGACGACGGTCAAATCATTGCGGGTCAACATGAGCGCAAGAATCGCGCCGACTCCAGCAGAAGGCAGCGTCGAGAGAATCGTGATGGGGTGGATGTAGCTCTCGTACAAGACTCCAAGCACGATGTAGACCGTGATAACTGCGGCAAGGATCAGGAATGGCTCTGACGATAGAGAATTCTGAAACGCCGCCGCGGTGCCCTGGAACGATGCGTGAATGCTGGCGGGGAGCTGGATTTCGTTTTCCGCCTGTTGAATCGCTTTGGTCGCATCGCCCAGCGACGCCCCGGGCGCAAGATTGAACGAAAGAGTAACTACCGGGAATTGCCCCTGATGGTTTACCGCCAGGTAGGCGCTGCTCGGCTGCAGGTGTGTGAAGGTGGAAATTGGAACTGGAGCGCCGCTTGTGGCTACTGTCGCGCCGTTCGCGGTGGGAGCTCCGGAATTCTGAGTCACCGTACTGGGGCGAATATAAATATCTCGAAGATTGTTCGGATCTCGAGCAAAATTCGGCAGGACTTCCAAAATGACGTGATACTGGTTCAATTGCGTAAAAATCGTCGAAACCTGGCGCTGACCGAATGCGTCATACAGGGTATTGTCGATAGCCTGTGGGAAGATCCCCAATCTCGATGCCGTATCGCGATCGATTGCAACATTCGTCTTCAGTCCGTTATTGAGCTGGTCGGTGGCTACATCGGTCAGCTGCGGCAACGTTTTCAGCTTCTCCACTAGCTTGGGAGTCCATTGTGCTAGTTCCTGCGCGTCCGCATCTTCGATCGAATACTGAAATTGGGTGCGGCTGACCCGATCCTCTACGGTAAGGTCCTGCACCGGCTGCATGTAGAGTGTGATGCCCTCTACTTTCGCCAGTTCCGGTTGCAGGCGACGGATGATGGCAGAAGCATCGTCAGAACGCTGGTCGCGTGGCTTGAGATTGATCTGGATTCTTCCTTCATTCGGAGTGGTATTCGTGCCATCGACTCCGATGAACGACGACAAGCTGTCGACGTCCTTATCCTGAAGAATTTTCTTCGCTAATTCCTGTTGGCGCTGCGACATGGCCGCGAACGAAACGTAGTCGGGAGCCTCAGAGACACCCAAAATCACCCCGGTGTCCTGCACAGGGAAAAAACCTTTTGGAACGATGACGTAAAGGATCAGCGTCAAAACCAGCGTCGTAAATGTTACGAGCAATGTTGCAGGCTGGTGCTTCAGAACAAATTTGACGGTGCGTCCATAGAAAGCGATGATCCGGTTGTAATAGTCCTCGGTGACCTCGTAGAAACGGCCTTTCTCGCCTTCCTTGCGGTGCTTCAGGAGCTTGGCCGACATCATCGGCGTCAAGCTCAAAGACACAGCTGCCGAGACCAGGATCGTCACCGCCAACGTGACTGCGAATTCGCGGAAGAGACGGCCGACGATGTCTCCCATGAACAGCAGCGGGATTAACACCGCGATGAGGGACACCGTCAGCGAAACGATGGTGAAACCAATCTGGCCAGAGCCCTTCAGGGCGGCATCGAGGGGAGAGTCGCCAGCCTCCAGGAAGCGATCGATATTTTCGATCATGACGATGGCGTCATCGACGACGAATCCCGTCGAAATCGTCAGCGCCATCAGCGTCAAATTGTTCAGACTGTAACCGAGGAGGTACATCACGCCGAACGTGCCGATCAGGGATAGCGGCACGGCAACGCTGGGAATAACAGTCGCAGAGAGGTTCCTGAGGAACAGGAAGACAACCATCACCACCAGGCCAATGGCGAGCATTAATTCGAACTCAACGTCCTTCACCGAAGCGCGAATCGTCGTTGTGCGATCGGTCAGGATCTGCACTTTCACTGCGGTTGGCAACGATGCCTGCAGTTGAGGCAAGAGCTTCTTGATGCGATCAACTACGCTGATGATGTTCGCACCGGGCTGCCGCTGAATATTCACGAGCACTGCCGGAGTCAGGTTCATCCACGCGGCGAGGAGATTGTTCTCGGTTCCATCGATGACGTTCGCGACGTCGCTGATACGGACGGGCGCTCCGTTGTGGTACGCGATGACGATTGGCTTGTATTGCTCGCTGGAGAGCAGCTGGTCGTTCGCACCAATCGTGTACGACTGGCGAGAGCCATCGATCACGCCCTTCGCTTGATCGACGTTGGCCTGCGCCAGGGCGGCTCGCAGATCTTCCAGGCTCAGCCCATAAGAAGCGAGAGCCGTGGGATTGGCCTGGATCCGTACTGCGGGTTTTTGTCCACCGCTGATCGATACCAGTCCCACGCCGGGCAGCTGCGAAATCTTTTGTGCGAGCGATGTGTCGGCAAGATCTTCGACTTTTGACAGAGGCAGAGAATCCGAAGTTAGAGCAAGGGTCAGAATCGGGGCGTCAGCAGGATTTACCTTGTTGTAAATGGGCGGGTTCGGAAGATCCGTTGGAAGGTAGGTCGAGCCGGAGTTGATCGCCGCCTGGACCTGCTGCTCCTCAACATCAATGTTCTGGTCGATTCCAAACTGCAGCGTGATGATGGAGCTGCCGAAAGAACTCGTGGAAGTCATCTGGCTGAGGCCAGGCACCTGTCCAAACTGCCGTTCCAGCGGAGACGTCACGGAAGACGCCATTACGTCGGGATCAGCTCCCGGGTAGAAGGTCACGACTTGAATGGTCGGATAATCCACTTCGGGGAGAGCGGACACCGGCAACTGCATGAACGCAACCCAGCCCACCAGCAGCACGCCTAGCATCAGCAGGGTGGTTGCGACAGGACGAAGAATGAAAATCCGCGATGGACTCATGAACCTGAGCCGTTTGAATCCTTAGTATCCGTTTGATTACCCTGAGCGTTGTGGCCGCTCTTATCGGCCGGCGCGCTGCCCGGTCCTGCGTTCGGCGGTGTGGCTCGGGGTTCGATGTGACTGCCCTTCTGCAATTTGTCTTGGCCGTCTGTGACCACCATGTCTCCCGGATTCAATCCGCTAGTGATGACCGTCGTGTTGCCTTGGGTCAGTGATACCGTTACTGTCCGATCGTCTACCGTCTTGTCGGAATTGACCGTATACACGAATGTCCCCTGGGGACCGCGCAATATCGCAGCCGTCGGCAAGACGGTGCTGTTCTTACGGGTTTCCAGCAAGAGATCTGCATTAACAAATTGATTCGGCCACAGCTTGCCATCTTTGTTATCAAAAACGGCTTTGAGCTTCGCCGTCCCGGTAGTCGTATCGATCTGGTTATCGATGGTCAGCAGCTTTCCGCTGGCCAGCTTGGTTTGATCGTCGCGGCTGAAAGCGCCCACCTCGAGAGTGCCCTTGCGCATATGCTGTGAAACGCTCACGAGGACATCCTCGGGCAAAGTGAAGATGACGGCGATCGGCTGCAATTGCGTAAGAATCAGCATCGGATTCGTATCCGCCGCGTGAACGATGTTGCCCGGATCAACCTGACGCAGGCCGACACGCCCGCTGAACGGAGCCGTGATATGGCAGTACGTAATGTTCAGCTTAGCGCTGTCGATCTGAGCCTGATCGGTACGGACTTGGCCATCGAGTTGATCGACCAAAGCCTTCTGCGTATCGACTTGCTGCTGGGCGATACTGCCAGAAGGAATCAGCGTCACATAACGGTCGAGATTTAATTTTGCGTCTCGCAGCGAGGCCTGGTCCTTGAACAGCGTCGCTTGCATCTGCGCCACTTGAACTTCGTACGGTCGCGAGTCAATCTCGATCAGAAGTTCACCCTGGCGGACATCTTGTCCCTCGCGGAAGTTCACCTTCATGATCTGGCCATCAACCCGAGTCTTTATGTTCGCGGTGTTGAATGCCGTAACCGTCCCCAGCCCCGAAAGATAAACCGGGACATCCTGCCGTTGCACCTGCGCGACGGCAACCGAAACGGACCGGGGTCCGGCGGCCTGCGCTTTTTGCTGTTTTGTGTCTGCGGCGCTGCTGCAGCCCGACAAAAGGTTGCACGCTCCGGCGATTAGAAGTACTGCAAGGCATTGCAAAACCGTCGAGTACCTACTAGTGAGACCTAGATTACTCATATGAGACAGTCATCCAAGCTCGGCGCCTGCTTGTTCACAACTGGCAGCCGATAACCCAAGTATTTGACGTTTGTAGTGTCGATCCGGTTGTGACAACTGATTCTGCGAAGGCCCAAAAAATGTCTGAAAGCCTTCCGGTATCGCGGCTCAGGCAGGCACCGGACCGCCGTTACTATGGTAGAACCGCTCCAGAACAGCATCAACCGGAGCCTTGAAGCAGGTCAATACCGGGGCGAATGTTTTACAAATCTTTACTCGTATTGACCCGCGGTTACGCTGCTCAATTCCTGAGCTCGGCCGGGACTGGATGTTTCGCCTCAAACGCCGTAATCTCTGACTCGTTCTGCAGTGTGAGCCCGATCTCGTCGAGTCCGTTTAGGATGCAATACCGCACGAAATCGTCGATCCCGAATTTGGCAGTGAAGCCCTGATCGTCACCCACACTGCAATTTTCAAGATCGATGGTTAGCCGATAGTCGTCGATTTCCTGGGCACGTTTCATCAACTCCGCAGTCTCGTCTTCGCTCAATCGCACCGTCAGAAAGCCATTCTTCCCGCCATTGTTCGCAAAGATGTCGGCAAACGAGGACGAGATGACTGCGCGAAAGCCGAAATCGGCCAATGCCCACACCGCATGCTCACGCGAAGAACCGCAACCGAAGTTTTTCCCCGCAACCAGAATGCTGGCCCCCTCAAAGCGCGGCTCGTGCAGAACGAACGCATCGTTTCTCTTGCCATCGGTGTCAAATCGCCAATCGTAAAACAGATATTGCCCGAAGCCGGTTCGCTCGATTCTCTTCAGAAACTGTTTGGGAATGATCTGATCGGTATCCACGTTGGGCCGATCAAGCGGTGCCACTCGGCCTCGATGTACAGTGAATGGCTTCATGGCTAGTCCTCGTTCCTCATTGGAACTTCCAGTTTCGAATATCGGTAAAGTGACCAGCAATTGCGGCGGCGGCAGCCATCATGGGGCTTACCAAGTGAGTTCGACCGCCTCGCCCTTGGCGACCTTCGAAATTCCGGTTGCTGGTGGAGGCGCAACGTTCCCCCGGCTGCAGGATGTCAGGATTCATCCCCAGGCACATCGAGCATCCTGACTCGCGCCATTCAAAACCCGCGTCCTGGAAGATGCGATGCAGCCCCTCTTGCTCGGCTGCCCGCTTTATCGCTTGCGATCCCGGCACAACCATAGCCCGAACTTTTGCGCTCACATGGTGACCCTTTGCGATGCGGGCGGCCGCTCGCAAGTCTTCGATTCGCGAATTAGTGCAGGATCCGATGAACACCCGGTCGACTCTAATGTCCTCGATACGCCGACCGGGTTCGAGTGCCATATATTCCAAAGCCAGTTCAGCCGCACGGCGCTCTGAATCGGCCATTGCCTTGATATCGGGAATTCGTCCGGTGACGGGCGCCACCATTCCCGGATTCGTGCCCCAGGTTACGAACGGGCAAAGCTGCGCCGCATCAATCTCAACGACCTTGTCGAACTTTGCTTCCGGATCACTGGGAAGACCGCGCCAATAATCGACTGCTCGTTCCCACTCATCGTCGCGAGGCGCAAATCGCCGGCCTTTCACGTAGGCAATGGTCGTTTCATCCGGCGCCACCATCCCAGCTCGCGCTCCCGCCTCAATACTCATGTTGCAGAGGGTCATCCGGCCTTCCATCGAAAGCGCACTGACCGCGGAGCCCGCGTATTCGATCACATGCCCTGTGGCACCATCGGTTCCGATTTGCCCGATAATTCCGAGCGCCAGATCTTTCGCTGAGACGCCCTCGGCCAGCCGGCCGCGCACGTCGATTTTCATGCTCCTCGGTTTCTGCTGTCCAATGCACTGTGTGGCAAGCACGTGCTCAACCTCGGACGTTCCAATCCCGAAAGCCAAGGCACCGAATGCGCCATGGGTGCTCGTATGGCTGTCGCCACAAACAATGGTCATGCCAGGCTGCGTCAATCCCAATTCCGGCCCGATCACGTGCACGATGCCCTGTTCCGGCGAATCCATATCAAACAGGCGAACGCCGAATTCTCTGCAGTTGTTTTGCAGCGTTGAGATCTGTCGAGCCGCGATCAGGTCGGTAATCGGCGTCCCACGCGGCTCCGTAGGAACGTTATGATCCACGGTGGCCACGGTGCGATACGGTTGGCGTACCTTCCTTCTGGCATCTCGAAGACCGTCAAAGGCTTGCGGCGAAGTCACCTCGTGAACCAGGTGCAGGTCGATGTAGAGGATCGGCGATCGTCCTGGTGGCTGCGCCACCACGTGATCATCCCAGATCTTCTCGAAAAGTGTGCGAGCGGCTGACATAGTTGCTGTGAATGCGACGAACCGTCAGTTTTTCACAGATGGATAGGGGCGAGCAAGCGAAGCGATCATGCTTCTAGCTTGCTCAGGTCTGCGCTCGCCAACCGTCCTCTCGATGCCTGCGTAAGGGCTAGTGAGCTACGACATGCGCTCCCGGAAGAATCAGGCCGCCACGTGCATCTTGCGGCAGTCCGCCCCTGAGCCAATCGATCAGGACGGAATGACCTTTCTGGAGTTCGATTTCGCGAACCAACGCCGCCGCTTGCGCGTAAGCTTCTCGCATTTCGGTTTCGCTGTGCCGAGACGAGATTGCCTGGTCGATGTCTTTCCCAGACATCGTTACGGATGCCGCTGGATCCGAATCCTCTCCCCAATACACGACCAACCCCTCTCGGAACCAAAGTGGCGTGTGCGGCTCGGCATTATCTTCAACCAGCATGTGCAAGAACTCGTGCCGCACGACCGCTGCGAGTTTCTCGCGCAAGACGCTCAGAGGCTGCAGCCGCATGCGCTGATGGTGGGTACTGGCGGCAACCCAGCCCGGTTCTCCCGTCACGTCGCGAAACGTCGCGGTTGTTGGATATACCTCAATCAGAGGCAGGGAATGCAACCTGAGCCCACTCTTCGCAATCGCCCACTCGAGAGCTGAATGGGCGACGGTCCGGACGACTTTGCGATCACCGGCGTCCGCTACACGAAGCTCGAACAACTCCGTCGATACCACGGTCTCGCGATCCTCTGCGCCCACAAAGTGTTCATCGCGAACGCGCGACGCAAGCGCTGCTCCCTGGAGCCCGGTCGGAGCCCCGCCGCAGAAACCGGACATCGGCAGAATCGCTAGCAAGATCCTGAACAGCGGCGTTATTGTCGGGCGGAGGAGCCGCATAAACGCGTGGAGACCATGCCAATTATTTTGCCACTCACCTAGGCCTTCGGCGCAGTGATGGCACCCTGCGATGCGGACGCCACAAGGGCCGCGTATTTGGCAAACACCCCGGTTGAGTATTTTGGCGGGCGTGGTTTCCACTCTGCGATACGTTGACGCAAAACGCCGTCGCTGATCTCGACCTCCAATACGCGCTGCCGAACATCGAATCGAATCAGATCCCCGTCGCGCACGGCGCCGATCGGCCCGCCCAGCGCTGCTTCCGGGGACACGTGTCCGGCCATCAGGCCTCGCGTCGCTCCGCTGAATCTGCCATCGGTCAACAACGCGACCGATTCTCCCAGCCCTTCGCCAACGATCGCAGCAGTCACGCCCAGCATCTCACGCATTCCCGGCCCGCCTTTCGGTCCTTCATTGCGAATGACGATCACATCTCCCGCCCGTATCTTCTTGTTCGTTACCGCAGCCATGGCTTCTTCTTCCGACTCGAACACCCGCGCTGGCCCGCGATGTTCCAGCCGCTCGTGTCCGCTGATCTTGGCCACGCATCCTTCAGGCGCGAGATTACCTTTAAGAATGACGAGTCCACCTGTCGCCTTGAACGGTTTCTCGAGCGGCGCTATCACTTCCTGGCCTGGAGCCTCCACCGCACTCTCAGTCTCCGCCGAGATCGTCAGTCCAGTTACGGTTTTTGTCATCGGATGCAAGTACTTGCCGCGCAAAAGTCTTCTCGCCAACAAACGCACGCCCCCAGCTCGATGCATATCAGTGGCAACGAAGCGTCCCGACGGTTTTAGATCGGTTAACAGCGGAGTCCGTTCGCTGACCGTCTGAAAGTCGTCAATTTCGAGGCCGACTCCCGCTTCACGAGCGATCGCCAACAGATGCAGGACGGCGTTGGTAGAACCTCCGCTGGCCGCAACCGATGCGATCGCATTTTCAAAAGCTTCGCGCGTCAGAATGTCGCGGGGTAGTAGTCCTTTCTGCAGAACGTTCATCACAATCTTTCCGCAGTCGAAAGAAACCTGATCCTTTTGCGGATCCATTGCGGGCACTGTGTTGAAGCCCATTGGAGATAGTCCGATCATCTCCATCACCGTCGACATCGTGTTCGCGGTGTACTGGCCTCCACAGGATCCCGCGCCCGGACATGCCACATCTTCGAGTTCCCGAAGCTCGGAATCGCTCATCTTGCCGGCGACATTGGCCCCGATTGCCTCATAAACATCCTGGATCGTCACATCCTTACCGCGATAGCTCCCAGGAGCAATGGTCCCGCCATAGAGGACAACGCCTGGCAAGTTCATGCGAGCTAATGCCATCCCGGCGGCGGGAATCGTCTTGTCACAGCCGACGACGCACACAACGGCGTCGAACATCTGCCCGCGACAAACCAGTTCGATGGAGTCGGCAATGAGCTCGCGGCTGACTAATGAGGCGCGCATGCCGTCAGTCCCCATCGTTTCTCCATCGGAGATCGCGATGGTATTGAATTCCATCGGCGTGCCGCCTGCCGCGCGAATCCCTTCTTTCACCTTCGCCGAGAGACGGCGCAAGTGGAAGTTGCAGGGCATGGTTTCGATCCAGGTGTTGGCGACTCCGATGAGAGGGCGGCCGAGATCGGCATCGGTGAATCCGACCGCTTTGAACATGGCGCGAGCTCCCGCCCGGTCGCGCCCTTCGGTGATTCCGCGACTGATGTGCTTGGGGTCCATGGCCAAAAGATTACAAGACGGATGATGGAAATGGGAAACGCGAAAATGAGAACCGAAGACTTCGGAATCGAAACGGGATCTCTGGTCGAGAACCGAGTGCTCATCTCAATGCCGCAACTGATCAAGCAATTCCTTGCCTTGCGGGTGATCTGGATGTTGTTTAAGCAAATCGCCGAGAAGTTCCCGCGCTTTGTCTCGTTCGCCTTCTAACGCGTAAAGACGCGCCAGATTCAGATACGCCTGATCAAAACCAGGCGCGACTCGTATACATTGCCTTAATGTGGCAATCGCCTGCTCGGGCCGCTTGATCATGATATAGAGCACGCCGAGATTGTTAAGAGCCTCCGGATAGTCGGGCCTTGCCTTCAGCGCTTTCTGCAGATGTGTATATGCTTGCTCATTGTCACCGGTCTGGGCGAAGATCATGCCTAAACTGTAGTTGGCCTCCGGATTTTCAGGGGACACTTGCAGAGCATGGTCCAGAACGTTGCGCGCATCATCCCATTTCTTGAGCTGGCGATAGGCATTCCCCAAATTGTTCAACGAGAGCAGGTGGTCCGGGCTCAACCGGAGTGCCTCCTGGAACAAACGAACTGACTCTTCGACCTGCCCCTGGCGCGTGGCAATGACACCCAGGTTGTTCCAGGCGTCGGGAAGCGTATCCGGATAACTGGCTTGCAGTCTTACGGCCTTCTCAAAAGCCGCTTTCGCCGCGTCGTTCTTATTCTGATTCAAGTACACGCTGCCAATGCCGTACAGGGCTTCCGCGCTCGAGGGATCATCCCGATAGGCTTGCTCAAAAGCGCTGCCTGCCTGGTCAAGATAGCCGCGTTGGAAGTACAAGGCGCCAAACGAAAGGTAGTTCCGCCCGAATTCGAGCGACGAGCCTTTGACTGGAAATGGCAGTGACCGGGCGAGGAGATCGTCATCAGTTTGCGGAATATGTTGAATGTCATCGGCAAGATGGTCCGACTCGATCCCACCTTGATAGACCTTGACGATCTCACCCTGGGAGTTGATTAAAAACGAGATGGGAAGAGACAGGTCGCGGTGCCGGTCAAACAGTTGTCGATAAAGAATGTTGTAAACCGCCGCGACGTCATCAGAACCTAGCAGGAT
>Ga0335076_10002029_pt1 | contig 19965 bp, 19 predicted proteins | sample Lox_Sample_25_FD_206717 | JGI IMG/M metagenome (GOLD analysis project Ga0335076, IMG submission 206717) | Soil microbial communities from Loxahatchee National Wildlife Refuge, Florida, United States - Lox_Sample_2.5 | ecosystem: Environmental > Terrestrial > Soil > Wetlands | place: USA...
CTAAGAAAGGTATCGTACGCGAGCCGACCGTTCATGCTGCTGTCTGCGATGATATCGCCAAATTTGCCGTCTCGCTCGGATGGCGTGTGATCGAAACAATCCCCTCACCGATCGACGGCCGAGACGGCAACACCGAATTCCTGCTCGGAGCGGCGCGTGACTGAACAATTTCATATAGTCCGGCTGGGTCATCGCGGGGATGGAATTGCAGACACGCCCGAAGGGCCCATCTACGTGCCGTATACGCTGCCGGGCGAGACGGTTACCGTCGAACCAGTTGCCGGCCATCCCGACCGCAGGCATCTGGTGCATGTCGACAAAGCGAGCCACGAACGTACCGAAGCCCTCTGCAAGCATTTCGGAGCCTGCGGCGGCTGCGCGTTGCAGCACTGGTCGCTGGCCGAATACCACCTTTGGAAGCGATCGCTGGTGGTACAGGCAATGGAGCAGGCAAGTGTGATCGCGCCGGTTAGTGACCTGATCGACGCGCATGGCGCGGGGCGCCGGCGAGCCGTGTTTCACGCGCGGCGCGGCACGCATGACATCCTGGAGGTCGGCTTCACTGCACCGCGTGCCCATCACCTCGTCGCCATCGACAAATGCCCTGTCTTGGCGCCCAGCCTTGACGGCGCATTGCCGGTTGCCTGGGCCATTGCCGATGCCCTCAAGCCCGCCGGCAAGCCACTTGATATTCAAACAACTGCGACCGATTCAGGTCTTGATATCGACGTTCGCGGGTCGGGTGCGCTTACAGCCGATCGTTTGAGTTCGCTGGCGAGGGTCGCCGCGGCTCACAATCTTGCTCGTCTCACCCGCCATGGCGAACTGGTCGCACAGCGTGAGCAGCCCCGGTTGCAGGTGGGTCGTGCCCAGGTGCCGCTGCCGCCGGGGGCTTTTCTTCAGGCAACGGCTGAGGGCGAAAACACACTGGCACAGCTTGTCGTAGGCCATGTCGGCAAAGCCAAACAGATTGCAGACCTGTTTGCAGGCATCGGCACATTTGCACTGCGGCTGGCCGAACGTGCGCGCGTCAGCGCCGCCGATAGCGATGCCGCCATGATCAAGGCCTTGGAACGCGCTGTCTCGACCACATCGGGATTAAAGCCGGTTGAGACCCAGACGCGTGACCTGTTCCGGCGTCCGTTCGTGGCGAGCGAACTCAAAGTCTTTGATGCTGTCGTATTCGATCCGCCGCGCCAGGGGGCCGAGGCGCAATCGCGTGAACTCGCGAAAAGTACGGTGCCGGTTGTGGTCGCCGTGTCCTGCGACGCCGCGACGTTCGCACGCGATGCCAAAATATTGCTCGGCGGCGGCTACAGACTTGCAACTGTCGTTCCGGTCGACCAGTTCCGCTATTCCCACCATGCGGAAATCGTCGGAAAATTCGTGCGGTGACTTTGCTACTGAAAGTCGATACCCCCGCCCCAGCGCTCCTGCCAAAGCTTCTCACCGATGGTGCATGACATGCGCGGCGCCTGTGACGAGGTCGGGATCACCTTTGCATCCGGCTGCCGCCCGGCTATCTCCAGCACCAGTTTGGTCCGCGTTGCCTCGATGAACTTCTCACGTTCGCGAATTGGGACGACAAAAGCACCTGGACCACCAATCACGCAGTCTTCGTAGTAAACGTCGAGGTCTTCAATATCCATCGTCCCGACGTAAGGCCGCTTGAGCATGATTGGCAGACCGTTAATCGTGATGCCCGCGGCCAGCACCTCGTCGCGCATCGGCGTAACCAGCGGGCCGGCATTATTGGCGCCGTCGCCGGACACATCGATCACGCGGCGGAAGCCTTTATAGCCGCTCTCATCAAACAGTGGCTTGCCGAAGCGGAGCGCGCCAGAGATTGAGGTGCGCGAGGCGCGCCGATATGGCGCGCGCGCAATTTCCGCTGCGACGGCGTCGGCGGCCTCCGGCCCGTCTATCAATCGCCACGGCACGATGACCTTCTGGTCGAATTGACCCGCCCATTCAAAATAGGTGATAGCGATCTTGCCGTTTGCACCCTGACGCAACGCCTGCAGAAACTCTTTTGAGGTGAGAGCGAGAATGTAACCTTCCCGTTGCAGCGCCTGCTCCTCCGGATCCATTGAATAGGAGACGTCGACCGCAATTACGAGTTCGACATCGACGGGAATTGCGCTGGCGCGCGTGTCGGCAAACTGCCGCATGGTTGGGGCGGCGGACGCTGCCAGCGCAAATCCCAAAGCCGCGATGGCTGCGGTGATAGTCAGATTTCGAGAGCGGCGCCGCATACACGAATGCTGGCACGCAGCACGGGCGAAAAAAAGACCACTCTTCAACCCTCGATCGGCTCGGTGCCCACGATCTCGATACCAAAGCCCCCAAGGCCCACGTACGTGCGTTTGCTCGAGGTCAGCAGGCGAATCGAGGAGATTCCGAGGTCCTTGAGAATCTGCGCGCCCAGGCCGATTTCGCGCCACTGGCGAGAGCGGGCTGCATCAGTGCCGGAATCGCCGTGCGGAATTTCGGCCACCGGAACCCCCGCCGTGCCATCCCGCAGGTAAACGATAACGCCCCGGCCCGCGGCCTTGAAGCGCGCAAGCGACGCACGCAGCGATTTGGCGCCCCCGAAAACGTCGCCAATAACGTCGGCGCGATGCAGCCTCGCCAACACGCCTTTCCCATCGCCGATCGCGCCGTAGACAAACGCCATGTGATGGACCCGATCAAACGGGGTGACGTATGCATAACCGCGCAGCGTGCCGATATCTGAGGAAAGCGAGAACTCGCCGACGCGTTCCACCAGTTTGTCACTTCGCTGTCGGTACGCGATGAGCTCGGCAATGGAGACTTGCGCCAGTTTGTGCTTTTGCGCGAAGGCCATGACTTCGGGCCCTCGCATGACCGAGCCATTGTCATTCATCAGCTCAGCAAGCACCCCGACCGGCGGAAGTGAGGCCAGACGGCAAAGATCGACACAAGCCTCGGTATGGCCGGAACGCATCAGTACTCCACCCGCGCGGGCGACCAGCGGAAAAACGTGACCGGGGCGCACAAAATCAGCGGCTCCACTGTTCCCATTGGCAAGTGCACGCACGGTGTTGCACCGCTCTTCCGCCGAAATGCCCGTGGTCAAACCATGGCGGACATCGACCGAGACGGTAAAAGCAGTGCCCAGCGGCGCCTCGTTGTCGGCCACCATCGGCTCGAGGTGCAATCGGCGTGCTTGATCGGCGTCGAGCGGAGCGCAGACAATCCCAGACGTATTGCGAATGATAAATGCCATCTTGTCGGGCGTGCAATGCGAGGCCGCGATAAAGAGATCGCCCTCGTTTTCGCGGTCGTCGTCGTCGGTAACGACCACGATTTCGCCTTTGGTGAAGGCCTTTATTGCGGCTTCGACGCGGCTGTGGCTATCGAGCAAAGCTCTACCTCGGAGGCGGATCTACGCGCCAGGTCTGAACGGCCACGCCGTCCCCTCGCCGACTTGGCCGCGATGCATCAGATAGTGGTCGGCCAGCACGCATGCCACCATCGCCTCCCCGATCGGTACCGCGCGGATGCCTACACAGGGATCGTGCCGTCCTTTGGTGACAACCTCAGTATCACGGCCATACCGGTCTACAGTTTTACGCGGCGTCAAGATCGACGAGGTCGGCTTCACCGCGAAGCGGGCAACAATTGCTTGTCCGGTCGATATGCCGCCGAGAATGCCGCCCGCATGGTTTGACAGAAAAAGCGGCTTGCCGTCATTGCCCATACGCATCTCGTCGGCATTCTCGATGCCACTCATTGCCGCGGTGGCAAAGCCGTCGCCTATCTCTACCCCCTTGACCGCGTTGATACCCATCAGCGCAGAAGCGAGATCTCCGTCGAGCTTGGCATAGACCGGTGCGCCGAGGCCTGCCGGTACGCCTTCGGCAAGAACCTCAATCACGGCGCCGCAGGACGAGCCCTCCTTGCGCACACCGTCTAGGTATTGCTCGAAGAACTTGGCCTGTTTTGCATCGGGGCAGAAAAACGGATTCTTGCCAATTTCGTCCCAGTCCCACCGCGACCGGTCGATCTTGTGCGGCCCCATCTGGACCAATGCGCCACGCACGCTAAGGCCCGGAACAATCTTGCGCGCGATGGCACCAGCGGCAACACGTGCAGCGGTCTCTCGCGCAGAGGCGCGCCCGCCGCCGCGATAGTCGTGGATGCCATATTTGACATCATAGGTGTATCCGGCATGTCCGGGCCGGTATTTGTCCTTGATATCGGAGTAATCCTTCGAGCGCTGATCGACGTTCGCGATCATGAGCATGATCGGCGTCCCCGTGGTGACCTGTTCGCCACTGCGCTCGTCGGTGAACACACCCGACATTATCTTTACCGCATCCGGCTCCTGCCTCTGGGTGGTGAAACGCGATTGCGCGGGCCGGCGTCGATCGAGTTCGCGCTGGATATCGTCCTGCTTGAGCGGAATCCGCGGCGGACAGCCGTCCACCACGCAGCCGATAGCCGCCCCGTGGCTCTCGCCAAAGCTGGTAAACCGGAAAAGATGGCCGAAAGTATTGAACGACATTGCGGTTCCACGGTTGCCCGGTTTGGTAACGCGCGCTCTGGCGCCGGTCAATTAAACGACCCTTGGGTGATCGTGTGAGTATTTGGCGCTTCGGCTTCGCATCCACTTTCGTCGCCGCGGCACCGCGCGCTGAATAGACGTTCACATCGCTGAACAGCAGTTAATGAGAAGCTGAATGCCCGTTAAGCTACGGAAAAATAAGAGCTTTTCCGATTTTTAATTTGACCGTCAGTTTTGGGATCAGCTATTCATACGACGCTGGGTAGGGGGAAGCTCGGAGTCAAAAAATCCCGCGCGACAGAAAACGCTGTCAACTCCCGCCACAAGTGCATCGATCCATGAGGACAAACACAATGCGCAAGATCACTACTATCGCTGCAGCGCTCGGCTTCTTCCTGGCCGCCGGCGCAACGTCTTTCGCAGCGACCGTCGACACTACCGCGATCGAACTCGCCGCCAAAAAGAAGGTCGACTGCAAAGACCCGAAGAACGCCGACAACAAGGCCTGCAAGAAGATGGATAAGAAGGCCGATCTCGGCTCGGTCACCTTCTCAGCCAAGAAGAAGGTCGACTGCAAAGATCCGAAGAACGCCGATAACAAAGCCTGCAAAAAGATGGACAAGAAGTAGTCGTCGCGTTATTCGCGCCTACGAACGGCCGGACCCGAAGTCCGGCCGTTTCGCTTTATTCGGGCGGTTTGCGTGTCGTTCAGGTGTAGCGCGTAAGCCGGTCTCCTTCGAACAAATAAACGACGCCCTGCGCGATATCGATGAGGGGCGCCGCAGCCGGCTTGGCGATACCAAGATGGGCAATGAGACCGCGCGCCGTGCCGCCGTGCGCAACGGCCACGGTGTCACGCGTAAGGGTCTGATGCCATTCTCGCATGCGTTCCGATACGGCCTCGTAACTCTCGCCGCCTGGTGGCACAAAATGCCATTTATCTTGCTCGCGTGCCGCAATCCGCGAAGGATCGCGCGTATGCAGTTGAGCGATTGTGAACCCTTCCCAATCGCCGAATGAAATTTCGGAGAGTCGCGCTTCCAGGCGGTAGCCCTCCGGCGGCAGGCCGAGTGGCGGACGCATCAGCTCCATCGTCTCGCGGGCGCGTTCGAGAGGGCTCGACACGTAATCGACATCGGCGGGATTGCAGCCATCGCGCGCGAACAAATCGCGCAGGATTTCGCCACAATGGGCAGCCTGCGCACGGCCATTCGCGTTGAGCGGCACGTCATGACGGCCCTGCAGACGGCCGGCCACGTTCCAATCGGTCTCTCCGTGGCGAATGTAATAAATCGTCGGTGGCGGCCTTGCCGTCTCAGCCATCACTCGTTCTTGCCGACCGCAATATCCGGCGCATCCGGATGCTTGATACCGACGATGTGATAGCCGGCGTCGACGTGATGGATTTCGCCGGTAACGCCGCTGGACATGTCCGACAGGAAATAGACACCAGCTTTTCCGACTTCTTCCAGGGTGAGATTGCGCCGCAGCGGCGTATTGTATTCGTTCCACTTCAATATATAGCGGAAGTCGCCGATGCCGGAGGCGGCAAGCGTTTTCAACGGTCCCGCTGATATCGCGTTGACACGGATGTTCTTGCTGCCGAGATCGGCGGCAAGATATCGCACCGACGATTCAAGGGCGGCTTTGGCGAGGCCCATCACGTTGTAGTGCGGCATCCATTTCTCGGCACCGTAATAGGTCATCGTGAGCAGCGAACCGCCATTCGTCATCAGCTTTTCTGCCCGCTGGGCAAGGGCTGTGAAAGAATAGCAACTCACGACCATGGTCTTGACGAAGTTGTCCTCGGTCGTATCGACGTAACGGCCATCGAGCTGGTCCTTGTCCGAGAAGGCAATGGCATGCAGCAGAAAATCGAGTGAGCCCCAGGCCGATTTCACGGCCGAGAATACCGCGTCCATAGAGGCCGGTTCGGTCACATCGCAATGGCCAACCACGAGGCCATCGACCTCTTCGGCCAACGGCTCGACGCGCTTTTTCAACGCGTCGCCTTGATAGGTGAAAGCAAGGTCGGCGCCTTGGTCGCGGCACGCACGGGCGATGCCCCAGGCGATCGAGCGGTTATTGGCCACGCCCATGATCAGCCCGCGTTTGCCACGCATCAGCCCCGAATTTTCCGGCATGCGGTTCCTGTCTTGGCCGGTTAACGCCGGCCGCCTCCTATGGCACAGGGTCTTTTGACCAGCAAGCAAAGCACCCTGCACCGCTTTTGTCGTTGTTATTTCAATTCATTTTCGGGAATATGATGCGGGGTTGTGGGGTTTTTCAGACAATTGGCGATGCCGGACCTCTGTTCGGCGACAAGCGCGGACAGAGGGACCTGCGGTCCCTCCCCGCATGGCAAGTAAAGGGAGAGCCGCATTGGCCTCGTTCCGTCAGAACGTCGAAGCGACGATACCCGCGCTGAGACGCTATGCCCGGGCGCTGACACGCGACTCCGACATCGCCGATGACCTGGTGCAGGACACCTTGGTACGGGCATTGCGGTCGGAGCACCTGTTTCATGGTGGCGACGTGCGCAGCTGGCTGTACACGATCCTGACCAACCTCAATCGCAACCGGCTGCGCTCGCTGGCGCGCCGCCCGGCTCTGTCGCCGATCGAGGATAATGACGCTCCGGACCTTGCCGGACCGGAAGCGGGCGGGCGGGATATCGAACGCGCGCTCGCCACGTTGGTGGAGGACCAGCGTAACGCACTGCTTCTCGTGGTGCTTGAAGGGCTGAGCTACCGCGAGGTGGCAGAGGTGCAAGGTGTGCCGATTGGCACTGTGATGTCGCGTCTGGCGCGTGCGCGCGTACAGATCAAAAGTTATCTCGACGGCGGGCGCCCCGCGCTCCGCCGCGTGAAATGAGAGAGAAAGAGAGAAGGTGAACCCATGATCGATCGCGATTCACCCGTGACCGAGGATGAACTGCACGCCTATATCGACGGCCAATTGCCGGCCGATCGCAAGGAGGCCGTGGCCGCCTGGCTTGCCCAACATCCCGAACAGGCCGCGTTGGTCGCCTCCTGGCGCGCACAGGCCGAGAGCATCCGGGCGCGTTACGGCGCCATCGTCGAAGAGCCGGTACCGGAACGGCTCAAGCTCGACCAGGTGCTTAAATACGACCGGGCCAATGGGCGATCCTGGGCGGCAATGGTTGCCGCCGCAGCGGTCGTGGCGTTCATTGTCGGCGGCACGGCCGGCTGGTTGGCGCGTGGAGCGTCCGCTGCTTCGCCTGCCGGCTTCGACCTGTTCGCGTCGGAAGCGCTCGATGCATACAAGCTCTATGTCGTCGAGGTGCGTCATCCGGTTGAAGTGCCGGGGAGCGAGCGGGCGCACATGACGCAATGGCTCTCGAAACGGCTCGGCGAGGATTTGCGCGTGCCTGACCTGCAGCCGATTGGGCTGAAGCTGGTCGGCGGCCGGCTTCTTCCCGGTCCGACCGGAGCGGCCGCCTTCTATATGTATGAAAGCCCGTCCGGCGAGCGCTTTACGATCTACTGCGCCAAGGCGGACGAGCAGCAGACGGCGCTGCGCTACACCAGCGAGGAGCAATTTGCTGCGTTCTACTGGGTCGACAGCAAGATCGCCTATGTGGTGAGCGGTCCTGCCGACCGCGACCGGCTCGAGAGCGTGACCAAGAACGTTTACGAGCAGGTCGACAAAGGGGCGGCGAAGAAGTCGTAACGACAGCGGTCAGTCGAGGTCTTCACGCGGATCGTAAGGCTTTTTCTCGCGCCACTTCTTCATGAGTTCCTTGAACTCGTCGTCAACTCGTTCAGGCAGAACGATGCGAACGGTCGCGAGCAAGTCGCCGGCCCCGCTTTTTGCCTTGAGGCCCTTGCCCTTGAGGCGGAAGGTCCGCCCGGAATTGGTCCCGGCGGGAATGGCCAATTCCACCGCGCCGTCGAGTGTGGGAACGCGCACCTTCCCGCCAAGCGTCGCCTCGTAGAGCGTAATCGGCAGATCGAGCCGCAAGTCGGCGCCGTCCGGCTTGAACAGCGGATGCGGCGCAACGTTGATCGTGATCAGGGCATCTCCCGCCCTGCTGGATGCGCTCGGCCAACCCTGGCCTTTCAGGCGGATCTGCTGCCCGCTCGCAATTCCTGCTGGGATCTTGACCTCGACGTCCTTGCCGGTCGGCAGATGCACGCGGGTCTTGGTGCCCTTGGCAGCATCGGCGAGTGTGATCGTCAGCGACGCGTGCAGGTCCTGCCCTGCGCCGCTCGCCGCGGCAAAATCCTCTGCCTCGAAATGCGAACCGAAATCGCGCGTCGCGCCGGCACGACCGCCGAACATCCCGCGTAACAGATCCTCGAAGCCCGCGCCGCCGCTTGCGTTCGCCGAACGCCGGAAGCCATCGGGGCCAAAGCTGAAACTCTCGAAATGTGCGCCGCCGCCACCCGGGCCGCGTCCGCCGCCGGGCTGCGGGCCGTATCCTTCAAAGCCCTGGAAGCGCGGCTTGCCCTCGGCGTCGATCTCGCCGCGATCGAAAGCCTTGCGCTTGTCGCTGTCGCCGGCGATCTCGTACGCGGCATTGAGCTCGGCAAAGCGCGAGGCCGCTTTCGGATCGTGCTTGTTGGCGTCGGGGTGCAGTTTTTTCGCAAGGCTCCGATAGGCACTCTTGATATCGGCCTCGCTCGCACCTTTCGAAACCCCCAGGACCTCGTAGGGGTCGCGCATCGTATCCAGACTCCTGTGAATTCCCTGCCCGCGAAATGCCGGCGATCCGACATTATCAATGTGGGGTTCCGGCGCGATAGATGCAACGCGACTGCAACACCCCGCCCGCGCGCAGGCAAGCGCGATCTACGACCGCTTCCACGGCTTGAGGGAGCGCACTTCCCAGGCGCCCTGCTGCTTGCAGGCTTCACCCTGCAGCCAGGACTGCGAGCTCCCCGACACGAAGCTCGCCAGGAAATCGCGGCAGGTTTGGCCGTCCATGGTGTAGGCGGAAGCAATCGGGGTAATGGTGCCGCGCGCGCCGGTGCCCGGATTTTCCCAAGGCATGCTGGTGTCCTTCTCGCCGCGGCTGAGCACGGCGGTGACGGCGGCGCGCGCATAAGCGAGATCGGCGGCCGGCGGCAGCTGAGCCAATTCCTTCGGGTCGGGCGGAGATTCAATAGAACTGGTGCGGTCCGACTTGTCGCCAAACATCGAGTCGAACTCACCGGACAGGCTGCACCCGCCGCCGCACAGCGACAATGCAAGCCCGCTTGCGACCGTCACGCCGCGCCATAGGCGCGGCCGTTCGCATCCACTATAAAGGCGACGATATCGACGGGTACCAACCACGCAAAGCACCCCAGAAGATGTCCGACACGGCACCGATTCAACACCCGAGTTGGTTAACGACTGGTGATTTCACCACCGCCGATGAGCCCTTGCGGCTATTTACCGCCTGGCTGACCGAGGCGACGGCCACCGAGCCACGTGATCCGACCGCCATGACGCTCGCCACCGTCGATTCCGAGGGCCTCCCCAATGCGCGGATGGTCCTTCTCAAGGGCGTCGATGAGCGCGGATTCGTGTTCTACACAAACATGGACAGCAAAAAGGGGCAGGAATTGGACGCCCAACGGCAGGCGGCGCTGGTGTTCTACTGGAAGTCGGTCAACCGTCAGGTGCGTGTGCGCGGTACCGTCGAACGCGTTACCGACGCGGAGGCGGACACCTATTTCGCCTCGCGCCCCAAGCAGGCGCAGATCGGCGCCTGGGCGAGCAAGCAATCAGCCCCGCTCGAGAGCCGGCTCGCCTTCGAGAAAGCTGTTGCAGTTTATGCCGCCAAATACGCAATCGGCGCCGTGCCACGGCCACCGAACTGGTCCGGCTACCGGATCGTGCCGCTCTCGATCGAGTTCTGGCAGGAACGCCCGTTTCGTCTCCACGACCGCATCGAGTTCAAACGCGATCATCCGGGCGCACCGTGGAACAAGACGCGGCTTTATCCGTAAGCTAGCATCAAGCTTCTGATCGCACGCTAGAACCATTCCAGACACCGCATGCCGAACTCGCAAACGAACCAGCCACGCCGCACGCTGCTCCTCACTGGAGCAAGCCGCGGCATCGGCCACGCGACGGTCAAGCGCTTTTCGGCCGCCGGTTGGCGCGTCATCACCTGCTCACGCCATCCGTTTCCGGAGAATTGCCCGTGGGAAGCCGGCCCCGAGGATCACATTCAGGTCGATCTGGCAGATGAAGCCAATACGGTCGCGGCGATCGAGGAAATCAAGCGGCGGATCGAGGGCCATGAGCTGCACGCGCTGGTCAACAACGCGGCGATCTCGCCAAAGGCCGATGGCGGCAAGCGGCTCGGCTCGCTCGATACATCCATTGATGTCTGGCACCATGTGTTCCAGGTCAATTTCTTTGCCCCGATCATGCTGGCTCGCGGACTGGTGAACGAACTCAAAGCCGTCAAAGGCTCGGTGGTGAATGTCACCTCGATCGCTGGCTCGCGCGTGCATCCTTTCGCCGGCGCGGCCTATGCAACCTCGAAAGCGGCGCTCGCCTCGCTGACACGCGAGATGGCGTCGGATTTTGGCCGGCTCGGTATCCGCGTCAACGCCATCGCGCCGGGTGAAATCGACACGCCGATCCTCTCGCCTGGGACGGAGAAGATCGTCGAGCAGATACCGTTGCAGCGGCTCGGCACACCCGACGAGGTGGCCAAGATTATCTACGTGCTGTGTACAGACACGAGTTCGTACGTGAACGGCGCAGAAATTCACATCAATGGCGGACAGCATGTGTGAGTCCGCGTTGTAACCCAGGTCTGCAGCGCATCACTAATGTGCTGCGCTGCGCCCGGGACACGTATTCCCTTTCGCCAGGGCAAGCGTCATCACCCGTGTTCTTTGCGGCGCCGGGTACGCCGTGGTCCCTTTTCTTAGCCCCCCGCAAATGCGAGGGGATGGCGCGCCAGGTGGCGCAACCATTGTTCTTGAGTGCCGCGCTCCCGCTCGAGAAACGCGGGCGCCTCCCGGCGCGCCATCACGGCGTTCTCCTTCCGGCATCGGCCGCGCTTTGCGGGGGATTTCGCACACCGTGCTTGTCCGCCGTCAGCCATGCTCCTGGCGGGCAGCCCGTATTGGCCGCCGGGCGGAGTTCCGATGCCGCCCGGGTGCGTGCTTTGCGAGGCACGCCCGCGGGCGCCGTATCCTGCTCCACCATCAAGACGCCTCTAGATGACGCCCTCAATCGAGCAGGACGCATATAGGAATATCACCCTATAGGAATAAAGTCAAGACCGTTGTGGATCATTTTCCTGCGCGTGCCCCGCGCAAGCGTCACGCGTGCTACGGCCTCTCGCTTGTCACCGCCGGGCCTTGCGGCACTCGATAACTAGTGCAGAACTTGGGCAGCCCCGGTGTCCCCGCCTGTACGAATAATGCCCCCTCGCCTTCGCCGCTCATTTTTCGACCGCTCGGTGCTTGAGGTGGCGCCCGAACTCATCGGCGCAACACTGCTCGTCGATGGCGTCGGCGGCATAATTGTCGAACTCGAGGCCTACCATCACAGCGAACCGGCCGCGCATTCCTATATCGGACGCACCGAACGCAATGCGGTGATGTTCGGCCCGGCCGGTTACGTCTATGTGTACCGATCTTACGGCATCCACTGGTGCCTGAACTTCGTTTGCGAACGGGAAGGCAGCGCCAGTGCGGTCCTCATTCGCGCGCTGGAACCAACGCAAGGTCTGGCGGCCATGCGACGGCGGCGCGGCCTGCGCGAGGAACGCGCACTCTGCTCCGGGCCGGGCAAATTGTGCGAGGCGCTGGGCGTCACCCACAAGCACAATGGGCTGGCGCTTGATCGCCCGCCGTTCGAGCTGCACCCGCGTCAATCAACGCCTGGAATATTGACGGGCCCGCGCATCGGAATCACCAAGGCGGTGAGTAAACCCTGGCGCTACGGGCTGAAAGGGTCGAAGTATTTGAGCAAGCCGTTTAATTAGCGCGGCACGAATTCAGTCAATACGAAATCACAAACTCGCATCCGGCGGCGGTCGGGAATTGGCGTGTAATGCGAGCCGATGCCATGTCGAATTCGAGCGTCACCGCGGCATCATGACAGCACAGAAATGCGTGCCTGCCGTCGGCGGCAAAGCCAAAGCCCATGGGCGCCTTTGGCGTGGCGAAGCCACCAGTCTGTTTCAGCGTCGAGGCATCATAGATCGCGGCAAAACCGTCGACGTGCGATGAGGCGCACACGTATCTGCCGTCCGGCGAAACCCGCACGCGCCGCAACTGGTTGGCCTCGCCCGGTGCGCCTTCGATCGCAATGGTTTTGCGCAATGCGTGCGTGCGCACATCGAACACGTGCACGACGCCCTTCCAGTGCGCGCAGACAAAGAGCGTCTCCCCGTCCGGTGTCACCGCAATACCCTCGGCGCCGTGCGGGATGGCAATGGTGGCGAGTACCTTGCGCGAGGCGGTGTCGAGCACAGCCACCGCTTCTTTCGTCTTGAATGACGCAAACAACTTTCCGGCCGCATGGCTGACCGCAATCCAGTGCGGCGAGCCGCCAATATCGATACGATCGACCTTGTTCGTCGCCGGATCGATTGCCAGAACGGCATTGCCCAGTTCTCCGGTGGACCAAAGCGTGCCGTGCGCATCCATCATGACGCTGTGCGGCGCGATATTGACGCCAACATCGATGGTCCGTTCGAGCGCTTTCGCAGCCAGGTCGATCACCGCGATGCGGCGGTCGGGATCCTTGTTTTTGCCGAAAATGCCGCCGCCATAGACTGACGCATAGACCTTGCCACCGTCGGGTGAGCGGATCAGCTCGTGCGTCGAAGCCGGCATATCGAGGTCGGCGAGATGCGCGAGCGTGCCGGCATCGAACCACTGAATCTTGTTGGCGCTCTTGGCGGTGAGGACCAGCATCGGACCACCGGGACGGTTGTTCGGGTCGATGGTCATGCAGCCCTGTGTCCCGGATGCGGTGCAGCGCGAAGCGAAAGCGCAGCGGTGCACCGCTGATCCGGGACCGCCACAGACACACTCTTATCACGGTCCCGGTTCTGCAGCGCACCACTTCGTGCTGCGCTGCGCCCGGGACACGCTCGATCCCCTACCCCGCCCCCTTGAGCCGCTCCAGCGCTTCGGCAATCTTGGCCTTGCGCGCGACCGCCTCCTCGCGCTTTTCCTTTTCTTCTTCGACGACCTCTTCCGGCGCGCGCGCGACAAAATTCGCATTCCCGAGCTTGGCGTCGACGCGGGCAATGTCGGAGTCTGCCTTCTGCATTTCCTTTGCAAGCCGCGCGCGCTCGGCGGCAAGATCGATCACACCCTTCAGCGGCAACGCCGCCAGCTCGCCGCGCACGAGCAGTTGCACCGAGCCCTGAGGCGCAACGGGCGCAGAGGATATCTCAGACACACGGGCGAGGCGTTTGATGAATTCCGCCCAACGCTCGGCGCGCGCTTTGCTCTCCGCCGAGGATCCCGCGAGCACAAGCGGGATCGCGGCGGTAATACTCATTTCGGCGCGCACGGACCGAATGGCGGTGACCAAATCGATCACCCATCCGATCTCCGCCTCGGCCTTGTCGTCGGCGAGACCGTCAAGCTTCGGCCAGTCACTGACGGCCAGCAGATTGGAGCGCTTCGGCCCCTGCTCCGCCGTCACCGCCCATAATTCCTCGGTGATGAAGGGCATGAAGGGATGCAACAGCTTGAGGATTTCATCGAGCGCCCAGGCCGCCATCGCGCGGGTCTCGTCCTTGGCCGCACCGTCGGGGCCCGTCAGCAGCGGCTTCGAGAGCTCGACGTACCAATCGCAATAGACGTTCCACACGAAGCGATAGGCGGCGCCCGCGGCCTCGCTGAATTTGTAGTCCGCGATCGCTGCAGTGATTTCCGACACCGCCTTCGCCGTCTCGTGCGCGATCCAGCGGTTGAGTGTTTGTTTCGCCGATTTCGGATCGAAACCCTCGACGCGCAAAGCCCCATTGAATTCCACAAAGCGCGCGGCGTTCCACAATTTGGTTGCGAAATTGCGGTTGTTCTCGACGTCCTGCGGACCGAGCCGGATGTCGTGGCCGGGGGCCACGTTGCGCGCCAGCGTGAAGCGCAGCGCGTCGGCGCCGTATTCGTCGATGACGCCTAGTGGATCAACGACGTTGCCTTTCGACTTCGACATCTTGGCGCCCGCGGCATCGCGCACGAGGCGATGGATGTAGACGTCGTGAAACGGAACGACTTGATCCAACGGAGCGCCGGGGCGCTCCTTCTGCATAAAGTGAAGGCCCATCATCATCATGCGCGCGACCCAGAAGAAGATGATGTCGAAGCCGGTCACCAGCGTTGACGTGGGATAGAAGCGCGCAAGCTCCGGCGTTTTGTCCGGCCAGCCGAGCGTCGAGAACGGCCACAGCGCGGAGGAAAACCAGGTGTCGAGCACATCTTCGTCGCGCTTGATTGCGGTCTTCTTGCCGTAGTGCTTGTCCGCATCACTCTGTGCATCGGCTTCCGTCAACGCGACAAACACTTTGCCGCCGGGCCCATACCAGGCCGGAATTTGATGACCCCACCAGAGTTGCCGCGAGATGCACCAGGGCTGGATTTTCTCCATCCAATCGAAATAGGTCTTCTCCCAGTTTTTGGGGACAAATTTGGTTTTGCCCGCGCGCACCGCGGCGATGGCGGGCTTTGCCAGTTCTTTGGCGTTCACATACCACTGATCCGTGAGGTATGGCTCGATGACGACGTTGGAGCGGTCACCATGGGGAACGACGTGCGACTGCGGCTCGGTCTTTTCGACCAGTCCTTTTTCCTCCAGCCGCGCAAGAATGGCCTTGCGCGCGGCAAAACGGTCAGTGCCGTGCATGGCCAGTGTCGCGTCGAGATCCGCCGACGCCGATACCCCCGTAACGAAGTCGGCGTTGTCCTTTAGTTGAAGTTTCGCTTCAACGCTGAAGATATTGATTTGCGGCAGGTTATGCCGTTTGCCGACCTCGAAATCATTGAAGTCGTGCGCCGGCGTGACCTTCACCGCGCCGCTTCCCTTTTCCGGGTCGGAATAGTCATCGGCGATGATCGAAATCTTGCGCCCGACCAGGGGCAGGACGACATTTTTCCCGACCAGTTTCTTGTAGCGCTCATCGTCCGGATGCACGGCGATCGCCGTATCGCCCAGCATGGTCTCCGGCCGCGTCGTCGCCACGACGATGAACGTCGAGGGGTCGTTCGAATCGAAGGTCTTCCCTTCGATCGGATAGCGCAGATACCAAAGATGACCTCTGGTCTCGACCTGGATCACCTCCAGATCGGAAATGGCGGTGAGCAGCTTCGGGTCCCAATTGACCAGCCGCTTGTCCTTGTAGATGAGCCCCGAGCCATAAAGCTCTACAAAAACTTTAACAACGGCACGCGATAGCCCTTCGTCCATCGTGAAGCGCTCGCGCGACCAGTCGCACGAGGCGCCGAGGCGCTTCAACTGATTGACAATGGTGCCGCCGCTTTCGGCTTTCCACTCCCACACGCGCGCGAGGAAGGCTGCGCGCCCCATCTCGCGGCGGCCCTTCTCCTGCCGTTCCATCAGCTGCCGCTCGACCACCATCTGTGTCGCGATGCCGGCATGGTCGGTTCCCGGCTGCCAAAGCACGTCCTTGCCGCGCATGCGCTCGAAACGGCACAGTATGTCCTGCAGCGCGTTGTTGAGCGCATGGCCCATATGCAATGAGCCGGTCACGTTCGGCGGCGGAATGACGATAGAGTAAGGCTTCGCGCCGGCGCGCTCGGGCCGGCCGGCGCGAAAGGCCCCTGCCTGCTCCCAAGTCCGGTAGATGCGGCCCTCGACGTCCGAAGGCTGGTAGGTCTTATCGATCATCGCTGATTGCTTGAAATCACTCGCGCGGTAGAAAGCCCGCCGACCCCGCCGGAGTCAACTTTGCACAGCCCCCCTCGTCCGTCACGCGGCAGCGCCACCAGCGCCATCACGCTGCTGGCGGTTGCTTCCTTCGCGAGCCAATCGATGGTGCGGGTGTCGGATTCGCTCTTGCCGCAGATATCCGCCGATTTCGGCGTCAGCGTCGGCGCAGCTTCCATTGTGGTCACCGCCTATGCGCTGGCGCACGGCTCGGTGCAGCTCATTATCGGTCCGGTCGGCGATCGCTTCGGCAAATATGCCTGCGTCATTGCCGCCTCGGCGGTATCGACCGTGCTGGTGCTGCTGTGCGGTCTCGCCAGTTCGCTGCCGGCACTGGTGGCGGCGCGGCTCGCCTGCGGGCTATCGGCAGGCTGGATCATTCCGCTCGCCATGGCCTTTCTCGGCGACGTGATCCCTTACGAACGTCGCCAACTGGTGCTCGGCACTTTCCTGTCCGGACAAATCCTCGGCCAGTTATTTGGCCAGGCCGCCGGAGGCGTCCTTGGCGACTTTTTCGGATGGCGCCGTGTGTTCTTTTTTCTCGCCGCGCTTTTCGCAATCGCGACCATTGCGATGCTGATCGAGTTTTTCCGCAATCCGATCACGCACGCCGGTCACGCCACCGCGACGCGTTCGCGCGGCTTCATCATCGACTACGCCACGGTGCTTCGCGCGCCCTGGGCGCGCACTGTCATTTTGCTCGGCTTTGTCGAGGCCGCCTTGATGTTCGGTGCCTTTGCCTATGTCGGCGCCGATCTGCATTTGCGCTTCGGCGTCAATTTCGCCGTCGTCGGCCTGTTTGTCGGTGCGTTCGCAATCGGCGGACTGATCTACAGCCTGTCGGTGCGCCGGCTGGTGAACCGGCTCGGCCAGATCGGACTCGTCATCGGCGGCGGCGCGTTGCTCGCGCTCGCCTATGTGACGATTGCGTTTGCGCCTCATGCTTATGTCGCGCCCCTCGCCATCACCGGTATCGGGCTTGGCTATTACATGCTGCACAACACGTTGCAGACCAATGCCACGCAAATGACGCCGGACGCGCGTGGCACCGCGGTCGCGATTTTTTCGTCCGCGCTCTATTTCGGGCAAACGGCTGGCGTTGCGATCAATGGAATGATCTTCGACCGCTACACCGCGGTGCCGGTGTTCGTCATCGCGGCTGGCGGCTTGCTCGCGCTCAGTCTGTGGTTTGCGCGAATGCTCAAACAACGACGCGATGCGGGCATTTAATTCAACTTACGTCTCCAAGCCGTCAAGCTCGCGCGTACTGACTGTGCGCGCCACTCACAAGGCAAGAGGAGCTAGGGCCGGCCGCGTGAGACGCGTTCGATTTCCGCGCGCACGATGCGCTCCACCAGGCTCGGCAGATTGTCGTCGAGCCACGACTTGAGCATCGGTCTCAGCATTTCCTTGACCAGATCCTCAAGTGTGCGCGCGTTCTGCCCGAGCACCGTATGCGCGAGCGTGTTGAATGCGCTGTCGACCGCCGCAATGGTCTGGTTTGAAATCAGCCCCCGATCCTGCAGGGGCTGCGGCTCGGGTTTGTTGCTGAATACAACATCGGAGGTGCCGTCGATGGTCCGGAAACTTGGCGCGGGTCCCGGCGACGGCGTTCCCGCGCTTTCCATCGACTCGGTCAGGTCGAGCACTTCGGCGGCGGGCTGGACGGCGGTCTGGGCGGGTTGGGTTGTCATCGGCTTTGCTGTCGCCTTGGGCGGCCCATCGAGTTCCGCCAGCATCGCGTCAATATCATCCTGGCTATTGGCCACTGCTGCCGGTGCGGGCGCAGCTGCGGCCGGTTTGGGCGCGGCTGGCGGCGGTGCTGCCGGTTTTGACGGCTGCGCGGGCGGTGCCGGACGGCTGGGAGCGGTCGCTGCGGCCGGCTGTTTCGGCGGCGGCGCGGCGGCCTCGGACGCCTTGGCGGGTTTGCTGGCGTCGTCGTCGGCAATGATGCGTCGAATGGAGGCAAGGATTTCCTCCATCGACGGCTCTTGCGCCTTCGCCGTTTGCGTCATTCCCCAATAATCCCGACACACTCCCTACGTTCCGCGCGGCGATAGCTCATGCATCGCCGGCGCGAATCGCTGTCGTACATCGTTTATACGATAATGGAGTACCTGTTTGGCAGATGGAAAGTCGCGGCCGCGCAATGAACTGTGGACACAAGAGGCCGAAATCGCTGCGTGATTCGAATCAGCGCCCGTCCGGGGTGCGCACGCCAGCCCAGGTGTCGCGCACCTGCTGGTAGTGCACGTTGGAATCATAGACCGGCACCCGCAGCCCGAGTATCTGCGGCGACAGCCGCCCGACCGAGGCCAGCAGCGTGTAGGAGGCCACCACCCGGTCGCGCTGCGCGCTCACCAGCGCGACCCGCGCGTTCACCAGTTCCTGCTGCGCATTGAGGACATCGAGCGTGGTGCGCTGGCCAACGCGCGCTTCCTCGCGCACGCCGTTGAGCGCTATCTCGGAGGCCTGCACCTGCGCCTGCGTCGCCTCGATATTGGCTTTCGCCGCATCAAGCTGGCCCCAGGACTGCACCACGGTCTGCCGCACCTGGTCGCGCGCGGTGTCGAGCGTGAGCCGCTGCTGGCCCAGCGTCTCCTTGGCCTGCCGGATCAGCGAATATTCCGCGCCCCCCTGGTAGATCGGAACCGTGAGCTGGCCGAGCACCGAGGCGTTGAAGGTCCGCAGCTGCAGCAGGCTCGCCTCGTAGCCCTGCTGCACATTGCCCTGCAACGCCAGCGTCGGATAAAGCGCGCCTTCCGCCACCTTCACCTGCAGCAGCGCCGCATCGACATTGTACTGCGCGCTGGTCACCGCCGGATGCGTCGCGGTCGCAACCCCGATCGATTGCGGCAAATTCTGTGGCGAGAAGCGGTCAACCGGCGAGCCCGGCGAGAGCTTGCCCGGTTCAACCCCGATCACCTGCCGGTAGGTCGCAACGGACGCCTTGTAGGTTGCCTCCGCGCTCAACACCTGCGAGCGGCCGGAGGCCAGCCGCGATTCCGATTGCGCAACGTCGGTGCGCGTCACCTCGCCGACATTGAAGCGGTCGCGCGTCTGCCGCAATTGCTCCTGCAACACCTCGACGTTGCGCCGCTGCAGATCCAGGATCGCACCGTCGCGCAACAGATTCATGTAGGCGGTCACCGCGTTGAGCAGCACCGTTTGCTCGGTCACCCGCAACGTCTCGCGCGCCGCCTGCACCTGGCTCTCCGCCTGGCGCGTTTTGTTGGCCGTCTGAAAACCGTTGTACAGCGTCTGCGTCGCCGTGATGCCAAAATTGCTCGGCGTCATCGTGCCCGACAGCTGCGTATAGGTTGCCGCAACCGTCGAGGTACGCGTCGTCGTGTCGGAATATTGCTGGCCGATCGAACCGTTGATCGTCACCTTCGGGCGATACCCCGACAAGGCCTGCGGCACGCCTTCATCGGTTGCCCGCACCGACGCGCGCTGCGCGTTCAACGACGGATTGTTCTGGTAGGCCAGCACCAACGCCCCTTCCAGCGTGTCGGCGCAGGCAAAAGGCGGCGCAAATGCAAACGCGACGC
>Ga0335076_10002030_pt1 | contig 19964 bp, 20 predicted proteins | sample Lox_Sample_25_FD_206717 | JGI IMG/M metagenome (GOLD analysis project Ga0335076, IMG submission 206717) | Soil microbial communities from Loxahatchee National Wildlife Refuge, Florida, United States - Lox_Sample_2.5 | ecosystem: Environmental > Terrestrial > Soil > Wetlands | place: USA...
GTTTGCTTCGCTCCCTTCGGAAGGCTATTCGGTGGATGTTTACGCCAACCGCCTGCTGGAACAGGCACTTGTGAACCGGTTGCGTCCCCCCGCGTTTGATATGAGCACCGCTCTGCCCCCTATCTCAGGAAGGACGACGCGTGGCGACATATTGGCGATGCCGCTGCCTGAACCCAGCCCCGCCGACGCTCTCAAACAACTGGGAAAAGAGATCGCCTCTTCGATTCGTTTTTTCCAAACGTATTGTGGACCTTTTCCTTACCGCCAGCTAAGTGTTTCTCAGATTCCCGGCACCTTCGGCCAAGGCTGGCCCGGTTTGCTCTACCTTTCGACGTATTCCTTCCTGCCAGTTCAGGCGCAAGCCCGCGCCGGCCTTTCTACCAGCGGCCAGGAGCACTTCAATGACCTCGTGCCGTTCCACGAAGTGGCGCACCAATGGTGGGGCAACGTGGTTGGCTGGTCGAGCTACAGGGACCAATGGATTGACGAGGCTCTTGCGAATTACCTTGCCCTTCTGTTCGCCGACGCGCAAAAGAACTCCGAGCCGAAGCTGCGCGTCTGGCTGGATCGCTATAGGACGGACCTCACCGCGAAGCCTGAAGGCGGCGACATGCCCGTTGCCGATTACGGCTCACTAACGCTTGGCAGCCGTTTGATCTCTTCGAAAACACCGGACGGCTTCGATCAACTCGTCTATGGCAAAGGCTCGTGGATCATTCACATGCTGCGGGAGATGTTGCGCCAGCCTGGCGCGAGAAACCCGGACGAGCGCTTCATCGGCCTGCTGCATACTCTGATGACAAAATACAGCTATCGTGCGCTGTCCACGGACGATCTCCAGCAGGAAGTCGAAGCGGTCATGACGCCGTCCATGGACATCGAGGGCAGCCATTCGATGGACTGGTTCTTCGACGAATGGGTTCGCGGAACGGGCATTCCGCACTACCGCATTGCATACACAACGCATCGCATCGAGAAGGGTTTTCTGGTCAAAGGGATACTCTATCAAACTGGAGTGCCGCGATGGTTTGTCTCCCCCGTGCCACTCTATTCAGGCTCGGGCAAATACCTGGAACACGTGATCGCTGGAGGCCCCGAGACCTCCTTCCACTTCATTACTCGCTGGGTGCCCGGTAAGATCGAGATTGATCCGCACATGACGTTGCTCTGCGTCGTCGAACACTGAAGTTTACCAGCGCACGTCTGCGGCAATACTGCCGCTCAGATGGGCCTGCGATAGATTGGCAAATCCTTGTAAAGAGGGCTGGCTGGATTCAACTGCGCCTTGCCGTCCTTGCCAAAAACATACGTGAAGCCTTTTGGATCAACGGGTTCCCTGGGCAACAGTCCGGCTCCAACAAGTTCTCGCATGCCTGCGGGCCGATGCCCTGTCTTCTTCTGAAATTCCTCTGCGAGTTGATCGAGCTGGTCAATGTCCTCGTCGGAATGCAACAGCATCAACTGAATTCTGGCGTTTTCCTTGAGCATCGGATCCTTGGTCGAGTTGTAAATCTCGGTCCAGAGGAATGTTGAAGTATCGCGAGATTCGCCCTTCTCGGCGATTCGCGCCGCCATGATCTTCATCCAGACGGGGGCCTTGGGGTTCCTGCTGCCTTCGAGAAAGGCGTTTGCCGCTTTTGCGTAATCCCTCATCCCGAAATAATAGACAAATCCCAAATCCTCGTAGAGTCTCCAATGATCCGGGTTTGCGCGAATGCCCCGGTCCAGGAGCTTGATGGCCAAATCCGGCCTCCCCGCTCCTTGTGGCTGCGGCTCTCCAAGAAAAGTCGAGCCGAAGCGGTACGGAGGAATCAGGTTGGGATCCAGGGTTGTGGCCACATCGAGCAGGGGCCAAAGACTCTCGAGGTTCATGTCTTCGTGGACTCTCTTGTTGCCGTAATACTGCACCGCGCGGGTCCAATAAATCGTGGCGACGAACGGCGCATACTCCAGGGACAAGACCTTCATCAGCTTCCCGGAACGCAGAAGGATTTCATCTTCTTCCTGATGCAGCGCGGCACGCTCCGCGTCAATGCGGTGTTGCAAATGCCAGATTCCCGCGAAGCCGAATGCGAAAACCACAGCCAGCCAGACCGCAGTGAATTTGGATCCGTTCATTTCAGGTTGCGCCGCGAGAAAATTACAATGGCCGCGAAGATCACCATCGCGCAATAAAGCGCGGCATACGCCGTATTCTGGAGAGCAAGCGCGAACGGCACGCCTCGTCCATGCGCCACTTCCCCCATCACGTCGAAATTCTGGAAATTCGGCAAAAGGTAGGAGACTCCGCGCAGAAAAGACTGAAACACTTCGCTCATCTGCGCGCTGTGAACGGTCCTCATGTCTTCGACGAAAAGCCCGGCAACGTAAAGACCGGCAGTAAAAAGAATGGCCAGCAGCGGCGAGGTAAAGCAGGAAAAAAGCAAAGCCAGGGCCACCACCAGAGCCAGTTTCAACCAGATGAAATAGACGGCGACAAGCACGCCTGCATCGGAAGCTTGCAGCGAATGCTTCACATAAAGCAGCACCAGAATCAGCGCGGCGCCCATAGCCAGCGTATTTACAGCCAGCGTCAGCGCCAGCCCACCAAATTTTCCCAGGAGAAATTGCCAGCGGCTTACCGGCTTGGCGAGAATCGCATAAAGCGTGCGCTTGTCCATCTCCTTGGAAACCAGCCCGACACCCAGAAAAACGGCAATCAATAGTCCGATCACGGAAATCGCCGTCAATCCCAGGCTGACGATAACCGTTCCCTCGATCCCGATGGAAATCTGCCCAACGAATATGGCGGCAGCCATCATCAGGAACGCAAACAAAACCAGGTTGTACAGCACGCGGTCGCGCACCGCTTCGCGAAAAGTGTTCCAGGCAACGATCCCGATGCACTTCATTTGCCGCTCACCTCCACGGCGGCGGCCTGTGCTCGGTTCGCTGCCACAAGGTGCATGAAGTATTCTTCCAAGGTCGGCTTGATCTGCGTCACCGTGACGATCCTCGCCCCCGCCTTCCACAGTTGCTCCAATGTGACATAAAGTACTTCATCCGAGACTTGCAGGCGATAGTGGGACCCGCTTTGCGCCGCGCCGGCAAGCACAGCTGGCCGGACATTATCCTCCGAGGCGTAGTCGCACAGAATCTCCACTCCCTGCGATCTCACGCCCACGATTTCTCCGGGCTTGCCGACCCCGTGCAACTTTCCGCCGACGATGACCGCCACGCGGTCGCACAACGTCTCCGCATCGGGGAGAATATGCGTCGAAAAGAGGACCGTCTTGCCTTGCTGCTTCAATTCCAGAATGATGTCGCGAACTTCCCTGCGGCCGATGGGATCGAGTCCTGACATCGGTTCATCCAGAACAACGAGTTTCGGGTCGTGCAGAATCGCCTGCGCGAGTCCCACGCGCTGGAGCATGCCTTTGGAATATTTTCGAAGCTGAATTTTCCCCGCGGTTTCGAGCCCCACACGTTTCAACATCTGCGCTACACGTTCACGGCGTAAGGCTGCCGGCAATTCGTGAAATCTTGCGAAGTAATCCAGCAATTCCGCTGCTGTCAGATAATCATAAAAATACGGCTGCTCGGGAAGGTATCCGATATCTCGGTGCATTCCGATATCGCTGATGGGCTTCCCCAAAATGCGCGCCGTTCCGGCCGTGGGAAAGATAATCCTCATCAGCAGCTTGATGGTCGTGGACTTTCCCGCGCCATTGGGCCCAAGAAAACCGAACACTTCCCCAGGCTGCACCTGCATCGTCAAGCCGTCCAGGGAACGCACCTTCTTCGTCTCGAGAAAGCCGGTGGGATAATCCTTTGTCAGATTTTCGATCTCGATGGCGGGTCCGGGCATGGGATCATTCTTGTAAAATCATTCTTGAACGTCAATTCGACGGAAGCAGGCCTGTGCGCCAAGTGAAACGAAGTCCTGCACAAGATCAATTCCGAATTAGAGTGGTTGAGGTTCAGGGAGAATTGCGCGAATTCCCGATCTGCACCAGGTCCGGAGCCACAGGAGGAGTCATCGGAGTGGGCTTCAAGGTTTGAGGGGCCCGCCAATTGTCCAGAATGCCCACCTGTTGCACGCAGGAAACCGTGCAGCGCGGCGCGCAGAATTTCTCCGTAAAGAATTCCCGGTGGCGCATCTCGGAAGTATACTGCGCAAGAGGAATTCCCGGGTAACCGCGTTGCTGCGAGCACCAGTGCACCAGTCCATCCTCGCAAACATAGAGATAGCGGGAACCGGACCGGCAGCGCCACTTGTGTTCCCGGCCGCGTGCCACGTTGTGCTGAAAATCATTGAACCGCGAAAAGGATCTCTTTCCGAGTTTCATGATCTCTTCGAAGATCTCGATCTGCCTCGGGTTCAACGGTTTGAGCTGTCCATTGTGATCGTGAATGATCCCGACGGTGCTCGTGAAACCCAGCTCCACGGCACGGCGGGCGATGTTCAGGGCGTCCTCCGGATTCTTCACTCCGCTGCCCAGCACGGAATTGATATTCACCTGAAACTCTGCGTGCTCCGCCAGCATCTCCAGGCGGCTGTCCAAGGTCTTCAGGCTCTTCAGAGAAACTTCATCCGGCGTCACGTTGTCTATGCTGATCTGCAAATGTTCGAGGCCCGCGTCATTCAAGCTCTGGATGCGCTTCACGCTTAGGAGGAAACCGTTGGTGATCATTCCCGCGATCATGCCGCGCTTCCGGATATGGCGAATCACATCTTCCAACTCCGGATGCATCAGTGGCTCCCCGCCACTGATGGTGATGATGGAGGTTCCCATGTTCGCCAAATGATCCAGGCGGTGCTTCATCTCCTCAACCGGCACGGGTTTGGATACATCGTCAAATTCGTTGCAGTAGGCGCACGCCAGATTGCAACGGCGCATGGGGATGATGTGCACGAGAAAGGGGTGCTTTGTCGAACGCAGCGCTTTTCCGATCGCGCGCAGTTCGCGTGCGCGCGTCCGCAGAGAACGCATTCTTCTCCGCATGCGGATCTTCGAGTCGGCGCGCACCGGCTTCAGCCTATCGGGCATAAATATGGAAAATTCCCCTCCTGGAATTATACATGACCTCTCGCCGCAGCCGGGAAGGCTAGCCCCGTAAGCGCCTTACGGTAACGATCTTCCCTCAAGCTTGTCCTTGCCTTCACGGAACGTGCAAACACCATTTTTCTTCCGTGATTGCTTGGCAGCCTTCCTCAGGCTTGTTAGATTCAAAGTGTTCATCCCAGCCCCGATTCTGCGAAGATAGAAGTTCCAGACTGGGAAAGGTTGAGCCTCATGGGTGACGACAAAAAGTCCGCCGTGCGCGCCGTCGAGACCGGCGAGCGGAAGGACCGTGTCCTGATCGTGGAAGACGAAGAGAACGCCCGCAAAGGATACGAGCAACTGCTGCAGCGCTGGGGCTGCGAAGTTCTCGGAGTGCAATCCGCGGAGGATGCGCTCGCCAAGTTCGCAACTTTCCAGCCGGACAGCCTCATCGCGGATGTCGAGCTTCCCGGTATGAACGGTCTCGACCTTTTGAAGCAGCTTGGTCCTGATCTCACCGATGTCCCCGCGATCATCATCACCGGCAAAGGGAGTGAAGAGCGTGCGGTGGCCGCCATCGAATGCGGCGCCTTCTGGTACATCGAGAAACCCCTGAAAGGGCCAGTACTGCGGGCTTTGTTGGATCGCGCCCTGGGCAAAGCGCGCGACGCGCGGCAGCTCGCGGTGTTGCAGCGTCAATTGCGTGAAACCGGCCGCCTCGGCGATCTCGTCGGCGCTTCAAAGCCCATGCAGGAAGTCATGCGCATCGTGGAAATGGCTGCTCCGAGTTCGGCCTCTGTTTTGATTACCGGCGAAACAGGCTCCGGCAAGGAAATCGTCGCGCGGACCGTTCACAAGCTTTCTCCCCGCGCGGGTGGCCCTTTTGTGGCCATCAATTGCTCCGCCATTCCCGAAACCCTCATGGAAAGCGAAATCTTCGGCCACGAACGCGGCGCTTTTACGGGAGCGGCGGAGCGCCGCATCGGCTGCTTTGAACTGGCCGATGGCGGCACGCTCCTTTTGGACGAAATTGGGGAGATGCCTGCTCCCACGCAGGCGAAGCTCCTTCGCGTGCTCGAAGATCGCAAAGTGCGCAGGCTGGGAAGCAAAACCGAGACGCCCGTGGACGTGCGCGTCCTCGCAGCAACCAACAAAGATCCGGAACAAGCTGTATCCGGAGGCCAGCTTCGGCAAGACCTCTACTTCCGGCTTAACGTGTTTCATATTCACCTGCCTCCCCTGCGCGAACACAAAGACGACCTTCCGTTGCTCGTCGAGCATATTCTGCGCGACGTCAACGCTAAACACGGAAAGAACGTGAAGGGCATCGGCACGGAGGTCATGGACATTTTCATGAGCCACACCTGGCCGGGCAATATCCGTGAACTCCGCAACGTCCTCGAGCGGTCCGCCATCATGTGCGAGAAAGATCTGATTACCCGCGCGTGCCTGCCCGGAGAGTTCGGGAAAACGCAGCCGAAAGGACCGGGTGATCTTGGCAGCATCAAATTTCCCATTGGAACCACGGTGGACGCAATGGAACGCGAATTGATCCTTCAAACCCTGAGCGCCACGGGAAACAACAAAACGCGTGCCGCGGAGCTTCTCGGCATCAGCTTGAAGACGCTTCACAACAAACTCAAGGAATACGGCACCGCGCACGCGGATTCGGAGTAGGAAAGCGCCATGCACCTGCGGCTGCGGCTGCGGACGAAACTCACCTTGATCATGACGGGCCTTGTCTTCCTCGTCGTGGCCGTGTTGTCCGTCGTTTTTCTCTCTCGCCTCATGGACGAAGTCTTGCGAGAAGCGAACCAGCGCTCGGCTGAACTCGCTCAGGAGGTATTTCTACAAGCCAAGCACGCTATCTCCGACGCAAAATCAGAAGGTATTCTGCCCGCTTCGCGGGACCCCCAGGAAATCCATGATTACGTTCGGCATGCATTTGAGATCAGCGATGGTTTGAAATCCGAGCTGGAGGCTGCAAGGGGGAACATGCCCTATATTTACGATGTCAGCATCGTGGATCACAATGGCATGGCGCTGATTTCGAGTGACCCGAAGGACGTGGGAAGCTTGATGCCCCGGCAGCCCTCAATTTCCGCGCTGGTCCAGGGAAACATCCTCAGTCAAATGCGGGCGCTCTACGGTCCTGGAAGAGTTTACGAGCTGGATTACCCCTTCGATATGGCGGGACAACCCTTCGGCGAGGTCCGCGTCGGAGTTTATACCGCGTTTCTCCGCGACCAGCTGGCGCCCACGTTGCGGACATCAGGCACGATCGTCCTCGTCGCCCTTTTGATCTCTACCGGTCTCACTATGGTGGTCATCGGCGCCACCCTCTCTCCTCTGCAGGACATCGCGGCTCAACTCGATCGCATATCGGCTGGACAGTACGACGCGCCATTCCCGCCACACAAGGGTATTGCAGGCGGTACCGACGAATTCGGCCAGGTCAGCCGCAAAATCTCCCAGGTCGGCCAGCACTTGCGGGGCGTTCACGAAATCTTCAGCACTCTCAGGGAAAACCTGAATTCCGTCATGGCTGGCCTCGAGGACGGCTTGCTCCTCTTCACCAGAGACGCCCGCGCCGTCATGGTGAGCCCGGCCGCGGAGAAATTCCTTGGCGCGCCGGCGGGCCAGTTCCTCGGGCGTCGCGTCACGGAAATTTTCCCTCTCGACCACCCTTTGCGCCAGGCTCTGCATTTTGAGGGCGATGAACTCGGGGAAATCACCTCGGAAACCGAACTGGAGACCCCCCAAGGCTCTCGCCGCGTGGGCGTCAGCGTCCAGGCCATTCAGGAAGCCGGTGAACGCATCGGCGCGCTTGTAACTCTGCGGGACCTGGATTCCCTTGAGAGCATCAATACGCAGCTTCAAGTGAGCGAACGTTTGGCCGCTCTTGGACGCATTACCGCAGGTGTCGCTCACGAAGTGAAGAATCCGTTGAATTCGATGCGCCTGTGGCTTGAAAACCTCAAGGAATCCCTTCCCCTCGATGGCGATACCGCAGCCCGTCAGGCCGTTCAGGTTCTGGACAGCGAAATTGACCGCCTGGACGCCGTGGTCAAGAGATTTCTCGATTTCACGCGCCCCATGGAAATCCGGCTGGAGGCCACGAACCTGGCGGTTCTCCTCCGCGATGTCCTTGCTGTCGCTTTGCCCCAGTTGCAACAGGCCCACGTCGAAGTTTCCCAAAATCTCATCGCGGATGTTCCCGAAGTTTTCGCTGATCGCGGTCTTCTGCGCCAGGCCGTTCTCAATCTTGTTCTGAATGCAGTGGATGCCATGCCGAACGGTGGACAGTTGCGTTTGATGCTCAACCGCAAGGGAGACATGGCCGAGATTTCCGTCGCCGATACTGGCAAAGGCATTCCTGCGGAAAATCAGCAAAAGATCTTTCAGCTCTTCTTCACCACGAGGCCCGGTGGAAGCGGCATCGGCCTGGCGAGCACCTTCCGCATTGTTCAGCTCCACAACGGTTCGATAGACTTTATCTCGGAGGTGGGCCGCGGCACGACCTTCCGCATTGAGCTGCCGCTCGCGGCCTGAACATGACCCGGCCCCACTACCAGCCAACTCCGCGTCTCATTGAGAATCGACTTTGGTGGATCATCGGCATATTCTGCCTCCCTGTCTTGGTTCTCTCGGGCTGCGCGGAAAAAAGGTCGCGCGCATTTCCGTGGGCCACCGCGATTCAGGTTCGACCCGTCCTGGCCAGCAACATCCCCATTGCGGCGCTCCCTCAGGATTTGGCTCCCGATCTCAGGCTGGAGCTTCCAGCCCCGCCAACACCCCTGGAAGGCCCCCGCAGTGAACCACCGCGCCCTCACACAATTTCCCCGGCCACCGATTCGGATCTCAATCGCAGCAACCGTACTCCTCTTCTTGTCCCACAGTTTACGCCGCAGGAACTGGCCGAAGCCCAACAAGAGACCAGCGAGAGCCTCAGCATCGCCGAGCGAAACTTGCTGACGGTTCGCGGACGCGCTCTCAGCGCACTGCAATCCGACATTGTGTCCAAAGTGTCCAGCTTCATTGCGCAGTCCCGCGAAGCTGCCGGCGAGCGCGATTGGACCCGCGCAAGCAATCTCGCAAAAAAAGCCGAACTCCTTTCCCAGGAACTCCTCAATTCACATTAGCTACTCTCTACTTTGCTCGATTTCTGTCTCGCTCGACCTCGCGCGAAGCTCCCTCATTTCAGTTAGAATGAGCCCATGCGGATATTTGATGTCGCCGTCGCCGGTGGCGGCTTGATCGGCGGAGCCATTGCCCTGGAGCTGGCCAGCGCCGGCCTCAACGTCGGCCTCTTCGATCGCCAGGAGCCCGGCAGAGAAGCCTCCTGGGCGAGCGCCGGAATTCTCTCTCCCGCCCCCGAGAGTCCCGCCATGCTTCCGCTTGTCCCCCTGGGAAAGGCCAGCATGGCCCTCTATCCCGCCTTTATCCAAACGGTCGAGGAGCTTTCTGGGAGCAGCACCGGTTTCCGCCCGAAGGGCACTCTTCAGGCGATTGTCTCTCGCAGCGCCCGCGAAGAACTGAATACGATTGTCGCCTTGCATCACGGGCTGGGACTTCCAGCCGAGCCCATCAGCGGACCCGAAGCTCGTGAATTGGAGCCCGCTCTTGCCGCCGAGGTCGAAGCCGCTGTTCTCCGGCCAGCGGAAGCCTCCGTGGACAATCGCGCTCTGATTCAATCGATACTTCAGTCCGCGCAACGATCCGGCGTGAAGCTTATTTCCGGGACGCCCATAGACGCCATCTGGCGTGAGGGCACGCGTTGCTTGGGGCTTATTTCCGGTGCCGAAAAGTTTGCGTCGCAGTTCACCGTAATCGCCACAGGCAGTTTCTCCGCGGGTATCTCCGGCGCTTCAATTTACGCGCCCGTTCGCCCCGCAAAAGGGCAGATGCTCTCGCTCCGGTGTGAGGGTGTGCCCATCGAGCGGGTTCTTTGGTCGGAAAATATCTACCTCGTTCCCAGGAATGACGGCCGCATTTTGGCGGGAGCCACGGTCGAGTATCTCGGATTTGAAAAAACGGTAACTCTTGGTGGAATCTCCAAGCTCAGCGCAGCGGCAACGGAACTTGTCCCCGCACTCAAGGATGCGCGAATCGAGGAAACTTGGGCAGGACTTCGCCCCGATTCCCCGGATCATCTGCCCATCCTCGGCCCGGTTGATGTGGAAGGCCTTCTCTTCGCTACGGGCCACTTTCGCAGCGGTGTTCTGCTGACGCCCATCACGGCAAAATTGGTTCGCGAGTGGATCACCGAAAAAAACACGACTCTCGATTGCCGGCGCTTCAGCCCGCTTCGCTTTCAAGCAATCGCATCAGCGCATGCCGGCGCTTCAGCCTCATCGGATTAGCGTGCAAACCGGTTCGCTCACTTCGCGGCAAGCCATCACTGTGGGCGCATCGGCGGGGGCGTGATCGGCTGCTCCCGGCCGGTGTTCGTAAATTGCACCATCCTCGCGTCCAGCGGCAAATCTCTCTCGAGCACGATATCGAGAGTCGTGCCGCGCGGCAGTTCGGCTTCAGGTCCGCGCGTCAACAGGATCGCGCCTAGGCCTATGAGACCTCCGATACCCGCTCCAATTCCCGCGCCCTTGCCCCCACCGGCAATCGCTCCTATCCCTGCCCCAGTCACCGTCGTTGTGGCCACCGTGCCCGCGTCCTTCCCCTTGCCTCCACCCCCGGTAACCTTCCCTTCCGGATCGGTAGTTTCCTTCCCTCCGGTATCCGCGCTCCGCGGCACCGCCAGAAGATTCACGGTGTAGCCGTTTGGAAAGATCAGCGTTTCCAGCCTCAGCCGAAATTCTCCTTTACCCTTGATCCGTCCCGGACGCTTGCTCTCCAGCAGAGACCCTCGTAGATAAGATCCAACAGGAATTACAATGCGATTGTTCTCCGTCACCGGAAACACCGTATGGAAGTACAGCGAATCGCCCGCTTTCGCGCTTCGCGTCGAAATCCCGTTTTCCAGAGCGACCGCAAGCCGTGTTCCCGCCGGAACCAGGATGGGCTCGTGCGGCGCCCCCGATTGAGCTTTTTGGACGGGCGCAACAGGGGGAGGCGACGATGTTTGCGGCCCCACTGGCTCTTGCGCCAGAACTCCGCTGGCCACGAGTAATCCCCCCAGCAGGCAAAAATTGCGTGTTAGAATTTCCGCGCGCGCTTCTAACATTGTCGTCCTCCGTCCTGCCCTGTGATGCGGTTTGTGGCTTGTCCGGATGCATGAGTATAGCCCCCGGAGCGTTCTCTCTCCCACGGCTTCCTCCGGAGGAAGGACAAATTTCTGTTCGTGCTTGGCGGCTTTGAGTACTGGATGCGCGCAGCCGAAGAACAATACGAGCACCTTGGGAGGTGCACAATGGCGAAACTCGCACTCGTCTACGGCATGCGTTTGTTGCCGGAGGAAGACCTCGGTGAAGTCCGGGATGCAACCGTGGTTCTCAAGAACGGCAAATCCGCCCGCGTCACCATGCACCTGATTGAGGGCTCCAAGGAAGAAATCGAAAAAACCTTCCAGCAGTCCGTTGAAGCTTTCTTTGACATGTACCCGGAAATCTAGATGCGTCGCCGGCGCCCTTACCTGGAACTCTTTTACCGGTTGCCGAAATTTTCAGGATCGGCGTTGCGATCCCCTAACGCGTCGTTGATCAGCACCGTGGATTGCCCGGTCAATTCGATCCGCTTCCGGCACTTGTGGCACGCCACCAGGTCGTCCAGCCGCACCATGTAGGAAGTCGCCTTCGCAAACTTGGCTTTGTCCTCGCCGCTTGCCCCCCGTGGCAGCTCTTTGCGCTTCGTGCAGACCTTCCAGCGAATCGTCGCGGTAAATTCATTGCGACAGCTGGGGCACACCAGTTTTTGCGGTTTGGATTCCTCTTTCTCAGTATAAAAGGCTCGCTGTTCCATGACTATAATGCCGCTGCGCTCACCGCTTCTGAAATTGTAACAAATTCCAGGCCCAGCTCGCTCCATCGAGGCAGCCAGTATTCAAGTGCCGCGAGAGTTCGCGTTCGATCGGCATTCAAACCGCGGTGTCCGCCGTCATGCAGGCAAAGCACATCGCCCGTGCCGGCTTCTGCGCTCTGACTTTTCTCCCGCCGCTTCGCAATCGGTTCCATGCGGCGGATCAGCCATTCCGCGGGCTTTTCGCGCCAGTCTCCGGGAATCAGCGTCCACATCACCGTCTTCATTCCGAGCCTGCGCGCCATGGGCACCACCCACGGATTCCGAAAGCCGTACGGCGGCCGGAACCATTCCGGATTCTTGCCCAGCAATTCCGCGATTGTTTCGCTACAGCGCAATAGCTCGTTCCGGATTTGCTCTGGCGAGCGCCAGAATAAATTTTCGTGCGTATCCGTGTGATTCCCCACTTCATGTCCGCGCGCCACGATCTCCCGCGCGAGTTCCGGGCACTCTTTCGCAAAACCTCCGATCAGAAAGAAACTTGCTCGCGCCTTGTGCTGGTCCAACAGATCCAGCAGCTTCGGCGTGATCGCAGGATTAGGCCCATCATCGAACGTAATCGCCAGCTTCCGCGCCGCATTCGTCCTGCAAATCGTATTCCCGAACAACTGCGCCCGGGGATAAGCCGCGCCAAAAGCGGTCACTCCCGCCGCCGCAGCGATCAGAGCGGGTGTCCCGATCAGCCAGGGACTCGTATCCATCCTTATTCCAACTTTCGCAGCGATTGCAGGTCAATTCCAAGCTGCTGGCACTTTTTGTAGAGATGGCTGCGCTCCAGCCCTAGCGAGCGCGCCACGTTGGTCATGTGAAAATTGTGATGCCGAATTTCATCGAGCAGCACTTGCTTCTCGAACGCCTCGGTACGTTCCGCGAGTGTCCCGGATTTCTCCGCCCCTGCGGCAAGCCGTGATTCCGCCCCCGCTCCTCCAACGTCCGCCGGCAGCGCCAGCCGTACCTCATCCGCTGTAATCATCTCCTCGCCCGCCAGCAGCACGAGCCGCTCCACCACGTTGCGCAACTCCCGCAGGTTTCCCGGCCACGAGTAGCGCTTTAACGCCTCCACGGCGTCGCTCGAAAACACCTTCTCCTTCCAGCCATTCTGTGCCGCCACCTGCCCCGAAAAATGCGTTACCAGCTCGGGAAAATCTTCCTGCCGCTCTCGCAGCGGCGGCAAAATCAGTGGAAATACATAAATCCTGTGAAAGAGATCGCGCCGGAAAGCATTCTGCTTTACAAGATCTTCCAGATTTCTGTGCGTCGCCACCAGTACGCGCACATTCACCTTCACGGGCTTGTCTCCGCCCACTCTCTCCACTTCTCCTTCTTCCAGCACGCGCAGCAGTTTCGCTTGCATGGCCACGGGCATATCGCCGATTTCGTCTAGAAAAAGCGTGCCGCCCTCTGCCTGCTCGAATTTTCCCGCATGCCGTGCGCCCGCCCCTGTGAATGCCCCTTTTTCGTGTCCGAAAAGCTCCGATTCGATCAGCTCCGCGGGAACAGCGGCGCAATTCAACGTGATGAACGCCGCTTCGTGCCGCGGCGATTTCTCGTGGATCGCCCGCGCCACAAGTTCTTTCCCCGTTCCCGTCTCACCAAGAATGCACACCCGAGTTTCGCTCGCCGCCACACGCTCGATCTGTGCCAGCAGCTTCGTCATCGCGGGCCCCGATCCAACCAGCTTGTGTTTCCCCAGCCGCCGCTTCAGCTCGCGGTTTTCGTCTTCCAGGCGCGACAGCCGTAGCGCGTTCTCCACCGTCACCAGCAATTTGTCTGTCGAAAGCGGTTTTTCCAGGAAGTCCAGCGCCCCCAGTTTCGTCGCTCGTACCGCCATCTCGATGTTCGCTTGCCCGGAAATCAAGATGACTGGTGTTTTGATTCCCGCGTTTCTCAATTCCTCAAGAAATTCAATCCCGCTCTTTCCCGGCATCACCACATCTGAAAAAATCAGATCGAAGCTCTCGCTGCGAACCAGTTCGCTCGCGCGTGTGGCATTGTCGCAGACCGTTGCTTCATGCCCGGCCAGGCGGAACGCACGTGAAAGCGACGCCAGAGTATTGGTTTCGTCGTCCACCAGCAGAAGATGCGCTTTCTTTGTCAAGGAGTTCCCGGCCTCCTGCGGATCAGCGTGTAGCGGCCGCCGCAGCGGCTTGCGAGGCCTTTTTTTCTTCGGATGTCCCGCTGGCCGGTTTCACCGCGCCCAGGGCTTGGTGCTGCGGAAGTTCGATGCGGAATGTCGTGCCCTGTTCCTGTTCGCTCGTCACGGAGATCGTGCCATGATGGTCGCTGACCACGGACTGCACGATCGCCAGCCCCAGCCCCGTGCCGAGTTGCTTTGTCGTGTAGTACGGCGTAAAGAGCCTCGAGCATTCCTCGGGAGTCAGCCCTTTCCCCGTATCGGAGACTTCGATTCCCACCGCTCCGGGCAGCGCCGATGTCCGCAAAGTCAATGTGCCGCCGGCGGGCATGGCATCCAGCGCGTTCAGCACCAGATTTTGAAACGCCTTGTGTAGCAAATCGGGATCGGCGTCAATTTCCGGCAAATCCTCGGCCAGAAAAAGTTCCAGCGCAATCGTGGGCTTCCCCACTTCGTGAAATTGCGGTTCGAACAGGCGAATCGCGTTTCGAATCGCTTCGTTCAGGCTCACCCGCGAAAACTGCGGCGCCGGCATCTTTGAAAAATCGCTGAAACGCCCCACAATGGTGTTCAGATTCGCGAGTTCCGCCTTCAGCGTCGCCGTGGACTCGTTGAAAACTTCCAGAAATTGTTCCGCTCCAAGTTTCTTCGCGCGCTGCATGTTTTCCACGGTGATCTGCAAAGGAAACAGCGGATTCCGCAGTTCGTGCGCCAGCCGCCGCGCAAGTTCTCTCCACGCCGCCACGCGTTCCGTTTGCACCAGCCGCTCTTTCTGGGACGCGAGCGTCTGGGTCATGTGATTGAACGCCGAAGCGAGCTGCCCCACCTCGTCGCGCCCTTTGAGTTCAATTCGCGTGTCCCAGTGCCCGCTCGCCACTTCGCGCGCGCCTTCGGCCAGCTCCTCGATCGGTTTGCTGATGCGCGACGAAATCCACATCGTCAACAGCAATCCGATCAGCAATGCCGCTCCCGCCACTGCCGCCGACGTCCACACGATGTGCCGCATCAAAAGCACCAGTTCTCCCCGCGAACTTCCCACCAGCAACACTCCCAGCAACTCGTTCTTCCGGCTCAGCAGCGGGATCGTGTGAAACGTCTCCGCTCTCGCCGGATCGCTCGACCACTGGATGGTCTTCACCAGCGGCCTCGGCTCCTTCTGCATCTGCTCGATCAGCGGTTCGAATCGGTCCGCCGTCGCCAGCGGCCCGTCCTTATCCGAAAGCGACGCCGGGTTGTAGCCGGGATCGAGATTCCGGTACAGCAGCGCTCGCATTCCATCAGGCAGAACGAGCGATTGCAGAAATTCCTGGTCCAGCCGTTTTCCCCCAATCACGTACAGGGTTTTGTCCGTGACCGGCAGCGTTCGCACAACGGTGAGCGACAGCTCCACTCGATCCGGCAACTCCTCGCGCATCAGAAAAGCCGGGGTTCCATGCCAATCTTGCTGCGCCGTCACCCAGTCATTTTTGTAGCCCACCCGTGCCGGATACTGCGCCGAAGAAACAATGGTCCCGTCGGAATTCACGAACTCGACGTAGTCGAGTCCATGATCCTGCGCCGCTCCGGTCGCGTCATGTACATACAACGATTGATCCGCATTCGGACGCGCCAGGTCCAGCGCCATCCGCAGCGTCGCCTCGGAGTTGGCGATGTTTTCCACCTGCCGCCCCACTTCTTTCCCTTGTTGTTCGAACTCCTTCTTGAACTGCGCCACAAGTGCGTTCGTCCGCTGCTGGTCCATCTCCTCGAACGCCGTGCGCGTGTAATACGTCACTCCGTACGCCACCACCGATACCGATGCGATTACGGTGATCACAACAATCAACAAAACCTTTGTTCGGAAGCTCATGGATGCGCTCCGGAAAAATCGTTCGTGGCGGCTCCGCCGGTCGGATTCGGCAAAACCTTCTCTCCCCGTTCGAGCCACACGTCCGCCAGGTTCCATTCGCCCCACGAAGTCGGCAGCCAGTCGCGCACCGCCGGGCTCAACGCCACGTAATCCGGCATGCACACCAAAGGAACAATCTCCTTTTCGTCGAGCAACGCACGTTCTTGATCGTAAAGCTGCCCAACGTCCTGCGCGGCTTGGGGCATGACGTCGCCCTCCAGATGCAATGAATCTATCATCGCACTCAATTCGCCGTGCGGCGAAAGCAAACTGGTTCTCCAGGCCAGCAAACGCACGGATACATCGTCCTCGGCTGGTTTTTCATTTGCGCTGGTTTCATGTCCTTCGTCTCGCTGTGGCGGCAAGGCCGGTTGCATCATCAATTGCATGCTAAGTTCCGCTTGGCGTGCGTTCACGACCACGCGCTCCCCCAAAAGCTTCGCCAGATCGCCCGGAACGCTGACGTGGAGCCTCAGCGGCGCAGCCGCTCCGATGGACCCCCCGGGCAGCGCGCTTCGCAGCTCGCGCGCTCGTTCCAGATTCGTTTCCATGCCGAAAAGAAAAGCATATCCCGAGAGCCACTGCGGCAAAAGGGCTCCCGCGGGCTCCGCTTGCTTCTGAAGCAAGACACCGGCCATGGTCGCGCGATCGAGGGAGAACGACACGGCCTCCCGCAGCTTCTCGTCGGAATGTTGCTTTTGCGGCTCCTCGAATTCCAGCGCATACAGCGTCAGCGGAAACGAACTCCAAACGCGCAAGTTTGACTGCGCCGCGCGCCGCGCCGTGTCCGGGGAGAGCAGCGCCAGATCCGCTTTGCCAAGCTGCACGTCAAAAAGCCCGCGAAGTGGCGGCACACCCAATGTAATTTCAATCGAATTCACGAACGGCCTTCCCGCCCAGCACTGTTCCGACGCTTGAAAGCGCAATTTCTGCGGTTTTGGCGCTCCTGCATCCGGCGAATCGTTGGCTTCTCCGCTGCTCACGGTTCCAGCGAACGTGAATGGCCCGGTGCCGAGCAACGTTCCATCCGCCCTCACCCGGTAAACAAAGAATCTCCCGGAGGCGAGGAGCTCCAACAAATCTGGCATCGGCAACGCGGTCTGGAACAACACGCTGTTGCCTGCGGCCGTCAGTTGCAACTCTCGCGGCAAAAGTGGCTGGAGCGCCGCAGCCACGTCCGCCGCCGTAAGGAGCGATCCATCGGAAAACTTCACGCCACTCCGGATCGTGAATTGCCATCGTTTGAAGGACGCGTCATGGTTCCAATCCATCGCCAGCAGTGGCTGAAATCTACCGTAGTTGTCCAGTGCAATCAGCCGGTCGTACATGAGTCCTGCGATTCGTTCGCTCTCTCCGGACTCCGTGGTTCCTTCTTTCCAGAGCCGCGGATCAAGTTTCACTTCGCGCGCGCTCAGTTCCACCCTCAGCGTGCCGCCGTATTCCGGCCGCGTGGATGCCGCGGCCATCAAATTCATGCCGCACTCCGCCGCAAGCAGCATCGCCAGGATTTCAGTTCCTGCAACCCAGCGTGACCCTGTAAACCTCATAATTCCCCGCCGCAAGGTTGAATACAGTTGCCGTGAAAACGTTCGCGGTATTTCCCGCGGCCAGCGAGAGCACCGGCCCCGGCACACTCACTCCTGCAAGCGGAGTCTGTGTCCTGGGTAGCAGCGGATTCATCAGCAGGATCCGGTCCGGCTGGCTCCAGTCTCCTCCATCGCTTCCCAAACTCTCTGCTACGCCGTCGCAAGAAATAGGCAAAGCTTCTCCACGCCAGGATTCCTCGTGCGCTTGGCAACTGATCGGTGCATTCGAACTGATTCTCGTTCCGCAAATTCGTCCGGGAAGGATAATTTGCAGTGCTTCTGCGGCACCCGGGATGATTTGTAATTCTCCTCGAGGATCCCGTTGCAGCTCTCCGCCGCCTGGCAACGGCTGGGATCGCGTCAAGTCCCAATCGCCCGCTTCCGAGCGGTAGAACGACACAGCGTCGCGCGTGAGCACGACCAGGCTGCTTCCGTCTCCTGCCTGATCCTTCAATTCCACCGCGTCCAGGATGCGTGCCGTTTGCTGCAACAAGAGTTCCTTCTCCATCTGGACTGGCGCCCCTGAGCTGGCCGCCGCGGGCGCATCCTCTCGGGGCACTTCGGTCAGGAAAACGCGGTCCTCTGCACTGGAAACGGCCTGCGCGACGAAGACGATCTCGGTGGGCGTGCGTTCAATGTTCACTTTCAGCGGGCAGTTTCCCTGACCGGCGCTTGGAGCAGACTGCGGAATTCCGGCTTCGGAGAGAAACACTGCGCGCAGTTGCAGGGACCGCGCGTCCGAAACCGCCGCATGGTTTTGCCAGTCCACACACGCCGCTGAATCCGCGGACCTCACTGGCAACGTCCGCCGCGCCAGCGAACGCACTGCGTTGTCCAATGCATCGGCTTGCGCTTGCTGTGGGGAGGAAAGAAGAAACGCCGGAATCGCGGCGAGAACGAAATTGCCAATTCGTCGGTTAGACACGGGGGCGTCCTCATCATAGCATGGGCCGATTGAGTGTTGCGGGGCGCGTCGCGCTTCAGCCCTGAACTTGCCGCGGGCGCCCCGCTCCGTTCCCCTTCGTGCCGGGGAAATTCATTCATGCGCAATGATCTCGGTGCGCGTTGGTACCCAGACGATGGCGTCGTTTTTTCCCGCGATCGGAAGCAGCCACGAGAAACGTTCCACAGTCACTCGATAAGTTGCGCGTCCGTCGAGCGGCGTCCAGGTAAAAACCCTCTTCGTCGGGGATCCCGATTGCGCCTCCAGTGGCAGAACCATCAATTCGTCTTGCTCGCTGAGAAAATCCGGCGCAATACGCCGCAATTGCTCGGAAGCGACCGCGCGCGCGTCCTTGCACCACGTTTCGTGCCCGCTGCTCACCCAGCGCTGCAAATTCTCGATTGCCGCCCGGTCAATGGACTTGTTCTCCGTGATCCGCTCTTCGTGCGGCGTTCCGCTCAGTTTCGCCGGCGCCAAAAAAACCACGAGAACCGCCAGAACGCCGGCCGATAATGAAATCATTTTCTTCGGCCTTTCGGCGATACGGCGCGCCTCATCGCGTTTCGTACTCATTGGCCCTCCGGTCTCCGTTCCGCTCTGCAGCGCTCTGCGCCGGCCGAGTGGCACATCCGCGGAGCTGGCGGGGGAGCGTGATGCCATGCAAGCGCTTTCGATGGCGCTCGAAATTTCCTGCGCTTGCATTTTTCGCGATCCGGCCAGGCGCGGCGGTGCCTGCCGTCGTGTGCTTCACTCTCCCCCGCCAGCCCCGCGTCGTGCCACCCGCAGGGGTTTTGGCTGGCGCCGGTTGGACGGAAATTTCTTCCCGCCCGCCTCTCTGTTCGAATGCAAACTCTTCCGCAGCGCGCTTCATCTTTTCTCCCCGCCGCTATCGCCGGGATCCGCGTTCTGCGCCGCGCGCCACCAGCACAAGCCGGCGAGGCGTCCCGGTCCTTCTCGCTTTGGCGGCAGTCACGGAGGCTTTTTTCGAAAATGATCCATCCAGAAGCCGCCGCAATTGCGCCGAGAGATAAACGTCATACGCCAGCAAAGCTCCCGTGCTTCCAAAAAGAACCAGACCGGCCACGATGAGCAGGCTTTTCAGAGTGAGCATGGTTTTTTCCTCCCCTTCGGTCCGCGCGGCTCTCACACTTTTGGCTGCGGCGCAAAATGCCGCGCCAGCTCCCTTGTGGCTTTCACGATCTCTGAACGGCGCACCTGGGGACGCCTTGCAGTCGCTGGCCTCATCAAATGGAACATCGCGTTGAGGAGCAGCCAGTCCAGCGCACCTGCTGTCACTACGGCAAACACCGTCGTAACCAGCAATCCTGCAAAATGAGCCATCGTCTCCATGTGCCGCTCCTGTCGTGCAATCAAGCACATCGCACCTCGCATTCCATTGCTAATGCGTTGAATTTAC